>JACCEE010355973.1_pt1 | contig 26989 bp, 26 predicted proteins | sample 7449931 | NCBI WGS metagenome assembly JACCEE01 (sample SAMN15323457, study PRJNA562643) | freshwater metagenome | isolation source: river surface water | place: USA:Blue River Watershed | collected 2017-08-19 | reverse complement strand
GCCGACATCATTCATTTCGATGTGATGGACAATCACTATGTTCCCAATCTGACAATTGGTCCATTGGTGTGCGAGGCCATACGCCCGCATGTCAATGTGCCCATCGACGTACACCTGATGGTTAAGCCCGTCGACCGCATCATCCCCGACTTTGCCAAGGCAGGCGCCAATATCATCAGCTTTCACCCGGAAGCCTCTGATCATATAGACCGCACACTCAGCTTGATACGCGACCAAGGCTGTAAAGCCGGCCTCGTCTTCAATCCAGCGACCCCTTTGCATTACCTAGAGCACGTGATGGATAAAGTTGACCTGATTCTGATCATGTCAGTCAATCCAGGCTTCGGTGGACAATCTTTTATTGGCGAAGCACTCAAAAAAGTCAGCCTTGTTCGTAAACTGATCAACGCCAGCGGACGCGAGATCATGCTCGAGGTCGATGGCGGCATCAAAGTAGAAAATATTGCCGCAGTCGCTAAGGCGGGTGCCGATACTTTTGTTGCGGGGTCCGCCATTTTCGGTAAACCCGACTACAAAGCCATTATCGATGCTATGCGCACCCAACTCGCCACAGCATGAACACCTCCGCAAAGATCTCGTTCAAAGGTATTCGTGCTGCCATCATTGATCTTGATGGCACCATGGTTGATACAGCGCCCGATTTTCAAGTCGCTATTAACCGCATGCGCGAAGAAATACATTTAGCGCCACTAACGCTAGAAACCATTACCGATTTTGTAGGTAAAGGCTCTGAAAATCTAATGCGTCGGGTTCTTGGTGTCGACTTTGAAGCAAGCGAAGTCGAACGCCGATTCGAACTCGCTTTGCAGCGCTATCAGCACCATTACCTGCAAATTAACGGTAATCACAGCGAGCTGTATGCAGGCGTACACGAAGGCCTTTTGGCTTTGAAAAAGGGTGGCGTACGACTAGCTTGCGTCACCAATAAGCCGATTGCCTTTGCTCGCCCATTGCTCGAGAAAAAAGGGCTGATTGATTCATTCGAAGTGATTTATGGCGGCGATTCTCTCGCCCATAAAAAACCCCATCCTCTGCCCATGCTTACCGTCTGCAACGATTTTGATCTGCAGCCTGACCAAGTCGTCGCTATTGGAGATTCCTCAAACGACTCCGAGGCCGCCCGGGCTGCAGGATGCCGCGTTTTGACCGTTCCCTATGGTTATAACCACGGCCAGCCTGTCCAGACCATAGACACGGATGGTATAGTCGAGTCCTTACTCGATGCGGCGAACCTGATCGTCCATTAATAGATCTACCTTTACTTACCGCCATGTTTCTTGTCAAAAAAATCAAGCTGATCCCACCGGGTGCTTTCGAGGCCTGGCTATGGCGACGCTGGCAAACACATATCGCCTGATATCCCTGCTTGCCGCTGTTCCTACAGGAATAGCTGTTTTTTGCACAAACTACCGCCATTCGACATGGCGGCCCGGAGAGAAACATGACCGAACTCGAATTTAAGTCGCTGGCCGCGCAAGGCTTTAACCGCATTCCGTTACTTGCCGAAGCCTTTGCCGATCTCGAAACACCCCTCACGCTTTACCTAAAGCTCGCACAAACGCAAAACCAAGGAAAAAATACCTTTCTCCTTGAATCCGTTGTCGGCGGTGAGCGCTTTGGTCGCTACTCCTTCATTGGACTGCCTGCCAGCACATTGCTGCGCTCCAGTGGCCGACACACAGAAGTCGTGCGTAATGGCGAAGTCATCGAAACATCGAATGACAATCCGCTTGATTTCATCGCCGAATTTCAATCGCGCTACAACGTCGCTATCAGCGCAGGCATGCCTCGTTTTTGTGGTGGGTTAGCAGGCTATTTTGGATACGATGCCGTCCGTCAGATAGAACATCGCCTTGAGCATAGCGCGCCACCCGACGACCTGAAACTCCCTGAAATTCAATTACTACTGACCGAAGAACTGGCGGTCATCGACAATTTATCTGGCAAGCTCTATCTCATTGTCTACGCCGACACCAGTCAACCTGAAGCCTACACAAAAGCAAAACAACGGTTGAAAGATTTGCGCGCCATGCTGCGTCGTAATGTCGATGCGCCAGTTACCTCAGGCTCGGTACGCACTGAAACCATTCGGGATTTCGACAAAAAAGAGTATCTGGCCGCTGTACAAAAGGCCAAGGACTACATCATGGCCGGCGACCTGATGCAAGTGCAGATAGGCCAACGCATACGCAAGCCTTATGTTGATTCGCCGTTGTCTTTGTATCGAGCACTGCGCTCACTTAATCCTTCGCCGTACATGTATTTCTATAATTTCGGCGACATGCACATCGTAGGAAGCTCGCCAGAAATCCTCGTGCGCAATGAGGGAATAGCTGACAACAAAAAGAAAATCACTATACGCCCACTGGCAGGTACCCGTCCTCGTGGAGCCACACCCGAGCAAGATATCAAGCTAGCGACAGAGTTGTTAGCCGACCCCAAAGAAATTGCAGAGCACGTGATGCTGATTGACCTCGCACGGAATGACATTGGTCGTATCGCAGAGATCGGTAGCGTAAAAGTCACCGATAAATTCATCATCGAAAAATATTCACACGTGCAGCACATTGTTTCCAATGTTGAAGGAACACTAAAAGACGGCATGTCTAACCTCGACGTCTTACGTGCCACCTTCCCTGCGGGCACTCTATCTGGCGCCCCCAAAGTTCGTGCCATGGAAATCATCGATGAACTAGAACCCGTGAAGCGGGGCATCTACGGTGGCGCGTGTGGTTATCTTTCTTTCGGTGGCGAGATGGATCTCGCTATCGCCATTCGTACCGGCGTTATCAAAGACGGCATGTTGTACGCCCAAGCCGCCGCCGGCATAGTCGCCGACTCCATCCCCGAAATGGAATGGCAAGAAACAGAGAGCAAGGCGCGCGCTGTATTGAGAGCGGCAGAGCAAGTGCAAGACGGATTGGACGGGGAGATCTGACATGCTTTTAATGATCGATAACTATGATTCGTTCACCTATAACCTCGTTCAATATTTTGGTGAGTTAGGCGAAGACGTACAAACCTATCGCAATGACGAAATCACCCTCGAAAAAATAACGCAGCTCAAACCAGATCGCATTTGTATTTCACCTGGGCCATGCACCCCACACGAAGCCGGCGTTTCCGTCCCGCTCTTACAGCACTTTGCTGGCAAGTTACCCATACTCGGCGTTTGCCTGGGTCATCAAAGCATAGGTGCTGCGTTTGGTGGCAAAGTCATTCGTGCACAAGAAGTCATGCATGGAAAAACATCCCCGATAGAGCACACCGGTGTGGGCGTGTTTAAAAATCTACCGTCGCCATTTACCGTAATTCGCTATCACTCGCTTGCTATCGAGCGGGCATCGTTGCCCGATCACCTTGAAGTAACTGCCTGGACAGCCGATGGCGAAATCATGGGTGTGCGCCACAAACACTTTCCGATTGAAGGCGTGCAGTTTCATCCCGAATCCATTTTGTCTGAGCACGGTCACGCGCTGCTGAAAAATTTCCTCACGATCTGATATCACGTCCGTCATGACACTCACTCCACAACAAGCGCTGCTGCGCTGCATTGAACATCGTGAAATATTTCACGATGAAATGCTCATGCTGTTCCGACAAATCATGGGTGGCGAAATGTCACCCGTCATGATTGCAGCACTCACGATGGGCTTGCGAGTAAAAAAAGAAACCATTGGAGAAATCGCCGCTGCCGCTCAAGTCATGCGCGAGTTCGCTGCGAAAGTTGACGTCCCCAATGCCGACAACTTAGTCGATATCGTTGGCACAGGTGGCGATGGTGCCAATACATTTAATATTTCAACCGCTTCCATGTTCGTCGTAGCAGCAGCTGGTGCACGTGTAGCCAAGCACGGTGGGCGCAGCGTCTCTTCGTCATCCGGTAGTGCCGATGCATTGGAAGCACTGGGCGTGAACATTCAACTCAAGCCTGAACAAGTCGCGCAATCCATTCAAGAAACCGGCATAGGATTCATGTTCGCACCCAACCATCACGCCGCAATGAAACACGCAGCTCCGGTGCGCAAAGAATTAGGTGTTCGCACCATCTTCAATATTCTTGGTCCATTAACCAATCCTGCTGGCGCACCTAACATCATGATGGGCGTATTTCATGCTGATCTGGTTGGCATTCAAGCGCGCGTACTGCAAAAGCTCGGTGCAAAACATGCATTAGTTGTTTGGGCGCGCGACAATATGGACGAAGTATCCTTAGGTGCTGCAACGATGGTAGGCGAATTAGTCAATGGCGAGATTCGTGAATACGATATCCATCCTGAAGATTTTGGTCTGCAAATGACATCCAGTCGTAATCTTCGTGTGGATAGCAGCGCAGAATCTGTCGCGAAAATTTATGAAGCACTCGATAACAAAGCCGGCGCGGCACGCGATATCGTCATTCTAAACTCAGGCACAGCCCTCTACGCCTCTGGCGTGGTCGACAGTATCGCCAAAGGGATAACTAAAGCCACTGAGAGTATTGCCTCTGGAGCAGCGCGTGCCAAGCTTGAAGAGTTTGCCAAATTCACTCAACAATTTGCCGCTTAATTTTGAGATACAGCTATGTCTGACATACTAAAAAAAATACTTGACGTAAAAGTCGACGAAGTCGCGGCGGCAAAGAAATACCAAGATCTCAAAAGCTTACGCAGAGACGTGGAATCTAATCAGCAAGCCCGCGCTGACATCCGTGGATTTGAAGCCAGTCTCCGCGCAAAAATTTCGAACGGAAAAGCAGGCGTCATCGCTGAAATTAAAAAAGCGTCACCCTCAAAAGGCGTGTTACGCGACAATTTTCAGCCTCTTGAAATCGCACAAAGCTATGCGCAATATGGCGCTGCCTGTTTATCCGTACTAACCGATGTGAATTTTTTTCAAGGCGCACCTGAATATCTCAAGCAAGCACGCGCCGCCTGCAGCATTCCGGTATTGCGCAAAGATTTCATCATTGATCCGTACCAAATCTATGAAGCCAGACATTGGGGCGCCGACTGCGTGTTGCTGATCGTCGCAGCTCTCGATCATGGTTTGATGGCCGAACTCGAAGCCTGCGCGCATGAGCTAGGCATGGATGTCCTAGTTGAAGTGCATGATGCTGAAGAGCTGACTACAGCGCTCGAACTTAAGACTCGCCTGCTAGGGATTAATAATCGTAACCTCCGCACATTCGAAACATCTCTAAATACGACTATTAATCTACTCGACCGTATCGATCCCCAAAAACTTGTTATCACCGAATCAGGTATTTTGAGCAAAGACGATGTTAAAAAAATGCGTGACGCTGATGTGCATGCATTTTTAGTAGGTGAAGCTTTTATGCGCTCACCCGATCCAGGCATGGAATTATCCCGCTTGTTCTTGGATTAATTTATCGGACTATTTTTTGACTTAGCTACTTCGAAAATCGTAGCGGATGCAAACGTTCTATCCACTCACGGCCAATCGGTAACGGCTCATCGAGTATCTGAGTCACTAAAAACTCAGCGCACCATGGCGCGCAGGCCACGCCGCGGGAACCATGCCCGATACTGGCATACAGACCTTCAGCAATTTTTCCCACTAAAGGCAAGCGGTCTTGCGTAGTTGCGCGCCATGAGACTCGACCACTGCGTAATTCGCTAGCGTCGCTCACAAAATCTGACAGCAATCGCTGTAGACGATGAAAATTTTCAAGATCATCTTCAGGTCGTGGATTAGCGTCACCGTCGATCTGCATCGTCGCGCCTATGGTGTGCACACCATTAATCGCTGGTGTTACATAACCATCACGACAAACAATAGTTTGCAAAGACTTATCGTCCCGTTCGGCTAAAGCTGATAATTGCCCACGTACGCTATCAATGCCATCGACATTCGAACTCAGCTCAGCAAACGCCGTGGCAAGCACAACATAACGCGAAAGAATCTTTTCATCATTCGCCAACTCCACACACCACCCTTCAGTAGAGTTAGGAGATAGCTGTTTGACCTCAGTAGCAGACATCAACTCAATCAGGGGATGATCAATTAACGCAGCAATCAATGCAATCGGGTCGACCCAACCCGCTTGCGGTAAAAAAAATCCCTCTGCAGCGACTGACTGTCCACACAAAGTCGTCGCTTCACTAACGCTGACTTCATACAGCCATTCATCTGGAACTGTTTGCGCATAAGCGGCTAATTTGTCATGCCGACGCTGATCACGTAGCAATCTCACAGCACCACAAAAATCATACGGCACTGATTCACCATGCGTAGTTAACCAACGCTGCAACCAGCCGACTCCTGCAGCAGAAAATTCAGCAATCACGTTACTAGCGCCGCCTGGTTCTGGGCGCACCACTGCCACTGGATTTCCGGATGCACCCGACGCGGGCTGATCTCGTTCGAGCAAAATTACAGAGATGCCGCGAGTCGCCAGTTGTCGTGCAACGCTGGCACCCGCAATACCTGCACCGATCACCACCACTGAGTCAACTCGTTTGGATGAATCAACTAATTTTGCTGGCCATCGTGCAAGCAAGCTTTCCCGCTTGCTGCCAAAACCAGCGTGCTTAGTCAGGTCAAAACCCACTTCATGAAGCGCTTGCTGCACTGAACTCGCAACACACCAACTCGACGCTATCGCTCCCTCAGTCGCTAATCCAGCAAGATGCTGCATGGTTTTCAGCGACCACATGACTTCATTATGATCAGGCGCAAAACCATCCAGATAAAAAGCATCAAAGCGTCCGTGAACAGAAGGCAGCACAGATTCAACATCACCGAACACGAGGGTCAGTGTGGTTTGATCATCTAACGACAAACAATGAAAACCAGAAATCAACGGTGGCCATTGAATCAGCAGTCGCTGAATCAACTCATTCATTATTGGTGTGAGTGAGGCAGGTACATACGCTAAGTACTTCTCTAGCGCAGCACGCAAATCCTGACTAATAAAGGGGTGCTTTTCTATCGCAACGTAGTGTAACCGTGCTGAACTACTGCTAGCTTTGATCGATGCCCACGTAGTGAGGAAATTGATACCTAAACCAAACCCAATCTCGAGCACTCGTATACTGCGACCGTCCTGCCAACGCGACGTTAATTCACTTCCATCGACGAAAACAGACTGGGCCCGCTCCCAGGCACTACTGTGACTCGCATAAACATCGCTGTATAAAGGTACGAAAAGTTCACCCTCGTCACCTAGCTCCCAGCGCGCAGGTTGAATAGAAAGAGCATTCGTGTCACTCATTTCACTGGCTGACACTGACCTTCAAAAATCAGCAGCGACGTAGGTAATTCCAATGTGTCAGAGACAGATAAACGTACTGGATCAATCAATACTTTGCGCATGGCTTGTTGCGGAGTTAGGCCCATACAGGCGATCTGCGAATCACTTTGCTCGCATTGAAGTCCGTCAATCTGATGGGCGTGCACACGGTAGCGACGCTTTTCAGCAGCCGGCACCGTCGATGGCGCCCCACGATGAATAAAGCTCGTTTTACCCGCGCACTCAACAAAAAAATCTTGAGCCCACAACAGGGTCGGCATAAAGCAGAGTAATGCGATGAATAATTTCATCCGATTTGTTTACGCTGCTTTATTGAAGAAGTATTCAATCCGACTTCGACAGCAAGTCGAAATGCTCTACCTTAGGCGGCGCTGCGAAAAATGGGCCGACAATACCGCGCCACTGAGTGAATAATTCTGAGCCGCGAAAATCGACGGTGTGATTTTCCAGCGTATCCCAAAAAACCATCAATACATAGCGATCAGGTGATTCAATACCCTTGTTGATTTTGTAGCCGCGAAAGCCCTTGGCTTTACTAATGACATTTTGTACGCCATTAACGATAGCGCTATCGAATTCGGTTTGTTTACCGGGAAGGATTTGAATATCGGCGAGTTCGAGGATCATAATGAGTAATAAACTTTCTATTGAAGTCTGAATAAAAAGCCATTGTAAGCTGGCCTGTTGCATTATCTCACCCTGACCGACCGTGCCGAACAGCGACCTATGCTTGTGACCCTGCTTGATTACGATAAAGAACAACGCTCTTCGCTGGAATCTATCTTGAGCGGTGCTGGTTATCAGTTCACCAGCTTCGCTAACAGCAAATCACTGTTAGATAGCCTAGTCACCGCCGAGCCCGCACTGTTGATTGTTCACTTTCGATCCGACCAAGAAACCGTCACCGTTCTCACCTCAGTGAACAAATTATGGCCTGACTTGCCTGTGCTGCTTATCACTGGCCGGTCCCCGGAAAATCCCTTGGCCCAGTTGCTGGCCGAAAGCGCGGCAGATTTTCTTATCAAGCCCGTTCGCGCATCGGAATTTCGGCTCAGGATAAGTATTCTGGCAACTCGTCATCGCCCCGATGCCGTCAAAGACGATGTGCTGAAGTTTGGGGATTTCATTTTTAACAAGCGACTGACTCAGGTGATGTTAAATGGGCAATCAATCGCTCTGACCCAAAAAGAATTCGAGCTCGCCTTATTTTTTTTCCAAAACCTAGATCGCCCGCTATCGCGAGCCTTTATTCATGAAGCCATCTGGTCACAGGATGCTGAATTTTCCTCGCGAACGTTGGACACGCATGTCTCGAGAGTACGGAATAAGCTAGGTCTCAAGGCGGCAGCGGGCTATAGGTTGGCGCCGGTTTACAGTTTTGGCTACCAATTAGAAATATTGAAAGACTAGTCAGATGGCAGCCAGCGTCTATAATAGGTTGTGTCAACTTTTTCTGACTAATCCAGCATGCACCTGCTAGCCGTCGGACTCAACCACACCACTGCCCCTGTCTCGCTGCGCGAGAAGGTGGCCTTCCCCGCTGACCAGCTCGGTCAGGCGGTTGCGTCGGCGTGTGCTTGGTTTGACAACGTAGGCAAGCATCCGCAAGCGCAAGAAGCGGCCATCCTCTCGACATGTAATCGAACCGAGATTTACGGCGCTAGCGCGAATGACGGCAATATTGAAACAGCCTTGGATGCCACCGCGCGCTTTGTCGCGGATTATCACAAGCTGCCTTACTCAGAATTGCGCCCCTATCTGTATGCATTACCGCAGGATGAGGCCGTGCGACATGCTTTCCGCGTCGCGTCCGGTTTAGATTCCATGGTGCTAGGCGAGCCGCAAATTCTCGGTCAAATGAAAGATGCGGTTCGCCAAGCCGAAGCCGCAGGTGGGCTGGGTACTTATCTGCACCAAATGTTTCAGCGCACCTTTGCAGTTGCAAAAGAAGTGCGCTCCACCACTGAAATTGGCGCCCAAAGTGTATCGATGGCAGCCGCTGCAGTGCGCTTATCCGAACGAATTTTCGACAAGCTGAGTGAACAACATGTGCTGTTCATCGGTGCCGGCGAGATGATCGAGCTGTGCGCAACGCACTTCGCGGCACGCCATCCAAAAAGCCTCACCATTGCTAACCGCACTATCGAACGCGCTGAACAACTCGCCGAACGTTTTGGTGGCAAAGCCATGCGACTCGGCGAACTGCCTGATCAACTCGCGAATTTCGATGTTGTCGTGTCTTGCACCGCTTCGTCGCTGCCTATTATTGGTTTAGGCATGGTAGAGCGCGCTATCAAGGCGCGTCGTCGTAAACCTATCTTCATGGTGGATCTGGCGGTACCGCGCGATATCGAAACTGAAGTGTCGCGACTCAATGACGTATTCTTATACACGGTTGATGATCTCGGAACAGCCGTGCAGATCGGTTTAGAAAATCGCCAATCTGCTGTCGCCCAAGCAGAATCTATTATCGATACGCGTGTGCAGGCATTCATGCACTGGGTTGATGGTCGCGCCGTGGTTCCACTGATTCAAAACCTGCATGAAAGCAGCGAGCAAATGCGCCAAGCCGAACTCGAGCGCGCCCGCAAGCTTCTCGCTAAAGGTGAAGATATCGAAGCCGTGTTAGAAGCTTTGTCCAAAGGCCTAACCGCCAAATTCTTGCACGGCCCACAACAAGCACTGCATGCCGCGGATGCTGACGAGCGTGCACGCCTCGCGCAACTATTACCTCAATTGTTCCGCACCAAACGCTAGCTACGCTAGCCATCGATGTATTACCTCCTGCGCTTGTACACTGAGCGCCAACACCGACTCACCTTTCCCGTTAATGAAACCATCGCTGCTACTGAAGCTGGAGCAACTCGCTCAACGCCTTGAAGAAGTCGGCGCCCTTCTGAATCAGGAAGGAGCTACCGCTGACATGGATCAGTATCGCAAGCTCACGCGTGAACACTCAGAGCTTGAACCACTGATTGATTTGCATGCACAGTGGAACCAAGCCAATGACGATCTACGCGCTGCACGTGACATGCTCTCTGATCCGGAAATGAAAGCGTTTGCGCAAGAAGAAATCGACGCTGCACAAGCGCGCGCCGAACAGCTTGAAATCGAGCTGCAAAAAATGATGCTGCCGAAAGATCCGAATGATGAGCGCAACATCTTTCTGGAAATTCGTGCCGGTACTGGAGGCGATGAATCTGCGCTGTTTGCAGGAGACTTGTTACGTATGTACATACGCTATGCAGAGCGGCAACGCTGGCAAATAGAAATGGTATCGGAATCCGCCTCAGAACTCGGTGGTTACAAAGAAGTGATCGTGCGCCTGGTAGGTGCAGGAGCGTATTCGCGCATGAAATTTGAATCTGGCGGACATCGCGTACAACGCGTTCCAGAAACCGAGGCACAAGGGCGAATTCATACGTCCGCCTGCACCGTGGCTGTGATGCCTGAAGCCGATGAGATTGGCGAAGTCGACATCAACCCCGCCGATATTCGTATTGATACATATCGCGCATCGGGCGCTGGCGGACAGCATATCAACAAAACCGATTCTGCCGTTCGCATCACCCATCTGCCAACCGGTATTGTGGTGGAGTGTCAAGATGATCGCAGCCAACACAAAAACAAAGCGCAGGCGATGAAGGTGCTCGCTACTCGCATTAAGGATGTGCAATTACGTGCGCAGCAAAGTAGTGAAGCAGCGACTCGAAAATCACTCGTTGGCTCAGGAGATCGCAGCGAACGTATACGCACCTATAATTTCCCTCAAGGGCGTATTACCGATCATCGTATCAACCTAACGCTCTATAAGTTAGAAGCCGTCATGGAAGGTGATTTGGATGAGCTCACGCAAGCGCTGATGTCTGAACATCAAGCCGAACAACTCGCTGCTTTGGCCGATTAAGCTGATATGAATAAATTCGCAAAACCAGCACTATTTTTAGTCGCCCTGATAGCCATCGGGCTGCTCGGCGTGGGCTTGTATCTACAACTGGTGCAAGAGATGTTGCCTTGCCCGCTATGCATAGTGCAGCGCTACGGTTTTGCGCTAACCGCGCTATTTTGTTTGATAACGATTGCGCTACCCAACCAGTACTTGCGTGCCGGAGCAGCGGCAGCTTCACTTGCTTCGATCGCTGGGGCAGGCATCGCGATTCGCCATTTATGGGTCAAAGCGCATCCCACTATCTCTTGCGGTATTGATGTGCTTGAAGTATTTCTGAACAAACTAGTGTTCGCAAACTGGTTACCCACACTGTTTCAAGCTGATGGGCTGTGCACTACGGAATACGATCCTATTCTTGGATTATCGATTCCTACATGGGCACTGATCTGGTTCACCATTTTTGCAGTCAGCTTATCGCTGCTTGCGCTACGCTATCGTCGTCCTGCATGAGTCTAGAAGATTTGCTGAAATCAGCATCGATCGAGATAATGGAAGCTAGAATTCTAGCCGCGCACAGTCTGCAGTGGTCACGTGTGCAGTTAATCACTCAAAACAAACAACTTCTATCGACTGCGCAAGTTGATGATATTCAACGCTTATTCCAACGCAGGTTGCAAGGTGAACCGATTGCCTATTTGTTGGGTCAGCGTGAATTTTATGGCCTCTCATTTGAAGTAACACCTGATGTGCTGATTCCACGCCCAGAAACGGAATTACTGGTCGAGCTTGCGATTGACCGCATGCCAAGGAATGCACGCGTGCTGGATATCGGTACGGGCTCAGGAGCGATTGCCGTTTCTTTGGCACATACACGATCTGACTCGACATTTTTTGCAACCGATATCAGCGAACAAGCGCTAGTGATAGCAAAGCGAAATAGTTTGCTTCATCAAACTGCGATTACTTTTTTTCAAAGTAATTGGTATGAGCAAGTGAATGGGAAGTTTGATCTCATCGTCAGCAACCCTCCTTACATTCGCGAAGATGACGTTCACTTGAGCCAAGGCGATTTACGCTTTGAACCTACCGATGCATTGACCGACCACAGCACGGGCTTTACAGCTATTGAAAAAATTATTCGTGGAGCGCCTTCACATTTGGAGCACGGTGGTTGGCTACTGCTTGAACATGGTTTTGATCAGGCAAACACAGTACGTGATTTATTTCACACCTCCATTTGGAGTGATGTGCATAGCTGGTGCGATCTGGCCGGGATAGAACGCGTTACAGGCGCAAGACTTCTTTAACATTCACTGCGCCGATTTACATCGTAATTTTTTCTTTCATCTTTTAACCATTAAAACTTTTCATGCTTCCATCGATTGAACAACGCCTTGCGACCGAACTCGCCGCCCGTACTGATCAAGTCGCTGCTGCGATTGCCCTCTTAGATGAAGGTGCCACCGTACCTTTCATAGCTCGCTACCGCAAGGAAGCCACTGGCGGCCTAGATGATATTCAGCTGCGATTACTCGAAGAGCGCCTGCGTTATTTACGCGAGCTGGAAAGTCGTCGTGAAGCGATCCTCGCCTCCATCGAAGAGCAAGGGAAAATGACGCCTGAGTTAAAGAAGGCAATTTTGAGTGCTGCTGACAAAACGCTGCTCGAAGATCTGTATTTACCCTATCGGCCTAAGCGTCGTACCAAAGCTCAGATTGCCATGGAAGCAGGACTGGAACCGCTAGCTAACGCCTTACTCGACGATCCGACACTCACGCCAGAGAGTGAGGCAGAAAAATATTTGCGAGCCGCATTCACTAGCGATCAAGGTGATAACCCCGGCGTACCCGACGCCAAGGCCGCTCTGGATGGCGCGCGACAAATTCTTATGGAGCGTTTTGCTGAAGATGCTCATTTACTGCAAAGCTTGCGTGAATATTTGCTTGAGCACGGTGTCGTCGATGCCAAAGTTGTTGAAGGCAAACAAGAAACTGGTGAAAAATTTTCTGATTATTTTGATTATTCCGAAAAACTCTCTGCTATACCTTCACATCGCGCTTTAGCGTTACTGCGTGGTCGGCGAGAGGAAATTTTATCGGTGTCGCTACGCCTCGATACTGAAATAGAAAAACCTAAATGGGATGCGCCGCATAATGCGTGCGAAGCAAAAATTAGTTCACACTTTCACATTAGCCAAAAAAATCGTGCTGCCGACAAATGGTTGCTTGACACGGTGCGCTGGACTTGGCGCGTCAAAATTTTCATGCATCTCGACACGGAATTAATGACCAAATTACGTGAAGAGGCTGAAGCAGAGGGCATACAAGTTTTTGCGCGTAACTTAAAAGCATTACTGCTCGCAGCCCCCGCTGGACCACGCGCTACTATAGGGCTAGACCCAGGTCTGCGTACCGGGGTCAAGGTTGCGGTAGTCGATGCCACTGGCAAAGTAGTCGACACCTCCACCATCTATCCTCACCAACCACGTAATGATTGGGATGGCTCACTACACACACTCGCGCAACTAGCGAAAAAACATCAGGTGTCACTCATCGCCATTGGTAATGGCACCGCATCGCGTGAAACGGATCGTTTAGCGCAAGACCTGATCACTCAGAATGCCGACTTAAAACTTAACAAAATTGTCGTCTCTGAAGCCGGTGCTTCCGTGTATTCAGCCTCTGAGTTTGCATCCAAAGAATTACCCGACTTAGATGTCTCAATACGAGGCGCTGTTTCGATTGCACGGCGATTACAAGATCCTCTTGCTGAACTGGTAAAAATCGATCCGAAATCGATTGGCGTTGGTCAGTACCAGCACGATGTTTCTCAAACTCGCTTGGCGCGAGCGTTAGATGCGGTGGTTGAAGATTGCGTTAATGCGGTGGGGGTTGATGTCAACACAGCATCAGCGCCTTTATTGGCGCGTGTATCAGGTCTTAGCTCAACGGTTGCGCAAAGCATTGTTCATCACCGCGATCAAAAAGGAATGTTCCGCTCACGCGCAGCGTTGTTAGACGTTCCGCGTCTGGGTGAAAAAACGTTTGAACAAGCGGCCGGATTTTTGCGTGTCATGAATGGTGACAATCCATTGGATGCTTCGGCCGTTCATCCGGAATCCTATCCATTGGTTGAAAAAATACTTGCCGACATAAAGCGTGATGTGAAATCTATGATCGGTGACAGCGCGTTACTGAAATCACTCGATCCAAAGCGTTTCGCCGATCAGCAGTTCGGATTACCTACCGTGATCGATATCTTAAAAGAGCTCGATAAGCCCGGACGTGATCCCCGCCCTGCTTTCGTTACAGCGAGTTTCCGTGATGGCGTAGAAGATCTGAAGGATCTTCAACCCGATATGGTTCTTGAAGGTGTTGTGACGAATGTCGCTGCATTTGGTGCCTTTGTAGATATCGGCGTTCATCAAGATGGCTTGGTACATATTTCTGCGCTCTCGAATGAATTCGTCAAAGATCCGCATGCCGTCGTAAAAGCGGGCCAAGTAGTCAAAGTCAAAGTGCTGGAAGTCGATATTAAGCGCAAACGGATTGCGCTCACCATGCGGCTAAATGACACAGCGGCCGCGCAAGATCAGCGACGGCTAGGGTCGGAACGCCCAGACGCACGCGAGCGTTCCGTAAAACATAAGCCCGTACAAGAAATGGCAACATCCGGATCGGCCATGGCCGCCGCTTTTGCCAAACTGAAGAAATAAACCGAGTGTCTACCGGATGTCTTCGGGCGCGGCTGCTTGTACCCCAAGACATCCGGCGGGCGCATCCGCTTTTACCCGCAGGCGGGCGCATCCGCTTTTACCCGCAGGCGGGCGCATCCGCTTTTCCCTATAATGTGGTTTTCCCTTTACACCCCGCCAAGAGGACGCAATGAGTGACGTTAAATCCTGGATCAAAGAAACCGTCAGCACCCATTCAGTCGTGCTGTTCATGAAGGGCACCGCCCAATTCCCACAATGTGGATTCTCAGGTCGCGCCATCGAGCTGCTGAAAGAAACCGGCGTGCAGGATCTGGTGACTGTCAACGTGTTAGACGATGACGAAGTCCGCCAAGGAATCAAAGAGTTTTCGAACTGGCCCACGATTCCTCAGCTGTACGTCAAAGGTGAATTCATCGGTGGCGCTGACATCATGAATGAAATGCACGCATCGGGCGAACTACAGACTCTGCTGAAAGCATAGATTTTATGAAACGCTTGGTCGTTGCCATCACCGGCGCCTCGGGCGCTATGTATGGCATACGATTGCTGCAGTGGCTGCGCGAAAGCACTCAGGTTGAAACACATTTGATGATCTCGGATGCGGGTGTTCTTAGCCTGCATTACGAGCTCGATATGAAACGCAAGGATGTTGAAGCGCTGGCTGATGTGGTTCACAGCGTGCGTGATGTGGGGGCGTGTGTGGCCAGCGGTTCGTTTCAATCCGAAGGCATGATCGTTGCCCCCTGCTCGATGAAAACCTTGGGGTCCGTCGCCCACGGCCTGTCTGACAATCTAATATCTCGTGCTGCCGATGTGATGCTGAAAGAACGTCGACGCCTCGTGTTAATGGTGCGTGAGACGCCGTTTAATCTCGCTCACTTACGCAACATGACATCGGTGACCGAAATGGGCGGTATTATTTACCCTCCTCTGCCCGCGCTCTACCAAAAACCCCAAAGCATAGAAGATATGGTTGATCACACAACCGGTCGAGTATTAGATTTATTCGGCATTCAACAAACACTTGCGCCACAATGGCAGGGTATTAAACTACAACGCGCCGAATCATAATCAGGTGCGTCCTTGGCTATCGCTAGGGCTTGATTGATTTTTCTCGTTTTGCCGTTCCCGCTTATCTTTCAAGCCGCCAACCATACGATCAACCGCTGCGTTGAAACCGTCCATAGAAAATTTATTCACTTTGAACTTACCGTCACTGAGCGGAAAAGCAAAACCAACAACCAGAGTTTTCTTAAATGCCTGATTGATCGCATCTGACTCATTGAACCAATACACCATGATGTCGCCATTGGCAGTGGTAACCGGTTCACAGACTGACTCTACGGATACGGCACCACCCTCAGTCGTAATCATCAACGGATAGTTACTGCTGGGCTCGCAATTAATGCCATTCGCAAAGTAGTAGCGACAATTCCCTTCAGCACACAAAATTCCAAAGGTAGACAAACCATTTTCATGCGTTCCCGCCTCACCCATACCTTCAAGAAATTGAGAATACCAATCGCCGTGCTCTACTCTGTCATCGGCCTGTACACATGAAGGCAAAAATAGTAACCACGCTAACACTATCAACGCTAAACGCATGGAACGCTCCAAAAATTTGATGACGATAAAACCGTCTGCACTATCGAATTAATTTAATCATCCATATCCAAGCGTGCTTCGCCTAAACCAGACACTTCAATTCGAACCCTATCACCGGCATTCAGCCACTGTGTTTGAACTACACTACCCAACAATACGAACTCACCTGCTTTAATCCCTGGCAAGCCATGCTCACCATGCGCATTGGCTAACCAAGCGAGGGCATTCAACGGATGACCCATTACCAACGAACTCACACCGCTGGCGACTTCAACATCATTAATCCAGGTGCGTCCGGTTAGCGCAGCGAGATCTAAATGATGCCAATCGCTGACCGGGTCACCCAATACGCAACCCGCATTGTAAAAATCGTCCGCAGCTAAGGTACGCACTCCGAGCGCGCGATAATCTTCGTAGCGCTCGTCAACCAGCTCCATACCCACCATCACCTCGCCCACAGCGCTTTCAACACTTTCACGCGTATATGGAATGGAACTCGGAAGCAGATCATGTGATAGACGAACGGCAATCTCACATTCAATACCAATTTTTACAAAGCCATGGCGCGGAACACGGCCATGTTTGTGCATGACTGTTTTACTAAACACACGTCCCGTTGCTGGATGATCAATATTCACAAAAGCCTGCATTACGGGGGTGGTACATCCAATTTTGTGGCCAACCACATCGCCTAAACCCGCCGCCGTTAGCATCACATTTAATGCGGATTGAATCGCATAACACTCGGTCATGTTCTTGGGTGCCAAATCGTCCGGCAAATGCGTTATTGGTTTCAACGCGAGACGCTGTGGCATTAATAAGGCGGCTGCTTGTTGTGCTCTTGTTTGCAAGATGTCCCCTGACTTGGCAAATTGATGTTTACATGCGATGTAGCAAGTCTAGCAAAAATGTAACTTCACTACCGACTTCTTATGCAAAGCGACTAAGCGCCCTGAATTGACTGAAAGTTGATGCAATTTTCAATCAATTCATCACAAATTTTTCATGTATGTAAAACGCTAATAGTTTGGCTTTCCCAAGGGTATAATCCGCCGTTTTCTTTGACCCCGAATACGCGTAACACGGAGAATACTTAATGAATTCCATACTGAAACAAGCCGCATGGATAGCGCTTGCACTTGTCGGCGCAATCTCACTGGGAACGGTGGCTCTCTCTCGTGGCGAGAGTATCAATGCGCTATGGATTGTCGTTGCAGCTGTCGCCATCTACCTAATTGGCTATCGCTACTACGCACGCTTTATTGCGAACAGCGTAATGCAACTCGATGCCCTTCGCACTACACCGGCGGTTCGTTTAAATGATGGATTGGATTACGTACCTACTAACAAGCACGTACTGTTCGGACATCACTTTGCTGCTATCGCAGGCGCAGGCCCATTAGTGGGCCCTGTACTCGCCGCACAAATGGGTTATTTACCGGGCATGATGTGGATACTGGTTGGCGCTATTCTGGCTGGTGCTGTTCAAGATTTCATGATCTTGTTTATTTCTACCCGACGCGATGGTCGATCACTCGGCGATTTAATCAAATCAGAATTGGGATTAGTTCCCGGTGTGATTGCTCTGTTCGGCACATTCATGATCATGACAATTTTGCTAGCGGTATTGGCATTGATTGTTGTGAAAGCTCTAGCTGAAAGTCCATGGGGTACATTTACTGTCGCAGCTACCATACCGATTGCTCTGTTTATGGGCGTGTATAGCCGCTATATACGACCCGGCCGAGTTGGCGAAATATCGGTTATTGGTTTTATTCTTTTAATGGCCTCTATCGTGCTCGGCGGACAGGTCGCTGCCGATCCTATTTGGGGTCCGATGTTCACGTTCAATGGTAAGCAGTTAACGTGGATGTTATTGGCTTATGGAGTTATCGCCTCTGTGCTGCCCGTTTGGTTATTGCTGGCACCGCGTGATTACTTGTCTACCTTCCTGAAAATTGGCGCCATCGTCGCGCTCGCGCTGGGCATTGTGTTTGTTGCACCCCAACTCAAAATGCCTGCCATCACCAAGTTTATCGATGGCACTGGCCCAGTATGGGCGGGCAATATGTTCCCCTTCTTGTTCATTACCATCGCCTGTGGCGCGGTATCTGGGTTTCATTCGCTCATCTCATCTGGAACAACGCCGAAGTTACTCGAGAATGAAATGCATGCTCCCTACATTGGTTATGGCGGCATGTTGATGGAATCCTTCGTTGCGATCATGGCGCTCGTTGCAGCGTCCATCATTGAACCAGGTGTTTACTTTGCGATGAACAGTCCCGCCGCACTGATAGGTACGACTCCCGAGAGCGCAGCTGCAGCGATCAGCCAATGGGGATTCATGATCACCCCAGAAATGCTGCAACAAACAGCGGCCGACGTGGGTGAAGCGACCATCATTTCTCGTACTGGCGGTGCGCCTACATTAGCTGTTGGCATGGCGAGTATTTTTGCTTCCGTGTTGGGTGGACAAGCTCTGATGGCCTTCTGGTATCACTTTGCGATTTTGTTCGAAGCCTTGTTCATTCTGACGGCGGTCGATGCGGGCACGCGCGTCGGTCGTTTCATGCTGCAAGATCTGATCGGCACCTTGGTGCCTTCGTTTAAAAATATTCACGGCCTCGCATCCAACATCATCGCCACCCTATTATGTGTCGCTGCCTGGGGATACTTCCTTTACCAAGGCGTTATCGATCCTCTGGGCGGTATCAACACGCTCTGGCCATTGTTTGGGATTTCGAATCAAATGCTGGCAGCCATTGCGCTGATATTAGCAACGGTTGTTCTTTTCAAACTCAAACGCGAGAAATTTGCGTGGGTAACTTTAGTACCGACAACGTGGCTTTTGATTTGTACGTTAACCGCTGGCTATCAAAAACTCTTTCATGAAAATCCACGTATAGGATTTCTGGCACACGCCAGCAAATTCAAAGCGGCAGCGGCCGAGGATCAATTACTGGCACCGGCAAAATCAGCGGCTCAGATGCAGCAAATTATTGTGAATGACTACATCGATGCCACTCTAGCTGCTATTTTTATGATCGTCGTGCTGTCGGTGCTGTTCTACGGTATTCGCGCATGTCTGCAAGCCCTTAAAGACCACCAACCGAGCACCCACGAATCTGACGCAACTGCGCCTATTGGCTCAGCTAGCGCCTAATCCTAAACTTGCGAAAATATCATGCTAGATGAACTCGGAAAGCTAGGTTCGTATCTCGGGCAGACTGCCAGACTGATGGTGGGTCTGCCTGATTACGACAATTATCTTAATCACATGGAAAAAACTCATCCAGATCAAATTGTGATGACGTATGAAGAGTTTTTCCGGGAACGACAAGATGCTCGCTACGGCGGCAATGGACGAATTGCACGTTGCTGCTGAGCTGGCCTGAAGCCGCTCAGCGACCGCTTTCAAACCGGTTTCAGGACGGCCCCGTAAAGCACAGCAGCTCAAATGGAAAAAGCCCGAAGTCTCTACGACTTCGGGCTTTTTTGTTTGGTGCCGACTGCAGGACTTGAACCCGCCACCCCATGATTACAAATCAAGTGCTCTACCAGATGAGCTAAGCCGGCTAAAAATCAGACGAGATTATACGTTATTTAATCCGGGTAAGCTTAGGTTTGCCATGCGTCTTGGGTGGATCTGGATCAGGCTTGTCATCATCACCCCTGGGAACCGACGCCAATACTGATGTCAACATGGGCGCTCCCTGAACTCGCTCCGACTCTGTGCTGAGTTTGGCGGCCTGTAATTTCTTCGCATCAGGCTTTTTTTTCCGCTCTTGCTGGTCCTCGCGCTTAACCTCAAACGCCATACCTTGACCATTCTCTCGCGCATAAATCGCGCTCACGTTTTCTACAGGCACTTCTATCTCGCGCGCCACTCCACCAAACCGCGCCTTGAAATGGATGAAGTCATTATCCATCTTAAGGTTACCCGTCGCATCGAAGCTGATGTTGAGAACGATCTCACCATTTTTCACAAACTCAGCTGGAACGTGGGTTCTCGCATCAACCGCCACCACAATATAAGGGGTGTATCCATTATCGGTACACCACTCATACAGCGCTCGCAGCAAATAGGGTTTGGTTGAAGTTTCTGACATACCTTGGCTCACATATCGCTTTTAGCGACGCATAACCTTTTCGGAGGGTGTCAATGCCTCGATATAGGCCGGACGCGAAAAAATACGTTCCGCATATTTCATCAAGGGCGCAGCTGTTTTTGACAACTCCACACCATAATGATCTAGACGCCAGAGCAAAGGGGCGATGGCGACATCAAGCATCGAAAATTCTTCGCCAAGCATATATTTATTTTTTAAGAATAAAGGGGCTAGCGTCGTTAAGCGGTCGCGAATTTCATTGCGCGCTTTTTCATGGCTTTTTTCTGCTGAACGCGATTTTTCATTCTCAAGAGAATGCACGTGCACAAACAATTCTTTTTCAAAGTTAAATAACATCAAACGCGCACGCGCACGCATTAACGGATCAGCCGGCATCAGTTGCGGATGCGGGAAACGCTCATCGATGTACTCATTGATGATGTTCGACTCGTACAGAACGAGCTCGCGCTCAACGAGAATCGGAACCTGACCATACGGATTCATGGTCGAAATATCTTCTGGCTTGTTAAACAAATCCACGTCGCGAATTTCGAAGTCCATTCCTTTTTCAAAAAGGACCAGACGGCAGCGTTGTGAAAATGGGCACGTTGTACCCGAATAGAGAACCATCATTTTTGCAGTTCCTTGGAAACAAAGAGGGTGAGACAGCGACTGCGCCTCACCCTGCTGACGAATATTCTGCTTTTGGCTAAGGCCTGTTTTTGTTTTTAATCAAAACATCTTGCAGGGCACGACAAAACAGAACCTGTTATTTGACTTCTTTCCAGAAAGACGCATTCAAACGCCAGGTCAGAAATACCAAAATAGACATGAACAACAAAACCCACACACCGAGTTGCTGACGCTTGTTTTTTACTGGCTCACTCATCCAAGCCATAAAGCCAACTAAATCGGCGATCTGAGCATCGTAGGCCTGCGAACTGAGTTTTCCAGGCTTGATCTGCTCAAAGCCTTCAAACTTGTGCACAGTCTTGGATTCATCGTGCGGGTCCTTCTCTTCAACAAATTTCGCCTTACGAACACCCTGCAAATCCCACAGTACATGCGGCATAGCGACATTCGGATAAACCAGGTTATTCCAGCCAGTAGCACGACTCGGATCTTTGTAATAAGTACGCAAATACGTATAAACGTAGTCGGCACCCGAACCTTGACCCGATGCCTTGGCACGCACGATCACTGACAAATCAGGAGGGACCGCACCAAACCAAGCTTTGGCATCCTTTTCAGCCAAACTGACTTTCATCAGGTCGCCTACTTTTTCAGAAGTAAAAAGTAAGTTAGCTCGAATTTGATCGTCTGACAAACCAATGTCGCGCAAGCGGTTGTAACGTACCAGCGACGCTGAGTGACAGTTCAAGCAGTAGTTAACAAACAAACGCGCACCATTTTGCAAAGCCGAGAGATCATTGCCTCGCTCAGGAGCGTGATCGAGGGGGAAGCCACCCTCGGACGCGACAGCCAACAAAGGCACCAACGCTATCGTCGCTAGAAATTTTTTAAGCAGTTTCATTCCTGTTTTCCTTTTGCGACTTAGTGCGGATGAAATGTCACGCGACTTGGCACAGGTTTAAATTCACCCATTTGGCTCCACCAAGGCATCAGCAAGAAAAATCCAAAATAGATGAAGGTGCAAACCTGCGAGACAAACGTACCAATGGCTGTAGGTGCCTGCACACCGAGATAGCCCAGTATCAAAAACGCGATACCAAACACGATGTAGACAATCTTGTGCCAATCAGGGCGATAACGAATCGATCTGACGGGTGACAGATCTAGCCAAGGCATAGCGGCCAAAATCAACACCGATACACCCATCAACACCACACCCCAGAATTTTGCATCAAGTACCAACATAGCGATGATCACAACAACCGCACCTCCCATCACAGCATTCTTGATCATCTGCGGCAATCTAGTCTTCAAAACAATCAGAGCGGCATAACCAGCCACACCCAATATCAACGCCATCATGAATTGCGATGTAGTAGCGCGAAGAATTGAATAGTAAGGCGTGAAATACCAGACCGGTGCAATGTGAGGCGGTGTTTTGAGTGGATCAGCCGGAATGAAATTGTTGTATTCCAAGAAGTAGCCGCCCATTTCTGGCGCAAAGAAAATCACTGCGCTGAAAATGAAGAGGAACACTGACACACCAAAAATATCTTTGGTCGAATAATAAGGATGCGAAGGAATCGTATCAACACCGTGGCCATCAGGGCCTAGGTTGTCTTTGACTTCGATACCGTCTGGATTGTTTGAGCCGACTTCATGTAGGGCGATCAAATGCGCGACTACTAAGCCCAACAAAACCAAAGGAATCGCAATCACATGAAACGCGAAGAAGCGATTCAAGGTCGCATCAGAGACAACATAGTCACCGCGAATCCAGAGCGAAAGATCAGGGCCAATGAAAGGAATCGCTCCAAACAAGTTAACGATTACCTGTGCGCCCCAATACGACATCTGACCCCATGGCAAGAGGTAGCCGAAGAATGCTTCACCCATTAAACACAGGAAAATGCCGACTCCAAACAACCAGATCAATTCACGCGGCTTACGATACGAGCCGTACAAAAGCGCGCGCATCATGTGAAGGTAAACCACAATAAAAAATGCTGAGGCGCCGGTCGAGTGCATGTAGCGAACCAGCCAACCCCAAGGCACTTCGCGCATGATGTACTCAACAGACGCAAATGCGAGAGTTGCATCTGGCTTGTAATTCATCACCAAGAAAATGCCAGTAACAATTTGAATGACCAACACCAAAGCAGCCAAGGATCCAAACAGATAAAGGATGTTGAAGTTCTTCGGTGCGTGATACTTGCCCCATTGATCATTCCACAGCTTAGTCAAAGGGAAGCGGGAGTCAACCCAACCCAACGCCTTCTGAGCTATTGGAGCATCTGCAGGTAATTTTTTCTCGACAAAAGCCATGATTACGCCTCGCCTTTCTCGTCTTTACCAATTGCTATACGGGTTTCGCTTAAATACATATGGCGAGGAACCTGAAGGTTATCGGGTGCGGGCTTGTTTTTATAAACACGACCGGCCAAATCAAATGTAGAGCCATGACATGGGCACAAGAATCCGCCAGCCCAATCATCCGGCAACGAAGGCTGAGCGCCCGTCTGAAATTTGGTGGATGGCGAACAACCCAAGTGCGAACAAATACCAACCGCCACCAGAATCTCTGGTTTGATAGAGCGATATTCGTTGCGAGCGTAGGCAGGAGTCAGATCATCGGGATTACGCTCTGATTTAGGATCAGCCACCAAGGCGTCGGTTTTCTTCAGCGAAGAAACCATATCTGGGGTGCGTTTAATTACCCAGACTGGCTTACCGCGCCATTCGACAGTTTTCATTTCGCCTGGTTTGAGATCGGCAATGTCGATCTCAACGGGCGCACCTGCAGCCTTGGCTCGCTCGGATGGTTCAAACGTCGACACGAAGGCAGCAGTTGCTGCCAAACCCGCCACGCCGCCGGCAGCACAGGTTGCGACCAACAAGCCGCGACGGCTTGAGTCGACCTGATTTTCGTCACTCATAACAACCCCAATCGATGAAATTGCAAAATTTGTACGGAACTTCCCATAACCCGCCATTATAGCGGAGCGCCTTTTTTCTTTCAAAGAAACACGAGAAAACCCGCACTTTTTGGTGGGCGTTGAGGAATCGGCTGGGTTTGGGGTAAAAAGACGCTATTTAATTAGCAATTATTTACCAAATCGTAGCCTAGAGATATCAGTCGGCTTCGACCGGCCGATCAGACGTCTGAGCGAAACCTTCCACGGGAAGCAGGCCTCGGCGACGCGCTTCATAAACGGCCTCACCCCTTGAATGAACAGAGAGCTTGCCGTAGATGTGCTTTATGTGCGTTTGAACGGTGCCAATTGAAAGCCCCAAGGCGCTGGCCACCTTGGCATACGAACTACCCCGCGCAATTAATTGCAAAATCGCTGCCTCGCGCCGCGTAAGAGAATTCCAACTTGAGCGCACCGGATCGGCTAATAAATTGCTCTGCAAACGCATACGCGTCAGCACTTTGCGAGCTATCACGGGACTGATGGGAGAACCACCGTTGAGCACTTCAAGCAAGGCGCGCACCACTTCTTTATGCCCCGTCTCCTTGAGCACGTATCCGGAGGCACCTGCTTCGATGCAGGCCAGCACCTGATCTTCGTCTGAAGACATAGTGATCACCATGATGTCAGCCTGAGGATTGAGTCGACGGCAGGCATCGATAACAATCAATCCCGAGCCATCAGGAAATCCAAGATCAGTTAAGAGCAAATCACACTGATTTAATTCCAACCAAATCAATGCATCCGCCACTGTGCTGCACGAACCTGCGAGCAACAAAGAGGATTCCAGTTCAATAGCGTTACAAAGAAGACGACGAGTAACCGCATCATCCTCCACAACCATCACTCTGGCACGATACGAAGGCGATATACAACGCATGATAAAAATTTAACCAAACAAGCAGGAATGTCATCGGTGGGCATTCACTGCACTTTAGTTCCAAAAACATATTTAAAACTTAGGGAGATGCTGATTTATTGCGTATTTATGGCACGCCTGAGTAGCTGTGCGGCTCGGCGCAAGGCAAAAACGCTTAGCTTCGGTTCTTTAATTGAGAAATATCTGGTTTTAATTTAATCAGTACTTGGGGAGTTTTCATCGCTTTTTAATAAAAATCTCACTAACACAGCAAACCAACAAAAAAATCAATGATCACATCACAAAATAGTGGCGCATCACGATTCATTTATTTGGGTAACTAAAATTAAATTGCGAAGATTAAATAAAGTCGGCAATCGCACACTCAGTGATATTTTCGATCACCGCCTCCAGAGCAACAACGCGAATAGCTACTCGCTTTAAACCGGATTATGGATATCAATGAATTGGTGACGAATACCCAATTGTTTTGAAACGTGTTGACCTAATGCCTGAACACCATAACGCTCGGTCGCATGATGACCACATGCAAGATAGGGCACATCCATTTCACGCGACAGATGAACTGTCTGCTCGGAAATTTCACCGCTAATGTAAACATCCGCTCCTGCATTAATTGCATCGGAAAACATACTTTGCGCAGCGCCGGTACACCACGCGACTCGATTCAACACTTTATCTGGATCGCCAATCAGCGTGGGTGCGCGCCCTAATTTTTGCTGGATGTGGTTGGCAAGATCCCCTACTGTTTTTACGTCGGCCTGAGCGTTACCTACCCATCCGAGCTCTTGATCACCAAAACGCGAGATGGGTTGAAATCCAAACAAGCTACCTAGTTGCGCGTTATTACCAAGCACAGCGTGCGAATCCAACGGTAAGTGATACGCATACAAATTGACATCGTGTGCCAGCAAAAGTTGTAGACGACGCTTGAGTGGGCCCACCACGCGAGCATCTTCTCCGCGCCAAAAATAACCATGATGTACGATCACCGCATCAGCACCTGCCTCAATCGCAGCCTCCAATAAAGCGATGCTCGCTGTCACACCGGTGACGATCAAACCAACACGGTCTTTACCTTCGACTTGAAGGCCATTTGGGCAATAGTCACGAAAACGGGTAATATCGAGCTCACTGGCAAGAAAATTTGTCAGCTCGTCGCGTGGCACGATCTTCGAATTCATCTCTTTCCCTTTTCTATAGTATGCGTCGTCTCTGGTTGCTGTTTGCGCAGGTTGTCACAATTGCCCTTGCATTGTGGTTCATTGTAGCGACCCTAAAGCCTGAATGGCTCGCTAATAATACGGCGGCGGTGGGGATCGCATCCACGCGTGTACCGGTGCTGGAAGCGTCTAGCCCTATCACTTCACAGGCGACGTACCGCGAATCAGCGCAACGCGCGATGCCTGCGGTCGTCAACATTTTTACCACCAAAGAAGCAAAACAGTCGGCACACCCGTTTAATAACGATCCACTGTTTCGACGTTTTTTTGGTGATGGCTTTGGGCAAGACGAGCGCCAGTTCAGCTTGGGGTCCGGGGTCATCATTAGCCCAGAAGGGTACATACTCACTAATAACCATGTAGTCGAGGCAGCTGATGAAATCGAAGTCGCTCTGGCCGATGGACGCAAAGTTTCAGCAAAACTCGTTGGAACCGATCCCGACACTGATTTGGCGGTGATTAAGGTCAACTTAACTGGTTTGCCATCGATTACCTTAGGGCGCATCGAAGGCACCAAAGTCGGTGATGTGGTTCTTGCTATTGGTAATCCCTTCGGAGTTGGTCAGACCGTCACTATGGGCATTGTTTCTGCCTTAGGCCGGAATCATCTAGGCATCAACACGTTCGAAAATTTCATCCAGACCGATGCAGCCATTAATCCGGGCAATTCCGGCGGTGCGTTGGTAG
>JACCEE010114834.1_pt1 | contig 27004 bp, 29 predicted proteins | sample 7449931 | NCBI WGS metagenome assembly JACCEE01 (sample SAMN15323457, study PRJNA562643) | freshwater metagenome | isolation source: river surface water | place: USA:Blue River Watershed | collected 2017-08-19 | reverse complement strand
TGTCATTTCTAAATGCACAGTTGTTATCTCATTGTAATGATACATTATTTTACTCCATATAACGCATATCTTTTATATTTAGGCAAAGTTAGCTCACCCCTGTAATATGTAGTAGTAACAGGATATTTTCTCAAAAAGTCAGGGAGTGTTTCTGAATAGTTTGTATGCTCTTCTATAGGGTCACTGTTATTTTCTATAAAAACAGTTGTTCCTGGTTTTAGTTTTTCAAACCATGTTGTATCCATATGCTCGCTGCTAGTATTAATGACTAGGTCGGGCTCTAACACCTTGTTGTAAAATGTTAAATTATTAAAAGAATCAAAGCAGTCATTGATTGCTTTATTTTCAACAAATGCACTTGGGTTAATAACTTCGATTAAGTCATTTACTGTGCTATCAGGATCTATGCTGAACAACTTTTTATAATTTATATCTTTCAAATATAAGCTGTGATGCGTTAACCAGCCGCCGATTAAAAGCACATTGTCGAAATTCGTATTAAATTTCGACAATATTTCTGCCATCCAAATTTTGCTTAAAACTTGGCTCTTAGAAAAAATTACAGGCAATGCATCTGATTTGCCTAACTGTGAAATACCAACAAGTTTTTGTATAAACTCATCTTCGGGCCATATGCTGCTTAATGTCGTTATAATATCATCTGTGCTTACTACATCCGTACTACAAATATTAGTATAAAAATTTAAACGATCTTCGCGTTTAGTGGCAGGATACTTTTCGTAATCAAGTGAGATTAAATTCCTTAATGGCCATGGTTTAGAAGCAACATCAACATATTTTAAGTTAATAATATTTCTAATAAACTCTTTTTTATCTTTGTCTTGTACAAAGTGAAAAAACTTTTCAACACCAAACAACCATGTTATATTATTTGTTTCCATCTAAACCTATCCATTCTTTAAATTGTTCTTCTAACCAAGAAAAGTTATTAACTAGAGTAAAATCTGCAGACTTCGATCTTGCATACTTTTCTCCTGCTCGAGCACCTTGAATTGCAAAGTAACCATACTCTGCTTCGATGCCAGCATTTAACCACATATTAAGCCTGTCTAGGCTTTCTTGGTCATTATTATTTTTATTAATTCCAGCAGACAGTTTTATTGCTTCTCTGAACGCTGTTCTCCATGTTGCATATGGGCTGTAATTAAACCGATGTTCACTGGCTAGAATATTAACCTTAATGTAACTATCGGCTAAAGTGGTGGTCATGTCGGGCTTGTCGAGGCGTTCAACGCCGAAACAATCGCTGCTGAACAGCTTTATACCTCCATGACCGTAAACTAGTCCGTTGATCGGATTTTTTGCCCTAAACACTGCAACACTTTTCGGTGTTAAATCTATTTGTTTATCAAAGTTAAATCTATCGACTATCCAACAGTCTGCATCTACCACATAAAATCTATCTGCTTTGCAAATATTTGCAATATGCTTGTGACTCTCGAATATACTTCCTGTTGCAGCTACGGCTTCTGCGTGTGGAGCAATTTGTTGCAATCGCTCCCAGTTTTCTTGCATGTTGTCTTCGTTTGTATATAAAAAATAAACAGGAGTCATAACTTAAAACTTAGGCAAAGTAAATCCATACAAAGGCAATGCACTTTGATTTAGCAATGCAGGCCACCCATGTCCTTTGTTAGGACTAATGTTAACATGCTTAAACCAAATGCTCTGATCTGCATCTATTTCAATAATAGGAATATCTAAAGCTGCCCTTAATTCGTGCATGATCCTGTGACTGTGACTTTCTAAATATTCGCCGTGAGCTAATAATTGACTTTGTGTTTCCCAAAACGTATTAAACCAGTCATAGTCTGCAATCACAGTATGATCAAAGTTTTCTATGTATAACATATGAGCAGCAAGCCTTGCACCATATATACACCAATCACCGTTTTCAACATCTCTACCTACAGTCATCCATATTAACCAACGTGCAAAATTTGCAGGATACATTTTGTGCTTAAAGTCAGCAATATTAACTTTTTCGCCTTGGTCTAAACCCATTTTAATACCTTCTCTAAAGCCAGCTCTAAATGCTTGCTTGGGAGTTGCATTACTATGGACAACACCATAAGTGTTATTCATTTGCTTATAATTTTCAGGGTCCCAGCAGAAATCTACGTTATTTCTACCATCTTCAGGATTAGCTGCTTCATGACTACGCATATTCATGACATGTTCTGTGTACCATAACTTAACGCCGCCATTGCCGTAGACTAAACCGTTTACATAGTTTCTACTGCTCCAACTTAATGTTGCTTGTTCTATATCCGGTGTTAGTTCTATACTCTTTGACCATATTGTTGCATCTACTTTGCAGTCTGCATCGATTGTAAAAAATCTCTTGCTATTTGCAACTTTACCTGCTTGTTTGTGTGCTGCATCGAAACCCTTAACACCGTGTACTCGATAGACATTATCTGGCTTGGGGTGATTGTCTACCAAGAATTGATAATTTTCGTCCGCGTTAGGCTCATCGTAGCTTAAAAAGACAACAGGTATATCTTTTAGTTTTAATAAAGTATTAGATTCTTTTTTCTTTTCTAATTTAGAAAAAATGTTATCAGCGTTTATAGAATTTAGTAAACTCATCTTTCATCCAGTTAATATCATTAATTACTTTTAGTGCTTCTTTGTCGCTGGAGTGTGCGAGACCATATTGCTTTCCTGCTTGTGCTCCTTCGATTGCATACGAACCGAATTGCTTTTCTGCACCTGTAGTTGTCCATACTTTTAATCGATCTTGAGAATCTTTAACTACAGCATCAATTGCTTCTTGATTGTAATTTAGCTTGTGCTTTAATTCTTCATTGGTTAAATTAGTTGCAAGTTTTGTGCATTCACGAAACGCACTGCGCCAAGTACTAAATTCATCGTAGTCAAATTTAGTAACATTACTAACTTGCTCAAACACTTTAATACTCAATCCAAAGCCAGTTGTAAAGTCAACTGTATTCGGGTTTTTAGTGAGCAAACTTTGTTTAGGTAACAGTTTTACGCCACCATGCCCGTAGACTAATCCGTTGATAGGATTAATACTATTCCATAAGACTAGGCATTCGCTTTCAGGAATACCCCACCAAGTGTTGTATTTGCTAGGAGTAAATTTAAAATCAAAGTTGTCTAACAAGACTGCATCACTGTCAACAACATAGAAATTATTAGTTAAGCTCCTGCGGGCACATTCTTGGTGAGCCGCAGTAAAACCGGTGATTCCGTTTACTCTCCTAGCATGCGGTACTCGGTTTAAGAGTAAACGAAAGTTTTCGTCTGCGTAAGGTTCATTATAACTGAGGAAAAATACATCAAGCATTATACTTGTATTTAATATTTTTACTCAGGATAATACTTTAACTCCATACATATTTGTAAAGGCACGGGCATGTTCTAAATTATCAACCATAGGCTGTCCTTTGATATTCAAACTGGTATTAACCAACATCGGGCATCCGGTTTCGGCATACCATGCTTCTAGCAATGCTCTAAATCCAGGACTATCGTTCTTACTTACAGTTTGAACACGGCTAGTTCCGTCGTGGTGAATTATTGCAGGGAATTCATCCGGACGTTTACATTTAGCTACGAACTGCATGTAAGGACTTGCAGTAATACCTTCGGGCATGTCAAAGTAATCATGCACATGTTCTTCTAGAATAGCAGGAGCAAACGGACGAAACTTTTGTCTACGTTTTATTTCGTTGACTTTATCTTTGATTTCGGGTCCTCGTGGGTCTGCCAATAGACTGCGGTGGCCAAGAGCTCTGGGGCCGAACTCAGCTCTACCGCTAGCCACGCCCACAATTTTTTCAGTTTTAAGTACATTAATCGTCTCCTCAACAGGGTAGCAGTTGCCCATGTTAGTGCCGAGATAAGCACCCGGCCAATTAACTTGTTCACCGAAATAAGCTGCAACTGCTCCAACACTGCTGCCAGCATCTCCAGGGTTAGGCATAATCCAAACGTTTTCCCAATCTCCGGATATAGTACTGTTAGCAACACAATTTAAAGCACAACCGCCCATGAGCACAATATTTTTACTGGGCAATTTGCTTCTTGCCCAACGACTTATACCTTGTAAAAGTTCTTCGTAGATAGATTGCGTTGCTGCCGCCAAGTCAAATGTGTCTTGTTGGCTAAGCAAATCTAAACGCCAATCGGGGCACCCGCGGTGTAAGTTACGTTTAAACTTTATTTCAGGACCATTGATACTTGCAAAGAAATCATTGTAGATATCTGCTTTGTACTTGTTGGGATCACCGTAAGCCGCCATGCCCATTAGAATGTATTCTTCTTCGTTGGGTTTAAGCCCGATACGCTGCGTCATAGCACTGAACCACAAGCCAACGCTATCCGGATAGCTTTGTGTGTATACGCGGCGAAGTTCATTGCCTTCACCTGACCATACTGTTAGTGTTTCAAATTCACCGATGCTGTCAATTACTACTACTGTTGCATCTGTAAAGTCGCTGGTATAATAACCCGCTGCTGCGTGACTTTTATGATGTTCTCCATAGAAGATTGGAGCAGAGATATTATAAGATGCTAGATATGTCTCAACATCATTTTCGGCAGTTCTATCGCCCTGGCCTGCATAAAATTGTCTAGCTGTTTTTAATCTAGGATTCTCATACCAAACAACTAGATCAGGCTTGCCGAAAGTATATGCTTCTTCTAGTATGCCTGCACATAAGTGCCCGTCATTTTTAATTCCGCTATAGCGTTCGCTGTGTGCTGCAAATTGTAATTGTTTATCGTGCCAAACACTAACCGCAGCATCATGGCTGTTGGCACTAATTCCCCAAATGTTCATTTGTAAATAAAAGGATCTCGTTTACGTAATTCTTCCAGGCGTTTAGCTAATTGTTCTTCCCAGGCTAACTCTTCTACTGTTTTTTGTTTTTCTTCTACGGGTTCTTTTTGTTCTTCCGGCTGTTGATTTTCCATAATTTCTCCTTTGCTGATATTTATAGGTTAATGTCTAACCATTCCTTTAAAAGGCCTGCATATTTAATATGAGCAAAATATCCAGGATGTCCGTCAATTACAGCAAAATCTGTTTCGTGTTTAATTTGCATTTTATTTTGCATACACCAATCAATTAAATTCATACTATCATCATCTGGACTTATAATATCTGATCTATCATAGTATTTGGTATAATACGATCTGTTCCCTTGCATTATTTTAATAGCTATTCCAGCACGTTTACAAAAAGAATACAATCCATTTAAGTTTCGTTCGTTGGCTTTAAAGTGCTCTAACCTGTTGTGAAAGGTTTCGTAGTAGAATTTAAAATCGCTTTGTAATTCTTCTACATTATCGGGTTCGGGAAAGTAATTAGGCGTAGCATGTTTAAACCCAGTATCTTGGTCATCATTTAACAAAAAGAATTGATGCCACGGATTGTAGTAAATATCTGCTCTACTTGGATCAGGAGTTTCTAATATAATGAAAAACTTATGTCTATCTTCCCAGTGCTGTTCGATAAACTCATAAGTTTTTCTAATAGCTCGGTCTAAGCCGCCGCCCTGCATAGCGTGATTATGACAAGGGATGCCAATTAATTCAGAAAGCCTATTACCCCAACTAACTTCCTCTGGACTAGACCACGACACATTATAATGCTCCTTATAATAAGGCACCATTAACTCTGTTGTCCAAGCTCGTTGTCCTTCTATTTCAAATCCGCCGCCTTTTGTATGACTGCTGCCGTTTATATAAAAGAACTCGTAGCTTTTATAATTAGTTAACATAATATAGTTCAGGATATTCAACAATTACATGCACACCGCCTTGTTCATATGCATTTTTATATGTGCTAAAAATGTCGTCTTTGTTTACCAAGTTATGAAACTGAATATGCGGGCACATGCTTTTAAATTCTTCAAAGTAATTACCTTTATGCTGATGTCCAGGATCTAATGGCTTATCGCTACCCTTGCCTAGTCTAATAATCAAATTAGCCTGGCTCCCGGTCATTAATTCAAACTTATCAACGTGATTAATTAATTGATTAGCGGCAAGTATAATAAAATCCCAACGTGGGTAAAACGTAATAACAGTTTTACCTGTCATTGCTATCCCTAAACTCATGCCCATTTGAGTTTCTTCCATAACAGGTAATTCTATCATTTTATCTTTAGATACATTACCTAGGGTTGTGCTCATTGGATTACCAGCATAAACAATTTGCTGTCCTATAAAAACGGTATTATCTTGTTCGCCCAGAAAAGTCATTGCTTCTGTTAAAGCATCTTTATATGGTGTTAGTTGTGGTCCTGTCATTTTTAATTTCCTTTATCTTATTAATTATGCTTGCGGCAATGATTCTATGGCACTCAATCGACGGATGATTATCTGTGGGTGGATGATCAAAATGCTCAAAATCTGTTTCTATTGTCATCCCGGCGTTATTTTCTATTAATTGCTCTATACTAGAATAAATTTTTCCGTTGTAATCAAAGGTTATCATACGGCTTGTTAACCACGGATCGTGTTGTATATTGTTAACTAATTCTGCCGGCCAGGTCATAATTACAGTTTTAATTCCGCGATTTTCTAAAAACATCAATAAGTCTTTATAAGTGTTAACATCTTGTTCGCGGCAGTTTGCTAAAAAATCATCTAACGTTGTATTAGTTTTTGCTAGATATTCTTTTAAGACATCTTTATGATTTTCTAATAAATCCCAAAGCTGAACGCTGCCCACGCGATTATCTATATTAATATCTGTCCTAGTCCATGAAGTACATTGTAAAACAAAAAATTCAATATCTTTTACATCAAAAGCTCTAAATGCAGGGTGATGCTCGCTGCCTACTAATTTATTTGCATCTTCGTCAAATGCTATTTTTTTCCAATAATCTATTATTGCATTTAACGAGCCGCCATTATAGTAATGCACTAATTCGAAAGTATCAAAATAATCTGCAACTATCCTAGCAAATCTTTTTTTATGTGCAAATTTTCTGTGAGTAAAATGAACGCTATTAGGGTTGTAATAATTAAGCGGCTGTTCTATTAATGTTGGCAAATTACTATAATACCAAAGCCCTTGTCCCCATGTAAAACTACAGCCGGCAAAGGCAATACCTTTAATTACTGCATCTGTTTTTAATTTCACACTAAGCCTTTGGACTGTATAAAAGGAAATAAAACTTTTTTACACCAATATTCTGAGCCTGCCGTTCCTGGATGAAAACCATCTCGGGCAAAGTAATCAGTATCTCCGGTTAATTCTATTCTTTTAGCATGTCCTACTTCGCATACTAAATGTCTAGGAATATTAAACAACTCGTGCAGAGTTTCGAACATTCCTTCTGTTATTGTATTTTCAAAGTCAAGTTGCTTATATAGATAATTAATTATTTGATGTTCTTTATGTTGTTCTATATCTTGAAAAACATGATCCATAAAGAATTGATTAACTAATTTAATTCCTTTTAGTTTACATAGATTTTGTAAAAATATAATGTTCTCTAAACTAGCATGTACTTTACCTACGCCTGCGCCGTGCCAGCCGTCCAACATATAATGCTGTTGAACAAAAGCCATTTGACAGTCGCTACCATTAACTGTCGAATACCAGCCACCGTTAGGATTATACGGAAACTTGCTGCCGCTTTTAGTTTCGAAATATTCTGGATTATTACCTGTTGTATTTTTCAGGTCTAAAAATAAAGGATCCATTCCGCCCTCGAAATGAATCATATTTTTTGTAATTTCATTAATTACTAGCGGGTTATCGATATACCAAGACTTTCTAAAAGTGCCGCTCCACATTACAGCAACAAATATATCTTTGGCATCAACTCCATTAGATAATAATTCGATAATAGTCATTGATACTTTTTTCTGAATCATTTCTTGCCCGTGTCCATTGTGCCCTACATGCAATGCTGTTAAATCAGGATTAGTTAAACGTAAATGTTTTTCTAATAATTCAATCCATCCGTCGGGTGCATTAGCATGTGTCCAGTGATGACTAAAACTGCATCCGCTAGTAATTAAATATTTCATCTATAACCCTGAGCTGTTAACCGTTTAATAATATTATCTGCCATTACTCTGTGACAAGTTAAACTAGGATGATGATCTTGTGGCGCAACTTTAAAACTATCAGCGTCATACTTAATAGTCATTTCCGGATGGGCTTGCATCAATGCCTCCATTGAATTATAAGTATTTCCTTTATAATCAATTTTCATTAAACGTTCGGCTAGCCAGGGATCTGCTTGTATCCTGGAAATATACTCGTCGCCCTGAGCTTCGTGGTTGTATTTTTCAGGCCATAGTATAATTGTAGCTTTAACTCCGTGTTTTTCAAAATCCTGTAAGAATTTCTTAACACGAGCAACATTTTCGTCTATATAAATCTGAATCCATTGTTCCCAAGTTAAATTTCGCATCTTAAGCCAACGTGCAAATCGACTAGGCCATTCTTCATTTCCCGGACCGCCTAGTAAAACATTCATAGGAACACTATATTGTTCGCCGTCAATGTCAACTTCAACATTGTCTCTGTGCCATTGTGTTAATTGAAAGAAAACATGGCTAAACTCGTTATATTCGTATTCCTTTACAGTACGGTCTGGACCATGGAAGTCATCATTAAACGAACTGTGCCACCAGCGTATTGCACTTAAGTTCGAGCCACCGTTAAATGGATGCACTACTTCCCAAGTATCAAAGTGTTTTGCAACAATTCTAGGAAATCTATTAGCTTCCATAAAACGTTTATGCCCGCCAGTAACTAACGCAGGATCATAACAATCAGGTGCAGGCTCTTGCAAAGTAGGCAAGTTGCTATAATAATAAAGCCCTTGCCCCCATGTAAAACTACAGCCAGCAAACAGTATTCCTTTAACTACGCGAGTACTGTCCAATGGAACCATTATTTTGCTCCAGTGTCTTTAGGCCAACTGATTTCCCAGTCTTTAAAGTCTGCTGCTAAACAATCTACTTTGTAATCCTTGCGTCCACCGACGCTTTCTTGAATAACGTTTTTAGCAGTATTACGAATGCCATTTAAACCGTGTGTTAGCTCTAAGTTGTTGCCATCCTTGATGCCACGACGATAATTGCTTTCGTTGTGCCAAATATGCAAGTTCATTTGGCTAACAACAACAATAGCACGAATAACTTCAGCAGTAACTTCTGCCTTGTTTTCTTCTAATATCAGTTGAATGTCATGAACAATGTCACTAATTTCTTGGCTGTATTCTTGTTTATATTCCGGGATGAATACTTCTTTAAGCTGTACAATGCTCAAACGATCCACTAAGTCACCTAATGTATGCAAGTATTTTCTTTCGCTCATAAATTTGTAAAATTTCTATTGTTAAACGGGATAGTCATTTGATAAGCACTGATCAATTGCTTGATGCCATAATCCAAATCAAACGCAGGCTTCCATCCCAAACTTTCTAACTTAGCGTTAGAAACGATATAATTACGCTTGTCAAAGTCTTGCTTAAACTCGTCTTGTTTAATTACAAGATTTGGCACATGCTCTTTTATCTTTTCAGCTAGTTCTAGCTTGCTCAAATTAGCACTAGATAATCCAACATTGTATACTTGGCCCTTGCAAATTGTATAGTTATCTATCATAAATTCAAAGGTACGTGCAATGTCTTGGACGTGAATATAGTTGCGTTTGAAATGTGCTTCAAACAATACCATATACCCGTCTGTAACAGCCTTGTAAACAAAATCATTAACTAGTAAATCTTGACGCATACGAGGACTTACACCAAATACTGTTGCAAGACGCAATATAACGCCATTTCCTTTTTTAAGAACATAATCTTCTGCGTCGCATTTAGTTTGAGCGTACAAGCTCAATGGCTTGAACGGGCTTTCTTCTGTAATAACTTCGTCACTACTGCCATATTGACTGTTAGTGTTGGGCAGAATTAGTTTTTGATCGTCATGTAACATGTCAACTATGTTTTTAATTTGTTCATAGTTGACTTGTACTGTTAATTCAGGATTTGCTTTGCAAGCAGGCATGCCGACAATTGCAGCCAGTGGAATAATAATATCCGCTAATGCAACTTGCTCGCGAAGAAGTTCTGCATCCCTGACATCGCCAAGAATAAAATTAAATTTAGGCTGTTTGAAAAGATGTAGCAAACTTGTTTGCTTGTACATCAAGTTATCTAATACTGTAACGCTGTGCCCGCGATCAATTAAATGCTCTGCTAAAGTAGAGCCGAGATAACCGGCACCGCCTGTAATTAATACTTTCATTTGTTGAATTCTTCTTTATTAGCCAAATACCAATCGTATGTTCGCTTCAAGCCATCTTCTAAACTAACTTTTGGTGCCCAGCCTAGTGTTTCCATAACTTTATCACTGTTGATTTTACGTACAGGAATCATGCTTGGCTTACCGCTGATATATTCAATTGGGTTAGTATTGTTAACAATAGAACGCATCTTGTCCATAACTTCGTTTACGCTGTAAACTGTGTTAGAACCAATATTAAATGTATCGTGTGTTTCTTGCTTTTCGATAACCAATTGAAGTGCATCTACGAAGTCATCGATGTATAGCAAGTCTCGAAGTTCGCTGCCATCTCCCCATATTTGAATTGGGTTTAGATTGTCTGCTACTTTACGAATAGTTGCAGGAGTAACGTGACACTTACCAAAGTCAAATTTGTCGTGTGGTCCATACAAGTTAGCAGGACGAATAACAACAGTTAACATCTTGTTAGGCAAGTACTTAGAATAAAGTTCGCACTGAACTTCTGCATAACGCTTCATCCAACCTACCGGGAAATAAACTGGATATGGCTCGTCAAATAAGAAGTCTGTTTCTTTAACAGGCTCGTCGCCTTTTGGAGGATAAACTGTGTTGCTACTTATAAAGATATACTTCTTAACGTTGCTTCGGTATGCAGCATCGATTAAAAAGTTATTCATAGCCACGTTAGGAGTAACGTGTGCTAATGGATCTTGCACCGTATCAACAGCGTTGCTGGTGCTAGCGGCTGCATGGATAACAACATCACAGTCTTTCGTAACTGCTAAACAATCTTCATATGTGCGTAAATTGCCGCTAACATATTCTACACTGTCGTGCTTAACACGGGGTTGTCTTGTATGCAAATGCACACGGATATTAGAATATCCTTGTTCAACTAGTTTGTTTGTTAGGTTTTGTCCAACTAAGCCGGAGCCGCCTGTAATTAATATTCGAGAATTTTTATTCATGTGTGTCCTTTATACTATATATTATTTTTGTTCATTATAATTTTTTAATGTCTTAGCGAGTCCATCACTTAAAGATGTTTTTGGCAATATTCCGTATTTGATTTGCTTTTCAGGGTCCAATCGTCTTATCATATCACCGTTGGGTTTTGTAGTGTCCCAAACAAGTTTCTTCTTTTTGCCTGTAATCTTTTCATACTCTGCTACTAATATTTCCAAGGCAGCACGAATACTCGTTGCAGTAGCACTACCAAAGTTAATAACATCATTAACTTCTTTCTTAACAACATCTAATGCAGCTTGGGCAACGTCTTCACTAAAAACAAAATCTCGCTTTGGACTGCCATCGCCCCAGCAGACCATTTCGTCACCGTCTACATTAAATGCTTTCCAAGTATTAGACGCAATTACAGTTGCTTCTGGACTAAAGTTATCGTACAATCCGTAGATGTTAGCAGGACGAATAATTGTCCAATTTTTCCAACCGTATTGAATGCCAAGAGCTTCTAGGCTAAGTTCACCCATACGCTTAGTCCATCCCGGATACCAATCGTTCTTACCTGGCATTGTTTTCCAAACATCATCTTCTCGCATAACATCACTTGGCTGATAAACGCCCACACTGCTCATATAAACAAACCAACCCACGTTAGCTTGATGTGCAGCTTTGATAATGTTAGTGTTGAACATTAACATAGGGAATAGATAGTCTGCAGGGCTATTAGCAGCTCGAGCAGGACTTCCTTTTACACCTGCAATATGTAACACAACATCTACTGTTCTATCTTTAAATAATTGCTCGCATTGATCCAAGTAAGTCAAATCAACTTGTTCTAAAGAAACAATATCGCTAAATTGATTTTTAATTTCTTGCAGTTTATCGCCAATGCGAATGTCAACTGCAATTACTCGACTTGCACCTTCTGCGATACATTTTTCCACTGTAGGAATACCAACTAAACCGTTAGCTCCTGTAATTAATATTGTTTTATTTTTTAATTCCATGATTTTATTTTATTTGATTTAACTCTTTTAAAGGATCGAAATTTAAATAAGTGCTAATAACCTGCTGGTTATGAACTAACTTATCGTATACACTATAATATAGGTTATGGATTTCATCCATCGACAATTGACGCAATTTAACAACTTCACGCTGTGCTAGTTTAAATCGCTGGATGGGATCTAAAACATCATCATAACTTTCGTCTATGATATCATCAAACGTTTTAAATCCTAATTCTTTTAGTTTCTTAAGGGCCTGATATCCACCAAAGTGAATAAATGGCTGAAGATTTAAAATAGGGCGCCACGTCTTTTCACTTAAAAATGCACTAGGTTCTTCGCCCATTCTAGTTTCTGCGGCAATATGGAAGTAACTATTTTCATACAAGTCTTTTCTATTATTGTCTACTGTACTAAACGATTGCTTTTGATTATCGCTTAAATGTTGCGTATCTATTTCATAAGGTACGATTGCTTTTATTTTCTCAATGAAGTCTTGTAGATCATCGCCTTCTTCTAAATATGGGCTTAAGAATTCTTCCATATGATCTACTGCTAAATTAGTTATAAAGCTAAACGTACTGTCAGGCAATAAATTATGTTTTAGTGCCATATAAATCATTGCAATTCTATAAGGGCGATTTAAACTGCGATTGAAACATAAAAATCTTTTGTTGCGTTTTTTGTTTCTATCCAAGTCTGTTGGCCGCACTAAATCACTTACATAGTCCAAGGACGTAATGCAAGGATATCTTAGATAATTCTCTGCTGCTTGAGCTAAACTTAAAATGCTGTCGATATAAAGGGATTTAGATTTTCTATCGGGTTTAAATGCATTAATAGGGATATGTCCGCTGAGCCAAACTATATGTTCAGTAGGTATTCCTAATTGTTCTAGCATTCCATCTAGTACATCATAATACATAGTTGATTCGGCAGGATCAACTATATTAGTAATAACAAGTTTAAATTTACCTGTTTGTGCAAGACGAACAATCTGAGGGGTTATTATTTCCTCTAACTTATATCGATATTCGTTGCCTAAATGGTCACGTATTGCGGGACCAGCATTAACTAAGTAGCGTAAATTACCCCATTCTATTTCAAACGGAAATAAAAATATAGTAGAATCACCGCGGGCAATAGCTTCTTCTGCTTGATTTAAATCCACGCAACTTTCGGTAATGCCTTTTTCTTTAATAAAGTAACCAAAGAAATTACTGTGACGAAATAAATTATTTGATCCAGGAGATTGAAATGATTCATTTAAGTCGGGTAAATTAAATCTAAATTGACCGAGGATTATTTCTTCCCCACGCGGGCCTGCAACCTGTTCTAACAAATAATTGTCCCATGAATGATGGTTGCCATTTGGTAAAGGACAACGTAAGTGCTTGTATTGTCCGAATTTACCAAACGCTAGTTTAAAACGCGATCCATTTTCCTGAGCCATAATGTGGGTACTTTGATTTATAGTTATAGTGAATTACATCACTAGGAATGTCTCTTTTAACATTCCATGTTGCTTCTGTTGGCGTATATGTAGAAATGCCGTTATCTTCTACAACAAAGTGCAAAGGCAAGTCGAAGTTACGTGCATATTTGTGTACTTCATAAAAGATTCCGCTTTCAAAGCTCATGTCGCCTACAAAGACCCAAACTTTCTCGTCACTGCCAGATAACTTAATAGCTTGAGCAACACCTAATGCAATGGGCAATGTTGCTGTAACAATCGCACTGCTGTAGAATTTTTGTTCCATGCCGCAAATAGTAATACTCTTGCCCGCAAGGATCATATCCTCTAACCATTTTAAGTCTACACCTTTGAGCATAGCATGATAATGACTACGCCATGTGCTGAATACCCAGTCTGTGGGTTTTATTCTTTTAAAGATTTCAATTAGTTGTTCTTCGTTTCCGTTGCTTAGATGTACAGGACCTCGAATTTTAGCTTCTTCCCAATGTTTAACAATTAGTTCTTCAAATTTAATTAAGTCGTCTACTGTATACTCTGCTTCTCGTACAATAGGATATTGTTCTAAATTTTTAATCATGTTATTCCTTAAGCAATTATTTATTGAGCACTATCAACGGTCGCGAGCTTGTAGTACAGGTTTATCAGTAGGCCATTCTATATTAAATCTAGGATCATTCCAACGGATAACACCTTGCTCTTTTTCATCTACGTAAGCACCTTCGTAGAATAAATTATAATGGAATAAGCAATCAGTTAAGGCAAAATGGCCGTTTGCAAACCCCGGAGGTACTAGTACCTGATCTCTAGTCTTCTCGCTGATAATGTAACTTTCCCAGCGTCCAAAAGTAGGGCTACCTTCTCTTACGTCCAGGACAACAAGATATATGTCGCCAACAACGGCTTGCACTAGCTTCCAAGTCTTATTATCGTAATGCAGGCCGCGCAGCACACCTTGATAGCTTTTACTGAAACGTCCGTGTATGTTAACTGTATCGGGTAATAACTGTGTCACAGGATGTGTTTCTGTGTGAAACGTTGTAAATATTTCTCCCCTGAATTCTCTGTAAACGCTAGGACTATAAACAGGCACTTGCTCACCAAATGTTTTTAAATAACCAATATCAAACTGATCCCACGCTTTATTTTTATATGTCATTCTGAAATCCTCTTATGTAAATATTCTATAAATTTTTTACCCACTTCATCGTTTTTATAATGTGCTAGGAAATGTTTGTAATTATGAATTAGTATGTCTTCCATAGCCCAATATAACTTATGCATTTCTTCGGGAGATAGTGCTGCAAGTTTTTCTACTTCTTTAACTATCATTGCAATGCGACGAGTAGTATCGGGCTCAACATCATAACTCTCGTCTATAAACTCGCTAAACGTTTTAAAGCCAAGTTCTTTTAATAATGCTAAGGCGCCAGGGTATGCTACCATAAAAAATGGTTGAAAATTAACTATAGGTTTGAATACTTTTTCTGTTAGGCTTCTAAAAGGACCTTCTGTATATGTTTCTGTGCAAATATAAAAATAACTATTTTCGTAAGCTAGTGAATTATTATCGCTCCATGGCCCGTAATCTCTATAATTTCTATCTCCCTCGGTGGTTAATGTCTTAGGCAGTATAGAGCAAATATCTTTTAGTTTTTCTCTGTTATAAGTTGTTTGATATTTTTCTTCTAACTGATCTATAATATGTTCACTATAGTCAAATGGTGTTAAACAACTCCAATCCGATTTTTCTAAAACACCATTAGATGCTAGTGCAAATAACATTGCTACCCTATGATCCCTTGGACGTCTAACAGGAAATAAGAAATGATTATCTCTAATTGTATTTCTCGAGTCGTTAAAGTTACTGATGCTAACATGTTGATCAGGGAAAGTATTATAATGATAAGAAACGTTAGCAGCAACATATGGCCAGCTGTGCATTTCAAAACGCTTATTCGGACCTGGGAACCACTCGTCGTATACTTGTTCTGCATTAAAACTATTAATAGCAAATATAATATTTCCGCCAGGAATACCAGCACGTTCTAAACAGTCATGGAATGCTTCAATTGTTTCTTTTGTTAGATAATTTTCTTGCCCGTAATCGAGAAAAATAATTGCGCGACCTTCTTGAGCATCTTTTAAAGCTTCTGCACTCATATTTTTCCAAAAGAACTCGCCATTAATCTTTTGTCCTGGATGCCCGGAACCAACAAACGAATCTATATAAGCATTAATTCGTATAGGGTAGATATACTTGTTATATTTCTTTTTGCCATAAAAAACACTGTCTTCTTCGTAAAGCAAATAGTCTTTGTAGCAATGAGAAAATATATTGCTATTGCTTACGCTATTTGGATGCAAGCCTAATGCATTGTCAAATACATAGCCAGCAAGTGTTTGATCGGTGTAGCCAAACTGTGCTTCTAAAAAATCAGTACTTTTATACTTGTTGGTATATTGAGTATGCATGTAGCTCATCATTGCAAGCTCGGGGCTTAATGCGTTAGGCAACACTATATTAGCAAATACATAATCATACAAGAATGGAATTTTATACATCACTTATTCTTTTTTCTAAATATTCAATTAACTCTAAATTATAACGGTCATGCTTATAGAAATTCAAGAAATGTTTGTGATTATGGACAAGTATTTCTTCCATAGACCAGTACCATTTATGTATTTCTTTTTTTGTCATTTTACTTAATCGGTAAATTTCTTTATAAGCCATTGTTAAACGCTTAACATGGTCGGGTTCAGTGTCATAACTTTCATCGATAAACCCACTAAATGTTTTAAACCCTAGCTCTCTTAACTGTGCCAAACCGCCGCAGAAACCAATAAAGACAAAAGGCTGGAAATTCATTAAAGGCTTACAGACTTTTTCAGTAAATGATTTGTACGAGCCTTCCATATAAGTTTCAGTTGTTATGTCAAAATAACTTGTCATGCTATGGGTCGATTTAATGTCACCCCAGCCTGAAACATTATAAAAATCACTGTCGGGTTCGCTTTTTAGTTTATGCGGGAAAGTAGCATACAAATTATCTACAACATTTGGCCTACATCCTAAATCAAATTGATTAACCATGTCCATACATTGATATTGCTGTATTCCAGAATCTAACATACTCCAATCGCCGTACTGCAATAAATTATCAGATGCTAGCTTATATAATAAAGCAATTCTATATTGCCTTGCTCGGCGTATTCTTAATAAGAAGTGGTGATCTCTTAATTGATATCTGGAATTTTTAAACTGTTCCTCCGACACTATAAAATTTTTATTGTGTGCCCAATACCAAGAATTATGATACATTAAGAAAGGCCAGTTCTTAACTGTCAGCTTCCGTTCTTCAGGTGCAAACATACGTTCGTATTCTTCTTGTAAGTTGAACCCATTGTGTGCTAGTATAACGTTTTCAACAGGCAATCCAGCATCGCTAATCAATTCATTAAACCTGCAGAGCTGTGTATAAGTTAAATGATTTTCCTGTGCCCAATCTAAAAACAAAATTGCTTGCCCGCTTTTAATATCTTGCAGAGCTTGCTCGCTTATGTTTTTCCAAAAAGCCTCACCTATAATTTTTTGTCCAGTATATGCTAATCCCAAGAACTCATTTATATGCGGACTTACTTTTATTGGATATATATATTTTTCATGCTTAAATCTGCCCAAGTGTACACTATCTTCTACTATGTCTATCACTTCTTTATAGCAATCATATTTCCAGTGCGGTCCGCCGTGCCTAATACTATTAGGCCAATGTCCTAAATGTTCTCCAAACACTTGTTTAATTGTGCTAGTAGGGCTATCGATATCTCGTTCTAGAAATGCATCACCGCCGCCGTTATTATTGTATTGAGAGTGAATGTAATTTATTATAGCCATTTCTTTATTCAAGCCGTTAGGCAGAATAAAACTAGGAAATATATAATCGTAATAAAAATGTAATTTATGCTTTGACATAGTACGGATGATGCTTTATTTTACTAATTTGATTGTAATCAGTTCTGTACTTACGCAAAAATGTTTGTTCGAAGTGTAAAACATATTCTTGCCTCGTTGAAAATGAATTCATTGCAACTATTTGGTCTTGTGCAATTAAATTAGTTACGTAGGTGTTATATTCGGGAAAATATTTTTTTACATAGTCTACGCTATTACAAACTAAAGGATGTCCGTCTACCCACGGAATATCTTTTATTCCAAGCAATCCTTTTGTACTGTTATAATCTACTAAAAAATCATCTACTGACTCGTCTGTTTCTACTAAACTATTGAATTGTTTTATCATATCAATAGTGTTATTATTTTGTGGAACAAATTCTAAATTAATCAAATGTTTGTTATATATAGATGAATATATTTTGTGCTCGACTCCTTTTAGGTCAAGTATTAACTTAATGGTTTTTAAAGCAGACAGCGATCTGTAAACAGACCATTGGTATGAATCAAATTCTCTTGCCCACAATCTTGCATTGTCAGGGTGTCGAGCAAACTCAGGAAATATATCCCCATTGACTAACCATTTATGATCTGTTGGATCGCTGTCGTCTACTCCTACTCTGCTAAATCTCCCAAAGCCTGTAGTACCAACAGTAATGTAATCTGTTTCAGCATTAAAATTATAAATTTCATTAGCTTGAACCACTTGATTTAAAATATAAGTATGGCAGGCGCCTGCACAACCGAAATTATAGTACTCGGGAAAATTAACACCGATTAAATCAGGAACCATCAACCAGTCGTAGTTTGTATAACTGCAACCAAAAGCAAAATATCTTTTTTTACTTGTCATACAAACTATTAGGTTCCCACTGGTACACACCTTCTTCGAAGTGCTGAATTTTACCTTTAGCAATATGAACAGGGATCGGGAACTGCTTATCTAGTTTAATGCTATTGTACCAGTCCGCTAGTTCAGGGAAAGTTGCACAAAAGTCTTTGCCTCTACGTTTGTCGTATTGTGTAAAGAAGCTCTTAAAGTCGTGATGTAAAGAATCTTTATCGTTAGTTGTGTGAGTATGGCCTTTATCAACCACTTCTATATAGTCCAGCAAACGCTGTACTTGAGCTAACTCGCCTTCACTGTACAATCCGCTTGTTTTATTTTTATCAAACCACGCTTGCAATTTTGCGTGTAGACTACGCTTTACTTCATCCGGTAAAGCAAGTGGGCTCATAAATCCTGGCCAACGCAGAATGTTAAAATCGACATTAGGTCGGTACGGGGCGTACTTTGCTTTTAACTCGCTCATGTCATCAAGGAACTCTGTAATACTAAACAAACACAAACTGTTGATAGTCATCATAATAGTAACTGCCCTAAAGTTAGCATTTTCAATAAACTTGACAAGATTTGCTCGCCATGCATTGTACTTCAAGCCATCTCTTATATACTCAGCATGAGCACCAAAACTTTCGTTGCTAGTGTATAAATCAAACTCTTTTATTTTTAACTGATGTGTTGCTTCTATTAAACGCTCTACACCCTTGTCGCTACCTAAATTACAATTAACTGCAAAACGCATATTAGGTGCCTCGGTTTGTTTCATTATTTCCACAAACCTCCAAAAGTTTTGGCTAACGGTTGCTTCACCGCCTGTAATTCTTAACTCGTCAAGTGTTTGACTTAATTCAGGATACCATTTTAAGAATGCTTCCACATAAGGATTAGTGTCTAAATGACGTCCATGTTCTTCTGCCCAAGAGCCATCGCTTTGGTATGCTCCTCCACCACCGCCTGGGGCGAAGTTTTGATAAGGTCCATTCTTATCAATATCTTCTTGCCAACTTGTACTGTAACTTGCGTTACAGTAGCTACAGCCAAAGTTACACTGGCGATCGAAACTTACTTCTAGTGTCTTAAGTCCAATGTCTGCATCCCATGGAGTATCTTTTAATCGAGCAATATCAGCTTCACTATAAATTTGGCTTTTGTAAATCCTATCACTTACGTTGTTGCGACCGATGCCTTCGATTTTCCAGCAATAGCTACATTCCGCAGGAGCTACGCCCTCTAGCATCATTTTACGCATACGCTTTTTATGATCGGTATTGTGCAATGCGTTGGGCTTGTCTTTAATCTGTTCCACATCTACTGGGTGTGGCAAAGGTAAATGGCAACTGCCAGTATAACCATGCCCAAGATGGATACTAGCATTGTACCATTTAGCAGCACAAAAGGTTTTGCTAATGCTGTTTAGATTTTTATCTCGCCACTGAATTAATTTTTCACTCATTACTTAAATTCGCCTTCGTTAAATCTACGGCTATATGATTTACATTGATGATAAAACTCTCCGTACTCGGGGAAAGTATTAACAAAATTTGTGCCGCGCCGTTGATCGTATTGATGTATATATTCTGCAAATTCACCACGTAGTTTTGCAAGTTTATCTTTATCGTTGCCAACTTTTATCATTTCTTCTCGTATTGTATAATAAAGTCGTTCAAATCTATTAACTTCATAATCAAAGAATCCTTTACCGCAAAGTGGAGGCCAGAACATTTGATGTATGTTTCTGAACATGTGCGTAACTGCATCTTCTACATAAGGCAGATGCTTGTCAAAATCACCGACCCACGCTGCAAGAAACTCCGGCCAACGGATATAAGGAACATCAAGACCGACTGGATTCTTACGATGTGGCTGAACAGTGTACTTCCATTTCATGTCGATGATATCATCCATGAACAGCTTAAAGCTAGGCAAACTTAAAAAGTTGTATGCGGCCATAACAGTTAGTTTACTGTCAGGAATCTCTGCTAAGATTCTATGACAATTTTCTAACCACTCGTTGTAATTCAATCCAAATCTGATATACTCTGCTTGGGCACCGTGTGCTTCATTGCTAGTGTAAACCTTAAAGTCTTTGACCGCATTCTTTTCTTTAATAATCTGCATCTTTTCAATGAACTTATTAAAGATTTCTTTTGGAACACATAAGTTAGAATTAATATTAAACTCTAGCTGAGGTTGTGGGTTATCAATCAAATAGTCAAGTACACGAAACACTTGTTTACTTAACAAAGGTTCGCCGCCTGTAATTCTAAACACTTCTAAATCTTTTACTGCATCCGGCCACCATGTCCAGAACGCATCTATATAAGGATTGGGCTTTGTGATAGGCATAGGAAGTTGTCCGGTACGCTCTAGCCAACCCAAGTCATACAAGCCACCATCTCCTAATTGGTAAGCACCGTGCTGCTCAATTTCTTGACGCCATGAACTGCTATAACTAGGACCGCAATATGCACATTTTAAATTACAAGTTGCATCAAAACTTACTTCCATATAACGTGGATTAACGTTTGCATCCCATGGAGTATTTTTTAATGACTGGATATGCGGCAGTGCCCATGTCTCAGAACTCTTAGTTATTCGATCACTGAAGACATTATTTTCAGTTGAATTGATATGTGCATCTTCCACACGCCAGCAGTAGTCACACTCTTTAGGGCGTTGACCACTAAGCATAAGATTACGCATGGACTTCTTATGGTTAGTATTATGTAATGCACTAGGGTTAAGTTGAATTTCACTCAACGGAATTTTGTGCGGCGGTGGGTGATGGCAGCTATGCGTCATTCCAGTGCCAAGATGCATAGTAACTTGATTCCATTTTGCCACGCACATACTAGGACTAACAGTATCTAGTTCTAGCTTAGTTTCTTTGTATCTTCCAAGATTATCCATTTTTATTCTTTTCGTTAACATACAGCAAGTCTAACCAACTATTGTTGCTGCATGTTTCTGCACATATAGCCATTTTACCTAAGGCTAATGTTGGCTTACTCCAAGAGTCTACGAAAATACGTTCAAAGACTCCTGACTTAATTATAGCATTAATGTCTTGAATATTCAAGTCCATACTATCAATAAATGGTTGAATGGCTATCTTAATTTGGTCATCGACAAAACTTACAAGTCTTGCATCATATCGAGTACCAATAAAGCAGCAAGGGTAAACTATTCCCTCTGCATTTACATAAATCTCGTGCCCGTCTTTTTGGTGCAAACTATGGCAACGAATTTGTTTTGCTTCCAATTCATCTTTATATGCACCCAACTCCTTAACTCGGTCAGGAGTAAACGAGTCTATTCTATCTTTAATAATAGGAAAGTATCCGATTTTTTTAACTTCCGCTGCTAACTCAGGATCAGGCGCTGCTTTTTCATCATTTAAAATGCTATCCAATAAACTGTGTATTCTTACTTCTTTACCGCCGTTGTATTTGGCCTTTTTAGTGGGATAGATTTGATAGAGTAAGTTACCTTGCTTGTCGTAAACTTCCTTTGGTTTAAACAAGCCGTTTCTGGTTTCAAAACCAGTGGGTCTCTTAGATGAAAATTTCTTAAAGCCTAATTGATTGGCAAGAGCTTGTGCTTGTTCAACTTGATGGTCGTTGTGACCGAATATTAAATATTCCCACGTTGCGGCTCCGCCTGCTGAGATAAAAGCCTTAACGTTAGCAATTAGTTTATCCCATACCACATTTCGTCTATAAATGTGATTAGTATCTTCTAGACCGTCTATACTAAAAATTAACTTCATGTTAGGCTTGCTAAACAACTTGCCCATCTTTGTCCAAAATTTTACATCTCTTGCGCCTCCATTAGTATGAAATGTTTGCTGGCAACTAGGATTAAGTTCATTTACGTATTTGACTATGTCATAGCAGTCTTTTGCCATAGCAGGATCTCCCATTGTTCCGCAATAGATTATTCGTTTAAGTTGTTTAAGAAAGTCGTCAGGAAAATACTGTTTAAATTTTTCCAAGCTAACGCTAGTTAGATTTAAGTCTGGACGTACAATGTCAGAGGAGTTATAAAATCGCAAGCAAAGTGGGCATGCTGCATTGCAATGTGTAGATAGCTCTATGTGTAAAAGAGTAACAGGTTCTGTTTGCCAAGACATAATTAGTTAATAGAATTATCTACTTCGCTTTCTTTTACTAATGCACCCAATCGAGGAGGATTTATCCAACTTTCTTTAAACATACGACTACCGTTTACATCTAACTCTGCTATTTCTAGCCCAAGTTGCGTTCTTAATGTTTCGCCAAAAGTAAAAATCTTCTTCTTAAGTTTATCTGAATCGTATGTCCAACCAGTAGCATTACATTTAGCACTGTCTCCTGCGAACTGTGGTTGAATACTGTTTGCCCAAAAACCGTCTATCCATTCATAGTCACGAACTAGTGTAAAATCAAATTCGGCCCTAGCAATATTAGACATATATGCACCCAATCTAGTACCGAACATTGTCCATAATCCATTGTCTACATCTGCGCCAACGCTAGACCATACTAACATACGTTTATAGTTTCTGTCATGCACACGCTGTTTAAGTAGTCGAGGGTCAACAGGCTGGCCACCTTCTAGTAACAACTTAATTCCTTCTCTGAAGCCTGCCCTGAATGCTTGATAAGCACTGGCGTTATTGTAAACGTCACAGTAAATGTTGTTCATTTGAAAATAATAAATGTCCCAACAAAAGTCTACTTGAGCTTTTGGGTCTTCTGCTGCTTCGTGTGTACGCATCTGCTCGACCACGTGCTTAGGCCACATTTTAATTCCACCGTTGCCGTAAACTAATCCATTGACTACGTTCTTTCCTGCCCAACTAACAACATCGTGTTTGCCGATCTTGTTCATATCTAGCTCGATAGTAAAGAACTCATCTCTAACAACATTGTCAGCGTCAACTGTTATAAATCTGTCAGTTTCTGCCACCCTTGCTGCTGCTTTATGGGCAGCATCAAAGCCTTTAACGCCGTGTACTCTTTTAGCCCAGGGTGCTTTTTCTAACAGATTAGCATAGTTTGCATCTGCGTTCGGTTCATCATAACTAATGAACACAATATCAAAATTTGTAATAGGAACTAACATTTGAATTTTCTAAGTGAATATGGCTGTAATTTGAAATTACTTTTACAGGTTTAGTAGTGTTAATAACAAGCTCTATTAAATTAAATCCATTTAATTTATTTGTATTTAAACTGACAGTGTCTAAAATTATACTTGGATCATGTGCATCGAACATGTATAACACAATTGTGTCATCCAATCTGAAATTGCTTGTTGATTCCATAATGCTTTGCAGTTGAAGTTTATTGCTTGTTTGTTTATAAATTATATTTGGTTTGTATTCCGTTGAAGTTACTTCGACGTCAGCAGGTTCTGCTTTAGCAGTCAGTTTAATTCCATGATTGTAATGCAAGAATGAAATTTCGTCTATGCTCGCTTGGGCGTCTGGCAACCAATGGCAAACAAATGTTTGTTCACCTTCTATAAACAATTGTTTAAAATTTAAAGTAATAGAACCGAAAAGTTTACTTGGTTCATTTTTATCAGCAACAAAAACATCTAACGAAGCTGGCAAACTTGCTAAATGCGATTCCGAAACAATCTCTTTCGAATGGGCAACGAGGAAATTTTCTTTAAGGAATATTGCTTTTATTCTTTTCGAAATAAAATCGCATTGTAAAAAAACAAAATTTGCAGGGTTATTGTCTGACTTGATGTAATCAAATTCCCAACGATGATGTTGATATTGCTTTATAAGAATCCTGGTATTGGATTCGTGATCATATTTAATTTTTAACTTGTGCAAGGAAATTTTATTATTAAAGATTTCCCTTATTAAATCGTTTTCTTCAACTTCTAGGACTGCATGTTTAAAAATAACATCTTCAATTGGTGTAGGTGTTATTTTTAAAACTTGATTGGTTAGCTTATTATACTCAACAAAGAACTTTCTATTCTTGCTTGTTTTACGTTTAAGAATAGTTTTTTGTATGTCAAATTCATTGTCGTCATGTAATTGCATTAGATGTATTTTTTTCTCAAGTTAGCTAGTGTTTCTTCTGTTAGCCAGGCACTGGTGTTATATTTAATAAGACCATTCTGCACAAAATTTTCTATCTTGATACTACCGGTTTCGTTAACCCAATATGATAAGAACTCAGTCCACGGACGTTTTGACCAATTGTTATTAACATAGCTATTTTCTCTAACGCTTAAATCTACGCAATGCAAATAATCAAACTTAGTCATCTTAGCAGGAAGGATTTTATACATTAATGTCATTAACCATTCAGGCCACAAATACTCAGGTAAAGTTGGCATCGAAGTTAATTCATTAGCAGCTAAAAAATCAATAAATGTATGTTGGTTATATTTTGACGCAATAAGCACACACATACCAAACACATAGTCACAACCTTTTGTTTTATTAAAATATAACGAATTCAAAATACTGCTTGCTTCAAAACTTTTTTCTTCTATAGCACCTTTATGATAAATCATGCTGTCTATGCTTTGGCCATTAAAGTTAAATCTAGTTTTAGGCAACACAATACTGTTCATGCCTCTTAAGTTTTCCCAAACTGCTGGGTCAAAATCAGTTAGCAACTGATCAGGCTGAAATGTGATTGTTTTTTCGTAAGGGCTTTGTAGCAATGAATGAAAATAAACTGCTGTAGGAATCGATCTTTTATTCTTTTCGATAAAAATCTCATTGTCTACATACAACAAGTATTTCTTTAAGTTTTTTTCGTGGGCAATGATACTGATCGGTCTAGTAGGATCAAAATATCTAATGCTTTTGATTAATAACTCAACTTGCGTTAAGTTTTTCATCGAACAGTCGGTAATTAAATAACCTTCACTCATATGCTAACTTTTTAATTTTTTCGAAATGTCGCAGTATTGCCATTTTATTCATAATGTGGACATTTTCATTTTTAATTCTGCTGACAATGTTTTTCCAAAGTTCGTGCGGGTCTGGGCAAAGAAGTAAAATATCATTCATAGAATTAAACTCAACAATGTCGTCAATTTGTTCGCTAAACCGCATGACTTTCCCTGGTAGTTCGTGTATCAAATTTCCTTCTTTATGTCCGTTTAAAATGTGAACTGCTATGCTGACTGCATAGTCTGTTCTAAATAACGCCCCGGGAAACTTATATAACCATTTATAGTAATTGTAATTTTCCTTAACATGTTCCCATAAGTCAAAAAACAATCTTGCCGTTTCGCTATCATTTCTCCAGTATATAGCCGTTGACCACCACATGTCAATACCATCTGGATGTAATTTCTGTTCCCAGATTCTGGGCTCGTAGTTTCTAACACTCATTGCATGCTTGTACATAGCAACTTCGGTGTCAGTTTCAAAAACTGCGTCTAGTGTATTATTTCCAATAAGATAGTCTACGTCTATCATAAGAGTTTTGCGATATGGGCTTTTTTGGAATATGCTGTGCTTGTTTTTATTATTGAACTGCGTAGTAAACTCATTCCAAGGACTGTCGCGGTGCGTTCTAGTATTACGTTCGTGCTCTACGTTATCTATAATAATATGATCAAACGCTTCTGCAACAAGATCATACGATAACTCCCGTTGCATAACCTCATAAGTTGGCTGGTCTGTTAGCAAGGTTACATGATTATTTTTCATGTGTAGCTTTACACACCTTGCCGCAATCATAGCAAGTTTTTCGTAAGCTATTTTACCGTTGTTGTAAGCTATTAATAATATGCCAGAATCAAATTTACTCATTTAGTCCGACCAATCCTTGTGTATTACGCTGCTTCTTAAGTTTTTCATTTTCTACATAGTATTCATTTAATGCTTCAGTGTAGGCACTAAACAACTTTTCATGAAACTCTTGTAAGTTGCTGACTAATACAGGATTGTCGTTGTCGTCTAATATGATGTAACGTTCTACGTTCAAGTCGATCAATTGTTTTACGAAATTGAGTAATTCCAAATTGACCGTAAAGAGAGAACTCATGTAACCAACGGTTAACATGGTCTTCATACGCTGCTTAAGGTTTTGTTTTTGGTTACTTAAAGTCAAGCGGTAATTGCTAAACTCTAAGGCAGCTTTTAGTTTGTCATCCATCCAGAGCTCCATTGTATTAAATGCTATTTTAATTTTATTTATGTTTTAAAATAGCATTTAAACGCTTGCAGAGCCGGAATATGTTGGTGCTGTTATGTCGAAAGATGCTGCGCCGCTGGCTTTTGAAGTTGCTTTGTTGCTTTCAACGTATAAAGAGTGAGTACCAGTAACATCAATGTCTGTCGATGATAATACTACTCGAAGTCTAAGTGTTAACGAACCGGAATTAGTTATTAATTGTCCATAGACCTTGATACTACGATTGCTGCTGCCTGAACCGTAGCCATATCCGTAGCCATATCCGTAGCCATATCCGTAGCCATATCCGCCGGAACTGGAGCCAAAACAAGTCAGCAACAACTG
>JACCEE010308092.1_pt1 | contig 27012 bp, 22 predicted proteins | sample 7449931 | NCBI WGS metagenome assembly JACCEE01 (sample SAMN15323457, study PRJNA562643) | freshwater metagenome | isolation source: river surface water | place: USA:Blue River Watershed | collected 2017-08-19 | reverse complement strand
TATATCGACTATCGGTTTAACAAATCGGTTTCTGTTGTAATGGGATCTTTGTACCGCAGACCTGAGTTGCATTTGATTCCGATGCTTACCAATCATGAAACAGCGTTCACCGAAAGTTCGAACGAAGGTTTATCTTTTGTTTTTGATACAAAACGATTACAATGGAATATTTGGGTAGCATGGTTGAACTTTTTACACCCCAATGAACATTCGCAAGAAAAAATATTTTTAGGAAATACGTTGGAATATGCTTTTGTCAAATCAAATAGGATTGAAATTGCAATTCCGTTCCAGTTTACAGCGTATCATTTGGGCGGACAAATAAATGATGAATTTACACCCTTGCACATGATTTTTAACAACGCCGCAGGATTGTCCGGCACATATAATTTTGATCGAAGTAACATAAAGGCACGTTATTGTTTTGTTGGATATAAAGATAATTCATCAAAAAGCGACTATGTTTATCAAAATGGGAATGGACATTTAGTTGATGTCAGCTATACGTCAAAACATATTCAAACCGCTCTTTCATATTGGAATGGATTCCAGTTTTTTTCCCCGGTTGGAGAGACCTATTATTCCTCTATTTCGGCACGAATTCCATTGGACAATCCACCTCAAAACCAACCGAAACGCGAACTGTTGACTGCCCATTTTTACTATAATACACAATTAGCAAAAGGGTTACAATTGATGTGCGGTACACAGCTTTTGTTTGACACAAAGAATAGCATCTGCGATTATTCTTATAGCTTTGTTTTGCGTTATTCGGGGAGTTATAAATTGAGCCATTAGCAATTTTGTGTTGCATCGCCGATAGCAAAATCCATTTAAAATTTAAAAAACAAACGATTACATTATAAACTAAAAAATCCCTTATGTCTTTTTTACATAAAGGATTTTAGTGTATTTTTATTCAGAAACTTATCTTCCTAATGTTTCTTTTTCCACTGTTTTCGAAAAGACTGAGCAGCAAATGTGGGCATTGATCTTCGTTTTCCCCAAAGCGATCCGGCAAACAAATGAATTAACAGGTTTTTGAAACGACCTCCTACGATATCCATTCGCGAACTTTTTTTCATGACAGTTTCAAATGCTTTCATTGATAATCGTTCCACCATGGGAGAATATTTATTATCTACCATAATGCCTCGCATATTTAAAATCAAATCGTGAAGTGGAATTTTTACCGGACACACTTCACTGCAACTGCCGCAAAGGGAACATGCACTTGTAAGATGTTTAAATTCTTTAATTCCCTTATAATGAGGAGAAATAACCGTACCAATTGGCCCTTGATACGTGGTTTCATATGTATAACCACCAATATTTTTATATATCGGGCATGCGTTCAAACAAGCCCCACATCGAATACACGATAATGCCAAATTTTGATAAGGCTTCGCATACAATTGTGATCTGCCATTATCAAGTAAAATAACGAACATTTGTTCCGGCCCGTCAGCATCATGTGCACGTTTAGGACCAGAAAACAAGGTATTATAAACACTAATTGCTTGTCCCGTACCATGAAGCGCCAAATGAGGCCACATGAGTGCTAAATCATTAACCGATGGAATTACTTTTTCGATTCCGGCGATTGCTATGTGTATTTTAGGAAACGATGTAGACATCAATGCATTACCTTCATTCTCGGTAACTGCTATCGCTCCGATATCTGATACGATAAAATTGGCTCCCGTTATGCCAATATCTGCCGTTAAATATTTATTTCTGAGATTTTTACGTGCAAGAGCCGTCATTTCTTCCGGCGTACTTTCAAGCGACATCCCAAATTTTTCATTAAACAATTTGGCAACATCAGCTTTGGATTTATGCATCGCCGGAGTTACAATATGATATGGTTTTTCTCCAGCCAGTTGAACAATATATTCGCCTAAATCGGTTTCTACCGATTCAATGCCGTTCTGTTCTAATGCTTCATTAAAATGGATTTCTTCTGTTGTCATCGATTTACTTTTGACAACAATTTTAGCATTATTTTGTTTCAGAATATCTAAAACATATGTTATTGCCTCTTGAGTATCTTTAGCCCACAAAACAGTACCGCCATTTGCAGTAAATTGTTTTTCAAAATGTAAAAGATACGTATCGAGATTCTCTAATGCGGTTCGTTTTACTTTTGCAGCTCTTTTTCGGGCTGTTTGTAAAGACGCATATCGTTTCCGTCCATTTTCTACCGCGGCATAATATTTCGACATATTAAACGAAATCGTAGCCCGGTGTTTTAAATCGAACGCTTTATGCTCCGATTCATCGAGGAATCTTTTATGATATTCTGTTCCCAAACTATTGGCGTTTTGTTAAATCGGGTAATTGAATTTTTTTCACACGACGTTCGTGACGACCACCTTCAAACTTGGTAGCGATAAATATTTTTACAATTTTCAGCACTTCATTTGCGCTAATAAAACGTGCGGGAATAGCACAAACATTTGCATCGTTATGTTGACGAGCCAATTGAGAAATTTCTTCATTCCAGCACAATGCTGAACGAACATGTGGATGCTTATTTACAGCCATATTCACACCATTTCCCGAACCGCAAAAAACAAATCCTATTGTACATTCTTGTTTATCGATTGCAAATGCTAACATGTGAGCAAAATCAGGATAATCAACGTCTTCGGCAGAATGTGCACCAAAATCTTTTACAGTAAAACCTTCTTTTGTTAAAAATTTTGATACCAGTTCTTTCATATGAAAACCGGCATGGTCTGATGCTAAACCTATAATCATTTGACTCATTCTTTGATAAATTTAATTCTGTTACAAAAGTAACAATGATTTTCGAATTTATGACATCTGTTTTAATGAATTATACTCACAATTAATTTATGAAAACGAGCTTTGCAACCGTTTTTTGTTCATTATCGCTGCTGGTGCAAACGACAAAATAAACACCGGAAGCACCCCTCTTCCCTCTCACATTTAATCCCGACCAAAAAGCTATTCCTCCCTGAGATTGAGTCTCATAAACCAAATTTCCATTTACATCCATAATTTTTATAATGGAATTATCCATTAATCCATCGATGGTAATTTGCCCCGTATAGTCATGCTTTACCGGATTTGGATAAATCGAGATATGACTATAATCTTCACTTGGTAATTTCACTCCAATATTTAATGATACCAATCCTTTCGTTGTTGCTATAAATAATAGCGATTTTTCGTGAACAATTTTCAAAGCATTGATTGAATTTGAAGGCAATGGACTATTATCGACAGTATAATGTTCCAAGACCTCAGTACCATTTGATGAAACTAAATAGAGTCCGGTATTTGTACCAATCCATTTACGGTTTGCGGCATCAACTTCTATACAAAGCACGTCTTGTGTTGCCAAAATATAATCTACAACACCATTGATTGTTATTTTACTCCTCGACATTCGGGGATTTGAATCTCCAAAAACAGAACTTGCAGAAGGATAAAAAGCTAATCCATTTTGAGTACCAACCCACAAAACATCATTTTTATCGATAGCCATGCTATACGCCGACCCAGCAACATCCTCTCCATCAGAATCTTTCAACGGAATAAAGTTATAATCATCATCACTTTTATCGAGTAAAGTTTTTTTATCATCGAATGCAAAAATTCCGTGTTCCGAAACAACCCATTTATATCCATTTTTGTCAATCGTTAAATAATTGACTAACAAGCTTGACGGAAAACTGGGGTACGTCCACGAATACCATTTTTTATTAGCAGTATAGACCGTAAATGGTAATTCTGTACGCGATGATGCAATAAACAAATTCTTATCAGAATCGACTGTTAATGTTGCTATTGCATCTTTCAATATGGAATTTTTGGTGTAATATATGTTCGAAATTCCATTCCAACTGGTTCCTTCCAATACTCCTGATACCCATGTTGCAACGTAGTAATGTAAAGAATCTCCGGGCACAAAAGCAATCTGTAATGCATCGTTTGTTTCCCAATTATAAAATCCTTTCCAATCGAATGTTTCAATATTCATTCTACTGAGCTTTGTAAGATAATAATACCAGGCATTGCCATTAGTAACATATAAATAACCATTATTATAGTTTATTGATGAAGAGAAATCACTAAGAGGTCCGGCAGGAATGGTTGGCCAAAAATTTACTGTATTCAACATTCCAAAATTGGCATCGGCTATCCATAAATGCGATTCATCGGCAATTTCAGCATCGCGAAAAGCAGCATAATAATAATTTGTTGTATCAACCTTATTTTTGATGTATAAAGTTGAATCGAAAACGGTAATGCTTTTTTGATCGGCAACAATTAATTGATTATTCGATATTTTTAAATTATTGACAAATTCGTATTGTTGTTTGAATAGTTTTTTTATTCCATTTTTATATTCAAACAAGGTGTCTTTGATATTGTTTATATTATTGTTGTAATAATTGGCATACACGGTTCCGTAGAAATAAGCAATCGCATTATAATTGACAGATCCGAAAGCATCGATTTTCTCCCAATTACTAAAGTCAGCCAAATTTTTCAATCCATATATGCCTTTGTATACACCATTTGATGTTGCCACATATAATGTTTTATGATCAACATCAGTACCAATCATCGATACATTGACATATTCACCCGTCGAGTTTAAAATATAGGTGTCTTCAATTTGTGCTTTTTTGTAATCGATAACAACAATTCCAAATGTTGTGGCAAGAAATGCTTTCCCTGCCATGAATTTGATATCATTAATTGATTTGTTATTATTGATTTGTTTCAATTTTATATCAACAATATTGGTAGTTGCATCTTCAGTGATAATATCAATATTCCCATTTTCATAACCAACAATTAATGTTTTATCAGAATCATTACAAGCTATCGTTTTAATTCCTACATCACTCAATCCATTTAATTTTGAAATTTTATGTATTGTTTTTTCTGCTATATCAAAGTAACACAAAGCGTTATTTGAAGCACAATATACCCTGTCGGACGTTTTTGCTAATTTTTTGGCATTCCAAAATGAATAATAATCTTTCCAGTTTTCATATTTCGTTTTCGGCTCTTGACCCAAACTCCTATATTGCAAGAAGATACATATTAATGTAACACAACCAAAAAGTTTTTTTGTGAAATTTCTTTGCATTTATCTGGCTATTAACTGTGGATTTTCATGTAAAAATTGCACCATCTTTTGTGTCGCTCTTGAACGATGGCTCAAGGTATTTTTCAAAGCTAAATCCATCTCGGCAAATGACTGATCGTAGCCATTGGGAAGGAAAATAGCATCATATCCAAATCCTTTTTCTCCATGTTTTTCTGTTAAAATAGAACCATCAACTCGCCCTTCAAACTGAAATTCTTTCCCATCAATAATCAACGCAATTACGGTTCGGAATGCTGCCGAACGATTTGTTTTATCTTTCAACAATGCCAAGGTTTTATCCATATTATCATGAAATGTACAACCAGGACCTGCAAACCGTGCCGAATAAACTCCCGGAGCTCCACCCAAAGCCTCTATTTCCAAACCAGTATCATCGGCAAAACAATCGACACCAAATTTTTCGTAAATATAACGTGCTTTCTGAAGTGCATTTCCTTCGATGGTTGGATGGGTTTCTGGAATTTCATCATAACATGAAATGTCTTCTAAACTAACAATATCAATAACCGACCCAACGGCATGACGAATTTCCTCTAATTTATGTTTATTGTTCGACGCAAATACCAATTTCATATTCAACAATTTGTATGATAAGCCATGTTTTAACGACAAAAACGTAAAACTATTTTATTTATGCAAATATAAAACTCCGGATTTGATTAATAGATTATTTTTATCTTTGTTTTTTAAGTTTTTACAAAATGGCAACATTCCTTTTCGATCAGATTATTTTCGGTCCTGTACAAAGCCGTCGTTTAGGCAAATCTTTAGGAATAAATCTTTTACCAACAACACGCAAAATCTGTAATTTCAACTGTATTTATTGTGAGTGTGGGTTAAACGATTTATCATTATCCGATACATTTCCTCCCCAAGAACTTATAATTTCAGAACTTGAAAAAACGCTGAGAAAAATGAAAGCCGATAATAATTTGCCCGATGCCATAACCTATGCGGGCAATGGCGAACCAACGTTACATCCTGCATTTGCCGAAATAACACACAAAACTATTGAACTTCGTAATGAAATAGCTCCGCAATGTAAAATTGTTGTTATTTCAAACGCAACGATGCTTCATATTACATCAGTCGTTGAAGCACTTAAGGCCGTTGATCAGGCATTATTAAAGATTGATTCAGCAATTGAAGAAACACAAATTACTCTTAATCAGCCCAAGAAATACATTTCACCCGAAGACCTTGCCCCTTTAATGAAACAATTGGGCGAGAAACTCATCATTCAAACAATGTTTGTTCGTGGCAGTATTAACAATATGTCAATTGACAATACGACAACAACAGAACTCAACGCCTTAATTGAATTTTACAAAGCAACACAACCATCACATATTTTCATTTATTCCATTGCCCGCGATACTCCTATCGATACTTTGCAAATTGTAAAAAAGGACGAACTTGAACAAATTGCCAATACTATTTCAAATCATGGATTTTCGGTAAATGTCAACTAATACGGTCAATAATAATATTCTTGTTTGTCCACTGAATTGGGGTTTGGGACATGCCACTCGTGCAATCCCAATTATTGAAGCAGCTCTCGAAAAAGGTTATAATCCAATCATTGCATCAGATGGCGATGCGTTAGTGCTTTTAAAGAAACAATTTCCTCAATTACAATACATTGAATTGCCAGCTTTGCGCATTAAATATGGGAAAGGGTTGTTTGCTTATTTTCAATTTTGTCTCTCAATACCATTCATAATCAATTGGATTCTAAAAGATCACAAAAAAATAAAAGAAATAACTCAATCAATTCCATTGTGCTTAATCATTTCTGATAATCGATGGGGCATATGGCATCAGCACATCAAGTCGGTATTCATTACACACCAAATAATGGTCAAAATGCCATGGATGCTGAAATGGATGGAATATCCGGTTTTTCGAATACAACAATGGGTGTTACGCCATTTTAATGAAATTTGGACACCTGACGATGCTCATCTTAGTCACAACCTTTCCGGAGATTTATCTCATTCATTCAAACCAAAAGTAAAGCATTCATTCATAGGAACGTTATCTCAATTTCATAATTTGTACAGAACCAATACTAGCGAATATGAAATCGCGGTTATACTTTCGGGTCCGGAACCACAACGCACATATTTTGAAACTGCAATTTTGAAACAATTGAGTTCGCTCTCGTTCAAAACGATTATTGTCGGTGGTAAAATTGCAGACAAACGACATGAACATTTTGCACATATAACATACACTTCGTTTGCCAACAGAGAAGAATTACATCGCATTATCATGTCGAGTAATGTAATTATTTGTCGTTCGGGCTACACAAGCATTATGGACTTGATTGAATTACAGAAACCGGCAATACTCATCCCCACTCCATCGCAAACAGAACAGGTATATTTGGCACAATGGCTCAGTGCTAAAAACTGGTTTTTGACATATAAACAAAAAGACATCAATCAAATATCAGAAAGTGCAATTATGAAGGCCCAATCGCTTCGATTACCTTCAACAGAAATATTACGTTTTACAAACAATATATTTTGATAACTCTTTATAATGTAATAGATTTGCTTATTATAACAACATCGGTTTTATGATTCGAAGTTTAAATATTCGTTACATTTTCATTCTCTTAAGCAAGATTTTATATACCGAGGCTGTGTTTATGTCTACATCGTTGATATTCGCATTTTTAAACGATGAAAACACAATCATTCCCTTTGTTTTTTCGGTATCGTTAACTGCCTTTACTGGACTATTATTACAACTTTTTTCAATCGGCAACAAGAGTAAAGACCTGTCGACAAAAGACACTTACATTGTTCTAGTATTATCGTTATTAATGGTTTGTGGATTTGGGGCATTGCCATATTTACTGTCTCAATATAACCCCGGAATTGCAAATTCATTCTTCGAAAGCATTTCCGGATTTACAACAACAGGATCAAGTGTCATTCAAAATGTCGAAATCTTACCCCAAAGCATCCTTTGGTGGCGAAGTCTGACTCAATGGATTGGAGGTCTTGGCGTATTGGTTGTGGTAGCCGCAATTTTACCTTTCCTCAAAGTTGGAGGACTGCATCTTTTTTCAACCGATTCAAATGTTTTGAGTTCTGAAAAATTAATGCCACGCATAAAGGAAACAGCCAAAAGACTTTGGTTTATTTACATTATGCTTACAATTTCAGAATGCATTCTTTTGATTTGTGGCGAAATGAATATTTTCGAAAGTTTAACGTTTGCATTTGGCACCGTATCTTCAGGTGGTTTTAGTATTAAAAACGGAAGTCTTGCCGGATATTCGCAATATTCGCAATATATTGTTTCCGCATTCATGTTAGTTTCCGGATTAAACTTCGTATTGCTCTATCACATTTTAAAAGGCAATTTTAAGAAAGTTATAAAAGATGAAGAACTTCGGGTTTTTGCCGGAGTAATCATTATCGCTATCATTCTGTTATCGATAAATCTTATCGTTCAAAATTCAAAAACGATGTATGATGCTGTTCGCTTATCTGTTTTTCATGTTATCAGCATTATCAGTAGCACCGGATTTTCAACAGAAAATTATATGGGATGGCCAATTTTAGGTTGGGCTCTTTTATTTGTTTTGATGTTCTTCGGGGCTTGCAGTGGTTCAACAGGTGGCGGAATCAGAATTATCAGACACGTACTTTCATTTAAAATATTAAAAAACAACCTAATGCGCTTAACTCATCCCAAAGCGATTATTACGTTAAGTCTCAATCACAAAAAACTCGACGATTCTGCAGTGCTACCCGTATTGAGTTTCATCATACTCTATTTCTTCACGTTTGTAGTTGCCAGTCTTATAATTACATCGACAAATATTGATATAGAAACATCAATGGGTGCAGTCATTTCTTCGATGGGAGGCATTGGACCCGGAATAGGAATGGTAGGCCCAACGAATACCTATGCTCATTTACCGTTGATAGCAAAGGTAGTTTTATCGATTTGTATGATTATGGGACGACTAGAAATCTTACCCATATACCTGCTCATGAGTATCGGGTTTTGGAAAAATTAATCAATATTACAATTTAACAAGTCCATTACGTATCGCCCACATTACAAGACTTGCCGTATTATTATTATTCGTCTTTTCAAGAATATTGGCTCTATGTTTATCGACAGTTCGTTTGCTAATAAACAATGAGTCTCCAATTTCTTGATTTGACAATCCTTTACAAATTAAAAAAAGAATTTCAAGTTCGCGCTCTGTTAAATCGGGGGTATTGATTGTTTTTTTTACTTGATTAATATTTTTTACCAAGTTGTACATAATTTCTTGTGAGAAATAATTTTTCCCTTCACAAACAGACACTATCGCATTTTGAACCTCTTCAATATCGGAATTCTTCAATAAAAAAGCTTTTGCTCCGGCAGCAATCATGTTACTATAATATTGTTCATCTGCATACATCGATAAAGCAATAATTTTTATATCAGGAAATAATTCTATAGCCTTTCGGGTTGCATCAATACCATTCATGCCAGGCATTGCAATATCCATTACAACAACATCGGGTTTTATCAATGGGAGTAACTCAAGAAATTCGTCTCCACTCGATGCCTCAAAAATATCGCTAATAAACGACTGATTTTTTAGCAACAGTTTTAATCCATCGCGAAATAATTTATGGTCATCAACAATCATCAACTGTATAGAATTCATACTCTTACGTTTTTAAATATTTAAATCAATAATCACCAAAATGCCGTCCATTTGTTTGCTCTCAATATCAATATGTCCATGAATTGAATTTATTCTGGAAAAGATATTTGACAATCCCATACCGGTTGAATGTTGCATCGTTTTTTCCATATCAAATCCTTTACCATCATCTTTATAAGCAATATGAACATGTCCCGGAAGAAACGCAATCGTTATATCAATATTCTTTGCATCTGCGTGTTTTATTGTATTTGTTATCAATTCGAGTAAAACGCGATAAATCACCACCTCCTTGTTGTATTCGAATCGATGATCTGGTTTATTCGATTGCACGCTAATCGAAATATTATGATTTTTTTCAATTTTTGCTACAAATGAATTAATTGCACTTGTTAATCCAAAATTATCGAGGATATGAGGACTCAAATTATTCGAAACATCTTTTATCGACGCTATCGATTCTGTTATTAAAGTATCAATATTTGAAATAATCTCTTTATCCTGCGTTTTCATTTCTGATTTTAAAAGTGCCGACACACTCATCTTCATCATCGACAACAACGGACCAAGCCCATCATGAAGGTCCTTAGCAAATCGCTGACGTTCACGCTCTTCGGTAATAATAATCGCATTCAATACCCTATTTTCCGATTGTTTTCGTAATTCATCAATTCTTTTCTGCAAATTAAATATCTTCTTGATAAAAACAACCCCAGTAAATATCAACAGCGAAATGGTTATACTTAAGACATTATTAATTATCAGTATTTTATGACTCAATTCATGAAACAAAATACTCGATAATTCAAAACACAAATTAATCGTCATGCACAAAAAAGCTATCGAAATCAGTATCCACGATATATTAAATTTCGTTTGTCTGATTAAACTAAAGGCTATAATAGCTGCACTAAATTGCAGTAAAATCGAAAGGATGATACCAAATGCCAACATATTTTGTATATTTCAGCCAAATTTAAAAAATATAAGCGACAGCCAATAAGCGTTTGTGATATTTCTTAATATAGAATCATGAGATTACTTAGATTATTTGAAAAAAAACACGAGATAAAACAAGATCAGCAATTTGAACGTTTACTGAAATTAGATGCCGGCTCGCGTCTACAATTCAATTCAAAAATCTGGATTGTCAAAAAAATTCTCGAATACAATTGGGGTGATAATATTAATTCTTTCGATTTTATTGTCGATAACGGCGATAAACTAGCTTATATTGGCATTGAACATTCTGGCAATACATTTTGTATATCTGTAAAATATGATGTTGCGTTAGAACAATTTGAATTTGATTTGCCCGATTTTATAGCCCGTAATGAAGTTCCACCAGAACATCTGAAAATTGATAATATTCAGTATCAATACGACAGAGAGAGTGTGGGAAAATGTAGAATCGAAGACACTAGCGAATGGATGGATATAATTTCTTGGGAATTTATCGATAAATCAAATAATGGATTATTAACTATTGAACTTTATAGTAATAAGGAAATTTTTGCTTCGGTAGGAAAAGTAGCACATCCCAATGATTTTCAAATCATTGAAGAAATTCAAGCAAAATAGTTTTTTCAAGAGACTTATTCATGCCAACGGAATAAACCATCGGGCGTCTTGATTATTTTGTGATTGTCGATTAAAAACTGAAGCACTTTAATCACTAATTCTTCTGAGTAATTTTGATTTCGCACCAAATCAGTCAATGAATAATCGCCTGATTTTAAAGTCTGTTTCAAATCCTTTAAAATCATATCAAACGTGTATGTACTCAGGCTTAACTCATTACGTTTTCGACACACATCACAATTTCCACAACGAGCTACGTTTTGTTCTCCAAAATACTCCAGCAACATAAGACTGCGGCATTTTGTTGTTGACTGAGCATAATGTATTATTGCTTCAATACGCTTAACATATCGTTCTTTTCTTGCTGTATATTCTTTCTTGTTAATGACTAATCGATCAGGATCGACTCTATTGGAAGTATATATGACTATCGGATTTTTACGAGCCGGAAAATATTCTATTAATTCACACTTTTGTAAATAAATAAGGTATTTTTTAATAATACTAACGTCAATTTTCGCCTGTAAAGCAAGAAAATATTCGTCAATTTTAACAAAATCAGTAAACAATCCGGTATAGCATCGTAACAGCAATTTTATAAACCCATCGAATTGTTGATTGGCAACTTGAAATTTGTAGAGATATTCTCGATCAACATTAAACTTCACTCTTGAGAAGATTTCCATCGAGTCAGAAAGTTCAATCAACCCTTCTTGTTCTAATGCTTTTATAGCATTGAATGTTGGTAATATGTCAAAATTAAATTTTTGACAAAAGTCGGTTATGATAAAATCAAACGAACTACCCAAATTGGTTCCTACCGGAATTTGAAAATAATTAGAAAGTGCATTATAAACCCTCTTAATTGCATCTATTTCAGGGAATTTAAGTTCAATCGACTCATACAACCGACGAACATCATCTTGACTGTATAACAGAACGGCAAATGCAGGTTTCTCGTCACGTCCGGCACGTCCGGCTTCTTGAAAATAATCTTCAGGCGATTCTGGTAAGTCAAGATGCACAACAAAACGAACATCAGGTTTGTCTATTCCCATTCCAAAAGCATTGGTACAAACCATAACCATATCATGACTTTTTTTCCAACGATCTTGCTTTTCTGTTCTTTCTTCCGGAGCCATTCCTGCATGGTAAAAATCAGCGTTATAACCCTTACGTTGAAGCAGTTGAGCAACCTCTCGGGTTTTATTTCTGTTTCGAACGTAAACAATACCAACACCTCGAACTTTTGAAGCAATAGAAAGTAAATACCCAACTTTATCTTCTTTTTCGCGAACCAAAAAGGTCAAATTCTTTCGTTCAAAACTTGAAGCAAAAACCGTTTTTGTTTTAAACCCAAGTTTTTGCATAATATCATCAACAACGTCGGGTGTAGCCGTTGCTGTCAAAGCAAGTACCGGTACATGTGGTAATAACTCTCGAAGGTGCGAAATTTCGAGATAGGAAGGCCTGAAATCATAACCCCAACGCGAAATACAATGTGCTTCATCAACAGTAATGAGATTTACCTTCATCTGACTTACAGCTTCTTGAAACATTTGTGTTTTAATTCGCTCAGGCGATACGTAGAGAAATTTATATTCACCCCAAATACATTTATCGAGAGCGATTCTGATTTCATCATATGTCATTCCCGAATAAATAGCTACTGCTTTTATTTTCAGTTTCCAAAGAGTATCAACCTGATCTTTCATCAAGGCAATCAATGGAGTGATAACAATACACGTTCCTTCTGAAGATAAACCGGCCACCTGAAAGGTAATCGACTTTCCTCCTCCAGTTGCCATCAAGCCCATCGTATCGTTTCCACTGCACACCGACTCGATGATATCTTTTTGCAAGTGGCGAAAATGTAAATGTCCCCAGTATTTCAGTAAAAGTTGTTCGTATGAATCAGTCATCGATTTTAAATATTTTCTCTCGGATTACTGCAACTAATTTATTAAATTCTAACTAATAACATTGCATATTCTCGTTAAGATTCAATCTGGTTTTTAAATTTTAATTTTTTTAGAGAAATATATTTTATTGAATTTATCAACTACTTGAATAATGTATTGCCCTTTTCGAACATGATATATCGTAAGATCTTTTTTTGTTTTGATGAGTCGTTCTTTTATCATCTTTCCCTTTAAATTAAAGACTTTTACAGTCAGATTTTTTGTTTCAAAGTCGAGTGAAATGATTTTTGCATTGGCATTTCGTTTATTTTTTCGAAATACAATTTTATTTGCATTACTCGCCGAAACAATATAACATATCCCTTTTTTATTCGACCAAATTAAGCCGGTTTCATTTTTTACACACAATAATTTACTCCAATATTTTCCATATTGCACTTCGCCAGTTTCAATCAAACCAATAAGACTTCCCATGCCTTCTACCCAAATTTGATCTTTGGCAACAGACTTATCGAGCGAATTTAAAAATATCCGTTTCTTTTTTACGCCCCCAATAATCACAGAATCAATATATTCTACCTCAAAAGGTATTTGAGTTGCTGCATTATAAGAGGGTAACGATAATTTTTCACAAATATCATTTTTAAAACTATAGATAAGATATTCCTCTCCGGTAATGAATCGGATATAAACAGTTCCCTTTAAAGTGTCTTCTCGCACCGATCCGGCAAAAAACATTTCAGCGGTATCGAGCCTGTCGGAAAACGAATAATAAAGATTTGTGTAATTTCGATTATTGATTATTGTATCACCGAGAAATTTGTAACTGACCGTTTTTTGTTCTTTGTATGATTTAAGAACATTCCACGATTTATTTTTATCAATGATTTTATATTGTGAAAAACCAGGTATTGAAAAGATTGTAATCAGACAAATTAGAGCGAATTCGTGTAATGTGATATACTTTCCCTTCATCTTTCTTGTTCGAGATTAACTTTTATTTTCAGGAAAAAATATACATAAAAAAAACGAAACCAGTATGTAATTACTACTCTTCTTTTTGTTCTTCTCTGTTTTTTATTTCATCTCGCAATATAGATGCTTTTTCATAATCTTCTTCATCTATCGCTATGGTGAGCATATCTTTCAATTCAGCTAAAGAATATACATCCAATTCATTGGTATTCAGAGTCTCATCTTTCGATGAAGTTTTATCCAAATCACGTTCTAAATCAAGAACAATACCTGCTTTAGCAAGAACTTCAGGAGTTGTATAAACCGGACAGTCAAATCGAATTGCAAGAGCTACAGCATCCGATGTTCGAGCGTCAATCTCTACTTCCTTATCATGTCCTTTACAAACTATTTTCGAATAAAAAATCCCTTCTTGTAATTTATGAATAAGCACTTCGGTAATTTCAATTTCGAAACTCTTAGCGAAATTAAGAAATAAGTCATGAGTTAAAGGACGGGGTGCTTTTAAATTCTCTAATTGAATAGCAATAGCTTGAGCTTCAGCGCCTCCAATTATTATAGGAATTCGGCGTTCTCCTCCGTCTTCAATAAGAATAAGTACATAGGCATTATCTTGCGATTGACTAAAGGATAAACCAAGTATATTTAGTTTTATTTTTTTCATGTTACTTTTTTTCACGCTTCAAAGATACTTCTATCTCCCCTCTTTTTAACGAAATTTCTATTTTAATCAAAAGTATTAAAATATGTCGACAAGAACAATTATTAAATAGTGTTTTACGATTCTAATTTTAAAAGTATTGCCATTGCGTCATCAAATGACGTTCCACAAAAAAGTGGTTCTGCTTTAAATCCACCGCACACTTTCGGTCGGTTGGGCGAATCAAAAATATTACATATATTATTCTCACTCAACTGAATACATCGAACTCCGGCCGGTTTTCCATTTGGCATTCCCGGAATAGGAGACGAAATCGAAGGAGCAATACAACAAGCTCCACATCCAACTCTACAGTCCATATTCTAAAACGTGTATCCGATTCCTGTAATAATACCGAATTTCGAAAGGTCTAATCCTGCTTGAATCGTGATTCCATTATTTAAAACATACATAGCCCCAGCAGCATAATATAATTCGACTTGATTATTGGGTTTCTTAAAATAATAACCATTTACAACGCCAAATGAATATTCATTTTTGGTAAATCGAATTCCGGCTTGTGCATACAACAAAACATTTCTATATGGCGAAGCAGCCATACCAAAAGATACAACATACGAGCGATAAGAATATACCGTATCCGTTTTTGAGTAAACAACAGAATCTTGAGCCTTCGATGACTTCACGATACTTGCTTTTACTCCCTCTACATTTGCATCATCATTTGGTTTGATATAAAACGAAAGTAATGGACTAAACTGCTCTTTATTAAAGTGTTTCATGATTGTTGCTCCATACCAATATCCGTTCTTTACATCAGCCGTTACTAATGCTGTAGCTTTATAAGAAAGTTCGTAAAAGCCCTTAGGAATAGTATCTTGTGCCTGATCGCTGAAAAAGTCTTGAGCCTTTGCAGACACAAATATTGATACAATCATTATAATTGATATTGCAAAACGTTTACTTATCATAATTACTAAATTAACAATTTTGCAAATGTACAGTTTTCGGAATGAATTTATACAAAAAGATTAATGACAATCAGCAATAAGTTCGGTGCTTATTAAACCCGAAATAATTTCACGAACAGGTCCTTCCATTTTTATATTCCAATCATCGTCAATAGAAACAGACAGTTTTCCTCCAGGCATTTTGATTTCAACTTCATTGCTGATATATCCTAATTTCTTCGAAATACAAGCAACCGCACATGATGAACTTCCTGATGCAAGAGTATAACCAGCTCCTCGCTCCCAAATTAATATTTCAACTTCATATGGAGATATAACCTTTGCGAACTGCACATTAATTTTATGAGGAAACATTGCATTTGTTTCAATATCATGACCTATCTCCTTAACAAAAGCTTCATTTAATGTATCGGTAAAAATAACACAGTGAGGATTTCCAACCGACACACAGTTTATAATCAATTCATGATTTTTAATAGTAACTTTTTTTTGAATACATTCTGATTCAGAACAAGTTACTGGCACCTTTGACGCAATAAATTCAGCTTTACCCATGTCAACCTTGATCATTTGAGCCTTACCCTGATATGCTTGTGTTACTTCAGATTTTACAACTCCCGAAATTGTTTCTATTGTAAAAATATCCGATTCTGTATAGCCATAATCATATAAAAACTTGCTAAAAATCCTTAATCCGTTTCCACTTTTTTCAGCTTCAGAACCATCAGGATTGAATATTCGAATACCAAAATCTGCCTTCGAAGAAGGAACTTTAAGTAATATACCATCAGAACCGATTCCGTAATGAACATCGCATATTTTCTGAATATTATAATCGCTAAGAGGAATTGTCAGTTTCGAAGCATCAAAAACGACATAGTCATTTCCCAATCCATGGGATTTCACAAAAAAGTTGTTTTGCATAACCGGTTTTTTGAAAAGTGAATACTCTCTATTATTTTGTTCCTACAGACAAACGTTTACCATTCATGTACGAAACAACAAATGCGTCCTTCCCAATAGTCTCTCTATATGCATTTGCTTCTCTGAACGAATAAAAATAACCTATTAAATATTTATAATATTCAGCATCCTTTTCGAGGAAAATAATCCTATCTGTATTGTATGTTTCTTTAAACTCGCTTATTGGCATATAGTTTTTCAACGCAATTACTTGAACAGCATAGAAAATTTTTCCATACGATTTTTCTTCTCCTTTTGACGACTTTTTAAGAGCATCAGTCAATTTGATTGGTGTTCCGTTTTCTGAAGCTGCAATAAACGCACCGTTCACACCACTTTGTCGTTGAATTCGCTTAGCTTCATGGTATGAAGACGTATTTCCAATAGAATATCGATACCATCCATCTCCTCGGCTTGTTTCTTCTATTGCTTCATCGCCTTTATAAACTCGATTCAAAGCCTGTGATGACATTTTTTTGCGCGATGCTGCAATTTGAACTCTGAATTCGATTCCTTGACCAGATGAAGATCCAGCTTTAACGGTTTCAACCTGAGGTTTTGAAATGGTTTGTGTTATTTTGGGTTCCTCAACGACTTTGGGAGCTTCAACTATCGGTTGTTGCATTTCAGAAATTTTCGGTTGCTCTTCTACCTTTGGCTGTTCTTCAACTTTGGGTTGTTCCTCTGTCTTTTGAGGTTCTGATGCAATAGCCTGTTGTGGTTGTGTTTGTTCTTGAACAGCAACTTGTGATTTCGAGATTGTATCTTGATTTTGTTGCAACTCCTCCGGTTTTGCATTCGATACTGTATCTTGTTTTTCTAATACAATATCATCTTTATCATTTACTGTTTCATCTTCAGTAAACTGGGGTGCTTCTGTTTTTTGAGGCTCTGTCGCAACTGCAACTTCTGGTTCTTGGGGTTTCGGATTTTCAGAAACTTGCATTGGAGGCATTTCATTCAAATTATTCAACACCTGCGTTGGTCCATTATTTGGCAATTTCGCTGAATCTTCTGGCTGTGGTTCAGGATGTTCTGTTTTCGAAACCAATACTTGTTCATTAAGTTTTTTACGAACAATATTGGCAGATCGAAATTCTGATTCTGATTTTTTAACAATAGTTCTATCGTCACTGATATTAAACGTAAGATTATCAAACTTCATAACCTTAACATCTTTGTCGATCAAATAGTAAAACGAACCAGACATCGTTCTTTCACCATTGGGCATTTCTTTAGGAATAACTACACTAAAATCAATGATAAACTCTTTATCGTAAGGTATTTCAACCCAAATAATTTCAAGTACACTGTCTTTTATTGTTGCAGAAGCATTTACAAAATCGGGAGACACTATTTGAATTTGTTGTGGAGTGGCGAATTTAAATTTTGCAAATCCTGCGATATCGTTTTTTATAATTTTTATTGCAATGGGCATTGAATCACCTGGCGCAACAACTTTTTGATATGAAACTACAGATGAAATATATCCGTCGGTAAATTCCTGAGCTGAAAGATTCACAGAAAAGAGTATCGACATTATCAATACGGTTAAAATCGTATTTCCCTTTTTAATAGCCTTATACATTCTTATATTGAATTACAATGTTCACACTTTTACTGGATGAAGAAAAATTCACTCAGTTCATACAAATCGTCAACTTTTAAATCGGTTTGAGCATCAAAGAACAGATTTATTGCATTTAATAATTCTTCGAGCGAGATATAATCATCCTGATTAACATCCAAAGATTTGAATTTTGGAGGAATAGTTATATAAAAACGATGATATAATCCGGTACCTTCAAGTAGATTTGGATAATGTCTGTAAATATCTTGTTGTTCGAGTGCTTTATTATCGTTGAGCATTGCAAGAACGGTATCACGCTGAACTTCTACACCATTTTCATCAATGTAAAATGCGGTTTTGGGTGTATTTGCTTGTTTATCTTGATAATTTGGCACTTTATCTTTATCATCATCGAGCGGACAACCAAGTGTATCAACCATTTCTCCTGTTGGCGTCCACGGGCACTGATCAAAATCATCCATAACATAATCACCATCCAAATCCCAAAAGTCCATCATTCCAGAACCGAGGTCTATAAATTGTAATTGTTTGTCTTCTGTTGTTTTTGAGAATAAATCAAGATTCAACTGTATATAACTGTATGAAAATGCATCATTCGCTTTCGTACCCTTTCTATCGGGATATTTATCGTAATTTTTTCCCTTAGTTGTTATATTGTCAATATTGTCGGTCAAAGTATAATGATACGAATATCCTAATTTAAAAGAAACCTTTTGACTTACAATAAATTCACAGCCCAATTCAAGCGGAATACCTAGCACTAAAGGAGAACTAAGCGGTAATCCATCAATATTTTGGTCTTTTAATGATGTTTCATAAACACCATCGCGAACTAAAATACGGCCTTTTGAATGTGTCGGATCTGTTGCTTCATCAATATCCCGAACAGTTCCGTCGCTCCAACTGTAATATTTATTTCCTCTGGCATCGTATAAATCGCCATAGGTTTCAAAATTCATAAATTCAAACCCAAGTGAAACATATGGAGATAAACGTTTTTTGTCGCTATTGCCTATAAATTTTAGATTTGAAAAGTTGTACATAATGTTCGACCCAAACGACATTAATTTGGTTTGGAAATTAAAATTCTTCGCCGGATTTAAATCATATCGAGCATAACTTAACTTGCCATACAAATATCTGAATCCAAATTTAAAACAAGAGTCTAGAGCACGATATACGTCTATATTAATCCCGGTATTTCCATAGGTAAAATCCTTGTAATACTTATTTCGGACTTCACCGATAAAATTTATGGAACCAACACCGGCTCCAATTACCGGTTTATAAACAGGTTTATCAAGTTTTACCTTTGTTTTTAATCGCTTCGACCAGTCAACAGAATCTTCATCGAACTGAGCGTATAGCAAATTAAATCCAAAAAATAATGTTAGAAGCGTTATGAGATATCGTTTATTCATCGAAAAAGTATCTTCCTTATTTACTTTGTTCTTTTTAATTTCAACTTTTTATTTATCTCGCAATGTTTTATTTTCCTTTTTCAAAGAATGCAAAAAATCGCTACAGTCTTTGCTTTGCCCATTATTCCTGCGAAAAACAAATGGTATCAATTAACAAATATATAAAAGTTATTAATAAAAAAAATTATGGACTATTCTTTTCACATAATTTTTCTATAAAAATGGCGTTTTTTGTGCCTTTTACGTTTTTAAAAAAAATGGTTCTCTTCTTTTGTAATTATTTTTTCTGGTTTTCAGTGTAAAATTTACTGCCAATTAAATAATACAACATTTTATCTCGATATATCATTTGAGTTATAGAATCAAATTGTTTATCTGTAATTTGTAAAAACTCATTGGTTTCAAAGTTCATAACCGTAGCTTTCCCTTTGGTATCAAGATAAAAAAATGATGTTCGGGATAATGGATAAAAAGACCAAAATTCGCTCAAATAATAAGTTTGCACATAAGCTGCACTTATGTTAAATGTCATAACCGTATTTTCTTGAAACGCTAAGAACAGCCGATTATCTCGTTCTCCTACATAAAATGGTTGCCGTGTAAAATCATATAATTTTGATAAATCGGGCGATGCGGCTTGCATCTTAGCCGTTTTATCAAATTTCAAAAGCTGTTTTGAAGTATTTTCGAATATCCAAAATCCATTATCAGAGGCATTGCATGCTAATGTAATATCGTTAAAACCAAGTTTGAATAATGATATGGCCGGCTGTAATTCTTTTAAATGATTATCAAGAAATTGAATGATTCCCTGGTCTTTATAAAAAACCAATATTTTAAATGGGTTTGATGCATCAACTGATGATATTGCACCAAACATTTTATTCGAATATTGAAGCGGGATTGTATCGTTGTCGTTATATTTATACAGATTTTGGTTGCTATAGAAATATACGTTTCGATTGTTGTCTACATCAAAACCTTGAGGTTTAAATTTTAATGTGTGTGAGTTTTGAGCTATGCATGCGACTGAAATTCCGAATAATATCGAGCATATTAACTTTCTCATTTCAAAGCATTATTGATCGAAATTATTTCTTCTACAATGATACGGTTGTTTGCTAATCGTGGCACTTTATGCTGACCGCCAAGTTTGCCCTTTTGCTTCATCCATTCATAAAAAACGCCCTTTTTCACAGGCACAATCATTGGCTCAGTCAATGCCAAATCTTTATAGCGTTTTGCTTCATAATCGCTGTTTATAGATTTCAATTCATTATCGAGCAATTGAGAAAACTGCGTTAACTCTGTTGGCATTTTTTCAAATTCGATAAGCCATTGATGTGCTCCGCGTGATTGGTCTCCCATAAATATTGGAGCTGCGGTATATTCCGATATAATTGCTCCTGTCTTTTCACAGGCACATTTCAAGGCCTTTTCAGCATTTTCGATTATCACTTCTTCCCCAAATGCATTGATAAAATGTTTGGTTCGGCCGGTTATTTTTATCTTGAAAGGAAATTTTTGAGTGAACATCACCGTATCACCAATGATATATCGCCACAAACCGCTATTGGTTGAAATTACAATTGCATAATTAACACCAAGTTCGACATCTTCGAGTGAAATAGCAGTTGGATTCTCGGAATAAATTTCGCCTGCCGGAATAAATTCATAAAACACACCCAAATCGAGCATCAGCAGCATATCATCGGAATTGAGGTCGTTTTGAATTGCGAAAAATCCTTCCGAGGCATTGTATGTTTCAAAATACTTGGTTTTTTCGCACGACAATATTTTTTTAAACTGCTCACGATATGGCGAAAAATTTACACCTCCATGTATAAATAATTCGAAATTGGGCCAGACTTGATTTATTGTGTTTTTCCCGGTTTTTTCTAATATTTTTCGAAACAATAATAATGTCCATGAGGGAACACCTGCCAAATGCGTGACATCTTCGTTCATTGTTTCGAGGGCCAATAATTCAAGTTTTTGTTCCCATTCGTGCATTAAAGCAATTTTCAAATCGGGAGTGCGATATAGTTCTACCCAAAATGGTAAATTTTGCATTAATATAGCAGATAAATCGCCATAATATGAATCGATTGCAACATTACAGATTTCATGACTACCCCCCAAAGCCAAAGCTTTTCCATTATAGATGCGAGTATCGGGATTGAGATTGGTATACAACACATAAACATCTTTGCCACCTCTGAAATGACAATCTTCGATTGCTTCTTTACTGATGGGGATAAATTTACTTTTATCTTCGGTTGTTCCCGATGACTTAGCAAACCATTTAATCGGACTTGGCCACAGAACATTCTGTTCACCGTCCATAATTCTATTTATATATGGTTTTAAGGTATTGTAATCGGTCAATGGAACAGCCTTCTTAAAGTCTTCATAATTATTAATTGACGAAAAAGAATGCTTCAATCCCCATTCGGTAAATTCGGCCGCTTGAATTAATTTATACAAAGTTTCCTTTTGGATTTCAAAAGGATATGTATTAAACAATTGTATTTGCTCAATACGTTTTACCTGAAGCCACGAAATGATTGAAGTTAGAAAGGCCATCCCTCATTATTTAATTAGCATTTTTACAAAGGTAGAAATTTAAATGGAAAATACTATTTTTTATCTGGATTCATTTTTTCAAACTCTTTCATATTTTTACGATTACAGCACTTCTTATTTTCTTCACAATTCACACGTATTTTTCGTTTTTATCTACGAAAGAATTTGTTACTTTTGCGATGTTTAAAAAATTGTAGAACAATAAACAAGTCAATTCAATGGCAGACGATATTTTCAAAAAAATTATTTCACATTCGAAGGAATATGGTTTTATTTTTCCATCATCAGAAATTTATGATGGTTTAGGAGCAGTTTACGATTATGGACAATATGGTGCTGAATTAAAAAACAATATCAAACAATATTGGTGGAATTCGATGGTTCGCCTTAATGAAAATATCGTTGGTATCGATTCTGCAATATTTATGCATCCTACAACATGGAAAGCATCAGGACACGTTGATGCGTTTAATGATCCATTGATCGACAATAAGGATTCAAAAAAACGTTATCGCGCCGATGTTCTTATTGAAGATTGCCGTGATAAGTTTGAAGAAAAAATTAATAAAGAAATTGAAAAAGCGAAAGCAAAATTTGGTGAATCGTTCGACGAACAAAAATTCCGTGAAACAAATCCAAACGTGCAACGTTCGCAAGCTAAAATAAACGAGATTACCGAACGTTTCGTCAAAGCTCTTGAAAGTTCGGATCTTGAAGGTCTTCGTCAAATCATTATAGACAATGGCATTGTTTGTCCTATTTCGGGAACATGCAACTGGACCGAAGTTCGCCAATTCAATCTTATGTTTGAAACCAAAATGGGTTCAGTAAGTGATGAAGCAAATTCAATATACCTACGTCCGGAAACAGCACAAGGTATTTTTGTTAACTACCTTAATGTGCAAAAAACCGGTCGTATGAAAATTCCTTTCGGTATAGCACAAATCGGAAAAGCATTTCGTAATGAAATTGTTGCTCGTCAGTTTATTTTCCGCATGCGTGAGTTTGAACAAATGGAAATGCAATTCTTTGTTCGTCCCGGTGAAGAAATCGAATGGTTCAAATTGTGGAAAGAAAAACGTTTAAAATGGCATCACGCTCTTGGAATGGGAGCACAAAACTATCGTTACCACGATCACGAAAAACTGGCACATTATGCAAATGCAGCCACAGATATTCAATTCAATTTCCCGATTGGATTTAAAGAATTAGAGGGTATTCACTCTCGTACCGATTTCGACCTTTCTCAACATGAAAAATATTCTGGTAAAAAAATTCGCTATTTCGATCCAGAAAAGAACGAAAGCTATGTTCCATATGTTATCGAAACATCAATCGGACTAGACCGTACGTTCCTTGCTGTTCTTTCAAATTCATATACCGAAGAACAAGTTAAATCGGCTGAAGGTACAATGGAAGAACGTGTTGTTTTAAAATTACCGGCAGCATTAGCTCCTGTTAAAGTTTGCGTTATGCCACTTGTTAAAAAAGATGGTCAACCAGAAACAGCTCGCAGCATTATTGATATGCTAAAACTTGACTACAATTGCCAGTACGATGAAAAAGATTCTATTGGGAAACGTTATCGTCGACAAGATGCTATCGGAACACCTCTTTGCGTTACCGTCGATCATCAAACAGCTGAAGATAATGCCGTAACCGTTCGCGACCGAGATACAATGGAGCAAGTTCGCATTCCAATCACAGAATTACCTGCATTGGTCGATAAAAAAGTAAGCATGAGACGCTTATTAGAAAAATTATAATATCACATTCAACAAAACGACAAAGGGCTGAATTGATATTTGGCCCTTTTATTTTTTACAAAATCATCAGCCAATGAATCCGCTCATCAATTCAATGACACCGTTTATTGTAATGGACGTGCTCGAAAAAGCTCAAACTATGGAAAATGCCGGCATCAATATTATTCATCTTGAAGTTGGCGAACCCGATTTTGATGTACCGTCCTGCATAGTTGATGCTGCCCGTGAAGCTTATTCCATGGGCAAAACCCATTATACACATTCGTTGGGCGACATGACATTGCGCCAAAATATCGCGAGCCATTACAAACATGAGTATAATGTAAAAGTTCATCCCGACCAAATTGTTGTGACATCAGGGTCATCGCCGGCAATACTCATGGCATTAATGCTGCTTTGTGAAGCAGGCGGAGAAGTTATCATTTCAAATCCCGGCTATGCTTGTTATCGCAATTTTATTTTGGCTTGTAATGGTGTTCCTATCGATATTTGTTTACACGCTGAAAATGAATTCCGATATGACATTACTGAACTAAAAAAGGTAATTTCATCAAAAACCAGAGCAATTGTTATAAACTCGCCAATGAACCCAACGGGAACGCTGCTTGATAAAAAGCAAATGCAAGAACTGGCAGCATTAAACATTCCTATAATCTCTGATGAAATTTATCACGGATTAGTATATGAAGGTCATGCACACTCAATGCTCGAATGTTCTGATGAAGCATTTATTATCAACGGATTTTCGAAACGATATGCGATGACCGGCTTACGACTTGGTTATCTGATTGCTCCGGAGAAATATATGCGTCAACTGCAAACACTTCAACAGAATCTTTTTATTTGTGCACCAAGTACGGCTCAACAAGCTGGCATTGCAGCATTAACACAAGCACAACCCGATGTTGACCGAATGTGCAAAATTTACAACGAACGACGTCTTTACTTGATTGAACGATTAGAATCAATGGGATTCATAATTCATAGTAAACCACAAGGAGCATTTTATGTTTTTACCGATGCACGAAAATTCACGAACGATGTATATAATTTTGCTTTTGATGTTCTAGAAAAAGCTCATGTTGGCATCACCCCTGGCATCGACTTTGGAACAAAAGGCGAAGGTTTTGTGCGTTTTTCGTATGCAAATTCCATCGAAAATATTAAAGAAGGAATGAATCGTTTAGAAACGTACTTAAATCAAAATAACGATTTTTGATTTATTCCAATACTAATCGACTATCATTCTTTATATTAGTCCGTTTATCGAAATGAAATTCAAAATATTTTGCCTCATCTTTTTTCCCTATAACATCAATTTTAACTCGTCCCATTTCCAGATTTTTTTCGTCAAATGCTTTCGCGGTCATACTTCCTTTAAAATCTTGAGCAAAAATAACATATGCAACTAAAACATTTTCAGTTCCGGCGGTATCGGCAGAAATTGTCATCTTACCAAACGATAATCCCTTTGTTTTTAAAGCATCGGCAATTTCAATTTTAGGTTCAATAGCTTTTTTTACTCCGGTGGAAACACCCGAAGCAAACTCACCAATGGCTTGACCGGCAGCATCGCCTGTTTTATTAATATTTTCTTTTATACTCGACGTTGTGCACGAAATTGTAAAAATCATACTAAATAATAATGGGAAAAATAAAGCATGTTTCATATCCATAACTTATTGATTTATATTTATTTTAATTTAATAAGATTGATCGCGGTTGCATATTCAGACAAACAAATATAATCATTTTAAATACATAATTATACAAGCTAATATTTGCGCATTAAAAACCGAAACGCACAATACAAATTTCCCGATTAATCTCAATCGAAACAAAAAACGAAATCTTCGTCAAAAAACTATCGCAATAAATGCCTGAATTTTAGTAATTATTCTTAGATTTGTTTTCTATATTATGTGTAAACATTTTGCAAATAAAACACGATGAAAAAGATACTTTCTATATTAATCTGTTACAGTTTTATAATCGGGGTAAAAGCACAACCCAAAGGAATTGCTAGTTTTGGGATAGTAGACAATTCTAAAACTCCGGCTTGTAATAACTCAACCATCGAATTCCAAAATAAATCAGATTCTGCTTTATATTATGGCTATACCTATGTGTGGGATTTTGGCGATGGTTCAGCAAAAGACACCACGAAAGATTTAAAAGAAAACATAACGCATACTTACAGTAAAGATGGACAATATTGGGTTACTCTTTCCGTGGTATCAAAAAATGGTTCTGTATTGGCAACGAGCAAAAAAAGCAAAACCGCTAATGTAAAAATATATCGTCCGGTTCATGATGAATTTACATATACGATTGATGAGTTTGAAACCTTCAACGTAACATTTAAAGCTCCTGAGTCATTCACACCATTCGATACAACAGCATGGATTTATCGTTGGGATTTTGGCGATGGAACAGTTCAGAATTTCAATACAACAGAAGTTTTCCATCATTACAAAGAAGAAAACCTGAAGTCTGGCTATTCTGTAAAATTAAAAATTCAACTCAGTCCAGATGTTAAACTCAATGGTTCAACAGAAAAATGTTCCGATTCTGTTATATTACCGGTTGTAATTAAAGACGGATTTTTTAAAAATGATTCGTCATCGAATAATAAAATTCCATTCATTCCAAATGTTTTCACACCAAATAAAGATGGCAAAAATGACGCTATTGTTTTGCAAATGAGCGATACTACAGCATCGAAAGCTA
>JACCEE010209975.1_pt1 | contig 27022 bp, 26 predicted proteins | sample 7449931 | NCBI WGS metagenome assembly JACCEE01 (sample SAMN15323457, study PRJNA562643) | freshwater metagenome | isolation source: river surface water | place: USA:Blue River Watershed | collected 2017-08-19 | reverse complement strand
ACCGCATCATTGACGGTCGCGAAGCTGTTCTGGGCTTGGTGGCGATGAAAGAGGCGCTGGAAGATCCAGCCCGCCTGCTGTTCGACATCTGATTTCCCTCAATCTTCAATGCCCCCTTCATGGGGGCGTTGTCCATTAAGAAGACAAATACCATGAGCAAACAATTCGACGTCGTCGTCATCGGCGGTGGCCCTGGTGGCTACATCGCGGCCATTCGTGCTGCCCAACTCGGTTTCCAGGTCGCCTGTATCGACGAATGGAAAAATGCAGCCGGTGGCCCAGCGCCCGGTGGCACCTGTACTAACGTGGGTTGCATCCCTTCCAAGGCCTTGTTGCAGTCCAGCGAGCACTTTGAGCACGCCAATCACCATTTCGCTGACCACGGCATCACCGCCAAGGATGTGAAGATGGACGTGGCCAAGATGATTGCCCGCAAGGACAACGTCGTGAAGCAAAACAACGACGGCATCCTGTACCTGTTCAAGAAAAACAAGGTCACGTTCTTCCACGGTCGCGGCAGCTTTGCCGGCAAGGCCGAAGGCGGCTACACCATCAATGTGACGGGCAAGACTGAAGAGTCCATCACCGCCAAGCAAGTCATCATTGCCACCGGCTCCAACGCCCGAGCTTTGCCCGGCGTGCCGTTCGACGAAGTCAATGTGCTGTCGAACGACGGTGCTTTGCGCGTTGGCGCGGTGCCCAAGAAGCTGGCCTTGATCGGCTCCGGCGTGATCGGCCTGGAAATGGGCTCGGTTTGGCGTCGTCTGGGTTCTGAAGTCACCATCCTCGAAGGCCTGCCGACCTTCCTGGGCGCTGTGGACGAGCAAATCGCCAAGGAAGCCAAGAAGGCTTTCGACAAGCAAGGCTTGAAGATTGAGCTGGGCGTGAAAGTCGGCGAAATCGTCAATGGCAAGAAGGGCGTGACCGTCAACTACACCAACGCCAAGGGCGAAGCTGTGGTGCTGGACGCCGACAAGCTGATCATTTCGATTGGCCGCGTGCCCAACACCACCGGTCTGAACACCGAAGCCGTGGGCCTGCAGCTGGACGAGCGCGGCGCGATCGTTGTCGATGCCGACTGCAAAACCAACCTGCCCGGCGTCTGGGCGGTGGGTGACGTGGTGCGTGGCCCGATGCTGGCGCACAAAGCCGAAGAAGAGGGCGTTGCCGTGGCCGAGCGTATTGCGGGCCAACACGGTCACGTCAACTTCAACACCATCCCTTGGGTCATCTACACCAGTCCCGAGAGCGCCTGGGTCGGCCGCACAGAGCAGCAGATCAAGGCCGATGGCGTGGCGTACAAGGCCGGCACATTCCCGTTCCTCGCGAACGGCCGTGCCCGCGCTTTGGGCGACACCACCGGCATGGTGAAGTTTTTGGCCGATGCCACGACCGACGAGATTTTGGGCGTGCACATCGTGGGCCCGATGGCGTCCGAGCTGATTTCCGAGGCCGTGGTGGCCATGGAGTTCCGCGCCAGTGCCGAAGACATCGCCCGCATCTGCCACGCGCACCCCAGCTTGAGCGAAGCGACCAAGGAAGCGGCTTTGGCCGTGGACAAACGCACCCTGAACTTCTAAGCTCTTGCCCGCTGCCGACTGCGGTGGGCAGCGAGTTGGGTTAAAGTTCCTGCATCCCTGAAACCCGGGCTTTGTTCCGGGTTTTTTTCGGGGTTTTGTTTTGACTCCGTAGATCGATCCACCCATGTCCGTTCGTGCTGTTTACGAAGAAGAACTCCGCAAACGTGGATTCCAGAGTGACCCGGCCCAGTTGCGCGCCATCGAGGCGCTGGAGCAATGTGCCAGCGACTGGGCGGCCTACCGTGCCAAGCGCTCCAACGCACTCAAAAAGCTGATCAACCGCCCTGAAATCCCGAAGGGGGTTTACATGTATGGCGGGGTGGGGCGCGGCAAGAGTTTCTTGATGGACTGCTTTTACGAGGCGGTGCCGATCCAGCGCAAGACCCGTTTGCACTTTCACGAGTTCATGCGCGAGGTGCACCGTGAAATGACGGCCATGCAGGGCACGGTGAACCCGCTGGATGTGCTGGGCAAAAAGATGGCCAAGCGCTACCGCCTGATTTGCTTTGACGAATTCCATGTGGCCGACATCACCGACGCGATGATCCTGCACCGCCTGTTGGTGGCCTTGTTTGACAACGGTGTGGGCTTTGTGACCACATCCAACTTCATGCCCGACGGACTGTACCCCAATGGCCTGCACCGCGACCGCATCTTGCCCGCCATTGCCTTGCTCAACCAGCGCATGAATGTGCTCAACGTCGACAACGGTACCGATTACCGCCGCCGCACGTTGGAAATGGTCAAGCTCTACCACTCGCCCTTGGGTGAGCAAGCCGATGCCGAAATGCACGATGCCTTCAACCGCCTGGCCACCGGCCCGGACGAAGACCCGGTGCTGCACATCGAGTCGCGCAAAATTCAGGCGCGTCGCCGCTCGGGTGGGGTGGTCTGGTTTGACTTCATGGCCATTTGTGGCGGGCCCCGTTCGCAAAATGATTACCTGGAAATCGCCACCCAGTTCCACACGGTGCTGCTGAGCAATGTGCCCCACATGCCTGTGAGCATGGCCTCTGAGGCGCGGCGTTTCACCTGGCTGATCGATGTCCTGTATGACCGCCGCGTCAAGCTCATCCTGTCTGCAGCGGTTCAGCCCGAAGCGCTTTACACCGAAGGCCCGATGTCCCACGAGTTTCCCCGCACCATTTCACGTCTGCATGAGATGCAGTCCAGCGAGTTTCTGGCGCTGGAGCACCGCACTGTGGACACGCACATCACATGAAACGCTGCGTGTTGGCTGCGTGTGTGGCGTTTCAATGTTTGCAAGTCAGTGCGCAATCTCCAGAACCTCATGATGGGGTGCCGGAGGTGATCGCTGCGCAACGTTCGGCTCTGACTGCTCGGCGGTCGGAAATCACGGTCACGTACGACACGCAGGCCCGTGACTGTTGGCAAAAATTTGCGGTCAACGCCTGTTTGTCCGATGCCCGGCGGGCTCGCCGGGCTGCGATCGAGCCTATCCAGCAGGAAGAGCTGCGCCTGAATGCCCAGGAGCGCGCCTGGCGCACAGAGCAACGCATTTTGCGGCTGGAGGGCAAGCAAGCCACGGGGGCAGCCACACCATGACGACGCCGATGGTCGACTTGCATTCGCCACAACGTCAACTGATCGAGTGTCAGATGGCGCATGCCGATCTGGATGCCTTGATCGATTTGGCGGCCATCAATCCGTCGGGCGTGGATGAGTTGCATGTGCGCCGTTTGAAAAAACGCCGTTTGGCTTTGCGTGACCAGATTGCCCGATTGCAGTTGTTGCTCGAACCCAGGGAGCCTGCTTGAGCACGTTGGCCGAAAAGGTGGCCGAAACCTTGTCTGAGCATGGTGCGTTGGCTTTGGCTGTGCCGGGCTTTCAGCCCCGCGATGGTCAGACGGACATGGCACTGGCGGTGTGCCAGACCGTGGAAGAGGGCGGTCAACTGGTGGTTGAGGCGGGTACGGGGACGGGCAAGACCTACGCCTATCTGGTGCCGGTGCTGCTCAGCGGGCAGCGGGCGCTGGTGTCCACGGCCACCAAGGCATTGCAAGACCAGCTTTTTTCGCGTGATATCCCGCGCTTGGTGGATGTGCTGGGTTTGCCGATCCGGGTGGCTTTGCTCAAGGGTCGTTCCAATTATTTGTGCCTGCACCGCATGGAGCAGGCTCGCCACAGTCACGACGTGGCACAGCCCGGGGTGCAGCGGGCCCTGGCCAAGATCGAAACTTGGGCGCAGTCCACCCGCACCGGTGACATGGCCGAGCTGCCCGGGCTGGATGAGCGCTCCTCGCTTTGGCCATTGGTCACATCGACCCGCGACAATTGTCTGGGTTCAACCTGCCCCCGTTACCGGGCCTGCCACGTGAACCTGTCCCGCAAAGAGGCCATGGCCGCCGATGTGGTGGTGATCAATCACCATTTGTTTTTTGCCGACATGGCGGTGCGCGAATCCGGTGTGGCAGAACTTTTGCCGACTGTACGGGTGACGGTGTTTGACGAGGCGCACCAACTCAATGAAATCGGGGTGAATTTTTTAGGGCAGCAGTTGTCCACTGTGCAGCTGCTGGAGTTGGCCCGTGATGTGCTGGCCACCGGCTTGCAACTGGCCCGTGGGCTGGTCGATTGGCAGGCGCTGAGTGCGGGTCTTGAAAAAGCCTCACGCGATTTGCGGCTGGCCGCAGGCATGCACCGTGGCTCGGTGCGGTTGCGATGGACCGAGGCCATACCCGAAGGGGTTGAGTCGTCCGAATGGGCTTCAGCCATGCAGCAGTTGTCGCAGACCCTGACGGCCTTGCAGGAGGGGCTGGACATGGTGAGTGAGTTGGCTCCGGATTTTCAGCGCCTGTCCGAGCGCAGGCGCGAGATGGCGCAGCGGGTGGCCTTGTTTGGCGCAGCACCCAACCCGGAAGGGGTGCGTTGGGCCGAGGTCACGGCGCAGTTGCGGCTGATCGAGTCGCCGCTCGACATTGCGCAGGCCTTTGAGGCACTGACGCGACCTCGTCAACCCGCTCAACCTGATCTGGTGGATGTACCGTCGGAGACGGATGCTGCGTCCGTGCCCGCAACGGCAGGGCAGCGCTCCTGGATTTTCACCTCGGCCACGCTGGGAGACGATGACTCCTTGCGCTGGTTCACCGAGCCCTGTGGCTTGACCGGGGCCCAGGTGATGAGGGTGAACAGCCCATTTGACTATGCGCAGCAGGCGGCACTTTATGTGCCATCGCATTTGCCGCGACCGGGGGATCCCGGTCATGCCGGTCATGTGGCCCAGTTGGTGGCCGAGGCCGTGGCGGTGCTGGGTGGCCGCACCTTGGTGCTGACCACCACCCTCAACGCCATGCGCTCGATTGGTGAATACCTACAAACACGGCTGGATTCCCGCCTGAACATTGAGGTTCTGGTGCAGGGGCAGCACCCCAAGCGCCGTTTGATGGAGCGCTTTCGGGAAGGTTCATCGGATGGTCGGCCGGGTTGTGTGTTGGTCGCCTCGGCGTCGTTCTGGGAGGGCTTTGACGTGCCCGGAGATGCATTGCAGTTGGTGGTGATCGACAAGTTGCCGTTTCCGCCACCCGGCGACCCTTTGTTTGAGGCGCGCAGCCAGCGCATCACCAACGAAGGTCGCAGTGCTTTTGCCGAACACGCCTTGCCCGAAGCGGCGGTGGCCCTCAAGCAGGGGGCGGGTCGATTGATTCGCAGTGAAACGGACAGGGGGGTGTTGGTGGTGTGTGACAACCGGCTGACCACCATGTCGTATGGTCGCCGTTTGATGCGCGGTTTGCCTGAGATGCGACGCCTGGAAGATCACCAGGGTTTTTTGGAAACCCTGGCTCAATTCACCACAGACGCCACCAGCTCCGGTTCTTTTTGACACCGCCAGTCTGGCTCAAAAACGCCGATTTCGGGTAATTTTTTTCAAGCACGCGTTTGGCATCGTCGTGCAAGGTGGTCATGCCCATGGCTTGGTAAGAGCCCACCAGAATGGCCAAGGCCTCTTCGACGGCAGGCACGCCTGGGTATTCGGCAATTGCTTGCTGTGCCCGGTTGATGGCCGCCACATGTGCCCCTTTGCTGGCGTAATAGCGGGCCACATGCACTTCATAGGCTGCCAGCGAATTGACGATGTAAGTCATGCGCTGGCGCGCCTCAGGGCTGTATTTGGAGTCTGGAAAGCGGGTGATCAATTCTTTGAATGACTCGTAGGAGTCTTTGGCCGCTTTTTGGTCTCTCTCAGACAAGTCCTGGTTGGTGATGAATGAAAACAGTCCGAGGTTGTCGTTGAAATTGACCAGCCCTTTGAGGTAAATCGCGTAGTCCAGTGCAGGGCTGCTGGGGTGCAGGCGCATGAACCGGTCCAGAGTGGCCACCGCCTGAATCTTGTCGCCCGTGCGGTATTGGGCATAGGCTTTGTCGATTTGGGCTTGCTGTGCCAGCACGGTGCCAGCTGCACGCCCTTCGAGTTTGTCGTACAGACCGATGGCTTTGTCCCAGGCACCGGCGTTGGCATCGTCGCGGGCTTCGCTGTAGATTTTTTCAGGCGTCCATCCGGCCGTGATGTCCTTGGGGCTACTGGCGCATCCAGACAGAAAGAGGCCGACCGCCACTGCCAGGCTGGCCGGAACCACCGATAATCTGAAGCTTTGCATCACTTGATGTCCTTGAACTGTTCGACCGAATTGATTATATCGACCCCCCCCGAGAACACGGGCCTGGAGGCGGCTTCTGACGATGCCGTGCAGGGTCTGGACACGACCGAAGTCGAGGTGCGTTGCGCCCAGGTGCCCGTTGATTTGCACGGACAGCGTCTGGACAAGGCGCTCGCACAGATGGTGCCGGAGTTTTCGCGCAGCTACTTGCAGCAGTTGATCGAGCAAGGCGATGTGCTGGTTGACGAAAGGGTTACCACCAAGGTTTCTGCCAAGGTTCGCCTAGGGCACCGCCTGCAAGTGACTTTGCGGGCCACGCCGCAGTCTCAGGCGTTTGTGCCAGAGGCCATGCCCATCGATGTGGTTTACGAAGACGCGCATTTGCGGGTGATCCACAAACCCGCAGGTTTGGTGGTGCATCCGGCACCCGGCAACTGGCGTGGCACCTTGCTCAACGGCTTGTTGGCACTTGATCGCAGCGCAGTCGATGTGCCCAGGGCGGGCATCGTGCACCGACTGGACAAGGACACCAGTGGGCTGATGGTGGTGGCGCGTACCCGACAGGCCATGGATTTGCTGGTTCAGCAAATCGCGGCCCGCGAAGTCCACCGTCAGTATTTGGCGATTGCCCACAAAGCCTGGACAGGGCCTTCGCCCATCACGATTGAAGCGGCCATTGGCCGTGACCCGAGCAACCGGTTGCGCATGGCGGTGGTGGATCTGAGCTACCAGTCTGGCAAAACCGCGGCCACCACGGTCGATGTGCTTGATCAGACCGACCGTTTGTGTCTGGTGCAATGCACCTTGCACACGGGCCGCACGCACCAGATTCGGGTCCACATGGCCCATGTGGGGCATCCATTGCTCGCGGACGCTACCTATGGCGGTGCGCCCGCTGCAGGCATGCAGCGTCAGGCCTTGCACGCCTGGCATTTGGCCTTCACCCACCCAGTCACCGGTGAGGAGATCGACCTGACCACGGACCTGCCAGATGACATGGCGCAAGCGCTGGTGCAGGGGGGGCTCAGCTACAATGCTGCCTCTCAGGGAGCCTGAACCGGATTTCCGGTGTGCGCGAAACCGGGTTGAGCGTTTGCTAACCCACCAGAACGGGGTCATTTCAAGCTGAATTGGCCATCCCCTCTGCATCCATGACGCCGTGAGGCGTCTTTTTCCCGAAAGATTGACACCATGAATACGGCGCAAGCCAAGCGTGTCCTGGAAACGGCCTTGCTGACAGCAGGCCAGCCATTGTCCATCCGCGATCTGCGGGTCCTGTTCGACGATGTGCTCGGGGCCGACACCCTGCGGCAAATGCTGCAAGAACTCCAACTTGAATGGGCCCAGAGAGGGCTGGAGCTGGTCTGTGTGGCCAGCGGCTGGCGTTTTCAAAGCCGTCCTGAAATGCGTGTTTTTCTGGATCGATTGCATCCTGAGAAACCGCCCAAGTACACCCGGGCTGTGTTGGAGACCTTGGCCATCATTGCCTACCGTCAACCGGTCACCCGGGGGGACATGGAGGACATCCGGGGTGTCACGATCAACTCTCAGATTCTCAAGCAATTGGAAGATCGCGGTTGGGTGGAGGTGATCGGGCACCGGGAGACCGTTGGGCGGCCGGGCTTGTATGCCACCACACGCCAGTTTCTGGACGATCTGGGGTTGGCTTCCCTCAATCAGTTGCCCATGCTGACGCAGCCTGAAGGGCAGCTGTCAGTATTGTCCGGCTTGGTGGATGACGCGCCTGTGCAGCCGGCCTTGTCACTCGATGAGGCTTTGGATGCCTTGCCACCGCTGGAGTTGCCTCTGGTCGTGGATGACGCGCAGGCTTTGGCATCCGATTCTTCGGTACTTGAACTTGAATCTCCCGAAGTGGTTTCACCTCCTGAAACCCAAGACGCTTCGCCCGATGCGACTTTTTCTAACCCGCTGACTGGCGAAGAGCCCGAAAACACATGACCTCCCATTTTCAAGACGACGAACAGTCGATCCCATCTTCTCTTGGGCGTGCCAAGAAGCCGATCACCGAGTCGGCTTACAAAGCCATTGAGTTGTCCGACGTGGTCTCAGGTCAGTTTGATGAAGACGAGGAATCTTCTGCATCGTCTGAACTCGATCTGGGCAAGCGCGTGCTCGCCCCTCAAACGGATTCGCCCAAGTTGCACAAAGTGCTGGCACAAGCCGGCATGGGCTCGCGCCTGGAGATGGAAAAGCTCATTGCCGAAGGCCGTGTGGCTGTCAATAACGAAACGGCTCACGTCGGTCAACGGGTCCAATTTGGTGACCAGATCAAGGTCAACGGCAAACCGGTTCGCATCCGGATCGATCCGCCGCCTGCCCGGGTGATCGCCTACCACAAGCCCGCCGGAGAGATCGTGAGTCATGATGATCCGCAAAACCGTCCTTCGGTGTTTCGAAAGCTACCGCGCTTGATGAACGGCAAATGGCAGTCCGTGGGCCGTCTGGATCTCAACACCGAAGGCTTGTTGCTGTTCACCAGCTCGGGCGAATTGGCCAATCAGCTGATGCACCCGCGTTTTGGCCTGGAGCGCGAATACGCGGTCCGCGTGCTGGGCGCGTTGAGTAAGGATGAAAAGCAAAAATTGCTTGATGGCGTGATGCTCGATGATGGTCCGGCCCAGTTCGGTTCCATTGAGGATGGCGGCGGCGAGGGGGCCAATTGCTGGTACCGCGTGACCATTTCAGAGGGGCGTAACCGTGAAGTTCGCCGGATGATGGAGGCCGTGGGCCATGCGGTCAGCCGCCTGATTCGCATCCGTTACGGTGCCATGGTTTTGCCGCATGGCTTGCGCCGTGGGGCCTGGCTGGAGCTCGACGAGAGTGACATCCGTGCGCTGATGCGTGCGGCGGGTTCTGCCGAGCGTCCTCGTGCAGCCGCTCCCGTGCGAGCCGCCAATCGCAACGATCGCCGTCCCCGTACAGGAGGGCGTGGTCAGACAGGATCGGCTGTACCCGCACCTCAGACACCGTCCCGTTCCAAAAAAATGCAGGGAGCGGCTGGCGCTGCAGATGCGCAGAAAACCAACCCGCGTTTCATCGGTGCGGAAAGTTTCAATCGGCTGAAGAAAGCCCCTGGTGGCTCGGGCCGTGGTGGGCGCAGCCGCTGATGGGGCTTTTTCCGTGGGGGCATGTGCTTCCATGGGCACTTTGGGCTGCTTTGCTCAGGTTAGAATAATGGGCTTTGCCACTGGGCAAAAATGCTTTAAAACACACTCGTTACAGGAAATACCATGGCCATCGAACGCACTCTCTCCATCATCAAACCTGACGCCGTTGCCAAAAACGTGATCGGTCAGATTTACGCCCGTTTCGAAGCTGCTGGCTTGAAAGTGGTCGCTGCCAAGATGGCTCACCTGTCGCGCGGCGAAGCCGAGCAGTTCTACGCTGTGCACAAAGAGCGTCCTTTCTTCAAGGATCTGGTTGACTTCATGGTCTCCGGTCCCGTGATGATTCAAGCCCTGCAAGGCGAAAACGCCATCGCCAAAAACCGCGACCTAATGGGCGCGACCGATCCCAAGAAGGCTGCTGCTGGCACCATCCGCGCTGACTTCGCTGACAGCATCGATGCCAACGCCGTGCACGGTTCTGACGCTCCTGAAACAGCTGCTGTGGAAATTGCTTTCTTTTTCCCCGGCATGAACGTTTACGCACGCTGATCGCGTCGCGGCCCCTGCGCGACCTGACCCCATGACGGCCAACCTTCTTGAATTTGACCTGGAAGGTCTGGCCGTTTTTTGTGAAGGGCTGGGCGAAAAGCGCTTCCGGGCCACCCAATTGTTCCGCTGGATCCACCAGCGGGGCGCTTCTGATTTTGATCAGATGAGCGATCTGGCCAAGTCCTTGCGCCAGAAGCTTCAATCCCACGCGCACGTTTCGGCGCTGCCCGTGATCAGTCAGCACATCTCATCTGACGGTACCATCAAGTGGTTGTTCGATGTAGGCGATGGCAACGCCATCGAATCGGTGTTTATTCCTGAGGACGACCGAGGCACCTTGTGTGTGTCTTCTCAGGCTGGGTGCGCCGTGGGCTGCCGCTTTTGCTCTACCGGTCATCAGGGCTTCAGCCGTAATTTGAGCACGGGAGAAATCCTGGCCCAGTTGTGGTTTGCCGAGCACTTTTTACGCCAGCACCTGAAAACTGACGAGCGCGTCATCTCCAATGTGGTGATGATGGGCATGGGCGAGCCGTTGCAAAACTATTCGGCCCTGGTGCCCGCTTTGCGCACCATGCTCGATGACCATGGTTATGGTCTGTCGCGCCGCCGTGTCACCGTCTCCACGTCGGGCGTGGTGCCCATGATCGAGCGTCTTTCGCAGGATTGTCCTGTGGCGCTGGCGGTGTCGTTGCATGCCCCGAACGATGCCTTGCGCGACAATTTGGTGCCGCTCAATCGCAAATATCCGCTGGATGAACTGATGCAGGCTTGTATTGCTTATCTGGCTCATGCACCGCGTGACTTCATCACCTTTGAATACTGCATGCTCGACGGGGTCAATGACCAAGCCGAGCATGCCAGTCAGTTGATCGATCTGGTGCAGCGCTACGCCCGTCAAGGTTTGCGTTGTAAATTCAACCTGATTCCTTTCAACCCGTTCCCAGCCTCGGGTTTGTTACGGTCGCCTCACGCCCGTGTTCAGGCGTTTGCCAGACAACTGCAAGACGCGGGGCTTGTGACCACAGTTCGCAAAACCCGTGGTGACGACATCGATGCCGCGTGTGGCCAGTTGGCCGGTGATGTGAAAGACCGCACGCAGGTGCAAAATCGCATTGCACAACAACGCACCATTGCCCTTGTGCCCGTGTCATCTCTTCTTGATCAGGAGCGCCGCGATGCCGGAAACCTCAAACCCTGATGTACCTGTCGTTGCGGCAGCCTTGGTGAGTGAGACACCGGTCACCCCCGGGCAGTTGTTGCGCGCCGCACGGCTCAAGTCAGGCGTGCATCTGGCAGTTTTGTCGGTCACGCTCAAAGTGCCGGTCAAGGAATTGGAAGCATTGGAGGCGGATCAGGTGGATCCGACCAAGGGGGCTGTGTTTGTGCGCGCATTGGCTTCCAGTGTGTGCCGTCAATTGCGCATGGACCCTGCACCTGTTTTGGCCCTGCTGCCGCAAGGGGTCCAACATTTGCCACCCCAGCGTTCGGTGTCCCCAATGAGTTCATCATCGCGGGCGCTGGGTTCCCGCAGCATCTCATCGACACGCCCTCATGCTCGTCAGGCGACGATTTTGGTGGCGGTGATGCTGCTTTTGACGGCCGCGTTGATTTGGTTGCCAGGCCCTTCAGAGTGGGCATGGCTGGATCAATTGCCTCGTTTTTCCAAGGCTGAGCCTGCTGTCGGTACAGCTTCAGAGCCGGTGTTCATGGTGCCGTCTGGTGCTGTGTTTGAGCCTATGACTTCGGCCTCTGACCAAGCCGTGTCGCAGGCTGCCCAGGTGATGGTATCGGTTGCTTCGCAAGCGTCGTCACCATCATCTTCTGCATCAACTGCATCGGTCGCATTCGCCCTGCCAACAGGTTTGACTTCTAATGTCAGTCCATCCGAGCTGGTTTTTTCGGCCAGCGAGCCAAGCTGGATTGAAGTGCGGGATGCAGGCAAGCAGGTCCTCTGGAGCGGTGTTTTGTCTGCGGGCGAAAAGAAACAGATTCAAAACGCGTTGCCTTTGAATGTCGTGGTCGGGCGTGCCCAAGGGGTGACCTTGACGGTGCGTGGTCAACCCTTTGATCTGAAGCCCCATACCCAAGTCACTGTGGCCCGCTTTGAACTGAAACCATGAATTCAAATTTTGCCCATTCGAAGGCGATCCCGATCGCTTCGCCCAAGCAGCGCATCAGCCGTCAGTCTCGCGTGGTCTGGGGCTCGCGTGTGGTCACCGTGGGCGGCGGCGCACCCGTGCGCGTGCAGTCCATGACCAACACCGACACGGTGGATGAGATCGGCACCGCCATCCAGGTCAAGGAGCTGGCTTTGGCTGGTTCCGAGATGGTACGCATCACCGTCAATACGCCCGAAGCTGCCGAGGCCGTGCCGCATATCCGTGACCAGCTCGACAAGATGGGCATCGACGTGCCCCTGATCGGCGACTTCCATTACAACGGCCACCGCCTGCTGACCGACTACCCGGCGTGCGCCGAAGCCCTCTCCAAATACCGCATTAACCCCGGCAACGTGGGCAAGGGCGACAAACGCGATGTGCAGTTCGGGCAGATGATCGAAGCGGCCATGCGTTATGACAAGGCCATCCGCATCGGCGTGAACTGGGGCAGCCTCGATCAGGAGTTGCTGGCCGAGCTCATGGACATCAATAGCCAGCGCGCAGAGCCCTGGGAGGCGCGCCAAGTCATGTATGAGGCGCTGATCACTTCGGCCATCACGTCAGCGCAACGCGCCGAGGCCATGGGCTTGAACGGTGCGCAGATCGCGCTGTCTTGCAAGGTTTCGGGTGTGCAGGACTTGATTTCTGTGTACCGCGAGCTCGGTCAACGCTGCGATTACCCGTTGCATCTGGGCCTGACCGAAGCGGGCATGGGCACCAAGGGCACGGTGGCATCGGCCACGGCTTTGTCCATCTTGTTGCAAGAGGGCATTGGCGACACCATCCGCGTCTCGCTCACGCCCCAGCCGGGCGAGGCCCGCACGCAGGAGGTGGTGATCGCCTCCGAGATTTTGCAGTCGCTGGGTCTGCGCATTTTTGTGCCCAGTGTGACGGCTTGCCCCGGCTGCGGCCGAACCACCAGCAGCACCTTTCAGGAGCTGGCCAAGCAAATTGACGTCTTTTTGCGTGCCCAGATGCCGGTTTGGCGCAGCCGTTACCCCGGGGTGGAAAACCTCAAGGTGGCGGTGATGGGTTGCATCGTCAACGGCCCCGGCGAAAGCAAGCATGCCGATATTGGCATCAGCCTGCCCGGCACCGGAGAAGCCCCGGCCGCCCCGGTTTTCATGGACGGCGAAAAACGCCTGACGCTGCGCGGTGAAGGCATTGCGCAAGAGTTTCAGGTGCTGGTTGAAAACTACATTGAGAACCGTTTTGGTTCAGGATCTGCTGAGAAAAAATGAGCGAGCCTCAAAAAGAACAAGCGCCCAAGGTGGCCAAAGCCCAGAAGCTGGTCGGCGTCAAGGGCATGAACGACATCCTGCCGCCCGACTCGGCGCGCTGGGAATGGCTTGAGGCACAAGTGCGTGGCCTGATGGCTCGCTATGCCTACCGCAATGTGCGCTTGCCCATTGTGGAGCCCACCGCTCTGTTTGTGCGCGGCCTGGGCGAGGTGACCGACATCGTTGAAAAGGAGATGTACTCCTTTGAAGACCGCCTGAACGGTGAGCAACTGACTCTGCGGCCCGAAGGCACTGCCGGTCTGGTGCGCGCCGTGGTCGAGCACAACCTGCTGTACGAAGGCGGCAAGCGCCTTTATTACATGGGCCCGATGTTCCGCCACGAGCGTCCGCAGCGTGGCCGTTACCGCCAGTTCCACCAGATCGGCGCTGAGGTGTTGGGTTTTGGTGGCCCCGAGGTGGATGCCGAGCTCATCTTGCTGGCCAACGCCCTGTGGAAGGCGCTTGGGCTGAAAGACGTGCGCCTGGAACTCAACAGCCTGGGCCAGCCTGCGGAGCGTCAGGCCCACCGCGCTGCGCTGATCGCCCACCTGGAAAAGCACAGCGATGTGCTGGACGAAGAAGCCAAGCGCCGCCTGCACAGCAACCCGCTGCGCATTCTGGACACCAAGAACCCGGCCATGCAAAGCGTGGTCGAGTCCGCGCCCCGACTGCTCGACTTTTTGGGTGAAGCCTCTTTGGCCCACTTCAACGCGGTCAAAGCCATACTGGATGCCAATGGCGTGGCCTACAGCATCAACCCGCGCCTGGTGCGCGGCATGGACTACTACAACCTCACGGTGTTCGAGTTCATTACGACCAGCTTGGGTTCGCAGGGCACCATCTGCGGCGGCGGTCGCTACGATTATTTGATTGAGCAAGTGGGCGGCAAACCGTCGCCTGCTGTGGGCTGGGCACTGGGCGTCGAGCGCGTGCTCGAACTCATCAAGGAGCAGGGCGACGCCTTGCCCGATCTGGCCCCTGATGTGTACGCGATCGTCCCTGAAACTGCCGCTTTGCCGGTGGCCATGCAGGTTTTGCAGGTGTTGCGCGCCCAAGGCGTCAGCGCTCAAATGCATGCAGGCACTGGCGAAGGCATGGGCAGCATGAAGTCCCAGTTCAAGAAAGCCGATGGCTCGGGTGCCCGTTTTGCGCTGGTTTTTGGTGCAGAAGAACTGGCGCAAGGCCAGGTCGCGGTTAAATCGCTGCGTGATGGTGCAGGTGCCCAGCGCACCGAGTCTTTGGCCACGGTGGCCAATTGGGCCCACAGCCTACAATCTTCGCTTTGATGCGCAATCAGCAGTAAATACACCATGGCCAACGCACTTGATCTCGACGAACAAGAACAGCTTGATCAACTCAAGCACTTCTGGAAAACCTGGGGCAACCTGATTTCGTGGCTGTTGATTGCCGTGCTGGCCAGCTACGCGGCCTGGAACGGCTACCAATACTGGCAACGCAGTCAAGCGGTCAAGGCTGCGGCCTTGTTTGAGGAAGTCGAACGGGCGGTCGCTGCGCGTGATCTGCCCCGTGTTGAGCGCAGTCTGGCAGACATGAAAGACAAGTTTGCTTCGACCCAGTACGCCCAACAGGCGGCGTTGCTAGCTGCCAAAAGCCTGTACGAGCAAGGTAAATCCGATGCGGCTCGCGCTGCGTTGACCTGGGTAGCGGCCGATGCTGCTGACCCAGCTTACCGTGACATCGCTCGCTTGCGTTTGGCTGGATTGCTGCTCGATGCCAAGTCGTACGATGACGCCCTCAAGCAGTTGACACCAGCTTTTGTCCCGGCCATGAATGGCCTAGCTGCTGATTTGCGGGGCGATGTCTTGCAGGCCAAAGGTCAATCAGCTGAAGCAGTGGCTGCTTACCAGCAAGCCTGGGCGGCCTTGGCGGATACCCCTGATTACCGCCGCATTGTGCAGGCCAAGCTCAACGCCTTGGGCGTAGATCCTCAAGCGTCGACACTGACGGAGACCACAAAGTGATGCATTCTTCGACCTCACTGCAAGCTTTGCGACGTGCCTTGTCCGGTGCTGTCTTGGCACTGTTGGCGGCTTGTGCCAGCGGGCCTGACAAACCGGCCCCAGCGCCTTTGCCTGCCGTGACAGGTCAGTTGAATGTTCAAAAAATATGGTCGACCCAGTTGGGTCCGGCCAGTTTGCCTTTGCAGGTATCTGTGCATGGTCAAGAAGTGGCCGTAGCCTCTTCATCTGGTCAGTTTGCTTTGCTCGATGCGGCCACTGGCAAGGACATCTGGCGCCTGAATCTGGCCACCCCTTTGCGTGCTGGGGTTGGGGGGGATGGCACTCGGTTTGCTGTGGTTTCGCAGCAAAACGAGGTCATTGCCATTGAAGCCGGTCGTGTGGTCTGGCGTTACACCTTGCCTGCCATGTCGATCACGCCGCCATGGGTTGCCGGTGCCCGTGTTTTTGTTTTGAGCGCAGACCGCACGGTCACCGCGCTGGACGGTGCTTCGGGCCAGAAACTTTGGTCGCAACAGCGCACAGGCGATCCGCTGGTGCTCAAAGAAGCGGGTTTGCTGACCTCATTTGGTGACAACTTGTTGGTGGGGTGGGGCGGTCGGATGGCTGCTTTGAATCCGCTCACTGGATTGGTTCGTTGGGAAGCCTCGGTGGGTACATCGCGGGGCACCAACGAAGTCGAGCGCCTGGTGGATGTGGTCGGTGGCGTTAGCCGCCAGGGCAATACCGTGTGTGCCCGAGCATTTCAGTCATCTGTCGCCTGCGTTGATGCGGTTCGGGGTGCTACGGTCTGGAGCCGTCCCGCTCTGGGCCATGTGGGACTGGATGGTGACGAACAATTGGTTTTTGGTGCCGAGTCCGACAGCAAGGTTCAGGCTTGGCAACGTCAAAATGGACAGCCCTTCTGGACGCAAGAAGGCTTGCGTTTTCGTGGTTTGACGGCACCTTTGGTGATGGGGCGTTCTCTGGTGTTGGGTGATGAAGGCGGTTTGCTGCATTTCCTGTCCCGCCAGGATGGACAGCTGTTGCAGCGTGTGGCAACCGATGGCAGTGCCATTGTGGGTCGACCGGTAAAAGCAGGTGACCATTTGATTGTGGCTACCCGCAATGGGGGCGTGTTTGCATTTCGCCCTGAATGATGGATCGGAAAATTTTTAAGTGAAACCCGTTTTGGCCCTGGTGGGCCGCCCCAATGTGGGCAAATCCACGCTGTTCAACCGACTCACCAAGAGTCGGGATGCCATCGTGGCTGATTTTGCAGGCCTGACCCGCGACCGTCATTACGGTCAGGGACGTCAAGGCAAACAGGAATACATCGTCATCGATACGGGCGGCTTTGAGCCGGATGCCAGCGCCGGTATCTACAAGGAAATGGCCAAGCAAACCCAGCAAGCGGTGGCCGAAGCCGATGTGGTGATTTTTGTGGTCGACGCCCGGGGGGGCTTATCTGCACAGGACCACGACATTGCCAAATACCTGCGCAAGATTGGCAAACCTTGTTTGCTGGTGGCCAACAAGGCTGAAGGCATGCGCGAAGGCATTCAGTTGACCGAGTTCTATGAGCTGGGTCTGGGTGAGGTGCTGGGCATTTCTGCTGCGCACGGGCAGGGCATTCGCAGTTTGATCGAGTTGGCACTGGAGCCCTTGAACCTGCCTGAAGACCCGGAAGAAACCGAAGAAGACCCCACGATCATCAAGCTGGCTGTGGCAGGCCGTCCCAATGTGGGCAAATCAACCCTGATCAACACCTGGCTGGGCGAAGAGCGTCTGGTGGCTTTTGATATGCCCGGCACCACACGCGACGCAATCACCGTGCCATTTGAACGCCAGGGTCAGAAGTTCGAGTTGATTGATACCGCGGGTTTGCGCCGCAAAGGCAAGGTTTTTGAAGCCATTGAGAAATTTTCGGTGGTCAAGACCTTGCAGGCGATCGAATCGGCCAATGTGGTTTTGCTCTTGCTGGATGCCGAGCAGGGCGTGACTGATCAGGATGCGCACATTGCCGGGTTTGCTCTGGAAAGTGGTCGTGCGGTGGTTTTGGCGGTCAACAAATGGGAGTCGGTCGACGAGTACCAGCGCCAATTGGTGCAGCGCTCGATTGAAGATCGGCTGCCGTTTCTCGGCTTTGCCAACATGCACTTCATTTCAGCCAAAAAGCGCCAGGGTTTGGGGCCTGTCTGGAATTCGATTGTGCAGGCTCACAAATCGGCCATGTGCAAGATGAGCACACCGGTCTTGACGCGTCTTTTGCTGGAAGCTGTGCAATACCAGAGCCCGCAACGTGGCGGTATGTTCCGCCCCAAACTGCGTTATGCCCACCAAGGCGGCATGAATCCACCGGTGATCGTGATCCATGGCAACTCGCTGGAGCATGTGACCGATGCCTACAAACGGTACCTGGAGGCACGCTTTCGCAAAGCCTTCAACCTGTCCGGCACGCCTTTGCGCATTGAAATGAAGACCTCCACCAATCCGTATGCGGACAAGGAGTCCTCCTGAATTTTGAGGATTTCATTTTTTTCAAATATTCGGTATCTTGCCTGTGGTAAGGTCTGAGCTTTATAACTTCTGAACACGGAGAATATCGTGAGCAACAAAGGTCAACTTTTGCAGGACCCTTTCCTGAACGCACTGCGCCGCGAGCACGTGCCCGTTTCGATTTACCTGGTCAACGGTATCAAACTGCAAGGCCAGATCGAATCGTTTGACCAGTATGTGGTGTTGCTGCGCAACACCGTTACTCAGATGGTTTACAAGCACGCCATCTCGACCATCGTTCCCGGCCGTGCCGTGACCTTCAGCACCCCTGAAAACGGTGAAATTACCGCTTGATCCGGTGTTTGTATATCCGGTGGCCTGATGCCGCCGCCGGAGGTTGCTGAGATTGTCTGAAACACCATCCAACAAGCCTGCGCCGACCTTATTGGTCGGCGTTGATTTTGGGCTGCCCCATTTTGACGCGGAACTGCAAGAGTTGGCGTTGCTGGCCGAATCCGGCGGGCTCAAGCCCGTGGCCCGTCTGACGTGCAAACGTCGTGCGCCGGATCCCGCCTTGTTTGTGGGCAGCGGCAAAGCCGATGAGATCAAGGAACTCGCACTGATGCACGGGGCCAAGGAGGTGCTGTTCGACCAGGCCCTGAGCCCTGCCCAGCAGCGCAATCTGGAGCGGCACATCGGTTTGCCGGTCAACGACCGGACCTTGCTGATTCTGGAAATTTTTGCCCAGCGTGCGCGCAGCCATGAGGGCAAATTGCAGGTCGAACTGGCCAAACTCCAATACCTGAGCACCCGACTGGTGCGCCGCTGGTCTCACCTTGAGCGTCAAACCGGGGGCATCGGTTTGCGTGGGGGACCCGGAGAAACCCAGATTGAGCTGGACCGGCGCATGATCGGCGAGGCCATCAAACGCACCAAGGAGCGCTTGATCAAGGTCAAGCGCCAACGTAACACGCAGCGACGCCAACGCGAGCGGCGCGATACGTTCAACATCTCGCTGGTGGGCTATACCAACGCAGGCAAGTCAACCCTGTTCAATGCGCTGGTCAAAGCCCGTGCCTATGCCGCTGACCAGTTGTTTGCCACCCTGGACACGACCACGCGTCAGCTGTATCTGGGTGAAGCAGGTCGCTCGGTCTCCTTGTCCGATACGGTGGGGTTCATCCGTGATCTGCCGCACGGCCTGGTAGAAGCCTTTCAGGCCACTTTGCAGGAAGCGACCGAGGCCGATTTGTTGTTGCATGTGGTGGACGCGGCCAATCCGGATTTTCCGGAGCAGATGGCCGAGGTGCACAAAGTGCTGGCCGAAATCGGTGCAGACGGTGTACCGCAGTTGTTGGTGTTCAACAAACTGGATGCCCTTGAACCCGAGCGGTATCCCTTGCAATTGGTCGATCACTATGAGTTTGACGGGCAACCTGTGCCGCGCGTGTTTGTGAGTGCCAAAGCGGGCACCGGTCTGGATCGTTTGCGCACGGCTTTGTCCGAGACAGTCAAAGCGGCTCTGCCACCGCCTGTCTATGAGCCGCAAGATCCCCGTGACATGACCCGGGAATATCCGGGTGATCTCGATTGAAACGCTTTTGAATTCGGCACAATGCGAATTCGTCCTCTTGACCCAAGACACTTCACCATGAATTTTCAACTGCCAGCCCTGCGATGGTCTTTGCTGCCTGCCAAGATCCGAGGCATGTTCAATCTGAATGACCCGCGCTGGGGACGAGATGATGACAAATCCTCACCGGAAGCGTCTGATGCGCCCCGTGATGCACCTTCCCATGGCAGCAAGCCCGAAGGTCGGCAGCAACCCTCTCAAGGTCGAGGCCCGCAACCCAGTGGCCCACCTGATCTGGATGAACTGTGGCGCGACTTCAATCGCAAACTCGGTCAGATGTTTGGCGGCAAGGGCGGCTCTGAGCCTCCATCGGGCGGCTCTGGTGGGCCGGGTATGCCCGCCTTTCTTAACAACCTCGGTGTGGGGGTGATTGTTGCTGCTGCGGGGCTGGTCTGGATGGGCACCGGCTTTTTCATCGTGCAAGAAGGTCAGCAGGCCGTGATCACCCAGTTCGGCAAATACCATTCCACAGTGGGGGCCGGTTTCAATTGGCGCTTGCCTTATCCCGTGCAACGCCATGAACTGGTCTATGTCTCGCAGATTCGCTCTGTGGACATTGGCCGTGACAACGTGATCAAGGCCACGGGTCTGCGCGAGTCGGCCATGCTGACCGAAGATGAAAACATTGTCGAAATCAAGTTTGCAGTGCAATACCGCTTGAGTGACGCGCGCGCATACCTTTTTGAAAGCCGCAACCCGACTGAAGCCGTGGTGCAGTCGGCCGAAACCGCTGTGCGCGAAGTGGTTGGCAAGATGAAAATGGATTCAGCCTTGGCCGAAGAGCGCGATCAGATTGCACCCCGTGTGCGCGAAAAAATGCAAACCATCCTGGACCGCTACAAGGTGGGCATCGAGGTGGTGGGCATCAACTTGCAGCAAGGTGGCGTGCGTCCACCCGAGCAGGTTCAGGCTGCTTTTGACGATGTGCTCAAGGCGGGTCAGGAGCGTGAACGCGCCAAGAACGAAGCCCAAGCCTATGCCAACGATGTGGTCCCGCGTGCAGTAGGTGCCGCATCGCGTTTGAAGGAAGAGGCCGATGCTTATCGCGAACGCATCGTGGCACAAGCAGAAGGCGATGCCCAGCGCTTCAAGACCATCTTGCCCGAGTACCAGAAGGCGCCTCAGGTCATGCGTGACCGCATGTACACCGACACGATGCAGCAGATTTACAGCAATGTGACCAAGGTGCTGGTGGACAGCAAGCAAGGCTCGAACATGCTGTATTTGCCCCTCGACAAAATCATGCAGCAAGTCACCCAGGCAGCCACTTCCGCAACGGATACTGCCCCTGCTGCCGCAACAACACCTGCGCCGAGCAGCAATGCTTCCAGCGATGCCCGTTCACGCGACAGCGTGCGCACGCGTGAACGCGATCCACGATAAGGACCGACAAAAATGAACCGCATTGGATTGTGGATTTCCAGCTTGATGGTGGCCCTGGCGCTGCTCAGCTCAACTGTGTTTGTGGTGGACCAACGCCAGTTTGGTGTGGTGTACGCGTTGGGGCAGATCAAGGAAGTGGTGACCGAGCCTGGTCTGCACTTCAAACTGCCGCCCCCGCTGCAGAACGTCAATTACATCGACAAACGCCTGTTGACCCTGGACAGCCCGGACAACGAGCCCATGCTGACGGCTGAAAAGCAGCGCGTGGTGATTGACTGGTACGTTCGTTGGCGCATCACCGACCCGCAGGCCTACATTCGCAACGTGGGCCTGGACGAGAAATCCGGCACCAACCAGCTCAACCGTGTGGTGCGCAATGCATTCCAGGAAGAGATCAACAAACGGACCGTCAAGGAGCTGCTGTCGCTCAAGCGTGAAGAGTTGATGAACGACGTCAAAAAAGCGGTACTGGACATGGTCAAAGGCAGCAAGCCTTGGGGTGTCGATGTGGTCGATGTTCGCATCACGCGGGCCGACTATGTGGACACCATCACCGAATCGGTTTATCGCCGCATGGAAGCCGAGCGCAAGCGCGTGGCCAATGAATTGCGTTCAACCGGTGGCGCTGAGGGTGAAAAAATCCGCGCTGATGCCGACCGTCAGCGCGAGGTGACCGTGGCCAATGCCTATCGGGAAGCTCAGAAAATCAAAGGGCAGGGCGATGCCCAGGCGGCGCGCATTTATGCCGAGTCGTTTGGTCGTGATCCGCAGTTTGCGCAGTTCTACCGCAGTCTTGAAGCCTACAAAACCACCTTTGCCACCAAAAGCGACGTGATGGTGCTGGATCCGGCCAGCTCAGATTTCTTCAAGGCCATGCGCGGCTCGGCGGGCAGCCCGCCTGCGCGAAAGTAAGCCTTGCTCAGTTCCCTCCTGTTGTCTTTGGGCCTGATGCTCGTTCTGGAGGGGCTGATGCCCATGATCTCGCCCAGGGGCTGGCGCACCCTGTTTGAGCAGCTGCTGAAGTTGCAAGATGGTCAGATCCGCTTCTTCGGCATGGTCATAGTCGTGGTGGGTTTGGCACTCTTCTGGCTGGTTTCCTGAAGTCGTGGCCGAAAACGGCCTCGCATGCCGGTAAAATCCTGTTTTTAACCGTCTACCTATTTCCCCATGTCTGCTTGGGTCCTCCCGGATCACATTGCCGATGTGCTGCCTTCCGAGGCGCGCCACATCGAAGAACTCCGTCGCGATCTGCTTGATACCGCCCGTGGCTATGGCTATGAGCTGGTCATGCCGCCGCTGCTGGAGCATTTGGAGTCCCTGCTGACTGGCACGGGCGAAGCGCTTGATTTGCAAACCTTCAAGCTGGTGGATCAGCTGTCGGGTCGCACTTTGGGTTTGCGTGCTGACACCACCCCTCAAGTGGCCCGGATTGACGCCCACTTGCTCGGTCGCGCTGGCCTGACCCGTCTTTGCTATTGCGGCCCCGTGGTGCACACCCGTCCTGGCCGGCCTCATGCCACGCGTGAGCCTCTCCAATTGGGGGCTGAAATCTATGGCCACGCCGGACCCGAGGCCGACCTTGAGGTGTTGCAATTGGCACTGGACTGCCTGAATGCAGGCCGAGTGAGGGATTTGCAAGTGGATCTGGCCGATGCCCGCATCAGCAACAGTTTGCTGGCAGGTGAAAACCTGAGCGATGCTCAGCGCCATGACATCCACGCCGCTCTGGCCACCAAAGATGCCAGCGCGCTTGAGCGCTTGACCTCTGGCATGTCGGCTGACAACCGGTCCGGTTTGCTGGCCTTGGTCGGTCTGTATGGCGGACTCAATGTGCTGGACGAAGCGGCCAACCGCCTGCCGGCCACGGCGGTGATTTCCGAAGCCCTGGCGCAATTGCGCTGGTTGGCTGGACAAATTCAGGGCGCTGAAGTCAGTTTTGATCTGGGTGATTCCCGTGGCTATGCCTATTACAGCGGCATGCGCTTTGCCATTTATGCCAAGGGGGCTGCCGACGCGTTGGCCCGTGGCGGTCGCTACGACGGCGTGGGCGCGGTGTTTGGTCACAGAATTGACCGCGACCGTCCTGCTGTGGGCTTCAGCCTGGACTTGAAAGAATTGGTGGGCGCTGTGTCGCCATTGGCGCTGCGTGCAGCGATCCGCGCCCCATGGGGCCATTCGCCAGAGTTGCGCGCGTCCATTGCCGGTTTGCGCAGCCGGGGTGAAACCGTGGTGTGCGTCTTGCCCGGCCACGAAAGTGAAGTTGATGAATTCCATTGTGACCGCGAACTGATTGAAGCGGGCGGGCAGTGGGTGGTACAGGCTCTTTGAGAAAGAACATTTCAAGCATGAACAAGACGCAAGGCCGTAACGTGGTCGTCGTGGGCACCCAGTGGGGCGACGAGGGCAAAGGCAAACTGGTCGACTGGCTCACCGAAAGCGCTCAAGGCGTGGTCCGTTTTCAAGGCGGTCACAACGCCGGGCACACCCTGGTGATCAACGGCGTCAAGACCGCTTTGCACCTGATCCCCAGCGGCATCATGCGCGCGGGCGTCAAGTGCTACATCGGCAACGGTGTGGTCTTGTCGGTACCCAAGCTGCTCGAAGAAATCGCAGGCCTTGAAAAAGCCGGCGTCGAAGTGCGTTCGCGCCTGCGCGTGAGCGAGGCTTGCCCGCTGATCCTGCCTTATCACGTGGCCCTTGATGTAGCCCGTGAAGCTGCCAAGGAAAAAGCCGGTACCGCCAAGATCGGCACCACCGGTCGCGGCATTGGCCCGGCCTATGAAGACAAGGTGGCTCGCCGCGCTATCCGCGTGCAGGACCTGAAATACCCCGAGCGTTTTGCCACCAAGCTGCGTGAGAATTTGGCGTTGCACAACCACGTGCTGGTCAATTACCTGGGTGCTGCCCCTGTTGACTTTGACGCCACCTACAACGAAGCCATGGCCTATGCCCAGGCATTGCTGCCCATGGTGGCTGACGTGTCACGCGAACTGAACGACGCCAACAAGGCGGGTGCCAATCTGCTGTTTGAAGGCGCACAAGGCACTTTGCTTGACGTGGATCACGGCACTTACCCCTTCGTGACCTCCAGTAACTGCGTGGCGGGCAATGCCGCCGCCGGTGCCGGTGTTGGACCGGGCATGCTGCATTACATCCTGGGCATCACCAAGGCCTATTGCACCCGCGTGGGTGGGGGGCCATTCCCCACCGAACTCGATTGGGAAACCCCCGGTACACCGGGCTATCACATGTCCACCGTGGGTGCCGAAAAAGGCGTGACCACCGGCCGTTCGCGCCGCTGCGGCTGGTTTGATGCGGCTTTGCTCAAGCGCAGCGCTCAGGTCAACGGCCTGAGCGGTCTGTGCATCACCAAGCTCGACGTGCTTGACGGTCTCAAAGAGCTGATGCTGTGCACCGGCTACGAACTGGACGGCGAAGTGATCGACATCCTGCCCATGGGGGCCGATGAAATTGCCCGCTGCAAGCCGATATATGAAGTCATTCCCGGCTGGAGCGAAACCACCGTGGGCGTGACCGAGATGGACAAACTGCCCGCCACAGCACGCCGCTATCTGGAGCGCATCGCCGAAGTGACCGGTGTGCCGGTCCATGTGGTGTCCACCAGCCCGGACCGTGACCACACGATCTTGCTGCACAACCCCTTTGCGGCTTGATAAAACCATCTGCAGCCCTGTTTTTTCCACTTTTTTGACGGAGTCCTCCCCCATGTTGACCGAAGACGGCAAACACCTGTACGTGAGCTACGACGAGTACCATAACCTCATCGAAAAGCTCGCCATCAAAATCCACCAGTCGGGCTGGGAGTTTGACAACATCCTGTGCCTGGCCCGTGGCGGCATGCGCCCTGGCGATATCCTGTCGCGTATTTTTGACAAGCCTCTGGCCATCATGTCCACCAGCTCTTACCGTGCTGAGGCCGGCACCGTGCAAGGTCATCTGGACATTGCCCGCTACATCACCACCCCCAAAGGCGAGATCGCTGGCCGTGTGCTGCTGGTGGACGACCTGGCCGATACAGGTCACACCCTGCGTGCCGTGGTGGACCAACTCAAAAACAACTACAAGCCTGTCACCGAATTGCGCTCTGCCGTGATCTGGACCAAGGGTGTGTCGACCTTCCAGCCCGACTATTCGGTGGAAGAGTTGCCCACCAACCCCTGGATTCACCAGCCATTTGAGCCGTATGACAACATGCGCCCCGAAAAATTGATTGAAAAGTGGAGCGTCTGACCTCGCCAGACTCCCACCCGGTTTCATGCGCAACAGCCTCCTTCGGGAGGCTGTTTGCTTTAGGATCACCGCATGAATGAAAAGCCTGTCCAGCCCGACACCACGGGCCTGATCCATCACCCCTATGTGCCGCCTGCCGGTTTTGATGCGCCCCAGCCGGGCGTGTTCAAGGCGTCCACCGTGTACTTTCCCAGCGTGGCTGCCATGCGCGACTTTGAGTGGAAAGACAAATCGGCCTACACCTATGGGCTGCACGGCACCCCGACCACCTACACGCTCGAAGAGCGTTTGTGCGCCCTCGAAGGCGGCCAGCAGTGTCTGCTGGTGCCCAGTGGGCTGGCGGCGCTGTCCACCGTGGCACTGGCCCTGCTCAAAACCGGCAACGAAGTGCTGATCCCGGACAACGCCTATGGCCCCAACAAAGCCCTGGCCGAAGCCGAGTTGCGCCGATGGGGCATCACGCACCAGTATTACGACCCGATGCGGCCTGAGGATTTGACGGAACGGCTGAGCGAATGCACCCGGTTGGTCTGGCTGGAAGCACCCGGCTCGGTCAGCATGGAGTTCCCGGACTTGCCCGAATTGGTGCGCCGCTGCCGCCAGCAGGGCGTGATTTGTGCGCTCGACAACACCTGGGGCGCAGGCCTGGCATTTGCGCCGTTTGATCTGCTCGGCGACGGCCAGCTGGGCGTGGACATCAGCGCCCATGCCCTGACCAAATACCCCAGCGGTGGCGGTGATGTGCTGATGGGCAGCATCGTCACCCGCGATGCGGCGCTGCATCTGAAGATCAAACTCTGCCACATGCGCCTGGGTTTGGGCGTGGCAGCCAACGATGCCGAAGCCGTGCTGCGCTCATTGCCCAGCCTGGGTTTGCGCTATGCGGCACACGATCGCACAGCGCGTGCGCTGGCCGCTTGGTGGCAGCAGCAGTCCGTTTGCGTGCAAGTGCTGCACCCCGCCCTGGACGGCTCGCCAGGACATTCGCACTGGCAATCACTGTGCGGGCAGGGCAGTGGTCTGGCGGCTGGCCTGTTCAGCGTGATGCTGCACCCGCGTTACACGCAAGCGCAGGTCGATGCGTTTTGCGATGGCCTTCGGCTGTTCAAAATCGGTTACAGCTGGGGTGGGCCGGTCAGCCTGGTCATGCCCTATGAGCTGAAGTCCATACGCAAGCGCTGGCCTGAATCGATCCGCAATGGGACGCTGGTTCGATTTTCGGTGGGCCTGGAGTCCGTCGATGCCTTGATGCGTGATTTACAGACCTCGGTCGGGGCCCATTTGCCGACGTCCTGAAGAGTCCAACGACGGGGCGGTGGTGTCGCGGATCGGTAGTTTCCGCAGTGTGCAGAACCCGACAAGCCCGCTAGGCTGTAGTCAGTTTGACTTCACCCTTGCCATGACCGCTGAGCATATCCAGACATCTCGCCCTGCTGACGAGGCCTTGCCGGTCATGCAGACACCTTACGTGCCACCCGCGCCTGTGGGGCCCAAAGCCCTCATGAGTCCCTTGCGATGGGATTCCCCCTTTTCATGGCTTGCACAAGGCTGGCAAGACCTGATGTCGCATCCCGGTATCGCGCTGTTTTACGGCGTGAGTTTCTGGTTCATGGCCCAGATCCTGGCATTGGTTTTCAAATACAAGCCAGAGTTCACCCTGACCATGGTTTCAGGCTGCTTGCTGGTGGGCCCATTTTTGGCGATGGGCTTGTACGAGGTCAGTCGCCGTCGTGAGCGTGGCGAGCAACCCGATCTGAGTGCTTCGCTGACTTGCTGGGACGGGCACATTGGCAGCATGGCCATGCTGGTGTTGGTACTGTTGGTGCTTGAATTGCTATGGGGGCGGGCCTCACTGGTTGTATTTGCCGTCTTTTTTGATACCGGCATGCCCTCCACCTCGGGTGTGCTCGAAGCCTTGTTCAATCCGAAGAATTTTGAATTCGTGCTGGTGTATCTGGCGGTGGGTGGTTTTTTTGCGGCCCTGGT
>JACCEE010388479.1_pt1 | contig 27069 bp, 31 predicted proteins | sample 7449931 | NCBI WGS metagenome assembly JACCEE01 (sample SAMN15323457, study PRJNA562643) | freshwater metagenome | isolation source: river surface water | place: USA:Blue River Watershed | collected 2017-08-19 | reverse complement strand
TGGACGCAACACTGAGTCCAATCGGTGTAAATTTATTTGTTTTATATAAAATTAATGTAATGAGTGTGCTGAATACAACCCCACCCATAGATAGCCAAAAACCTGTACCAAAAATAATCCCTCTAAGTAGCGATGCGATAATAACACGCATGAGATTTAAGGTAATCATAGACTTCACATCAAATAGAATTAAAGTAATTAATCCAAGTATATTCGCTAAACCAAGTTTGACTCCAGGTACTGGAATCGGCAAAGAAGGTTCCAACATATGCATTAAAATACTCATTGCGAGCAACATCGTAATCAAAGTGAGTCGACGTGTAGGACGTTGTTTTTTCATTGTATAACACTATCCTCACCTTCTGGTTGACTTGAAGATCCTTGTATCATAATAACAATGTGATTTGGTAAACAGACAATTGGCACATTAGCGTATTCTACCCAACCTTGTATGGAACAAATGTGATAAGGTGATGTTTCTTTCTCAACACGGATTGCTTTATCCTTAACTTCAATAAAAACATCCCCTAAAGTACCCTTTACGGTGTAGTTCTGATCCACACTCATATCAATGCGCAATACTTCTTCTTCACGATAACTGACAATCGCTACTTTTTGAGAGCCTGTCGTCGCACGAACAAACCATTCCATGGTTCCATATAAAATAACGGATGTGATCAGTATAAATACAATCAAAAATTTATCATAACGATTCATATTAATGTTCTTTAAAGGATAGTACTGCTTTGATGGCACGTTTCCACTGTTCTAGAATGTCCATTTGAGTTGATTTACTCATGTTAGGTTTAAACAAACGTTCCGTTTTCCATTTTTGAATGAGTTCTTCTTCACTCTCAAATAGATGGGTTGCTAAACCGGCTAACATACATGCCCCAAGGGCCGTTGTTTCTGAAATCAAAGGTCGGATGACATCCACTCCGAGTAGTCCTGCTTGATAGTCCATTAGATAATTGTTTAAACTAGCGCCCCCATCGACTTGTAGCTTGGTAAGTTTAATCAATGAATCATCTTGCATCGCTTGAACAACATCATAGGTTTGAAGGGCTAACGATTCAAGTGTTGCACGGACAATATGAGCTTGTGATGTACCACGAGTCAATCCAAAAATTGCCCCTTTAACATCGCTTTGCCAATACGGTGCACCTAATCCAACAAAGGCTGGTACTACGACCACTCCATCACTGGATTCAACGGAACATGCGACTTGTTCACAATCAGATGATTTATCAATAAAATGCATACCATCTCTTAACCATTGGATTGCGGCACCTGCCACAAACACAGAACCTTCTAAAGCATAGGTTACTTTTCCATTTTTACGCCATGCGATGGTTGTTAGAAGGCCATTCTTAGAATCAATACGATTCTCACCTGTATTCATTAACATGAAACAACCTGTTCCATAGGTATTCTTAACATCGCCTGCTTCTAAGCAGAGTTGACCAAATAATGCGGATTGTTGGTCTCCAACAATCGCCGCAATTGGCACATCCACCCCAAACCACTTCTTATCACAAACCGCAATATCCCCTGCTGTATCTACAATCGTTGCACACATACTAGAAGGGATATTCCAAATATCGAGTAACTTTGGATCCCATTCACATCGATCAATGTTCATGAGTAGTGTCCTTGATGCATTGGTCACATCACTGACAAAATGCTTACCATTGGATAAATGATATACAAGCCATGTATCGACTGTACCAAATAATAATTCACCACGTTCTGCACGTTCTTGACCATTCTCTATTTCATCTAAGATAAAGCGAATCTTACTCGCTGAGAAGTAAGAATCAATCACGAGTCCAGTTCTTTTCTTGATGAAAGGTTCAAAACCCTTTTGTTTTAAATCTTCACAATAAAAAGCAGATTGTCTTGATTGCCATACGATTGCAGGATATACAGGTTTACCTGTTTCTTTATCCCATACAATGGTAGTTTCTCTTTGATTGGTAATCGCAAAAGCTTTCAGTTCACTTGCATCAATCTGTGCTTTCTTAAGCGCATCACGTATCGCAAAAATAACTGAGTCTAAGATCTCTTGTGGATCTTGTTCAACCCAACCCGGATTAGGATAAAAAGCCTTGATATCCGTTTGAGAAGACGCACAGATGTTAAGGTCCTTATCAAAAATCATGGCACGACTCGAACTTGTTCCTTGATCAATCGCACAGATATAACTCATACTTACTCCTCTATGGCTTCAATAACCATTTCATTCAGTGTTTTTATTAAATCAAGGGTTGAACCTTGATCTCGTGTAGGATTAAATTCAACAATATCCATCGAACTTAGATTAGGATGATTTAGGACATGTTTTAAGAGTGGAAGAATCTCATACGGTTTAAATCCATCTTTTACCGGTGTATTAACGCCTGGAAATAAACTTGGATCCATACTATCGCAATCAAATGAAACATGTAAATGCTTCTTATCTTGAATAAAACGATTTACTTGTTTATTCATCCAATCAATTCCTTGTTTACGAATTTCTTGCATAGTAATCCAATGCACACCCCATAAACTCATGAGTCTTTCTTCTTCGTCGTCCAATGAACGAATACCAACAAGCATAATGTTATCGGATTGAACAGCTTGTTTTACCATCGCTAATAAATCGGGATGTCCATAGCCTTGTAATACCGCTAAAGGCATACCATGAATGCGTTTAGAATCACTGGATTCGACTGTATTGCAGTCTCCATGTGCATCGATCCAAAGAATCGCATGGGATTCTTGTGCTACTGCACTGATTGATCCAATCGCCAATGCATGATCGCCTCCAAAGACTAAAGGAAAATAGCCTTCATCTAAGGCTTTCTTAACTTCATGATTTAATCGGAGATTTAAATCGGTCACTGCATCGAGATACAATGGATCTTGTTTTCTAACCAATGCTTGATTAACTTCTACGACTGTATCCAGTTGAATCGATTGTGAGAGGACTTCCATTGCATGTTGTCCACCATCAATATCGCAACCTTCTTTTAGGACTACGCCTATTCTTTTAATTGTTTTCATCATTCCTATTATAAGGCTCCCCATTCTAACGCGCAACCAAAGTTAAAAAAACAACTCAACTTCGAGTTGTTTAAATCTTTCCTTGATACTCTAATTCTTCAAACTTGTTATTTTCGACAATAACTAACAAAGTATCTTCTTCACGAATGACATATTCTGCTGTAATTCCAAAATCTAAACGAGCATTTTCAGTTGGTCTTACCCCTAAAACATTTACACCATAGCGCTTACGAGCATCTAAATCTACTAGTTTCTTCCCGATCCAATCTTTTGGAGCAGAAAGTTCCATCATACTGTAATCTTCGTCAATATCCACCATATCGATAATATTTTGACTCATTAAAGATTTAGCAACACGCTCACCCATTTCTTTTTCAGGACGTACAACACGGTCAGCCCCTACTTTCAGAAGGATTTGCATATACACTTTATTCTTCGCTTTGGCCATAATAAATGGTACACCAAGTTCTTTTAAGTGTAGAACAGCCATTACAGAAGCTTCTAGTTTGCTTCCAGTAGCGATAACAGCCACATCAACATCTTGTACACCGATTACGCGTAATTGATCAATATCGGTAAAGTCAGCTTGTACCGCTTGAGTCGCAAACTCACTGACACGATCCACGTTTGTTGAATCTAAGTCAACACCAATAACATCATATCCATATTCACTTAATGTTTTAGCCATGGTCGAACCAAATACTCCTAAACCTAAGATGGCAAATGATTTACGTTTCATATTTCTAACCAATCAAGATATCAGCTGTAGGATAACTGATGTCCTGTCCTTTCTTACTAGCTTGTTTACGATTAATCGATAATAACACTGTGAGTGGTCCAATTCGACCAAAATACATCAATAATATAATAATAACTTTCCCAATCATACTGAGATTGGATGTAATCCCCATGGTTAATCCTACTGTAGCGATTGCAGATACTGCTTCATAGGATAATTCTAATAAACTAAATGACTCCGTAATCGTTAAGAAGAAGATTCCAGTAACAAGTGTTGATAACAACATAAATGCCATAACAAACGCTTTTCGGAATTGTTCACGTTCTATCTTACGATTAAATACGGTGATTTCTTTGCGATTCGTTAACTCAGATGAAATCATGAGTAATAAAATGGCGAAGGTTGTTGTTTTAATCCCCCCAGCAGTACCACCCGGTGATCCCCCAATAAACATCAGTAACATCATGACTAACAAGGAAGTAACCTTCATGTTAGCCATATTGAGGGTCGCAAAACCTGCTGTACGGGTTGTGATGGATTGGAAAAGTGATGCCATAATTTTATCAAAAAAATTGAAGGATTGAATGGTGTTCGGATTATTAAACTCAAGAATAAATAGAATAAGCGCTCCACCGAAGATTAAACAGAGTGTTGTGGTAATCGCAAGTTTTGTATGAACCTTTAAGTGTTTTACAACATATTGGAAAGGATGAGAGCGACGGATTAAAGATTTACTACCTTGAGATAAATCAAACCAAACCCCAAAACCTAAGCCCCCTACTACAATAAGATACATCGTAGTGAAGTTAACAATTGGATCATGAACATAGGCTTGTAGACTGATGGGTCCTACAATGTCCAAACCTGCATTTACGAAGGCAGATACTGAGGTAAACAAGGAAACAAAGAGTCCTCGTGACCATCCAAACTCAGGCACAAATCGTGTCGCATAGAGTAAAAAACCAATAAATTCAAACACGAATGTGTATTTAATAATATTCTTAATAAAATGATTGAAGTCATGAAGGTTAAAGAAGTTTACCGCTTCATTAAGCGCAAGACGATTCGCAATAGATAGTTTACCTGAGAAGGATATTACAAACACTGCAATCAAGGTCATGAGTCCAAGACCACCGACTTGCATTAGTCCAATTATGACCCATTTACCAAATAAAGTGTATTGATCCACTAAGACGACTGTTGTTAAGCCGGTTACACATACTGCAGTCGTGGAAGTAAATAAATGATTGATAAAAGGAACACCTGGAATTTTATTACTGATGGGTAAGCTCAACAAAAAAGCGCCGGTTAAGATGACTGACGCGAAGCTAATGGCTATTTGTTGTGCTGGTGTTAAGTTTAGTTTTAACTTCTTACGTATTTTTAAGAGTGTCATAAGGTTTAAAGCTCACTGTCATTTTCATTTCTGCGACTTGAGCCAATGTATTATATACCGAACAATATTTACATGCAAGTTCCATGGATTTTCGGATTTGTTCTTCCTTATCGCTTGCTGAAAAGAGTGCTTCAATATGGACTGATTTTAATGTAGTAGGAATCTCATCGCGCTTTTCGCCACTTACATGATACTCAACCGAATCGATCGCAATTCGTTTTTTGGTTAAGATTTCTAATAAAGTAGAATGTAAACAAGACACTAATGCGCCTTGTAATAAGTCATACGGTCTAGCTTCATTGGGATTCATTCCAATTCCAATTTCACCATCCGCAAGAATAAGTTTTCCCTTGAAGTCTTTTTTAAACTCAAGGTGTGCAGTTACTTTTTGTCCCATATGACTATTATGGTTAGTTTTCATTAGCTTGTCAAATTATCATTGAACTTCAACTACTTATGCTGTAAACTATGCATGGATTTAAGGAGGAAAGCGATGAAGAAAGTTGATGTCGTCATCATTGGTGGCGGAATTAGTGGCCTAATGGCAGCGTATCGTTTAATAGAGGAAAAGCCTGGATTAAAGATTACTTTATTGGAAAAAGGTCACGATATTACTCGTCGCGTTTGTCCAATCATCGAAGGTAAAGTACCTACCTGTATTAACTGTCCAAGTTGTGGCATTATGGAAGGCTTAGCGGGTGCTGGAGCTTATTCCGATGGTAAGTACATCATTTCAACTGAATACGGTGGATGGTTAACTGACTTTTTACCTCAATCCACTGTTATTAAGTACATTGAACAAGCGGATGCGATCTTAGTGCGTCATGGTGCGACTACCGATCGTTACCAACCTTCCGATGAACTTAAAACACTATGTTTAAAACATGATTTACATATGCAACAAGCTCAAGTTAAACATTTGGGTACTGATGCGAACTATAAAACAATGATGGATTTAATCCATTTCCTTCGCGATAAGATTGAAATCATTACAGATGCGAATGTTACCGATGCGGACGGCGATCAAAAGATCGTTTATTATACACAGAAAAAAGAATCACATGAAATCCAAGCAGATGCACTAATCTTCGCGGTTGGTCGTGCTGGAAGTCGTTTCTTTAGTCAATGGTGTTCTAAGAATAAAATACCTCTCATAAACAATCAGGTGGATATTGGTGTTCGTGTTGAGCTTCCTTATTCTGTATGGAAGCATTTCTCAGAAGTCATCTATGAACCAAAGATTTGGTTTAGAAGTCAAAAGTATGGTGATATTACACGCATGTTCTGTTTCAATGAAAAAGGTCATGTGGTGATGGAGAATACCAATGACATCATTACGGTGAATGGTCATTCCTTTAAGGAAGAGGATAAGAAGACTGATAATTCTAACTTTGCATTATTATCAACCATCAAGTTTACGACTCCATTCAATGACCCGATTGATTATGCACGTCATGTAGCGCACTTAGGTAACTTAATTTCTGGGGGTTCTGTCTTGGTTCAACGTTTAGGAGACTTGCTTCATGGACGTCGTACCGATGAGAATCGATTAAAAGCAAACACCGTACAACCCACTTTAAAAGCTGTTGCGGGTGATTTATCCTTATGTATGCCAAAACGTCAGTTGGATAATATCATTGAAACCCTCTTTGCGTTAGATAAAGTTGCGCCAGGTACTGCAAACATGGATACGCTACTCTATGGTGTAGAATGTAAATACTATTCTGCTCGTCCAGATACAACCAATTTTGAATTAAATGGGTTTAAAAATGTTTATGCAATTGGGGATGGGGCTGGATTTACACGTTCTTTATCTCAAGCTGCTGCGCATGGTTTATATGTTGCGGATACTTATTTAGATAAGATTGACAAACAAGATTAATTTTGATAGGTTTATAAGTGTAATCTAGAACAGCACACAAGCTGTTCTATTTTATTTTAAAGGAGAACGAACATGATTAAAGCTGTAGTTGGTGCTAACTGGGGTGATGAAGGTAAAGGTAAACTAACCGATGTATTCGCCAAAGAATCGGATATTGTAGTACGCTTTCAAGGTGGTAATAACGCTGGGCATACCATTATTAATGATTATGGTAAATTTGCGTTACATATGTTGCCTTCAGGTGTTTTCTATGATCACATTACGAATGTCATTGGAAATGGTGTTGCCTTAAACATTCCTGCATTTATCAAAGAACTAAATCAATTGGTAGAAAAAGGTGTACCGATGCCTAAACTAATTGTTTCGGATCGTGCTCAAATCGTTATGAGTTATCATATTTTATTTGATAAGCTAGAAGAAGAACGATTGGGTAAAGCACAATTTGGATCCACAAAGAGTGGTATTGCGCCATTCTATTCCGATAAATACGCTAAAATCGGTTTTCAAATCTCTGAATTATTTGATGAACAATGGGTAAGTGATAAGTTAGATCGTATCTTACCTGCTAAAAATATATTATTGGAACATTTATATCATGCGGAACCATTGAAGAAAGAAGATGTCTTTAAAGAGTTGATGGAATATCGTAATCTTATTTCTCCATTTGTGCATGATACGGTGAAATTCTTCCAAACTTCCATGGATGAAAATAAGCAAATCTTATTAGAAGGACAATTAGGCGCATTACGTGATCCTGATTTTGGTATTTACCCTTATTCCACTTCAAGTTCTACGCTTGCTTTCTATGGCCCAATTGGAGCTGGATTACCCTACTCCATCGATGAAGTTTATGCAGTCACAAAGGCATATTCTAGTAGTGTTGGGGCTGGTCCATTTGTTAGTGAAATCTTTGGGGATATCGCTCAAGAATTACGTTTAAGAGGTGGCGATGCGGGTGAATTTGGCGCAACAACCGGTCGTCCTCGTCGTATGGGTTGGTTTGATGTCGTTGCGACTCGTTATGGTTGCCAAGTTCAAGGCGCAACACATCTTGTATTAACGAATTTAGATGTGCTTGGCTATTTAAATGAAATTCCTGTCTGTGTTGCCTATGAAACAGATGGTAAGCGTCGTGATCATTTCCCTAATATCACTCGTTTAGAAAATAGTAAACCAATTCTTGAAACACTTCCTGGTTGGAACTCAGATATCTCACACATTCGTAATTATGATGATCTACCTGAGAATTGTAAGCATTATGTCGATGAAATCGAACGTATGATTAATGTTCCTATTACTTTAGTGTCCAATGGTCCTAAGCGTGAACAAATCCTTCACAGAAAGTCAAAACTATAATGAAAAATAAAGCCATACACGATGATTTAGTTGCGATGATTAATCTCTATGGCGTGATTTCCGTAGAAGATGCATGTACGATTATTAATTCCTATGAGAAAACGGATTTGAATCCTGGAACACTTTATACGAGTATTCAGTTTGAAGTTCTTGAAGCGAACCAAATGTTTCTTGTCAATGAGTACTTTATGTTAGAAATCTTCTTAGATGAGTTCGAATATTTAGATCTTATTGAAGCACAAGAAGATCTTCCTTACTATCAACCTTCCAAGAAAGAGTTATTAAAGTATAAAGAAGATTTATACCAAGAAGAAACTCCAGAATTAAAAGCGTTGAAAGAATATATAATTAAATGGTTTAAAGGCAGTAAAGTTGAGATTGTGAATTACTTGGATTATTTATCCTACTTCTTAAAAGATAGTTTCAATATAGAAGACATTCCCAATAGTATCAACGAATTCGGATGTACGATACCACAGAATAAATTTGAAGAGTTCATCCAACTTTGCTTAAATGCGCATATGCATACACGTTTATGGCAAAATCGAGGATATACCAATCAAGAATTAAGTGAAATGAAACAGAATAAACAAAGAAGTTAAACGGTGAGTCTCCTCACCGTTTTGTTTTTTCTAAATAGTTTATTATTTTTCGAATTTGAATGCCTTTTCCTTCATCGACATTGCATATACATTGTGATTCATATCGTTCAAGGGTTTCAAGATTGGCTGGATGTTTATCCCATGCTTTGAGTGCTCCAACAAAGTTTCCTACCGCAACGCGTCGCATGATTCCACGTATATCGGTTTCTTCTTTTCGTGTACAGGCTGGATGTTCACAGTATCGACAGTGATACGCACATTGCATCACTTCTTTTTCTTCACCAACACGATCGGCATAGAGTTGTGATTTTAAGAATGGTTTTGAGACTAGATTGACTCTATTCTCTAGCGTTGGATCATAGACATATTCTTTGAGTTTATATTTCCTTAACACAGCGTTTGCGGCACTAATGCCTGAAGTCGTTACAGTGGGAGTTCCAGTCCCCAACACCGTTGATTCACCGCAACAGAATAAGTTAGGCCATTCTGTTCGAATGTGTTGACGTTTAAACATATGTTGTCCAAGCATTTGTTTTGGACCTGCAACTGCACCATGATTTTTCATTGTATAGTGTTCAATGGTTCGTGGTGTTGCGACTTCTATTGTGCGAATATGTTTTGAGAAGTTTGGAAAACGATGTTCAAGAACTTGTATGAGTCGTTCTTTTTCTTTCGCTTTTTTAACTTGATATTCTTTCTCACTCAAGAAATCCCATTTCTCAAAGCTTGGGCCAATGGCCATAACTGTATGTTCATCTTCATCACATAGATTCTTATCATCAATACTTAGGATATACGCTGTTACTTCACTCTCATCTAAGTAATCTGGATTTCCAACCAACATTTCTAAAGGTGCTGTATCTTCTGGTATGACTTCTTTATCAACGGTTAAATAGATCATGACACTTGGATAGCTCATCACTTGTGCTTTTGCCCATTCACGTCGTTTTCGTGAGCTTACTTTTGATGATATAAGTTTATCGTATAAGTTCCAGACTGTTCCAGAATAGATAACGTATTTCGCAGTATAAATGAGTCCATTATCACATTTAACCCCAATCGCTTTACCTTCTTTGAATAAGATTTCATTTACGACTGTTGAGAGAATCATCTCTCCCCCATTTTCTTCAATCACTTTCTCTAACTTTCCAGGTAAGAAAAGCGTTGATCCTGCAGGATAATAGCTACCTCCCACATGATTATCGACAAACATAACGGATGCCAATACAGCGGGTGCTTCTTCTACCGTAGCGTAACAATACGTTGATGTGAGTTTATCAAAAAATTTGAATATTTCAGGATCATCGAAATAGCGTTCAAGTAATTGTTTCGCACTCATATTCAAGTAAGATAAGAAACGAATATAGGAAATTGGATGTTTGATTAGACCTTTTAATCCATCAATTGCTTTTGTCTCATCTGCACTTCGATAACTGGGTGTTTCAACCATGACATGTTCATACATAACCAACATATCGTCATAGAATCGTTTAATATTCTCTCTCTGTTTCGGAAATACTTTCGCGAGTTCTTCGGTAAATTGTTTTACATTCGCATGGAACGGAATGCGATGTCCCTTAAAATTTACGACATAAAGCAAATCATGTTGGATGATATCGATTGGTTCTTCAAGTACATTAAAGACAAATCGATGTGCATTAAATCCTTTTTCTCCAAACCCATAGAGCATTGCGGAACCTTGATCAAAGATGGTGTTTTTTCGTTTAAAAATACCACAAGATCCTCCGGGATTATAACTTTTATCAAATACCGCTACTTTCAAGTTTCGTTTAGCGAGTAAACTTCCTGCGGTGAGTCCAGCTAGACCACCGCCAATCACTATGACGTCATACTCCATGCGTGCTCCTTTAATATATGGTTAAACAACATTATCTTTATCATATCTAATTTAGTTTACTTAGTTAATTAAAAAAGATGATTTTACTCATCTTTACTTAAAATTGAATTCACTAATCGCCTCATCAATCTCGGATTGAGCTAAACCAAACTTCTCTAAGAATGCTCGAGCTTGACCTTCTGTAATTTCATTCTTTGTAATATACTCTTGAACGGTGTTGATATCCGTTTCTGTAAACGCCTCTTCATTGATAAACTTCTCAACAATCACAACACTTTCTTCTTTAACCCCAAACTCTTCTAACCAGATTGGAATATTTGCGATATCTTCTTCTGTTAATTCTTCTTGATTTGTTAGCTTCACAACGATTCCATAGGGATCAACTTGCCCTACAAAGGTATCGGACAACGATTGAGCTACCGGTACGAGTGGGTTAAGCATAGATGCTTCTAAGGTTGATTTACCATTTAAAAAGATTGGGCTTAACGTAATAATCATGAAAAGTAGAAACCAAATAATGAGTGGAATAAGTGCAATAACCACTCCTAGAATTTTATCCAGTGGTTTTATCCATGCGTATTGTCTTATTTTCTTATAGAATGGTTTTGCGATGACATATAATCCAACAAACAATGCAATAAATAGAATCACAAACCATAGGATTGAGTTACTGATCTCATAGATGAATTGTCCAAACAATACATCATTAAAATAGCCTAAATCACGGCTTAAAATAGGGATTGAATTTGACAACAGACCCGATGTTGGCCATGCGATAAGGATACTTACTATTAAAACGATTAACTGAACGATTTGTTTAATAAAGCCATTATAATAACCACTTATTAATGTGATTAACAATAAAACAACCATAATACTATTTATGATAAAAACACTATTAATCGGAAATGAGATCATAATGAACACCCTCTTTTTAAATCATAACATAAAAAGAACGTCATTCAAGACGTTCCTCTATTTCTTAATTAATACCTGTCCTGGAACACCAACAACTGTTTTTCCAGCTTCAACATCATGAATAACAATGCAATTCGCTCCAATTTTAACGTTATCACCAATGTGAATGTTGCCAAGAATCTTTGCGCCTGTCCCAACCATAACGTTGTTGCCAAGTGTTGGATGACGTTTTTCATCTTTTGAACTCATTCCACCTAATGTGACTTGATGATAAATTAAACAATCATCTCCAATAATGGCAGTTTCTCCAATTACAATACCCATTCCATGATCAATAAATAAGCGTTTACCAATCTGTGCACCTGGATGTATCTCAATGCCAGTAACGCCTCGATTGAATTGACTAATGAGTCTTGCGATGAAAAAGAGTTTTAATTTATAAAAGAAATGTGCAACTCGATGATATAGAACCGCATGATAACCTGGGTATAACAAAATCACCTCTAATAGAGATTTTGCGGCAGGATCACGTTTTAAGATGGATTTAGCAGTATCAAACATATTGTTCCTCTTCAGGATTAACATAATATCAAATATTCAGTGATTTGAAAAGAAAAACGACTATGCTTCCATAATCGTTTCAACTAACCAGGTAAAATCTTCACTTTCAATCTCTTCAATTCGTCCTTCATCGGCTAATTGATTGATGATTGGATTAATGGGTAATTGACCGAGTAGTGGAATGTTGTATTTATCCGCTACAGCTTGCCCCTTACTTTGACCAAATGGATAGTGGACTTTATCACAGTCATCACAGACAAAGTAACTGAAGTTTTCAATGATACCTATAATCGGTACATTCATTTTCTGTGCCATTTCAACTGCCTTAGAAACAATCATACTGACTAAATCTTGTGGACTTGTCACAATCACAATGCCGGTAATCGGTAGACTTTGAAAAACTGTCATAGCGATATCGCCTGTTCCAGGTGGCATATCCAAGACCATAAGATCGAGTTCTTGCCAATTGACTTCTGTCCAGAAATCAGTTACTGCTTTAGTAATCAATGCCCCTCTCCATAGGATTGGATTGGTTTCCTCTTTGATTAACATATTGGATGTCACAAGCTTAATGCCTGTTTCTGTTACAGCGGGTTCAATCCCACTTTCATCTCCAAATAAGGGTTGATGAATATTAAACAAATGACCCATGGATGGTCCAATAATATCTCCATCAATAACACCGGTTTGATAACCTGCTCGTTGTGCATGAGTTGCGAGAAGTGCGGAGACCGTTGATTTACCAACACCACCTTTACCACTCACGACCGCAATCATTTTCTTTACTTGTGTTTCTTTTTTTGCCCTTGGTTTAAATGGATTAAACTTAGGATCGAGTTTCTGATTTGTCATTTCTTATCTCCTAACACATCTATTATACTCAAGTGCGTAGAGAATAGGTGAAATACACTACCAATAAAATTGATAGAGGATATAATCATCATTCTCGTATATATTTGTGCCACAACCACGTACTCTAAAATAGATTGGAACATAGTTCTCTCCATCGAAGTAGAATTGATCTTTATCAACTAATACAAAATCTGGTTCTTCTTCTACTAGATACTGACAGGCGTTATTTGTATCAGGCGTTTGTTTGAAAATCTGAGTAGTTCCTAAATCACGATTAACAAATATATTCCAGAGTTCATTTGGCGCATCCACTACATCATAGATATCAAGTTTTCGATAGGTACGATAACTGAGCGGTAGTTCAATCCCCTTAACAAATGCTTTGATATGGAAGATTTGAGAGATAACTTTTGGGTTCTCTATTTTCTCTAGAGTTATCTTCGTATTAAGTACATTCATCACTTCGAGTTCATTCTGATCAAAACGATCTAGGCCTTATCACATCTTTCTTCTTAATACTTGTAACAATCTTTACAACCTATTTAAGATCCAAACTGAATAAGATACACTTTGAAATCATGATGATTATTCTAGGACTCGGATCGATGTTAAGTCTCTACTACACAATCGTAGACTTCTATACCACATCAACCTACCAACTCTATTTATTCATGATGAATAACATCAAAATCCCCTATCAATTCGTGACAGGTATAGCAGAAAACTTCAGATCCACAAGCACCTTTATCAACCCAAACTTCTATGGTCATATCTGTGCATTTATCATAATTGTGGCTGTTTATAATGTCTTAGATTCGATTAAGAATATAAAAAACAATTGGAAGATTTATCTACCTAAAATGTTGTTTTATATTATTGTAATTGGAGTCAATCTTATCGGTTTACGATTAACTGAATCCCGATCTGCCTTTATTGGACTTGTCCTAGGACTTGTCTTTCTACTTACAAGCTATAACATTAAACTCTTCTTCTTGGTTATATTGCCTTCTATTTTATATGTTTACTATAATCCAGAGATTCTTATTGATTTATTCCCTAGACTATCCAGCATCGAAATAGAAGCAGAAATTCGCATGGATTTATATCTTGTCGCAATCAATGAGATTAAACATAACTTCTTATTGGGTAAAGGCTTATATACCATGCCACTTGTTTTACCACATTATGGACTTAAGTATCAAATCCATGCCCACAACTTAATCTTAGAAGTCTTTCTAAGTTCAGGCTTTATTGGATTCCTACTCTTAGGCTATCACTTTATATCCCCATTAATTAAAGCAATAGAGAACTGGATCAAACAAGATCATCCCTATCTTCCTCTTGTGATTGGTATCTGTGCACTTCAAATAGGTAATGGATTTACCGATGCGATTATTGTATTCCCACAAACTTTTATTCTGATTAGTCTTATCTTTTTTAGTGTGGAGATTCAGTATGAAAATCATTAAACGAATTGAAATAATCCTACTCATAGGACTACTTATTATCAGTGCTATTTATCCATTACTCTATAGTAATGAGATTATAAATGATATTTTTTCGTTTATTGGACTTCAGTAGTCTTATATCGAGTTAATAATCCTAGATAGATCCATAAAATATAAGCCACAGAAACAACACTTATATTAAAGAATAAACAAGCAAGATACCCTAATATCGACGCAAAGAATAGAACATTTATTTCTTGATCAAGGGTTTTAAATGATTCATAAGCACTTCTTAATAAGAAGCAACAATAAGCAATTAGACTTGGAATCCCTGAACTAACAGCAATATGCAAATAATCATTGTGTGCTTTATCAGATAGAGCATATCGACCCATTAGTTTTATAATATCATCATAATAATATCGTCCAAAAGCAATATCCAAATTCTCAATTCCAAATCCAAACCACGGTCTCATCTTAATTAATTCTAACGTACGAACCCATATAAACATTCTGACTGAACCCAGTTGATCAATGACTTCAGGATTAGATTGATAGGATGTTGTCAGGAGTACATTTGCATCTTTGAATATCGATAAAAAGCGTGAAATCATATGTGAGTCTGTCATAAAATTAAACCCAAATAGGATAAATAAAGTAACTAAAACAATCCATTTATAGTGATTGTTTTTTCGTAATAATAAGATAAACATAAACACAAAAGATATAACAAAACCAATCCAAGCACTACGAGTTGAAGTCATCATTAATGCTAATAGTGAAATAGAATACGATAAATACCCCCACTTCATTCGATAAACAGAAATAATATATAAACTAAATGGGAGTTGTAACACAAGAAATGAACCAAAGAAATTCTGATTACCGAAAGTTGAAAAAGCAGCTTTCCAATATAAACGAGTTAAATCTCGCATAAAAGGTTCAAACCCTAAATACTGCATAATCCCGTAAATAGAAAGGACTGTAGTAGAAATCGCAACAAGCTTTATAAAACGTTTATCAATGACAGAAATATTACGAGCAAATAGAAACAGTAACATATAGATAACTTGAGTCGTATAACCATCATAACGATTGATTCTACCCTGTATTGATGTAATTGGGTCGAGTGAAAAGAATAAGGAAATTGTAATAAGGACAAAGTATGTTAATAACAACGTATTAATCCAATCAAACTTGAATAATGTATGCATTCTATCTAAGTTCAATAATACTTGAATCAGTAAGAATGTTGATATGAACACTAATGCCATGTACTTTGGCCAATAAAAAAAGTCATAAACGAATATGAATGGAAGATAGACAAAAGGCACAATTATCACTGTAGCATAAATACAAATCGTAATGATTCTATTTAGTTTAATACGATCACCCATACTACCCCCTCATTTAAATTTCATTTTAACATGTGAATAAGCAATAAAAAAGACGCTACTTATTAGCATCTTTCTTTTCATCATAAATTCTTCGATCAATCTCATCTATCTTAAACATATACGCCACAAGACCTAAATAAAGAGGCACCAAAGCCGCAATTAAAGCCCACTGTAAAGGATGACCAATTGGGTGCTTACTCGCATGCTTATACACAAAATAACCAATTAAAGTAGGCGCAATAAAGAATGCAAGCACCACAACACCAATTAACAACGTTAAGATAAATAGATTGTCCATACACTAGATTCCGATCTGGTTTAAAACCCCATAAGACACAATTAACATGATTGCTAAGGCAATAAACACACCTAATGTAATCGCCAACATAGCCTTTTTACGATCCATTTGTAAGGTCTCCGCAACCAATGCACCCGTCCATGCGCCAGTTCCTGGTAAAGGAATTCCAACAAACAACATTAAACCAATAAACTCCATATTTTCCAAGCCTTTACTCTTATGTAAAGCACGTTCTCTTAACTTATGAATAAATGAAGTTAAGATATTGTGATTCTCTAAAAAGGCTAAAATCTTTTCAATAAATAAAAGAATAAATGGAATCGGTAATAAGTTACCAACAACCGCAATAATGGAAGTTGTCCATAAGGGTAAACCTAACCAATAACCCGCAAGTACTCCCCCTCTAAGCTCCAAAATCGGGAAAATTGAAACAAAGAAAACAATGACTTCACTACTTAACCATGAAGTATAATGCAAAATAAACTCAACTAATTTCTCTGTCATGCGAAATCCTTTCTAACTTATCTGGGTTTCTCAGAAACACAAAACCTATTATAGCACCAATTACATTTAACAACATATCATCCACATCAAACGATCCACTCATCGAAATAAATTGAAGTCCTTCAATCATAAACATGATTAAAATGATCACACCAATGAAGAACGTTAATTTCTGAAAACGTGGATGAAGTCTTGGCAAGAAAAAACCAAAGGGCGCAATCATTAACATATGACCCCCAATATTAACGATGATATTACGCATACCCGTCGCATAATTCATCGTTTGAATGTAACGTAAAATGGTACTAAAGAAGATTAAATTTAAATGATCTTCTTGACGAGCGAGTAATGTACTCCAACCACCCTGTACAATCCATGATAAATCCATGCTTCTTTCATACAGAAATAACACATAAAAAAGAGACATGAGATAAAGGATAAACAGGACTTGTATGGGTTTTAACTTCATCGAACTTGCCTCCTAAAGAGTATTCTATCAAAAAGATCATTCTTTTTCAAAAATGATCTGATTGATCTGATTTAAACATTTCAACTGTAATACGATTACGCCCTTTTTGTTTAGAAATATACAACAATTGATCGGCTTGTGCGAATATTTGGTCAATATTGACTTCATGATTTAGATCAAGAGGATAATAAACAGCCCCAACACTAATGGTAGACTGAATTAATTTATGATCATACTCTACTTTCATGATTTCAACTAAGTTACGAATCTTTTCAGCTAACACTTCAACCTCATTAATTGAGTTTGAATCAAAGCCCAATACAAACTCCTCACCACCATAACGCCCAACAAGCACATCACTTTGAATATTCTCTTTGAGTAATAACCCTAAACGACTTAAGACCGCATCTCCACACAAATGTCCATGCGTATCATTAACAGACTTAAAATAATCGATATCAAACATAATAAAACCAATTCCCGATTTTTTCATCTGACAAAAATGAATAAACTCTTCAATAAAAGCAGAACGATTCATTAAACCCGTTAAGAGATCGGTTGTAGAGAGGTATGATAAACGACGAGTGGCCTGCATCGCATTATTCATATAGAAATAAGCAGAATGCGCAATACCTGTAATATTTAGTGCAATATTAAGGACTAAGAAACTATAAAAAACGATAACCGATAAGCTGATAATTGGTTCATTCATTGTAAAGTAGAAATACAAACCATAAAGCAAAAGGCCATCGATAATAAGCGCAATTAATTTCTGATACGCTTTCCAACTCGTATAAATAATTAAACCTGCATAATTAAAGAAATAGAAACCAAAACCAACATCTAATCCAAATACAATTACATTCACACTTGCACTTATACTCATCATGCCCAAATAGATTAAAGATGCGAGTGCATAATTACCCTTCTTATTTAAGTAAATCGGTAGATAACCTAAAAATAATACGAATGAATTCACCCATAAAGCTAAATCAGCCTTAAGTAAGAAGAAAACCACTTCAAAAATCATACTTGCTATCCAAGTACTTAAATAAACGATATTCGATTGAGTAACCAATTGTTTATACTCTAACAATTGACTAGAACGATTGGTTTGGTCCATAACTCTCTTATTTTACCAAAAACAACCTTAAAGTGCATTAAACTCATCTTTTGTGATGGAATAACACATACTATCCAACAATACACCATCAAACCTTAAGGTCGTTTGTCGCAAACAACCTTCATATTTAAAGCCGATTTTTTCAATAACTGACTTAGATTGTAAATTAAATGGAAAATGATAAACAGAAACTAAGTCATATCGACATTCATTAAATGCATAATTGAGTAAAGCACGTGACGCCTCTAACATAATGCCACTTCCCCAATAATCTTCACTTAAAACATAACCCAACATACGAGCTTGAGGATTACTACGCTTCGCATCTTGATGTAAACCAATTGAACCAATCACTTTATGATCCTCTTTATACTCAATCGCCCAAACTTCATCCCCATCCATAAACGACTTCAAAATATTCTTTGACTCTTCTATGTTCGTATGAGGTTTCCACCCTGCCATCGGTCCGACTTTTTGACTCTTTGCATACGCAAAGAAATCATCCAAATCGGTTTCTTTAAATGCTCTTAAAACTAAACGATATGTTTCTATAACTCTCATGTAAAGACCTCCCATAGAATATAGATTAAAACCATCCAGAAAAGAATAATAACCCACACAAACCAATTCATCTTAGGTAACTTCTCCCAAAGTCCTTCAGACTCTAAAAGAGATTCTTCCATAATTGATTTTGGTATACATCTTATCGTCAAAAAGATCAACAACGGCAATAGTATCAAATCATCTAAATACCCAATAACCGGAATAAAATCTGGAATTAAGTCAATCGGAGACAATGCGTATCCCAAAGTTAATAGCGCAAGAAACTTAGCCAATATCGGTGTTTCTTTCTTCTTCATCGCAATCCAGAGGGCTGGCACCATCTTCTTAATTGTTTTTGCGTTTTCTTTTAAATTAAACATACAAATAGTGTATCACGACTTATCTTATCTTACTGTCCCTTTTTATCCACTAATAATGGTTTTATCTTACGATAGATATCTCCACCCTTTTTACTTTCATATGATTTGATAAGCGCATTATAAATCCCTTGTTTAGTTTTATACTTCTCTATAATTGTAAAAACTTCTTGATTCAAATTACTATCTTTAAATTCAACTAAACTGGATTGAATTAAATCAATTAACTTTCTCTTTTCTTCTTTTTCATTCTTAAGAGATAAGTCAGAAACTAAGGATAACTGAATATTTAGATTCTTAAACTTTTGCCAATATAAACATAAGACATCATACCCTTTATCTTTAGAAACAATATAATACTTATCCTCTGGATTCTTCGCGATCAAATACCCTAAATAAGAAGATAACTGAAAATCCAACGCATTCTTAGACCCATTTTCAACTTTGAAATACTCAATTTTAGACTTCGATTCAGTTAAACGACGATGAAGTCCAAAGGTTAATGTCTCAGCCCCCTTGGTATAGAAAATCTTTATCTGATCATTCTCTGTACAATTAGATAATCCATTAAACCCATCCACATTCACATTTTCATAATCCACTAAGAATATCGACATAATAATTCCCCCTTGAATTAATCCTATCGTAAACGAGTTAAGCTCAATTAACAATAAAAAACTACTTTTCAGTAGTTTGATGTTTTACTGGTGGAGATAATCGGACTCGAACCGACGACCCCATGATTGCGAACCAAGTGCTCTACCAACTGAGCTATATCCCCAGTAAACTAATTATAATTTAAACGATCAATAAATAAAATAAGATCTTCAAATTTCTCAATGGGAACGATACCAGATGCATTATGCAATACTTCCTTCGGTTGAAAACCCCAAGCAACAGGACACATATGAATACCTGAATTCAGTGCGGTTTGTACATCAACCGTACTATCACCGATTAGGATTGTTTCATTTGCTTGTACATTCATCGCTTCTAATGACTCAGTTATCCCTTGAATCTCAGGTTTACGTAAATGATTAATCGCATCCCCATAGATATGATCAAACTGAAACTCAGAGAAATGAGATTCCATTAGCTTATCAACATATCGTTGTGCTTTATTGGACACGACCGATAAACGATAGTTCTTTTGTAAGGTTCTTAATGTTTCAATCACGTTGGGATAAGGTACGGTTGTATCGTTATAACAAATAGAATAATATTCATGAAATAATTCAACTGCACGATCCAATTGATCATGGAATTCCACAGGCAATGAACGTGTAACTAACATACGAATTCCATCCCCTAAATAGGATTGAATAACTGAATTCTCTAAAGGATTACAATTAAAATAGGAACGAACGCGATTAATCGCTGTACATAAATCATTGTCGGTTGCGAGTAAGGTACCGTCTAAATCAAAGATGAGTGCTTTTATCATTTAAATATTCTAACATGAAAATGATTGTGTTAAACTGATAAAGGTGAACAAAATGAAACAAATTAAAATGGTCGTATTCGATATTGATGGAACGCTCCTTAGTGCGGGTAAAGCAAAAATTGAAGATTCTGCAGTAGAAGCCATCCATAAACTTAAGGCACAAGGGATAAAGGTACTTGTGGCAACAGGACGTAGTATGGGCTTTATTAAAGACCATGTGAAAGAAGTGTTGGACTGTGATTACTATGTGACGATCAATGGACACTGTGTACTTGATCGTAATAAAGAAATCATTATTCGACACACGATCAGTCCAGATAGTGTCAATCGTATGCTTGAGGTTTGTCAGAAAAACAATATCCCAATGGGACTTAAAACAGCCCATCAAATGGTCGTATTAAATGACTATGAAGGATTCTATAAGCATTATTCACAAGGCTTTGATGTAAGACACTTACTCTTAGATGATACACAAAATCATGATTACTTCATTAAGGTGGATGCCCCTCTCAGTATCTTCTTAATCAGTCCATTTGAAAAAGTAAAACCATTCATGCAAGACTTCCCAGAGTTCCAATTCATAGGAGCAGGTCCTGTGAGTATGGATGTATTTGGGGCTGATATCAACAAAACACTTGGAATTGAAGAAATATTAGAACTCAATCATCTAACTTGGGACAATGTCATGACCTTCGGTGATGGTGATAATGATATCGATATGACCCAAAGAGCTGCGATTGGTATCGCGATGGGTAATGCGACAGAGAACATGAAAGCAATCTCTGATTATGTAACACTCAATGTCGATGAAGGCGGCATTGCGGCAGCCTTAAAACATTACAATTTAATCTAACAAAAAAGCCCAATTGGGCTTTTACTTTACTCTTTCGAGATGGACCACTGTTTCAAGAAGTGGTGTATGTGTAAACAAATCAAATGGAATAATCTTCTTAATGCGATACTGTGATTTCAAGTCATTTAGATTCTTCGCTAATGTGCTTGGATTACAGGATATATAAACAATCTCATTGAATTGATGTTCCTTCATGGCTTTAATCATTGAATCACTTAAACCAGAACGAGGAGGATCAATCACAAGGACATCGAAGTCAGACGATAAACTTGATAGTTTCTCTGCCGCATCTCCTACGATAAAATCAATGTTTTTAATATCATTGAGTTTAGCATTACTATTAGCACTATCAATCGCATCTTGAGAAAACTCAATCCCAACCACCTTCTCACTCTTTTGAGCTAAGAGAAGACTCAATGCCCCAATACCACAATACGCATCGACGACACGCTTATTCTCAGGAATTAAGTTCTTTACTGCATTGAACAATACAGAGGCTTGATGAGTATTTAATTGGAAGAATGCTTTAGGATTTAATGCGAACTTTAGACCTTCAAACTCAAAGTCCAAGGTTTCTTTACCCGCAATATGAACTAAACGCTTACCAAATGGATCCATCGCATGGCGATCAGTGTTCACCGAATGATAGAGGGATGTGACGGATTTGATATTCATAATATCATCGATTAGGGTTTGATCTAAACTCATCTTACCTGTAACGATGGTAATTTGGATTTCATCCCCCATACTTCGAATAATCAAGGTACGTACACCTTGAAGACGTGGAGGATCAAAATCCACACAACGATGCTTATTTAAGATTCTTAGAACTGCATTTTTAGCACGTTCTAATTCATCTTCATGAACAATACATTCTTTAATTGAAACAAAATGATTGGTTCCTGCTTTATAGAAGCCTGCAACCAATTGTTTCTTCTCTAACTTAATCGGATGTTTACATTGATTACGATAATTATACGGTTTAGGATTTGACTGTAATTGTGAAATCAATCTAAAATCAAACTTACCCATATACTTAAGAAGTGATTGTTTCAAATTATTGAGTTTGAGTTGTTCCTGGTTGGCCACATCTGTAATCATAAGCGCACAACCACCACAACGATCTTGTACAAGACATGGAGCTTCTACACGCTTAGAACTCTTCTCAACAATCCTTAAACACTCCCCAATCGCATATCGATCCTTTTCTACTGTAATCTCTGCCTCAACGATTTCCTGTGGAAGTGTTGACGCAATAAAAATCGGTTTATTCTTTAAATAACCGATTCCTTCACCATTAATACCTGTTTTTTCTATCTTTATTTTCATTATAGATCCGGATTACTCCAATTAGGAACTTCATTTCCACGACGAACAATAATTGTCTTTTGGTATTCCGTTTGATTCACAAAACGTAAAATCTTGTCCACTTCTTCTTGACTACAACCCACAAGCAATTTAACTTCAATATCCTTCTTCAAGATATCCGCTGCAACAAGAATTGCCTCTACTGAAAAAGCAGAACCCTTCCCCTTATAAATCGCAATCCCTAGTTGATCTTGACTTAATGTTTCATTAAGATAACCATAATCCACAGGATAAATTAAATTTTTAAAAGTTGGGTGAAAAGACCCTTGGGGCTGCGTAATCACAATTGAAGATGCAAAATATATACTATCTAACTTCTGCCAGAAAAACGCGTTATTTTCTAATTGATTCATAGTAACCTCGTACGTTTATTGTAAAGCTTGAAAATTCAAATGTAAAGAATAAAAGATTTACATTTGTAAATTTTCAACTTGATGTTGCTTATACATTCTAACGAAACACAACGCATTTTGCAAGCATATTTAGATAATCCAATTAATTCTTAAATTTAATCGATCAATAAACGATTCTAAATCAAAATCATCCATCATTGCCATTGTATTCAACGCAATCAAACAAGACCCCTTCGCATCACTCAAAGCTTCATGATGATTAAGTTCAATATCAAGATGTTCACACACTGTGTTTAACTTATGATTCCGTAAAAAAGGATAAACTTTACGCGCAATCTCAAGTGAATCAATGTATTTAAGCGGCTTCGTTTCAATCTGATAGAGTTTAAACAAAGAACTTAAAACACCCATATCAAATGCCGCATTATGCGCCATTAGAACCGAATCTTCAAACCACGGTCTTAACTCTGGATAAATCGCATCAAACTCCTTTTCATATTCCACATCATCATAACGAATCCCATGGATTGAAATATTCTTTTCACTAAAATAAGCAACCTTAACATGAGGCCGAATCAAATAGACCGCCTCATGCAAGACCTCTCCATTTTCCACAACCATCAAGCCAATACTACAGGCCGATGCACTGTGTTGATTTGCTGTTTCAAAATCAATGACGCAAAGTTTCATATTTCCCTTGATTGATAAATCCTAAAGCGAAGAAGATGGCGCAAATCGCTACCCCTACATCCGCAAATACCGCTAACCAAATATGCGTTAAACCAAAGCTTGCGAGTAATAATACTAATCCTTTAATAATTAGAATAAACGCTAAATTGAAATAAACAGCACGAATACTTTGTTTCGCCATACTTATCGCATGATAAATACTCGATGCATCTTTACGCAAGATAACCATATCCGATACATCCACTAAACGATCATTCCCAGATTTGAAGAGCGCAATCGATACATCCGCTAATGCCATCGCTGGCGCATCATTTAATCCATCCCCAATATAAATAATTGGACCACTTTGTTTAATCGTTTCGATTAAAGCTAATTTTTCTTCAGGCTTAACCTCACCATACACTTCATCTAAGTTCAATTGAGCTTGCATACGTTCAACTTCTTCCTTAGAATCTCCACTTACTAAGTATGTACGATAGGAAGAACGATGTAAATATTCAATTAAGGCAACACTATCTTCTTTCAACTCATCTTCGCAGACAATATATCCCAACAGTTTATTCTCCACTCCAATGTAACTAATGGATGCGCCTGAGATATTTGTATCAACATTCACATTAAAGGACTTTGCAAGTGCTTTGTTTCCAACAAACGTTAATATACCATCCACCTTAGCCACAACACCCTGTCCACTTATTTCTTGTACATCCGTCAAACGTGTATGATCGTAATCTCCTGTATACGCTCTAACGATGGATTGAGCGACAGGATGAGTTGAAGAATTTAAAACATGAGACGCAAGCATTAACACATCGTGTGAATCAAAGTTCACAACCTTATCCACCACGAACTTCCCTTTCGTTAGAGTCCCTGTTTTATCAAACACAATGGTTTTAATTTCACTTAACGCTTGTAAAACAGATGCACCTTTAACGATGATGCCTTGTTGGCTTGCCTTAGAGATCGCAGCCGCAAAGGATAATGGTACAGAAATAAGTAAAGCACACGGACAACTAACAACTAAGAAAATAAGTGCTCTTCTTAATCCCACTTCAAATCCAGAATTGAAACTTACAACAACCAATACCAATAGAGCTAAACTAAGCACAATCGGTGTATAACGTTTTGAGAAACGTGTAATACTTTCTTCTAGTGGTGCTTTCTTCAACGAGGTCTCATCAATTAATTTTTGAATTCTTTGTTCATATGAATTTGAGAATGTTTCTTTCACCTGAACAATTAAGCGACCATTCATATTAAGTGAACCCGATAAAACAGACATCCCTGCTTCAACACTTACCGGTTTCGATTCACCACTAATATGCGCAAGATTTAACTCACTGCTTCCTTCCACAATGATTCCATCCACTGGAATCACTTGACCAGCTTGAATGATTATCTGATCATTTACATGCAACTCTTCCGCATTTACTAAAATCTGTTCATCCTTTACACGTTTAATCACTTGAGACTTCAAATTCTCATGTGAATCGCTAATCTTATTACGCGCTTTATCCAGCGCATATTCTTGAATGGCTTCCCCAATACGATAGAACACCATAACCCCTAAAGCCTCCGCAAAATCACCGAGATAAAGTGCACCGAAGGTTGCGATAGTCATAAGGAAAAATTCATCAAACCATTCCCCATTTCGAATATTCTGAACGGCTTTACGTATCACTGGATATCCTACAATAAGATAACCAATAATTAATACAACATCAAACACTGAAGACTCAATAAAGAAAGACAATAAAGTCACAGCAGTAAATACACCTAAACTAATGGATTCAAAATCCAAACCCTTTTTAGTTTTATGTTCATTCACAGATCGAAGTGTCGCATCTTCTACACTCTTAACATCCTTATCTAAAATAAGTCTTAAATGCTCATCATTGAGATGATCATCCTTAACCTTGACAAAAACTTTACTCTTGGCAAAATCAACACGCGCTTCACTAATGTGTTGATTTGTATTTAATTTTCGTTCGACCTTCAATGCACAGTTCGCACAATCCAGTCCGTCGATGTGATACACAATGGTTTTCATATTACTCCCTTATATGTTCTAGAGCTTGATTGAAAATCGTCTTCACATGACTATCCTTCAAACGATAGATCATGCTTTGACCGACTCTTTCAGCACTCACTAATTTAACCTTACGTAATTGAGCTAACTGATGAGAAATCGCAGACTGAGAAATGCCCAATTCTTCCACAATCTCATTTACACTACGTTCTTTTTCGAATAAGACTTCGAAAATACGTAGACGTGTCGCATCCGCCATCATCTTAAATGTGAGTTCTAACTCAAAATATTCATCCTCATTTAATTTACGCATAGTTCTCCTTATATGAATACTTGCTCATATATTCATATTATAAACTTAACCAGAAAAAAAGTCTATCTCTAGACTTGATTTTCAATTAGAAATTGAATTATTTCTTTCTGATACATCGGTTTCGCAAATAGAAAGCCCTGAATACAATCAATCCTTAGATCTTGAATCGAAAGAAGTTGTTCCTTAGTTTCTACCCCTTCCGCTAATACACCTAAACCAGATTCTCTAAACGCTTCACATAAACCACTTAACAATTTATAATGATGACTATTTGCGATTGCTTCATAAATCAAAGATTTATCAATCTTAATTAATGTTAAGGGTAATTTCATAACATTCATAACACTTGAATACCCTGTCCCAAAATCATCTAAATAAAAACGGAATCCCATTTCTTTCATCTTTACCATATTATGCAAGACACGTTCATAATCACTGATAAAGATACTCTCAGTAATTTCAATCGCTATTTTATTCCGAACACTTGGATGTTGACTCAATAATGACTCACAATCTCGAATGAGATTCGTATCATTCATCTGAATAACTGAGAAATTTACCGATACAACATCGATACTGATATTCAACTTTTCACACTCTTTTAAAAACTTTAAACTACGTTTTAGAACCCATAAGCCGAGTTCCACAATT
>JACCEE010257656.1_pt1 | contig 27089 bp, 17 predicted proteins | sample 7449931 | NCBI WGS metagenome assembly JACCEE01 (sample SAMN15323457, study PRJNA562643) | freshwater metagenome | isolation source: river surface water | place: USA:Blue River Watershed | collected 2017-08-19 | reverse complement strand
CATACAATTATTCCTAAGTTATTCCTCAAGAGCAGACCCACGGGAACAATGGAGAATGTTTTGCTGCCTGATGATGTAATGACATATCAATAGAATAAGGGGACTAACCGTGTAAAACCTCTTCAAAGAGAGCATGAAACAGTGGATGTTGAACAGTGCGACATTAATGCCGAGTTTGAGGAAATGACTAACTTATAGAGTAAAAAAAGTATAAAGCGGAAAATGGCTTAAACTAGCGTAATGGTACCAGAGTATTCTTAACGCATAGTAAAATGCCCAGTCGAAGTTAATTGGATAAACTTTTTTATAGCTCATGCAGGTTATGCAACCAAGGCTTGTAGGACAGAGAACAACTCTAGATAAAGTTAGAGTTCGAATGAGTATTTAACGTTTATTAATAGACATTAGTGGTGTATAGTAAAAATTACAGTGGGAATTCTCATCACCTATTCATCGCTTTTGTAACAGAAACGAGGATTATAGCATGTGCTTGGATGAGGTCTTGAAAGTTAAGTGATCAACCTGACCAAACTACCGAACGTCTAAAAAAGCTATTGAGCAGGATAGCAGACATATAATTCGAGAAGGGAGCATTACAATTAAACTCTTATAAGCAGGAACTTTTTTATGTTGGAGATTTATGATGTTAGGCTGACACAGTTCATAGCTCTACTTTTATCCACGTTCCAACTACGTCTGCATCGACAATGACTTAATGTTCCACTAGATCAAAATGAAGAGCGTAGCAATTTTAGAACGTATCTCTGTTCTAGAAGCTTCATTGATATCAACCTATCAAACACTATAATTCTTTAGATGATTTAAGATAAAGAAGCCTATGAGTAGGAAGTTAAAAGAAAACCAATATGACGTACTAGCATGACTCTGACTTAGAGGTTCTAAGTAACTAAGCAAAGAGTTAATTGGATTAGGAATAAATACCTGACCGATAAAAATACTAACAATCTTCCGGTTTAGTTATAGCTTAGGTCAAATAGTGATGAAATTTATGTGCATTTCGTATTGAAGGGATGAGAATTAGCAATAGCTTTGCACATATTACCTCATACTTTTAGCGATGGAAGTCAAAGTTATAAAACATTATAAATCTATTAATATATTAAAAGTAGTTCTTGAAGAAGAGAAACGAATAAACAGGAAGCTAGCTAAAGTAATAGGTAAAAAATGAAACACGCGTATCACGAAGGTACTTGAATAAATCACAGCTAGGTCTTGAAACGCTAACTAAGTTAGCGGGAATACAAGATGTAGATATCAGATTGTTATTAAATAAAACAAACATAGGTTAATATGGCAACAGCAAATCAAATACTGACATTAATAAAAAGTCACTTTGAAGAAAACTCGGAGCGATTTAATACTGTTGCTTTACAGATAGCTGCACACGAAGCTAAATTGGGGCACTTGAATCTTGCTGGAGAGATAAAAAAACTCATTGATACAGGCAAAAGGAATAAGCCTAAATTGAAGAATCTTAATCCTGATTTTCAAGGTTTATTTCTTGAGGTATGCCCATCGTTTAAATTAACTGATTTAGTTGTTTCTGATAGTATAATGGAGCGAGTAAAACGAGTGGTTGATGAGTTTGTTTATAAAGACAAACTAAGTCGACATAATCTCAATAATCGAAGAAAAATATTACTTTCGGGAGCACCAGGAACAGGTAAGACAATGACAGCATCAATTATAGCCAATGAGTTACATCTTCCATTATACGTGATATTGATAGATAAAATAGTAACAAAATACATGGGTGAGACAAGTGCTAAATTACGGCAAATATTTGACTATATTGAAGAAAACCCAGCAGTATATTTGTTTGATGAATTTGATGCAATTGGAGGACAGAGAAGTAAAGATAATGATGTTGGAGAAATGAGGAGAGTTCTCAACTCTTTTCTTCAATTTATAGAAAGAGATGAGTCTGAAAGTTTAATAGTAGCAGCTACAAATAACCTTGTACTATTAGATCAAGCATTGTTTAGGCGATTTGATGATGTGATACATTACCAATTACCTAGTGATAAAGAAAAAACAGAGTTACTTAAGTGCCGGTTTAATGGTAAATTATCTCAAAATGACATTAAAATCATCCTCGTAGAATTAGATTCTTTGAGCCATGCGGAAATTAACCAAGCTTGTTTGGATGCTATAAAAGAGTCTGTTATAAAAAGCACCCCTGTCAACAATGAGTTGATAATTAAAACAATAAAGGAAAGAAAATCTGCATATAAATTAGACTAATTACTATGGCTTTCTATGATCACATTTTGCTTCCAGAACAAGTGAAGACTTTATCCAGTTTTTCTAAAGGTTCTACTCCTCGCAAAGGACCTACTATTCCTGAGCGGAATAGAGAAGAGCATACGCAGAGGCTTCAAGATCAATTCGATGCAGTAAGAAGTAACGGAGATTCAGTGCGTCAAGAGATGCAGGCATTATCTTTACCCGTGGTAGACGGAGTATATGTCGAGTTTGCAGGCGCACCAGCCTATGATCTTGTTTATGGGAGCCTGGAATCTAAAGATGGCATTAGGTTACTTAACGTTAGAGAGATTAGAGTTAACGACAGTGAAACCCAAACAATAGCAACCGTATTTATTCCTCGTGGCAAGGAATCTAAATTTCTAAATAAGCTCCAAAAATACGCTACCGAAATTGATGCTCATTCAGGGAAGCCGAGAAATGATGCACTTATTCGAAGCATAGAGAATATTCGTAGTGCTCAGCTATTTGATTTGTGGACCGATGATCCTGCAAAATTTCCAACAGAACGAGATGATTGGTATGAGGTGTGGATTCAAACAAAAGGCATTGACAATCATTTAAGATATTCAGAATTTACAGTAACTTTAAACCGACTTGGAATCGCATTTAAGCCTAATTCAATACTGGAATTTCCGGAAAGATCTGTGTTTTTAATTAGAGCAAATAGAGAATCATTTATTTTACTACTTAAAGCTTCCGATTTTTTGGCAGAAATAAGAAGCGTAAGCCCACTTGCAAGTTTTTTCATGCAGCAACGCTCGTTTGAGTCTCAAGATTGGGTTGACGACCTTATTCCTCGAAGAGATATAAATCTTAATTCCAACTCCGTTGTTAGCGTTATTGATACAGGAGTAAATAATGGACATCCTCTGTTGGTAAATGTAATTCCAGATAGTAGTTGTGATACTGTCATTGGAGAAGGAACAAATGATAGAGGTAGTGGGATGTGTAAAGGTCATGGAACTCAGATGTGTGGTGTCGTGACTTATGGTGATTTATATAAATGCTTGAGCACAAATCAACGAGTTATCATTGACAAACACATTGTATCAGTTAAGATATTAGGTCATGATGCCAATGAAAAAGATAGTTGGGGAGAATTAACAAGGCAAGCAGAGTCAAAAACTAAAATTATTTTTCCAGACAAACAAGTTTGCTATTGTTTAGCAATAACAGAGATCGAAGAATGCAAAGATGGCAAGCCAAGCTCTTGGTCTGCTGCTATAGATAGTATTTCCGCAGAAAGAAATAGTCTGTTTTTAATTTCTGCAGGCAACATAAATGATATTAATGATAGTAATAGAGGTATTATTGATGGCTACCCCAATAACAATAGATTAAAGCTTGTATTAAATCCGGCTCAAGCTTGGAATGGATTAACTATCGGTGCGTACACAGATATTATCGACATCAACAGTCCTGATTTAGAAGGATTTGATATAGTTGCCCCAACAGGTGGCATCAGCCCTTTTTCTCGTACCTCAGGTTTGTGGAAAAAAGAATCTCTGATTAAACCAGATATAATGTTTGAAGGAGGAAATCTAAAGAAAACTAAGGATGTAGATTTCCCTTTTGATACTCATGATGATCTTTCGGTGTTGACATTGAATAATAGATTTCAAACTCGCGGACATTTCGATACGATTAATGCAACGAGTTGTGCTACAGCTTTGGCTGCTGACTTCGCTGGAAGATTACAAGCTAAATATCCTCATTTGTGGGCTGAGAGCATTAGAGGCTTAATGGTTCACTCGGCGGAGTGGACTGATACTATGAAAGATCAATTTCCTGCTAAAAATAAAACCGGATTAGCTCAAAGACTAAGAAACTGTGGATACGGTGTTCCAGATGAAAGAAGGGCATTCTATAGTACTGAAAATGGATTTACCTTTATAGCCCAAGAGGTGATGCGTCCGTACTATAAAGAAAGAGGTAGCAGCATTGCAAAAATTAACGAGATGCACTTGTTTGAACTTCCTTGGCCAAAAGAAATACTTCAAGATCTTGGAAGTGTTGAAGTTACTTTAAGGATAACACTTTCATACTTTATAGAACCTGCTCCTGGTGAGAAAGGCTGGGACTATAAGTATCGTTATGCCTCACATGGTTTTCGTTTTGATTTGAATAAGTCAGATGAAGATAGACGAGCCTTTGAATTGAGAATAAACAAGGCGATAGAAGCTGAAGAGGATGAGGAACGAGGTAAAGGAAGTGATTCTCAAAGATGGTTAATTGGTAGTGATAATAGAGATAAAGGTTCAGTGCATTCTGACAAAATAAAACTTCCTGCTATTCAATTATTGGATTGCAACTTGATAGCTATATACCCAATTGGAGGTTGGTGGAAAACCCGTACTATTCTTAACAAACATAATAGTCAAGCAAGATATTCATTATTAGTATCTCTTGACACCCCAAGTACAGATGTGGATTTGTATAATGTGGTTAAAACAAAAATAGAAACTCTGATCTCGTCAGCTGTACAAGTTGAGATTCCGGTTAGAGTGTAATGTTTATAGTATATGTGAACGGTGGTTGAATCAGGGAAATCAAGAGTTAAAATAACCAATATGCATCATTAGTTAGTGTCTGTTAAAATAGTTTAGCCTGGATTATGTAGTGGATTCTGTTTTGACGAGGTAGGTAACTCAATATTCATATCTTAGAGTTATATTGCAATCATCTAAATATATACGGACTATTACCCAACAAGAAAAGAGTGATAGGAATATATCTTCTTAGGGCGGCATTAAGCTGATCTAAGAAAGCTATGACAGGGTTGGTATGTTTGACAAACTTCGAAGTCTGCCTTTGCAAAGAAGAGGGGCAGTTAAGATTTTGTCACTCCTACACAAAAATAAGATTTTTGATGGAGGAGTTAAATGTAAGTCGACTTACCGCTACTTCTTACTTAAATCAATTAGAATCAAGGGGATTAGTTGTAAAATTGAAGTTGTGGCGTGAAAATTTCTCTCTGAATGAGAAGTTGTTCAATCTATTAATTAGTGCTTTTCATTTGGATATTGAGAAGATAGACTCCATAGATTCTAATGGATGATGTGAAAAAATGGCAGAATCTATACATGATAAGTTTGTCAAGTATAGAAAAGTGGCAAAATCTTTACATGATACGTTTGTCATGTAAAGGAAAGTGGTAAAATCTTGTCAGGATATAAAAAATGATAGTAAGGATATGAACAAAGATTATATCAAAACCGACGAGAAAAACCACGTTGAAGAGTCTTTCTTGTTACACCTTCATGTAATGGAAAAGTTACTGAAATGCCCTCTTTTGTGATTTCAGGGGATTGGATGTAATCACGTTATTACTAACAAAGTTATTAACAAGGCATACCGATTGAATATTTGTCCCTGGCAACAGGCTGTTTGCATAGTATATTAACGGCGATTCTATGAAGATTGGGAATGCAACCAGATACTAATTTTGAGAGAATGTCTGGAATAATGCAGGACAAACATTATGTTTACAGTGCATAATAATTGGTAGGGTATAAATTTCGTTGTTAGAAAAGAGGAAAGTAAGAGGCTTCGGCAGGTGTTAAGTGTGGATAAATCCACATTTACAGTTGTATATGTTGGGTAAACATATAAAAGAAAAAGTCTAATTGATTTCTGTTCAATTAGACTTTTATTATAAATCGTACCCGGAGCCGGGATCGAACCGGCACGGGAATTACCCCATTGGTTTTTGAGACCAACGCGTCTACCTGTTCCGCCATCCGGGCATATGATTCAAAGAGCCTTTGCAAAAGCAAAGAGGGGGCAAAGGTAATTAAATCTCTTGAACCCGCCAAAAGTTTCCTTTTCTTTTTAGAAATCAACAGCTACAATGAACTTTTTCAAAAAAAAAGAGCTGGTTTGTTGGAATTCTACGTAAAAAAAGGACTAATTTTGCGCATAATTACGCTCAAGGGACTTAATACTCTCATAATCATGGCAAAAACTAAGGTAAATATCTTTTCGGGTCGAGCTTCCCGTTATCTTGCCGAAAAGATAGCAACCGCATACGGGCAGGAACTAGGTAGAGTCTCAATCTCTACTTTCAGTGACGGCGAGTTTCAGCCCTCCTTTGAAGATACAGTTCGTGGAAATGACCTGTTTTTAATCCAAAGCACTTTCCCTCCGGTCGATAATTTATTCGAGCTCCTTCTTATGATTGATGCAGCTAAAAGAGCCTCTGCAAAGAGAATTATTGCTGTAATCCCATATTTTGGTTTTGCTCGTCAGGATCGAAAAGATAAGCCCAGGGTCTCTATTGGAGCCAAGCTGGTTACCGACCTTCTTACCGCTGCTGGAGTAAATCGCATCGTTACCATGGATTTACACTCCGATCAGATTCAAGGTTTCTTCAACCTTCCTGTTGATCACCTCTATGCAAGTTCTCTGTTCGTACCCCACCTACAGCGTATTGCACTTCCTAACCTCGCAATTGCCTCGCCTGATACTGGTGGAACTAAGAGGGCCGCTGCTTATGCTAAATTTCTTAATACTGAATTGGTCATCTGTTTTAAACAGAGATCTAAAGCCAATCAGGTAGATAAAATGACGGTCATTGGTGATGTCGAAGGTCGCGATATTGTTTTAGTTGATGATATTATAGATACCGCCGGAACTATCTGCAAAGCTGCCGATATGATGATGGATCAAGGCGCCAATAGTGTTAGAGCCCTCTGCACTCATCCTGTCTTTTCAGGGAATGCTTACGAAAGAATTCATAACTCATCTCTTACCGAGGTGTTTGTTACCGATACCATTCCGCAACAGGAGACTGACAAAATCAAAGTTATCTCTACTGCTACTATCTTTGCGGATGTTATCACTCGTATCCATAAGTATAAATCCATCAGTTCTCATTTTGATTTTACAACGCAGGTTTAATCCTGAAAACAATATACCTGATATAGTCAGGCATTAATTAACTAAATAACTTAAATACCATGAAAGTCATTTCTATGAGCGGTTCTCTTCGTGAGAACGTAGGGAAGAAAGACGCTAAGGCTTATCGTCGTGCTGGTTTTGTTCCTGCCGTTCTTTACGGTGGCGCTGAACAAAAATTACTTCTTCTCAGTGTTGAAGAGGTTGAAGCTGCTATTATCACTCCTGTTGTTTACCTTATCGATCTTACCCTCGATGGCAAAAAACATCAATGTGTTATTAAGGATCTTCAATCACATCCTGTAACTGATGAGATCATTCACCTTGATCTTCTTGAGGTGCTTCCCGACAAGCCTATTACCATCAGCCTCCCGTTGAATTTAAATGGTACTCCTAAGGGAGTGCTCCAAGGTGGTAAACTAGTTAAGAAATTCCGTAAACTGAAAGTTAAAGGCTTAGCTGCTAACCTCCCCGCAACTATTGAGGTTAACATTAGCAAACTTGATGTTAATGAATTCCTTTACATCCGTGATATCCAGATCGAGAATATTCAGATCTTAGATCTTCCTAATGCTGTCGTAGCAGGGATTAAATCAACCCGTAGCACAGCCACTGAAGCTGCTCCAACTGGAAAGAAATAACTCTTTCCTCTTTATAAAAAAGGGGTTACCTCAACTTGCTTGGGTAACCCCTTCTTTTTAATTTAAAGACTCTTGATATGAAGTATCTAATTGCCGGACTGGGAAATATTGGTGATGAATATGCCGGTACTCGTCATAACATCGGTTTTGAAATTGTTGAAGCTATCGCTGCTGAAGGTAATGCAACATTTACCTCAGATCGTTATGCATCTGTAGCTCGAGTAAAATTCAAAGGAAGAATTTTGGTTTTAATTAAACCCTCTACTTATATGAATCTTAGCGGTAAGGCCGTGCGTTACTGGCTCGAAAAAGAGGGTATTGAGAAAGAAAACTTATTGGTTATCTATGACGATAAAGATATTCCTACCGGCTCAATCAGAATGCGGGGTAAAGGAAGTGGGGGAAGCCATAATGGAATAAATCACATTATTGAAACGCTGAATACCGACGAGTTCCCTCGCCTGCGGGTAGGTATTGGGAATGATTTTGCAAAAGGATATCAAATTGATTTTGTACTTGGTAAATGGACTTCTGAAGAGAAGGAAATTCTTATTCCAAGATTCAAGGTAATAATTGATGCTGTAAAAGCTTTTGCAACTTTAGGTACTGCCCGAGCAATGAACCTCTATAATAATAAATAGATTGATTTACGCTCTCTTTTTTTATTGATTAATTTGTGTAAAGTGTACCCAACTTAGTTAAAAAAGAGGAGAGCCTCAATGCTTGAGACCCTCCTCGAAACGAATTTTAATGTGAATCTTATTTTTGGGCTCCAACGGTATCAAGAGCCTTACGAGTGGCTTCCTGAATAGGTTTTATGCTAATTGGCCCACCTACCGCACGATGCATCCATTCTTGAGGTATTAAACGTCCCATGCTATAAATCCGGGTAACCTCAGTAGCAAAGTCTTTACCTGCCAAATATTGCTCTATTTGGAAATCAATAAGGTGACCAATAGGATAGGCAGACAAATAAAGAGGGGCATCTATCATGTGAGAATAGATGGCCAGAATGGTTTGATCTTTAACTCCAAAGACTGGAGCATAGTATCTATTCCAAACATCTTTTGCAATAACCATTACCTGATCACGTAGCTGAATTGCTGTGGCATTTGGATTTTCATAGAGCCATTTCCAAACAGCCATATCGACTAATGAAACCCCCATGATCTCGTAATTGGCCCAGAAGTTATCCAGGGCTTCAAGACTCTCTTTTTCAGGATTGGTCTCCTGCATTCCAAGTAATTGAAGATCTCTTTTCTGGAAGATGAAGGCCAAGGCTTCAGTGAAAGCGGTATTTGGAACACCATTCATCATATAATCATTTACCCTATGAAGACTTAAGGTCTGTTCGACATTGTGACCAAATTCGTGAACAGCAATATTGTAACCCTTATAGTCCATTCCGGTTGCTGCTATTCGTGTACGTAAACGAGCTTTATCACTCTTCATCATCGCACCCAGCGCATGACCGGCTCCTCTTGAAGCATCAACTTGTACATTAGAGGTAATAAATGAGGCCTCTTCAGGTTTAAACCCAAGCTTCAATAAGATGTTTGGTAGATCGGCTTGAACAGCTGCCGTATTTGGATACTTTGCACGGGTAACAGCATCGAGTTTCTCCTGAGGTATGCCGCTTCTAGATTTGAATCCATCATACCAAATATCAAATGGTTGAAGTGGACGGCCTAACCGTTGACTTATAAGAGCTCCTACTTTGGCAACTAATGGATCGCTTACAAAATCAGTGAAAAGCTTTTCAACATCTTGTTGAGCAATCTCCATCTCTCCATCAAACTTCCTTTGGATATAGGTTGGAGCCTGTGGATAATATGGATCTTGTGCTTTTAAGGCATGAAACATGCTCAACAGGTGAGCATAACGACCATCAGTTTCGGCATTCCCGGTGCTCTTTTTCCCATCTTTTGTTAACTCATTGGAGTAAGGGTTCCATGAATAAGCTCCTTGGTTGATGACCTCCTTGGGAATGGACTGATCGATGATACGTTGCATAACCTGATAGATGATCTTCTGTTTTTCGAGACCTCCGTCAGTGTTGTAATTCGATTTAAGCTCATCTCTTAGTCCCCAGTGGGTAATAAGTTTCATTCCTTCTGGGAAGAGTGATTTTCCTTTGTCATCAACAAGTTTATCCATAAAGATATTGTAGCCGGAAATGTAAGTGTCGGCTTGAGTCATTACTTCTGATGCTTTTAGATTTAGTGCAGAAGGGACCCTTGCTGTGAATACATCACCCATACGAGCATAAGCCCATTGCCTTGATGACCATTTCTGAGCCATTTCACTCTTTTGAGCCAGCGTAAAATTGGGGAAGTTTAAGATGGTGATAAAGGCTAGTTTATTGCTGTAAAGATCATTTGCAAGATTAGCCGAAGGGCTGTAACCTCCAAACATCTCATCTATTGGAGTTACCGGTCCATTATCAAGATGGAGCGGAAGCATAAGCTCAGTACTCATTTTGTTAAAGTTGCCCCAGAGAACTTCAAACCCACGTTGAAGAGAAAGAAATAAGGTGTCTCTTCCTTCAGGAGTTGCCTTAAAGTTAGCGAGACAGAAAGCCTCATAGTCGCTTGCAGAGCCATCTTGCGGTTGCCACAAAGCGGCTACCTGTGTAGCACCTGCTTTGAATACATCATGGTTTGCCTGTCCAAACTGAGCATCAGCTTTGACAACTAATTGGTCGATGGCCTCTTGGCCGATAGACCCTTCCTGTTGCCGATTTTGTGGTGATTTACATCCCATCATGGTTAGAAGTGCTAATCCAAAGATTATTGCTTTAGTCTTCATGTATTAATAATTTGTTTGTAGATCTGTTAGAGAAGCCTTATCAAAAGAGACCATTTATAGCTAATATCCCTTTCTAATTGTGACTTTTCCACAGAACGATCGGTTATAACGGTTGGTTTAATGGTTTGTTACGGATAATTTTTTTGGATAAAAATAAATTCCTGTCGACTGTAAAGGTAGAAAAAACAACTATTCCATTGAATAATAGTCGCTCAAAGGGATATTAGGTTACCATTGACTAATGGTTACATCTGTGAAATGTGCATCATTATTTGTACTTTTGCAAGTTTTTAGTATAGAAACCCAAAAATATCTTAAAAGAATACGATGGATAAGCGTTATCGCGAATACCGGAACTTAAATCTTACAGAGATTGCTCGTGAGATATCAGAGATGTGGCAAGATCAGGATGTTTTCCAAAAGAGTCTTGATTTACGTCGGAATGGCAAGCCTTTTATTTTTTATGAAGGCCCTCCTTCAGCAAATGGTACACCCGGTATTCACCATGTAATGGCGCGTAGTATTAAAGATATTTTCTGTAGATATAAGACTCAGAAGGGTTTTTATGTTGAGCGCAAAGCAGGTTGGGATACCCATGGGCTACCGGTTGAAATTGGTGTTGAGAAGATGTTAGGTATCACAAAGGAGGCTATTGGTGATACCATCACCGTTGAAGAGTACAATCGATACTGCCGTACCGAAGTGATGCGGTATAAGGATATGTGGGATGATCTGACGCGCAGAATGGGTTACTGGGTTAATCTTGATGAGCCATACATCACTTTTGAGAATAAATACATTGAGTCTATTTGGTGGCTTTTAAAAGAGCTTTATAAAAAAGGGTTATTATACAAAGGCTTTACCATTCAGCCGTATAGTCCGGCTGCAGGAACCGGTTTATCGACGCATGAGCTAAACCAACCAGGTTGCTATAGAAACGTAAAGGATAATACCGTTGTAGCTCAGTTTTCAATTGTAAAGGATGCAAATTCTGAGAAGCTCTTCCAGAACTTACATGGTGATCTTTTCTTCTTGGCTTGGACTACTACTCCGTGGACTCTTCCATCAAATACAGGGCTAGCTGTAGGAGCTAACATCACTTACGTTAAAGTGAAAACCTTTAACCCCTATACTTTTGAGCCTATTACTGTTATATTAGCTAAGGAGCTTGTTGGTAAATACTTCCCTGAAAAGAATGCTGGATTAGCTCTGGAGGAGTACGAAGCAGGACAGAAGGCTATTCCTTATGTTATCGAAGAAGAGTATAAGGGAAGAGAGTTTGAAGGAATTCGCTATGAGCAGTTAATGCCGTATGCTGTTCCTGAGACTGGAGATCCTTTCCGAGTTGTTTTAGGTGATTTCGTTACTACCGAAGATGGTACCGGTATTGTTCATATTGCTCCAAGTTTTGGTGCAGATGACTTTAAGGTTGGCCGTCAGTATGGGCTTGGCTCGTTGACGTTAGTGGACAAGCAGGGGCGTTTTACCGCAGAGATGGGTGAGTTTGCTGGTCGTTTCGTTAAACCGGAGTATGATCCAACGTTTGATCCAAAGACATCAGAGAGCATCGATATAGAGATTATCGTTAAACTCAAGAAAGAGAATAAAGCATTTAAAACAGAGAAATACGAGCACTCTTATCCTCATTGCTGGAGAACTGATAAACCTATTTTATACTATCCCTTGGACTCATGGTTTATTAAAACCACCGAGCTAAAAGATCGTATGATTGAATCTAATAAAACGATCAACTGGAAGCCAGAGTCTACAGGTACCGGTCGTTTTGGTAATTGGTTGGAGAATCTAGTTGATTGGAACCTGTCGAGGTCTCGTTTTTGGGGTACTCCATTGCCCGTTTGGAGAAGTGAAGATGGTTCGGAGGAGATCTGTATTGGATCAGTTGAAGAGCTCTATAATGAAATAGAGAAAGCTATAGCTGCAGGGATAATGAGTCATAACCCAATGAAAGACTATAAGGCTGGTGACTATACTGCAGATAATTATAATAAGTTTGATCTTCATCGTCCATTTGTTGATGATATACATTTGGTTTCACCCACGGGCAAGGTAATGCACCGTGAAAGTGATCTTATAGATGTCTGGTTTGACTCAGGTGCTATGCCCTATGCTCAGTTTCATTATCCATTTGAAAAGAAGGACGAACTGAATAACTTCTTCCCTGCCGATTTCATTGCAGAAGGTGTTGACCAGACACGTGGATGGTTCTTTACCCTTCATGCCATTGGAAACATGATATTTGATTCAGTGGCATTCAAGAATGTTGTATCAAACGGGCTTGTTTTGGATAAGAATGGCAATAAGATGTCGAAGCGATTGGGCAATGCCGTTGATCCATTTGAAACGCTCGATAAGTTTGGCCCTGATGCTACAAGATGGTATATGATTACTAACTCGCAGCCTTGGGATAATCTCAAGTTCGATCTTAATGGTATTGGTGAGGTTCAGAGAAAGCTCTTTGGGACTCTTCATAACACATACTCTTTCTTTACAATGTATGCGAATATTGATGGCTTCACCTACAGTGAGCCAGATATTGCATGGAGTGAACGTCCGGAATTAGATCGTTGGATTTTATCAGAATTGAATACTCTGATACGACAAACCGATGAGTGCTATGAAGATTACGAGCCTACGCGTGCAGGAAGGCTGGTAGGAAACTTTGTAGATGAGCATTTGAGCAATTGGTATGTTAGACTAAGTCGTCGTCGCTTCTGGAAAGGAGATTATTCGAAAGATAAGATTTCTGCCTATCAGACACTTTATACCTGTCTTGAGACACTTTCACGCATCATTGCACCCATTGCTCCATTCTATGCTGATCGGTTATTTAATGATTTGAATGCCGTAACCGGTAGAGAGAAAGCAATCTCGGTTCATTTAACTGATTATCCTGTAGCTGATCTATCAATGATAGATAGTGCTTTAGAGCAACAGATGGAGTTAGCTCAAAAAGTTAGTTCAATGGTGTTATCGTTAAGGAAGAAGAGCGCATTAAGAGTAAGACAGCCGTTACAGAAGATCATGATACCATTGAGTGATCCGACAGTAATAGGGTATATCGATAATATCAGAGATATCATTTTAGGAGAGGTGAATGTCAAAGAGCTTGAGATCATGAGCGAAGACAACACCATGTTAGTTAAAAAGATTAAAGCAGATTTTAAGAAATTGGGTGCTCGGTTGGGTAAACAGATGAAGAGCGCCGCTAATGCGATAGCTTCATTTAGTCAAGAGCAGATTAGAGAGCTGGAAAGAGTAGGGCAGACACAAATAGAAGCTGATGGTTTAGCCATACTTATACAGGCCGATGAGGTTGAGATCACAACAGAAGATATCCCGGGATGGGTCGTATCAAGTGAAGGGAACATCACGGTAGCTCTTGATATAACTGTTACAGAACCTCTAAGACTTGAAGGGATTGCTCGCGATTTAATCAATAGAATTCAAAACATAAGAAAAGAGAGCGGGCTGGAGGTTACTGACCGAATTAAAATAACTTTGCAAAACCAGCCGGAACTGAAAGTTGCGGTACAACAAAACCTCGAATACATCTGTAATGAAACGCTTACAGATAACATCTTCTGGTCAGATGAAGCTTCTGACCTAATTTGGCATGATGCCGAGATTGCTGATAATATCACGGCTAAACTGGCCATCCGGAAAAGTTTATAAACCCCTCAAAAAAAAGGAGGAATTATGGCCCAACAGGAAAACAAAACCAAGACGCGCTACTCTGATGAAGAGTTAGAGGAGTTCCGTCAGATCATTCTTGATAAGTTAGGTAAAGCACGGGAAGATCTTAAGTTATTAACCGATGCCTATACTAATGTAGAAGAGAATGGAACAAGCGACACCTCGCCTACCTTTAAGGTCTTAGAGGAAGGGTATCAGGTTATGTCAAAAGAGGAGAATGGTAAATTGGCTGCCCGTCAGCATAAGTTCATTACCTCTCTTGAGAATGCTTTAATTCGAATCGAAAACAAGTCTTATGGTATTTGCCGGGCTACCGGTCAACTGATACCTAAAGAAAGGTTGAGAATCGTGCCTCACGCAACTCTGAGTATCGACGCTAAGCTCAATCAAAACGAGCCGAATAAATAGTTGAATTTTGAAATAGACCGGACATCCGTCTCTTCTTTTATAAATGAAGGAGTGGCATGTTCGGTCTGTCTTTAATATCTGGTGTAAGTTGAAAAAAGTAGCATTAATTGTCTTAATAGTTTTAATCTTAGATCAAACCTTAAAGTTCTGGATTAAACTAAATATGTTTATTGGCCAAGAATACAACATTTTCGGTCACTGGTTTATCATTCATTTTACGGAAAATGAGGGGATGGCATTTGGGATGAAGTTAGGAGGAGATTGGGGTAAGTTAGCCTTAAGCCTTTTAAGAATAGTAGCCGTTGGGCTTATTGGATATTATCTCTATACTTTAACAAGACGAAAGGTAAAACAAGGGGTAATCATTGGTATCTCACTCATTTTTGCTGGTGCACTTGGGAATATTTTAGATTCTGCATTCTATGGACTGATATTCTCCGAATCAACTTATTATCAAATGGCAACCCTTCTCCCTGATGGGGGTGGATACACTTCTTTCCTTCATGGCAAAGTGGTAGATATGCTCTACTTTCCTATTATTGATATGACACTACCAAATTGGATTCCTATCTGGGGTGGAGAGAATTTTCAATTTTTTAGACCCGTATTCAATTTAGCAGATTCTGCAATCACATGTGGTGTGTTGTGGCTTCTTCTATTTCATCGTAATTTTTTCTCGGATAATAAACAGAATTGATTAATTCTTGTTTATAAATGGTCGTGACCATGAATTGAAGCGAAAAATCATTTTAAATAGAGGTTGGATTCAAAAAATCATGTAAGTTTGTCACAGCGATAATTGCTCATTTCTATGCAAGCAAAACGAATTGGAATCATTTCCCAAATTATCGGACCAGTAATCGATGTTGTCTTTGAAAATGAAAAAGACCTGCCCGATATTTACGAGGCTCTGACAATCACCAGAGATAATGGCGAAGAGTTGATCATTGAGTGTCAACAATTAATTGGAGAAAACACTGTTAGAACCATAGCGATGGACTCGACCGATGGTCTTCGTCGTGGGATGTCAGTGGTGGCTAATGGAGTTCCAATTTCTATGCCTGTAGGTGATGAGATTAGTGGCCGTTTGTTTAACGTTGTTGGTAAGGCCATTGATGGGTTGCCTGTTGTTAAGACAGAGAAAAGCTATCCCATACACCGTGATCCCCCAACATTTGAGAACCTGACTACCACAAAGGAGGTGCTTTACACAGGTATCAAGGTTATTGACTTGATTGAGCCCTATGCAAAAGGGGGTAAGATTGGTCTGTTCGGTGGCGCCGGTGTCGGTAAAACCGTAATTATCATGGAGCTCATTAACAATATTGCAAAGGTTTACTCCGGTCAGTCTGTTTTTGCGGGTGTTGGTGAACGTACGCGTGAAGGAAATGACCTGCTTCGTGAAATGATTGAATCGGGTGTAATCAGATACGGTGAAGAGTTCTTTAAGGATATGGAAGCCGGCGGATGGGATATATCGAAGGTTGATAAAGAGGAGCTAGCTAAATCGCAAGCTACTTTGGTTTTCGGCCAGATGAATGAACCTCCTGGAGCTCGTGCTCGTGTTGCTCTAAGTGGGCTTACTCTTGCTGAGTATTACCGTGATGGAGATGAAAAAACTGGTGGAAGAGATATCCTCTTCTTTATTGACAATATCTTCCGTTTTACTCAGGCAGGATCTGAAGTATCGGCGTTATTAGGGAGAATGCCCTCAGCTGTAGGTTACCAACCTACACTTGCTACCGAAATGGGTATCATGCAAGAGCGTATCACATCAACAAAAAGGGGTTCTATCACCTCTGTCCAGGCGGTATATGTCCCCGCTGATGACTTGACAGACCCTGCGCCTGCAACAACTTTTACTCACCTTGATGCTACAACCGTTCTGTCACGTAAGATCTCTGAGCTCGGAATTTATCCGGCTGTAGATCCTCTTGACTCTACCTCTCGTATTCTCTCCCCAGATGTAGTCGGAGAAGAACACTACCGTTGTGCTCAACGTGTAAAAAATCTTTTACAACGCTATAAAGAACTTCAAGATATCATCGCAATTCTTGGAATGGATGAGCTTTCCGAAGAAGACAAGCTAGTTGTTCACCGCGCTCGTCGTGTCCAACGTTTCCTCTCTCAACCTTTCCACGTTGCTGAACAGTTCACCAATATCCCGGGTACCATTGTCTCTATTGAAGACACTATTAAGGGTTTCAATATGATCATGGATGGTGAAGTTGACCAGTACCCCGAGGCAGCATTTAACTTAGTTGGTACAATTGAGGATGCTATTGAGAAGGGGAAAAAGATGATAGAAGAAAGTAAAGCTTAATCATTATGACGCTTGAAATCATAACTCCTGATAAGTCATTGTTCCGCGGAAATGAGATCTCCTTGGTTCAAATGCCGGGACTTGACGGCCTGTTTGAGGTTTTAGAAAATCATGCCCCAATGATTGCTGCGCTTAAAGAAGGTAAGATTAAAGTAATAGATCAAAAGAATCAAACGCTTTGGTTCGATATCAAAGGAGGTATCGCCGAGATTTTGAATAATAAAGTACTTGTCTTAGCTTCTTGATGAAGCAGGTATATATAGTAAGACCATCTCCTATTCGAGATGGTCTTTTTTTTTGGTACCCTTGACACTATGGAGTCAAAAAGACTTAAAGGTAATTTCGATAAGTATATAAATACTTCCCTAAAAGAAAAAGTAGTAGAAGATTGAAAAAATAACGGGTTGGTTTTAGTTTTAGGTGTGTTGAGAGTACTTAATATCAAAAAAATATTAATGATCTCTTTAGTTAATAAAAAAATCAGAATGGGTTGTCTTACATTTGTATAACCAACATACCCTTTATGCAGGTAGACGAAACGTTCAATATTCTCATTGTTGATGATCGACCAGAGAATCTTTTAACTCTTGAGAGTATTTTAGATAGCCCTGAACTAAACATTATTAAGGCTAGTTCAGGAAATGAGGCTCTTGCTCTAATGTGGGAGCATGAATTTGCCCTAGTACTGCTAGATGTTCAAATGCCGATAATGGATGGTTTTGAAACGGCAGAGATCATGAGAAGTCGGGAGAAGACCAAGAATATACCCATCATCTTTATTACTGCAATAAGTAAAGACCGAAGTCATGTCTTTAGAGGCTACGAAAGTGGAGCGGTTGACTATCTTTATAAGCCTCTTGATATGGATGTGCTTCGCAGTAAAATTAAGGCTTTTATAGAGTTTTTTCGGCATAAAAATGCTTTGCAAAGAACTACTAAACAGCTAGAGAAGACAATAAAAGAATTAGAGGAGGCAAAAAGGACAGCTGAAGAGGCAACACATGCTAAAAGTATGTTTCTTGCAACTATGAGTCATGAAATCAGAACTCCTTTAAATGGCATCATAGGGATGTCGGAGTTATTGTTGACAGAGACAGAGTCTGCTGAGCAAAGTGAGAAAGTCAAAGCTATCAAAGATTCAGGTGAATCATTGTTGGAGATAATAAATGACATCTTGGACGTTTCCAAAATAGAAGCTGATCGAATGGAGCTAGAGACGATTCCCTTTTCAATCCAAGAACTATGCAGTAAAATAGCTAAAATGATTGCTGTAAAAGCTGGAGAGAAAAATTTAACGCTGCAATTTGAATTAGCCCCAAATTTACCTGATTTGGTGATTGGAGATCCACTGCGTATTCGGCAGGTTTTGCTTAATTTTCTCAGTAATGCAATCAAGTTTACCCCCAATGGAACCATTAAGCTTACGATAGATTTGTTAAGTCGTATGGGTAAAAAGGCCTCTATTGAGTTTGCTGTTATTGACCAAGGGATCGGGATTTCTCAAGAGCAAATAGGACGACTCTTTCAGACCTTCCAACAGGCTGATCATACTATATCAAGGAAATTTGGTGGTACCGGCTTGGGGTTATTTATTTCTCAAAGACTGGTTACTATGATGGGTGGGATAATACAAGTGACCAGTAAACTTAATGAAGGCAGTCGCTTCTCTTTTATTCTTGATATGGAAGCTCAGAAAGAAGCAGAAGAAATGGGAGAGATGGCTAAGAATCTTAATTTGACCAATACACCATTTTATATTATCGATACGGAGGAAAAAAGAGCCGATCTTTTTATTCAAACGGTTAATTACTGGGGATTTAACGGTTATAAAATTCTTCCTAAAGATGCTGAGGTATTCCTCTCGCAGTTATCTTCAGATAAAGAGTGTTTCTTTATAATTGATTGGGACAATCTTAAATCGGATGCGTTTAGGTATGCCCATTTCATTCGCTTGAATATTGGTAGTCATGCCACCATTCTTCTTGCAGGTTATACTAATACCGCTGTTAATCATCCGCAATATTCTTTATTACCTATTAATGGATTTATTCATCGACCTATTGTACCCCTTGATCTTAGAACTATTCTTATTGGTTTGTTGGATCAAAATAAGATAAATTCGCTTCAAGAGAGTCAAAAAGTAGAGTTAGAGGAATCTCTTTTAATTCTCTTAGCGGAAGACCAGATAATTAATCGAAAAATAGCTTCAGGACTACTTATTCGGAAGAAGTATAGAGTATTAGAAGCAGAGAATGGAATCGAGGCAGTGGCACTTTTTAAAGAACATCATCCGAACCTAATCTTAATGGATGTACAGATGCCTGAAATGGATGGCTATGAGGCAACCCGGCAAATTAGAGCCCTTGAAGCAAAAAAAGATTACCATACTCCGATCATCGCTATGACTGCTTACGCAATGAAGGGCGATGAACTTTTATCCTTGGATGCTGGCATGGATAATCACCTTACTAAACCATTCAAACCAGAAGAACTTTATCAAAAAATTGTTGAATTAACTAAGCAATACCCCATTAGATAATGAAAATCTTAACCCATTTACCTATACGGCAAAAACTTTATTTAATCTCTATCATTTCTGCTTTGGGATTAATTGCCACTGGTTTGGCAGCAAATTATCTGTTTAATTCAACTAGGGTTATCAGCTTTATTCTTAGAGGCCAACGGGTACATAATGTTTCCTATCATGCTGCAATTTCTCACTATTATAAGTATATGGTCGATAATGACACAGCTGAAATCAGACAGGCTCAAGTATACCTGAACCGCGCCGAGAGTTTAGCTCGAGCCTTTGGTTCTATTGATCAAAAAGCAAATGCATTATCTGACTCTGAATTTAAAGCATACATACTTGAAAACTTTGGATTTGCCTATAATAATAAGATAAGTGATAATAATCTATTAGCCTCTCGACTTAAACTCTTCCTAACGTTTGAAGGAGAGAGTTTCGTTAACGGAATTCGAATGGCAGAAAAAACATATGTTATAGGAAAGGCCTTTAGAAAAGATATGGAGACCTACGTTAAAAGCCCTTCACCGGAGTTAAGAGCACGAATTGATGATCAGGTTAACCAAATAGAACAAGAGGAGGAGAAATTTGCAAGTACGATGAATGCTATCAACGATAATGCCCACAACCTCCTCGTTGTAGCTTCTGTTATTATTGTCATATTAATGCTTGTTTTAACTACACTTGCCACTTTACTTATCGCCTCTACAATTTCTAAGCCTATTGATGATCTGGTTCGTCAGTTTAAAAAACTCTCTACTGGTGAGATTGCCGATAATATTATTAATACTCGTCGCGATGAAATAGGTACACTGACTTCTGAGATCAATAATACACTCGAAGTTCTACGTAACATCACTCATCAGGCTCAAACAATCGCTAATGGGGATTACTCTACTCGCTTGACCCCTCGTTCCGAGAAGGATACCATGAGTATTGCCCTAAACCAGATGACTGAGGCTTTAAAGGAATCAGCTATCGCAAAGACTCAGGAAAACTGGCACAAAAACGGCATCGCAGCCATCAATGATCTAGTTAGAGGAGATAAAAAGATGGAGCTTATATCTGAAAAATCGCTCTCTTATCTAACCCAATATCTTGAGGCTCGAATGGGAATGATTTACCTGATGGAGGGGAATAACACCCTTCGATTAATATCAACCTATGCCTATCATGATCGAACAGGAAACTTCTCTACAATTAAAGTTGGTGAAGGGTTAATTGGTCAAGCAGCCAAAGAGGGTTCTCTTATTGAATTTTCTGGAATCAAGGAGAATGCTCCAATGTACAATTCGGGCCTGTATGAAGAGATACCTAACTTCTTACTGGCTCTCCCAATGAAATTTAATAACGAGGTAAACGGGGTTATCGTTCTTGCTTCAATGGAGAAATTCTCAAAGGAAAAAAGGGAATTTATTATTCAGGCTTCTGAAATTATTTCCGTGGCCATCTCTTCAGCTATTACTCGGTTAAAAATAGAGACCCTTCTCAGTCAAACACAAGATCAGGCTGAGAAACTTCAAATGCAACAAGAGGAACTTCGTCAATCTAATGAAGAGTTGGAAGAACAAACCCGTGCTCTTAAAGCTTCTGAAGAGACTCTACAAACTCAGCAGGAGGAATTACGTGTTACGAATGAGGAATTAGAGGAACGTTCGAAAGCACTAGAAAAAGAAAGAGACACGATAAAGCAAAAGAACGACGAGCTTAGCCTTATGCAAGATGAGATCTCAAAAAAAGCTTCTGCTCTAGAAATCGCATCAAAATATAAGTCCGAGTTCCTTGCTAATATGAGCCACGAACTTAGAACGCCCCTAAACTCAATTCTGGTACTTTCTCAATTACTGACAGAGAATAAAACCCAGAATTTAAATGAAAAACAGATTGAGTTTGCTAAAACTATTAACAGTTCAGGCAGTGATCTTCTTGCCTTAATCAATGATATTTTAGATTTATCAAAGGTCGAATCGGGTAAAGTTGATGTGATGCATGATCAGATTGGTACATCTGACTTTTTAGGCCAGATGGAGACGGTTTTCCTGCCCTTAGCCCGGCAAAAAAGTATTGATCTAATTACAGAAGCCTATGCCGATGCGCCTGCCTATTTTACAAGCGATCAAAAAAGACTTGGGCAGATCATTAAGAATCTGTTGAGCAATGCTATTAAGTTTACAAGTAAAGGAGAGGTAAGACTTACAATTAAAAGTGCCCCATCTAATATAAGATTTCAGAATGCAGCGCTAAAACCAGGACAAGTCCTCGCAATTGAAGTAAAAGATACCGGAATTGGAATTCCAACTGAGAAGCATAATCTGATCTTTGAAGCTTTCCAACAGGTTGATGGTACCACAAGTAGAAAATATGGTGGCACAGGCCTTGGTTTAACTATCTCTAGGTCATTTGCCGCTTTATTACAGGGTGAAATCCATCTAGAGAGTCGAGAAGGGGTCGGTAGTACCTTTACCTTGTTTATTCCCAAGACTATTGAAGAATCTTTTAGCGATGATGTTTTATCTAATGTTTCAGATCTTTCTCATGATACTGAAAAATCCTTAAGCAATAGGGTAAGAGTATCAGAGAAATCAAAAAAATCAGAGAGTCGCACGACCGCTAGTTCAGCTGCAAATGCGGAAGATCTTTCGGAAAATGGAGGACCTCTCTTACTCATTATTGAAGATGATCTTCAATTTGCAAAGGTTGTTTGTAGCTTAGCCAAAGAGAAAGGGTTTAGATGTCTTCATGCTCCTGATGGAGAAACTGGCTTGCATTATGCTGATTTTCATCATCCAGATGCCATTATTCTGGATGTTGGATTGCCAGGAATAGACGGGATAGAAGTTTTAAAGCAGCTGAAGCAAAACCCGGATACTCGCTTAATCCCGGTACATATAATGACCGCCCGTGATGAGACCTTAGATTCTCTTAAGATGGGTGCTATTGGAATATTAACAAAGCCGGTTGACCCTCAAAAGCTAGAAGGTGCATTTCTCAAGATTGAGGATATGATTTCACGTAAAGTGAAAAAACTGTTGATAGTGGAAGATGATGAAGGGATGAGAAAGAGCATTAAAGAACTTGTTGGGTCAACTGATATCGATATAGAAACGGTAGATGAAGGGAGTAGAGCCTTCGAGTTGATTAGCCAAGAACTCTTTGACTGTATTATCTTAGACCTGGGGCTTAAAGGGATGTCAGGTTTCGAGCTCTTGGAGAAAATCAGGCATAATGAAAATGCAAGACATATACCGGTCATTATTTATACCGGTAAAGATCTTTCAAGAGCTGAAGAGGAGCGACTTCAACGATTTGCTGATAGTATCATCATTAAAGGAGCAAAGTCGCCTGATAGACTTCTAGCCGAGACCACTCTTTTTCTACATAAAATGCAAAAGAGCCTTAAAATGTCGTCAGAAGATAACTTGTTAACAGATAAAGATGAGGTATTGAAAGACAAGAAAATATTAATCGTTGATGATGATATGAGGAATGTCTTTGCCTTATCAAGTGTTCTGGAGGAGAAAGGATTGCTAATAACCGTTGCTAGAAATGGGAAGGAAGGGATTAGTAAACTCAATGCTAATCACGATATTCAACTTGTTTTGATGGATATTATGATGCCAGAGATGGATGGTTATGAAGCGATGAGAGAGATCCGAAAAAGACCAATATGGGCTCGACTTCCTATCATTGCACTGACAGCTAAAGCTATGAAAGAAGATCGTGAAAAGTGTATCGAAGCAGGGGCCAATGACTACCTTACTAAACCAGTGGATACCTCCCGCCTTTTATCTCTATTACGTGTCTGGTTGTATAATTCACCTCAAAAAGGCTAAATGATGAATAGCAGACCGAAAGTCTTAATCGTTGATGATATTGAACAAAACCTCATAACCCTTGAGGCCATTTTGAGTGATTTTGAAATCACTTTTTTAAAAGCTTTATCGGGAAATGAAGCCTTGTCATTGGCTTTAGAACATGACTTTGCTCTGGCTATTATTGATATACAAATGCCTGAAATGGATGGCTATGAGACGGTAAAGCTTATGAGACAGGTAAAGAGAACTCGTAACTTACCAATAATTTATGTCTCAGCTATCTATAAGGAGGAGTTTCATGTTATAAAGGGGATTGAAGCAGGGGCCGTCGATTTTATTGTTAAACCAATTATCCCTGAAATTCTGAGAGGGAAAGTTCGTGTTTTTTTGGAACTCTATCTTTATAGAGTACATCTTGAACATCTTGTAAGCAATAGAACTGCCCAACTTGAAGATGCTATTGCTGCATTGCAACTTGAAAAGCAAAAGGCAGAAGCTGCTACTCGCTCTAAGTCGCTTTTCCTAGCTAGTATGAGTCATGAAATTAGAACTCCGCTAAATGGGATAATTGGAATGATCAGTTTGTTAAAAAGTACTTCACTTAACCCCGAACAACATGATATCCTTTCTATTATTAATACTTCAGGCGATTTCTTAATTAATATTGTGAATGATATTCTCGATTTTTCGAAAATTGAATCTGGGGAGGTCATTCTCGAAAACCGTAATCTGAATCTTTATAAATTACTTGAAGATATAATAAAGCTCTTCTCTTTTAAATGCAGTGAGAAGAGCATCTCTTTAGTATTGAAAATTGCCTCAGATGTTCCTAAATTCATTATAGGTGATCAGATCAGACTAAAACAGATCTTAATTAATTTAGTTGGAAATGCAATTAAATTCACCGACAACGGGGAGGTTACTGTTTCTGTTTCTATTGAAGGCAAAAATGGGGATCATACTATAGTCAATTTTGCAATTTCTGATACTGGAATAGGAATGACTGAGACCGAAATTTCAAAAATATTCTCCTATTTTAAACAGGCAGAGGTCAGCACAACAAGAAAGTATGGTGGTTCAGGTTTGGGTCTTGCTATTTGTAAAAACCTTTGTGCTCTAATGAATGGAAGTATAAAGGTTGAGAGTACTCCCAGTGTTGGGTCTACTTTTTTTGTTACACTTCCTTTTAATGTTGGTGAAGTCATTGAAGAATCTGATATTATTCAAACCTCTTTACCTACTGATTTTGACTTTTCTTCAGTAAATATTCTGCTTGCTGAAGATAATCTAATCAATCAAAAGGTTGCTAGCATGACATTATCTCGCATTGGGTGTCATTATGAAATCGTTTCTAATGGCCTTGAAGCTATTGAGGCCTTTCGAAAGACCAAGTGGGATATTATTTTGATGGATTTACAAATGCCAGTGATGGATGGCCTTGAAGCAACAGCACATATTCGAGAGTTAGAGAGACAGGAACTATCAATTCCAACTTTTATTGCAGCAATGACAGCTGATGCAATGCCAGAAACTCGTGAAAAGTGCAGGGTTGCTGGCATGAATTCTTTTATCTCAAAGCCATTTAAACCAACTGACCTTAACAATTTATTTTCGAATTATTTGAGTCATAAACAACAAAACAACGTTTGATAATTCTCGCATGAATGCACATGAACTAAATGAATTACACACTATTGAGATTAGTCTCTTTCTTGAAGGCTTATTTAGACAACATGGTTATGATTTTCGAAACTACTCTCAAGCGCATCTTAAACGCAGACTTCTTCATCGTATGAAGCTTCTGGAGTTAAAGAGCATTTCTCAATTACAACATGAGATGTTTTATAACCCCGCCGTCCTTCAGCAGATTCTCTATGATTTAAGCATTAATGTCACAGAAATGTTTCGTGACCCCACATTCTATCAGGCTCTCAGAAGTGAAGTCGTTCCTTTACTTAAAACTTATCCATTTATAAAAATATGGCATGCTGGCTGCTCTACCGGAGAGGAGGTCTACTCAATGGCTATTCTCCTAAAGGAAGAGGGTTTGTACGATCGTTCTCAGATCTATGCTACTGATTTTAATCAAAAGGTTCTTAAAACTGCTAAGGCCGGTATTTTCTCTATTGAACATATACGGGATTATACTCAGAATTATCAAAAGGCTGGAGGTAAGGAATCCTTTTCGGCCTATTATGATGCTGATTACAACTCTGTAATTATGGATTCCTCGCTACGAAAAAATGTGGTTTTTGCCGATCATAATCTTGTTACTGATGGTGTTTTTGCAGAAATGCATCTGGTAATTTGCAGAAATGTCCTTATCTATTTTGATCGTCAACTTCAAGATCGCGTGATTCATCTTTTCTTAAACAGTCTGGCTCCTGGTGGAGTGCTCTGTCTTGGTAATAAAGAGAATATCCAGTTCTCTTCTTGGGCTAACCATTTTTCTGTTATCAGTCCCACTGAAAAAATCTTTAAAAAGCTCTATTCTTCACCTGATCCTTTGAAAAATGCATGAACCCACAACGACATCTCTTTTTGATGGATCTGCTCAGGCTATTGTCATTGGCTCCTCAGCGGGAGGAATTGATGCGCTTAGCCAGATTATTAAGAACTTAAAGCCATCTTTTACCATTCCAATTCTAATTACTCAACATATTGGGGCTTCATCAGAGAATTATTTAGTACAACATCTTAATAAACTCACACATCTTCAAGTTAAAGAGGCTACAGATAAAGAGCAGATTGCTCAAGGGTACGTTTATCTAGCACCGCCTAATTATCATCTATTAGTTGAGGAAGATTTTTCTATTTCGTTAACTGTCGATGAAAAGGTCAGCTATGCCAGACCCTCTATTGATGTTCTTTTTGAGACAGCTGCAAGAGCTTTCCAAAATCATTTAATAGCTGTGATCCTAACTGGAGCCAATAACGATGGTACAGCCGGTGCTGCTGTGGTAAAACAATTCGGAGGGTTTATTATTGCTCAAGAACCTAGTTCGGCCTACATCGCAACGATGCCTCAATCTGTTATACATAACGTTGGTGCCGATAGAATAGGCAATCTTTTGGAAATAGGGGAGATGCTTAACTCATTTTCTTAGTTTGACAAGAATGGGATTAGCATAGCAGTTTATATTTTCAGAGATGAGCAACCTCAGAGGTGTAGCGTTTATTCAGCCTTGTTTATTAGTTTGAAAGACCCAACATTTGCTGAAGAGTCTTTATTGCCTCATTGTACTTTATAAGCTCATGAGTAAGAATTTCTTGGTCAACTAAGGTGGATGCTACCTCTAACTGTTTTAAAAGGTCATCCCTAACTTCTTGAAATTTTCTTAATCGAAGTTTAAGTAAAGAAAGATGGACCAATTTATTCGGATCATCATACTCTCGTGCCGTGTAAATTCCTTTTTCGGTCTCCCAAAGAGGACTGATTTCGTGAAAAGTCTCGACAAATCCTGCCGCCAGCTTACTAATTTCGGGATCTTGATGGTAAATAAAATGAGACTCTTTGAACGTAGTGTTATAGTCAACTAGAGCTCTTGAAATCTCATCGAAAATTTTCTGGTATAAAGGGTTCTTAAAGACATAGGCCTCACTGGTAAGATCGTTCACAATCTCTTTTGCTGAAGGTACTAAAACTCTGTTGCTATTTGAGTCAGCTT
>JACCEE011000850.1_pt1 | contig 27097 bp, 26 predicted proteins | sample 7449931 | NCBI WGS metagenome assembly JACCEE01 (sample SAMN15323457, study PRJNA562643) | freshwater metagenome | isolation source: river surface water | place: USA:Blue River Watershed | collected 2017-08-19 | reverse complement strand
CAGCAGCCGCTCCTGCTGACGCAGCTGCTCCAGCAGCAGCACCTGCTGACGCAGCAGCTCCAGCAGCAGCACCTGCTGACGCAGCGGCTCCAGCAGCGCACTAAAATTATTTAAAGACAAATAGTTAAGTTTTTTGAACTATTTAGCTTAAAGTAAATATGAAGAGTCGGCATTCTCAATAGAGATGCCGACTTTTTTATGCCTGTTATTTAGCCCAAGTATCACGCAATGTAACAGTCCGATTAAAAATAAGTTTATCTGCGCGGCTGTCTGTATCAACACAAAAATAGCCCATCCGTTCAAATTGATAGCGATTGCCAATTTCGGCATCTACTAAACTCGCTTCTACACGGCAATCTTCGAATATTTCCAACGAATGCGGGTTTAACGCAGCTAAAAAGTTTTCTTGTGCATCAGGATTAGGAACGCAAAATAAACGATCATATAACCGCAACTGTGCGCGGAGTGAATGAGCTTCAGAAACCCAATGAATAACGCCGCTAACTTTGCGCCCGTCGGGATTTTTGCCTAACGTTGCAGGGTCATAGCTACAACGCAATTCTATGATTTTGCCGGTGTCATCTTGAATCACTTGGTTGCATTTAATCACATAGCTGCCGCGTAAACGTACTTCGCCGCCGACAATCAAACGCTTAAATTTGGGGGGAGGCACTAACGCAAAGTCGTCCTCTTCAATTAAAATTATTTTAGAAAAAGCAATCGTACGGCTGCCTAATTCGGGTTTTTGTGGATGGTTACTGATTTGTAAGTGTTCAATTTGTGCATCAGGATAGTTTTCAATCACTACGCGCAACGGCTTTAATACCGCCATCGCGCGTAACGCATGTTCATTTAAATCTTCGCGGATACAATTTTCTAATACTGCCATCTCTATCCACGCATCTTTTTTCGTTAAGCCAATGCGTTCACAAAAATCGCGAATGGCAGCAGGCGTAACCCCCGCGCGGCGCAATCCCGCCAAGGTTGGCATCCGTGGGTCATCCCAACCATGGACATGCTGTTCGTTGACTAATTGAGCCAATTTGCGTTTACTGACAATGGTGTATTCTAATTGCAAACGTGCAAATTCAATTTGCTGCGGGTGACACGGTGTTTGTAGTTTGTCTAATACCCAATCATATAATGGGCGATGGTCTTCAAACTCTAATGTACACAATGAATGCGTAATGCCTTCAAGAGCATCGGAAATGCAATGCGTGTAATCATACATCGGGTAAATGCACCACGCATCACCAGTACGCTGATGGTGAACATGGCGTATCCGATAAATCACCGGATCACGCATATTCACATTCGGTGAAGCCATGTCAATTTTAGCCCGCAGGACATAAGCTCCATCGGCAAATTCGCCTTGACGCATACGCGTAAATAAATCCAAACTTTCTGCAATTGGACGCGAGCGGTTAGGGCTTTCTGTTCCCGGTTCGGTTAACGTGCCACGATACGCCCGCATTTGTTCAGCACTTAAATCATCAATATACGCATCACCTTGTTGAATAAGTTGCACTGCGTATTGATACAGTTGCTCAAAATAATCCGAGGCGTGTAGTTTTTGCGTCCAGTTAAAACCTAACCAAGACACGTCTTTTTCAATAGACTGCATAAATTCGACACTTTCTTTTTCCGGATTGGTGTCATCAAAGCGCAAATTACAACTGCCGTGGTTTTCAGCAGCAATGCCAAAGTTAAGGCAAATTGATTTCGCATGACCGATGTGTAAATAACCGTTCGGTTCAGGCGGAAAACGGGTTGCGACCCGACCATTATGCTTATTTTCGCTTAAGTCATGGGCAACAATTTGCCGGATAAAATTTGTCGGAAGTTGAGATTCAGTAGTGGACATAAATGTAAGTAGAGGTAAAGTTGAAAAAAATCCCCCGCCTGTTCCTTCATTAACAGGGCAGGGGGGATTTAAAAAAACAGATTTTATTACAATTTGTGATAACCGGTTTCTTCATGGAGTACGATGTCTAAGCCTTCTTGTTCTTCATCACTGCTAACCCGCAAGCCGATGAATTTCTCAATAGCCTTTAAAATCAAATAGCTAAATAACGCGCTCCAAACAGCAGTCACTAAAATCGCTAATGCTTGTACGCCGACTTGCTCTAGCACAGAAACACCTTCATTTAAACCTAAGCCGCCTAAGCTTTTTGCCGAAAACACGCCGGTCAATAATGAACCAATCACGCCGCCTACGCCATGTACTGGAAATACATCTAAAGAATCATCTATGACTAATACCCGTTTAACATATTGGGTAGCGTAAAAACACACAATACCGGCAGTGATACCTATTATTAAGCCACCGAAAGGACCGACGTAACCAGAGGCTGGGGTAATGGTGCCTAAACCTGCCACCATTCCGGTCACAATACCGAGTACGCTTGGACGATTAAAACGTTTCCATTCAATGCACATCCACGTTAAAGAGCCGGCAGCAGCAGCAATATGGGTGACTAGAATCGCCATACCGGCACTGCCGTCAGCTTTTAAAGCACTGCCGCCATTAAAACCGAACCAACCTACCCATAACATGCCAGCACCAGTTACGACCATAGTCATATTGTGTGGCGGCATGGCGATAGCCGGAAAGCCCTTGCGATGTCCTAAAACCAAGGCGGCTACTAAAGCAGCAACGCCAGCATTCACATGAATGACAATGCCACCGGCAAAGTCGCGTGTACCTAGGTCGGCTAACCAGCCGCCGCCCCAAATCCAGTGGCAGATTGGCATATACACTAAAATCAGCCACAAGCCACTAAACCATAACATCGCCGAAAACTTCATCCGCTCAGCAAATGCACCCACAATCAACGCCGGCGTAATAACTGCAAAAGTTAACTGAAACATAAAATACACTGTTTCTGGGATGTCGCCGATTAAGTGTTCTACGCCCAAGTCGGGTAAAAAAGCTTTGGAAAAACCACCTATCAGTTTTTGTACATTGCCACCATCGGCAAAAATAAGGCTGTAAACCCCAGCTAACCATAACAATGACACCAGACAAGTGATAGAAAAACACTGCATTAATACCGATAACACGTTTTTGCTTCTGACCAAGCCCGCGTAAAACAGTGACAAGCCGGGTAAGGTCATAAATAAAACTAAAGCGGTTGATGTTAACACCCATGCAGTGTTAGCACCGTTTAATTGCGCCGACCACGCGCTAGTCGGTAGTAACAGTAAGGCGAGTAAGAGCCGTTTTTTTTTAGTTGTTATAAACATCGTCTAGGTTCCACACACCACTTAAATTGCATCTTCGCCGGTTTCACCCGTTCTAATCCGAATGACCTGTTCTAAATTAGAAATAAAAATTTTGCCATCGCCGATTTTGCCGGTATGTGCAGCTTTAACGATAGTTTGTACCGCTGATTCAACAATTGCATCGGCAACTGCGATTTCCAGTTTTACTTTGGGCAAAAAATCCACTACATATTCTGCGCCGCGGTACAATTCAGTATGACCTTTTTGTCGTCCAAAGCCCTTTACTTCAGTTGCGGTCACGCCTGCTACACCAATTTCAGATAATGCTTCTCTAACATCATCCATTTTAAAAGGTTTGATAATCGCTGTGATTAATTTCATCTCGTTCTCTTGTTGTGATTAAAATAAAAGCCAAGTGGTTAAAACAATCGGTAATCATAGTGAATTATCTTGCAACATACAATTATATGGGGCAAGGCTGACCTTGGTTAACAGTCACTTTTGCTGTTGTGAGTGTAAAAATTGGGGAATGCGGTGTTCAAGCCAGAAAATCGGTTTTAAAGGGTTAAAGCCACTGATAAACCCTACATGTCCACCGGCGGGGGTGATTTCTAACTGTACTGTTGCAGATAATTCATGCGGACGCGGAATCACCTCAGCGGTCATAAAAGGGTCGTCTTGCGCATGAATTAATAAAGTTGGTACGGTAATTGTTTTGATAAAAGAGCGCGAGCTGGAGCGGTGATAATAATCGTGCGCATCTTTAAATCCATGTAGTTTTGCCACAACGCGCTCATCGAATTGCCAAAAAGACTGGATATGCGATAAATCACCTAATTCTGCCAAACGTGCGGCTTGTTCGAGGTTAGCAATGGCTGTTAAATAGCGTTGCTTATTGGTCATATACGCTTTTAATTCTTTTAATAAATTAGCGCGATAAACTTTAGAAAAACCGTTATCTAATTTGCTTGCACAGGTGCTTAATACAAATGGCACAGACACTGCAATTGCAGCGAATAGTTTGACCGCATTGCCTTGTTCCCCTAGCCATTTTAATAATACATTGCCTCCTAAAGAAAAGCCAACCGCCGCTAACGGTGTATGTGGTTCGCGTTGGCGTAACGTATGATATAAAAAAGCAATGTCTTCCGTATCGCCGGAATGATAGCCCCGTGCTAAATGATTATATTCACCGCTACAGCCACGAAAATTTAATGTGACGGTTCTAAAACCTTCGTGCAATAACTGTTTTTGTAAACCTTTGATATAGATGGATTTTGAACTGCCGGTTAAACCGTGTAATAAAATAACCAGCGGTTTATGTTGTTCACCGCACCAGTCCAGATCAATAAAATCACGGTCCGGTGTGATTAAACGTTCGCGGCGTATCGGCGTATCGGCGTTAACTTTACGCAATAATGCCGGATACAGGGTTTGCAAATGGGGGGTTTTCAGCCACCAAGCGGCTTTAAAAGTTGTGTTAACCAACATGTGTGAAAAAAAATTAAGCTTAAACGTATGGTATTTTAACAATGATGTTTCAAGCGTAAACAGCTTTTTAACTATTTAGGTACGTAAAGCGGATAAAAATTTTTTAACATATTGATTGTTATCTATTCGTAGAACACGCAATTGGGTGTGTGTTTTAAATATTCAAACAAATTGAACATATAAGCTATTGTAAAATATATTTTTTTGTTAAAACAAATTTATTGTTCAGTGTTGTCCTAGGAATGAAAGCCATCACGGCTATGATTTTGTGGTGTAGAATTTCCATACTTTCTATTATCGAGATTATTATGAAAAAATTTACCCTAGTCGCGGCAATGCTGTTGAGTGCGTGTGTGACGATTAATATTTATTTTCCGGCGGCGGCGGCGGAAAAAGCCGCGGATCAAATTATTAAGGGCATTCAAGACAATACACCGAAAAAGCCTGAGCCTAAAGCACAGTTGTTTGATTGGCAGTCGCTTGCGTATCAGTCGGTAGAAATCTTGTTAAATCAGGTTATTAGTCCGGTGCAGGCGGCAGAAGCGGATTTGGATATTGATAGTGAAGAAATTCGTAAATTACAAGCGGGGATGAAAAGCCGTTTTAATTCACTGGTCAGTTTTTATGCGAAAGGTTTTATTGGTATTAAACGTGACGGTTTGGTAGGGTTAAAAGATGCCAGTGATATTCCGCTTAAAGATCGTAACGAAGCGAATAAATTAGTGACTGCGGAAAATAATGATCGCGAAGCGTTGTATCGTGCGATTGCTAATGCTAATGGGCATCCTGAATGGTATGACCAAATTAAAAGCACGTTTGCAGAACGTTGGGTAAGTAATGCGAAAGCAGGCTGGTGGTATGAAGTTGCAAACAATAATTGGAAGCAAAAATAATGGCAGCACGACATAAAACTGGCAAAAGAGCGTTGCCGCAGCCACCGGTTAGGGTAACGGTTGAGTCGTTGTGCCATGATGGGCGTGGTGTGGCGCATGTGGATGGAAAAGTGGTGTTTATTGATGAGGCGTTGGCGGGGGAAGATATTGAGTTTGTGTATACTGAGCATTATAAGGATTATGCGCACGGTCGTGCAGTGAATATTATTACGCCTGCGCCGCAGCGGGTTACGCCGCAGTGTCCGCATTATGGGGTATGTGGAGGATGTAGTTTTCAGCATGTTGCAGACTCGGCGCAAATTATTTTAAAACAAGGTTTGCTGCAAGAGCAGTTTGCGCGTTTGGCTAAAGTGGAGATTCCGCAACTGTGGTCGCCGTTAACTGCTGCGCATTGGGGCTATCGCAGTAAAGCACGGATGGGGGTGAAATATGTCGAAAAAAAGGGTAGGGTGCTTGTGGGGTTTCGAGAGCGGCGACAACCGTTTTTGGCTGAAATAGACAGTTGTAAAGTAATGCAGCCACTGGTGGGGAATAATTTATCGGCGTTGGCAGATATGATTGGCAACCTGTCGATTAAAACCCAGATTCCGCAGATTGAAGTTGCGATGGGGGATAATGAATGCGTATTGGCGTTTCGTGTGTTGCAACCTGCCAGTGACGCGGATAAGCAGATTTTACGCAGCTTTGCGCGTCAATATGGTTTGTCTATTTGCTTACAATCAAAAGGTGTCGATACAATTATGCCTTTGGATGGTGAGCCTGAAGTTATTCCCAGTTATGCACTGCCCGAAATTGGTATCCGGTTTAAATTTAGACCGGCAATGTTTACGCAAGTCAATTATGCCATTAATCGGCAAATGATTCAGCGGGTAATGGATACGTTTGCATTGACTAAGGACGATGTGGTATTGGATTTATTTTGTGGATTGGGGAATTTTACCTTACCGCTGGCAACGCAAGCAGGGCGTGTTGTGGGCGTGGAAGGCGATGCGCCGCTGGTTCAGCATGCACGAGAAAATGCTAAATTAAATCAATTGGATAATGTAGATTTTTATGCTGCTGATTTAAGTAAAGATGTGGCGGGACAAGCGTGGGCAAGGCAAAAATATAGCAAGGTTTTGTTAGACCCGTCCAGAGCCGGCGCGAGCGAAGTATTGCATAATTTAAAGCATTGGCAGCCGCAACAGATTATTTATGTATCGTGTAATCCGTCTACTTTGGCGCGTGATGCGGGGATTTTAGTGCATGAATTAGGCTATAAGTTGATAAAAGCGGGGGTAATGGATATGTTTCCGCAGACTGCGCATGTAGAGTCGATAGCGTTATTTGAAAAATGAATCTTGTTTATTGCGTGACTTTTGCCTTTGTTAATCTTAAATTGATATGGAAATAAAAAAAATTGTCGAAGCGTTGCTGTTTGCCAGTAACGAAACTTTAACCGCAAAACAACTGCAACATCTGTTCCCAGAAACCCAACGTCCGGAAACGCGCTTAATTCAGACCGCGATTGAGTCGTTGATGATGGATTATAGTATTCGTGCGCTGGAATTAAAACAGCTTGCCAGCGGTTACCGTTTTCAAGTACGCGCTGAATTTGCACCTTGGGTCGCGCGGTTGTTTGAGGAAAAACCGAATAAGTATTCGCGTGCTTTACTGGAAACATTGGCGATTATCGCGTATCAACAGCCGGTTACACGTACTGAAATTGAAGATATACGTGGGGTTAGCGTATCATCCTCTATAATGAATACGTTATTAGAGCGCGAATGGATACAAAACGTTGGGCAAAAACAAGTCCCCGGTTTGCCGACTTTGTATGCGACAACCAAGCAATTTTTGGATTATTTTAACCTTTCTTCCTTATCGCAATTGCCCAGTTTAACTGAGCTAAAACAGTGGGATGAGGCAATGATTACCTTACAGCAGCAACAGCAGGTTTACAGTGAACAACAACCCAATCAATAAGCGCACTGCGCCGATTCTTAGAAAAAAAAATGCTCCGCCGTTAAAAAAAAATAGACCGCTTTCGGTGTCTGCGCTTGAGCCGGAGCGTATCCAAAAAGTGTTAGCGCGTGGTGGTTTAGGTTCGCGGCGCGAAATTGAACGCTGGATAGAAGAAAAACGCTTCACTATTAACGGTCAACCGGTGACGTTAGGGCAGGTGCTTAATGTGGGGGATTATTTAGAGCTTAATGGACGGGTGGTACATTGGGAAAAGTTTACAGCGCAGCCGACGCAAGTGTTGATTTATAACAAGCCGGTCGGTGAAGTTGTAACGCGCCATGACCCGGAAAATCGCCCGACGATTTTTAGTCGCTTGCCGAAACTGAGTGTTGGGCGTTGGATTGCGGTCGGTCGTTTAGATATTAATACTTCCGGTTTATTGCTGGTGACAAATAATGGTGAACTGGCAAATCGTTTGATGCACCCATCGAGCCATTTAGAACGTGAATATGCAGTGCGAATTTTGGGCGAGGTTGCAGATAGTAGTCTTGAACAATTGCGCCAAGGGGTTGAATTAGAAGACGGTATGGCAAAATTTGATGATATTCAGTTTTTTGCCGGTGAAGGTGCGAATAAGTGGTATCACGTTGTGGTCAGCGAAGGACGTAATCGTTTAGTGCGGCGGCTGTGGGAGTCGCAACAACTGGTGGTGAGCCGTTTAATGCGCGTGCGTTATGGACCAATTATGTTGCCTGAGCGGGTGCGTGCGCAAGATACTTATGAATTGAATGCCAAGGAGTTAGCGGTATTGATGGAGTTTGCAGGGCTGGTTGCGGAAAAACCGGTAGCACTAACAGAGCCACGTTCAGCTAAACCTGATACACATAAATCGGTTTCAGGATATAAAGGCTCTAAAGGTGCAAATAAAAATACTATTGCCCGCCATGATTGGACGTATAAAGGTGATGCGCAAGAGCAGAGTGCTTTAGATAAGTTTGGGGATAAACATAAAAGAAAAGCGACAAAAGAACAACCCAAACGTCCTCGTTTTAATGGCAAAAAGTCACGTTAATTATTTGATTTATAATATAAATTAGGAGTCATAACGATGCGTTATTTACATACCATGGTTAGAGTGAAAGATTTAGAACAGTCTTTGGATTTTTATTGTCACAAGCTAGGTTTAGTGGAATTAAAACGTACAGAAAACGAGGCGGGGCGTTTTACGCTGGTATATTTGTATGCACCCGATGATGCGCAACAAGCGAAGCAACATCATGCGCCATTGCTAGAGTTGACCTATAACTGGGATAGTGAAGATTACACTGGCGGGCGTAATTTTGGACATATCGCTTTTGAGGTGGAGAATATTTATCAACTGTGTGAATATTTAATTGAACAGGAAGTGACGCTTTACCGCCCGCCGCGTGATGGATATATGGCGTTTATTAAATCACCGGATGGTATTTCGGTTGAATTATTGCAAAAAGGGGAAAAGTTAGAAGTCATGGAGCCTTGGGTGTCGATGCTGAATGTGGGGAGTTGGTAAAGTAAGCGCATCTTACGATATAAATCAATAACCGTTGTGGTGTTGATTGACAATAACGAATTTATCTCTAAAGGAACACTATAATGGTTTTAAACCCACGTTTATCTTGGCTAAATAGCCTACGCCAACAAGCTTTCAGCGCGTTTGAAAAAAACGGTTTTCCATCGCCACGCGCTGAAGAATGGCGATATACGAATGTCGCAGCAATAGAAAAAAAACGTTTTCCATTAGCCAGCCCTGATAATACGCTGATTAATGCGCCACAATTATCCGCATGGCAATTAGCAGATTGTTATCAATGCGTGTTCGTTAATGGTTTTTTTAATCCACAATTATCAAACTTAATTGATTTTCCGGTGGCAATCACAATAAGTTCATTAGCCCAAGCATTAGAAACGCATCCCGATATTATCGAAAATTATTTAGGTCATGCTATTGCTAATGAAACAAATGGTTTTCTGGATTTTAATACCGCCCATTTTAGCGATGGATTATTTTTACATGTAGCCGCTGATACGGTGTTAGATAAACCGTTACAAATCATTCATGTAGTCACCCAAGAAGCCATTGCCACCACGCGCCATTTAGTCATCTTAGATACGTCTGCGCAAGCTACAGTCATCGAAACTTTTATTGATGTAGAGCAGACAAGTTATTTATCCGCTTCGGTATTAGAAGGATTTATTGCCGAAGGCGCACAGTTAACGCTGTATAAATTACAACATGAAGCAGATAAAGCATTTCATTTTGGTGGCGCATATATTCAACAACAAAACCGCGCGCTATTTAACCATCATAATTTTGCGTTAGGCGGTTTATTAGCCCGTTCTGAAATTCATTGCACATTAGCCACCGCCGCAGAATGTTATTTAAATGGTTTATATTTAGGACAACGTCGCCAACATATTGATAATCATACCCGTATTGATCATCAACAGCCGCAAGGGATTAGCCGTGAGTTTTATAAAGGCATTTTAAATGACTGGGCGCGAGGGGTTTTTCAAGGACGGGTGAAGGTGGCGGAAAATGCGCAAGAAACGGATTCGCAAATGAATAATCGTAATTTATTGTTATCTGCGAATGCCGAAATTGATACAAAACCGCAATTAGAAATTTATGCAGATGATGTAAAATGTGCGCATGGCATGACGGTAGGCACGCATGATGAAAAATCTATTTTTTATTTACAATCGCGAGGGATGGATAAAGAAACCGCTGAACATATTTTAACATTTGCCTTTGCGAATGAAATGGTGGATAAAATTACGGTTGCGTCTTTAAAAACACTATTACAAAATCAATTATTGGCTATTTTGCCAATTGAATAATTCTAAAAATCATTTGTGCAATCTGCTATGATTTGCGCCTTTTTAATTTAAATTTTATGATGAGATAAAAAATGTCTACATTTGAAAATGTGTCGGTGGTAAAAAAAGCGAATGTGTATTTTGATGGACAGGTTAATAGTCGCACGCTTTGTTTCGCCGATGGCAGTAAAAAAACTTTAGGCTTTATGTTGCCGGGTGAATATACGTTTACGACTGCTGATGCGGAAATTATGGACATTATGGCAGGCGAGTTAGAGGTTTTATTGCCGAATGCTGGGTGGCAAACTATTTGTGGTGGGCAGTCTTTTAATGTACCGGCAAATGCTTCTTTTACTATGAAGGTAAATTCTGCAACCGATTATTGCTGTTCATTTGTTAAATAAGCGATGAAAAAAGTTGCCTTGTTTGTGGATGTCCAGAATATTTATTACACTACGCGCCAAAATTATCAGCGACATTTTAATTATCATCTGTTTTGGCAAGCAGTGACTAGTGGACGTGATGTGGTCGCGGCGTTTGCGTATGCTATTGATAAAGGCGATGTAAAACAGCAAGGCTTTCAGCAAATTTTGCGTAATATTGGTTTTCAAATTAAATTGAAGCCTTATATTCAACGCAGTGACGGGACTGCGAAAGGGGATTGGGACGTAGGGATTACTTTAGATGTAATTGAATATGCGCAACAAGCGGATGTGGTGGTGTTAGCGTCTGGCGATGGTGATTTTGATTTATTGCTAAAAAAAATTCGCCAGTGCTATGCGGTTGAAACAGAGGTTTATGGCGTAAGTGGCTTGACCGCTCCCGCGTTGATTAACGCCAGCGACCGTTTTGTAGCGATTGAAAATAATTTATTGTTATAAAAACACTGTCAGGCGGTATCAACCCGACAGTGCTAATGTAATAATTAATGTGCAGTCGTGACTTTTTCGCCTTTGGGTTGTCCTATTTCAGTTAACAACGCATTAAACCAAGGCGCGTCAATATCAAATGGTTTGCCGCCTTTTATGCGTGGAAACTCAATCGCGCGTAATACGTTGTTGCGGTCTTCGTCGTGTCCGATAACACCAGATTCACGTTTTAACGCGCATTCTACCGCTAAGTCCGCACACGATTTAATCAAGCGCATATCATCTACATTCGCTGCTGCTGCGCGTGCAAAATAACCGGATTTTTGTACTAAAGTTTTTTCCGCGCCAATCATGGCGGCAAATTGTTCACCAAACCATTTGCCCGGATTAACGGCATCTAATTTAACGTGTCCAAACGCGTCACGCGGTACGTCTTGACCTTTCGCCTGCATTTCAGCAACGATAGCTTCTACGCCAGCTCCTTCGGAGACAAAAATATTCACACAATCAACGCTGTCCATCACCGCGCGTAAGCGCACAGCTTCAGCTTGTAAATCAATTCCCATTTCCGGAATAAATACACCATGTACTTCAAACGCGCTGCGCGTTAGTCCTAAATCCGGCAGCCATGCAGCTTGATCGAGTAATTTTCGATATTCCAACGCCGTAGCCGCAGTTAACCAGCCACAACTGCGTCCCATCACTTCATGTACGATTAACATGCGTGGATTGGCATTATTTTCGTCGACTACATTTTTAAAATATAATGCGCCTTGTTCTGCGGCTGTCCACGCGCCTAACGATTGTTTAATCGGAAATACATCGTTATCTACTGTTTTAGGTAAACCGATTACAGTTAAACCATAATTATTGTTAGCTAAAAACGCAGCTAAATCGGCGGCGGCGGTGTTTGTATCATCGCCACCGATGGTGTGCAGAATATCAACTCCGTCTTTAATAAGTTGATCGGCGGCGACTTTTTGCGGGTCTTGACCTTCTGTGACCAAACCGCGTTTGATGCAGTCTTTTATATTGGTTAATTTAACCCGGCTGTTGCCAATCGTTGAACCACCAAATTTTTGTAACCGTGCGGCATTGGCGCGAACTTCCGGTGTTACCGTGTAATAATCCCCTAACAATAAACCTTTGTAACCACTGCGATAACAGATAATTTCGATACTAGGATCAATTTCAGTGTAACGTTCAATTAAACTGCCAATAGCAGAGTTAAGACAAGGGGCTAAACCGCCCGCAGTAAGAATGGCAACTTTTTTGGGTTTATTCATGATGCTTAAGATAAGAGATTTAAGTTAAAAACGCAGGTGAGCTTGTCACCTTGTCAGTCAGATTCAACGATATATTTTTAAGTTATTGCATTTTTATGCGCGTGAATCTGATAAAAAATTTTATCACATTCACTGCGTAAAATTTTTGCTATTTTTTAAAACAAAAAGGGGGGTAACGTTCCATGCGTGTTAATGTTTTTAAGTGTCTAACCCCAGTTTTTCCGTTATCATTTTTACTCGTGGGGTAATGCCACAGACCAGAGTATAAGGAATGGTATTTGCACATTGAGCGATTTCTTCGATGGGTAAATTTTCGCCCCATAATGTGACTAAATCACCCATTTTTGCTTGCGGTTGAGAGCTTAAATCCACCGTTAACATATCCATGGAAACTCGTCCAATGAGTGGCACTCGCTGATGATTGACTAAAACTGGGGTTCCTGATTGAGCATAACGTGGATAACCGTCACCATATCCTACTGCCACAACGCCTAAGCGTGTTGCCTTGTCAGCAATCCATGTGCCGCTGTAACCAACAGTATCACCTTGCGATACGGATTTGACCGCAATCAACTTTGAATGCAAACTCATTACCGGTTTAAGCCCTAATTGTGTGCCGTTAAGATGTGGAAAAGGTGAAATCCCATATAGCATAATCCCCGGACGTACCCAGTCGCTAATAGCTTGCGGCCAGGCTAAAATTCCTGCTGAATTGGCAATACTACGTTCACCGTTAAAATAGCGTGTCGTTGCATTAAACAGTTGAATTTGTGCTAAGGTTTTCGCATCTTGTTGATCATCCGCATTGGCTAAATGCGTTAGCAGATAAATAGCCGGATTGACTGTATGACAGGCTGTTAACCGTTGTTGGGCTAACGCAAATTCAGTGTGTTTAAATCCTAAGCGATTCATCCCGCTATCGAGTTTTAACCACACAGTTATTTTTTGGCTTAACTGGGTTTGTTCTAATAAATCAATTTGTTCAAAACAATGTACCACGGTTTCCAACGCATAGTCTGCCAGTAAAGTTAATTCTTCTTTACAACTAAAACCTTCTAATAAAACAATACGTTGTGTAAATGCCGCTTCGCGCAAACTTATCGCTTCTGCTAACCGAGCGACGGCAAAACTATCAACCGTACGGCTTGCTTGTGCGATGCGTAGCAGCCCGTGTCCATAGCCATTGGCTTTAATTACTGCCATAATTTTAGCCTTGGGGGCATGATGGCGTACAACCGCGAGATTTTGTTGTACGGCTGCTAAATTAAGCACTGCATAAGTGGCTGGTTTCATTCATAAGCCTCGCCGTTATAAGCGTTACCCGTAAAATTTTCAAAACGGGTAAATTGTCCCGAAAAGTTTAAGCGCACAACACCAAGAGGGCCGTTACGTTGTTTACCGATAATCAATTCAGCAATGCCTTTATCCGGACTGTCTTCGTTGTAAACTTCATCACGATACACAAAGGCGATTAAATCCGCATCTTGTTCAATCGCGCCGCTTTCGCGCAAATCCGACATTAATGGACGTTTATTTGGACGCTGCTCTAAACTGCGATTTAATTGCGACAGGGCGATAACCGGAACGTATAATTCTTTAGCCAAAGCTTTTAGTCCCCTCGATATATCGGATATTTGCTGTACACGATTAGGCCCGCTCATAGGCGATTGCATCAATTGTAAATAATCAATCACAATCAGGGCTAGTTGTCCCTGTTCCCGCGCTAAACGTCGCGCTCGCGCACTTAATTCAGACAGCGTTAAAGCCGGTGTATCATCAATAAACAAGCCGGTGTTGGCTAAAATATTTACCGCCGATGTCATGCGTGGCCATTCATGTTCTTCTAATTTACCAGTACGCACTTTAAGTTGATCAATACGCCCCAGTGAAGACATAATCCGCATTGCTAATGCCTCGCCGGGCATTTCCATACTGAATACTGCTACGGGTTTATCTCCCTTTATCGCAACATGTTCTGCGATATTCATTGAAATCGCCGTATTATGCACAACAGTCATATCTTCTAATAAAAACAATCGGTTACCATCACAAACAAAGCCGTAATAATCATCCACTTTGTCATATTCAATACGCAGTCCAGTTTGTAGCCAAGTTCTGTGACTTGTCCATGCTGCGGCTTTTTTTCGGGGGATTTTGACCGGAATTTCTTGTAAATTACCTGAAAAGCGCACCCGATAAACCGTGTCTTTAGAGTCAACACCGTGGGTTTTCAGTTTGGCTTGTTTGGCAGTTAGTGAGGTTCTAAAACCCAAGCTATCGCATAATAATTTAATTTGTTTGGCTAACAGCGGATTTTCTTGCGTAATATCAAACATTTTATACTGACGTGCATAATGACCATTACTGTCGCACAGTCCAGCCAGTAACTGTAAACGATGAGCGCGGGAATTCGCTAAAAAGAGCGCGGGAATATGTTTATTATTGAGTAAATTCAATTCCGTTAATATTTTCTGTAAAGAACAGTGATGTTGAGACTCCAGGCTATACACACGGTATTGGTTTTTTCCCTGTCTATCTGTTGCGGCTTTTTCAGTCAGATGTAAAGCAAGCTGTTGTGCATAGCTGTGTAGATAATCGACAACTTCTTTGTCTGTCGTGGCAATATCGCCAGAAGTGCTGGAGCTGTTACCTAACCATAAGCCGAGAAAATACGGGCATATTGGTAACGCTTGTTCTGTAAACTCAACGGCAACTTTATAGCCTTTATAATTGGAGCGAAATTTTGCAGACGCTTGAACATAATCGGTTAACGGTATATTCAGAACATCGCCATTTTTATGTTGACCTTCATTACGACTGCGTTTTAATGACAAAATATGTGATTCATTAACCCGATAGTCTATGGCTTTGTTTTGCCGCACCCAATACATGGCCTCGCGTCCCCGCGCCAGTGATAATACATGCCGAGGGGTAGAGTCATCACCCATCAGCACATCACCGACTTGAATATCCTCTACAGCTTTGATTGCGCCTGAGTACATTAAAATAGGCGTGCCTTTGCCAAAACATTTTCCCATTGATGGTCGTCCTGCAATAATAATTAAATCAGCAGGTTGCAGACCGGAGGTTTTTTCATCAAAGTCAGTAAATCCGGTTGCGACACCGGTAATATTTCCTTCCTGTTCAAAGCGGGATTCTATTTTATCCACCGTATCAAGTAACAATGGTTTGATATGTTTAAACCCACCTTCTCGCCGTAGTTGTTCAGAAACCTGAAAAATTGCCCGCTCAGCCGATTCTAATAACTCGTGAGAGGTTCGACCATCAGAATTAAATGCCGCATCGGTAATTTGTGTACCAAGATGAATCAATTGTCGCAAAATAGACCGCTCACGGACAATGTTTGCATAGGCAAGAATGTTTGCTGCACTGGGGATATCTCGCGCCAGCATACCCAGATACGCCAGTGGGCTAATGCCTTCTAAACTGCGCCCGGCTTCGGTTTTATTTAATATTTCAGCAACAGTGACAATATCAACCGGACTTTGCCTTGCCATCAATTTAGTGATGCCGCTAAAGATAAGCTGATGACTTTTAAGATAAAAATCACTCGCCATGACTTTATCGGCAATTGTATCCCAAGTGCTATTATCAATCATTAACCCGCCTAAAACCGCTTGTTCAGCCGGAATAGAATGGGGGGGGATTTTTAGCGACTCAACCGCCGCATCAAACATATAATTTTTCGTTTCTAGCATAATGGACAAATCACTGAGGTTTAAGCAACAGTTTAATAAAACTGTTGTTATTCAAGAACAAAAATGGAGTAATGTTTTAGTAAGCCAATTTTAGACAGCTTTAAATCAGCACTAAAAACTACAAAAATTTTTTGACAGGTGCGAATGATTTTCTATGTAACGCAGTCACACCAAGTTGCTGTAACCGCTGAAGATGAAGTTGGGTAGGATAACCCTTATGTTGGCTAAACGCATAACCGGGATAGAGTTGGTCTAGCACTTGCATTTCACGGTCGCGACTGACTTTTGCCAAAATGGAAGCAGCAGAAATTTCCGGTTCGGTTAAATCGCCTTTAACGATAGTTTCACCTAAGCAGTCAATGGCAGGATACTGATTGCCATCAACTTTTACCCAGTTTGGGGTTATAGAGAGCTGACTAAAGGCGCGTTGCATGGCTAATAAAGATGCTTGTAAAATATTGATTTGATCAATTTCACAGGCTTCAGCCCGCCCGATTGCCCAGGCTAACGCATCGCGTTGAATAATTTGTGCAAGGTCATTGCGACGGTTTTCCGTCAATTTTTTAGAATCAGTTAGACCTGCAATCGGTTTTGCTGGATTTAAGATGACCGCTGCGGCAACCACTGCACCGGCTAAACAGCCGCGTCCAACTTCATCAATTCCGGCAACCAAGAGCGTATTTATCGTAAAATCCCTCGTGTGACATTACGCAAAAAACTCACCATGGTAGAAACCTCGTCGCTTTCACCAGCTAAATCCTCAATTTCCTCAATTGCATCTTCTAAACGTAAATTACTTTTGTATAAGATTTTATAAGCTTTGCGGATTCTTCTGACCACTTCAGGCGGAACGCCATTACGCTCCATACCGACTGAGTTAATACCGTGTGGTCTAGTTGGGCGACCGCCAACCATAACAAAAGGAGGAATATCCTGTGTCACCGCGCTGCCCATCGCTGAAAAGCTATACTCACCGATTTGGGTAAATTGATGCACTAAAGTAAAACCACCTAAAATCGCATTATTGCCTAAATGCACATGCCCTGCCAAAGATGCACCGTTTGCCATAATCACTTTATTCCCCACTACGCAATCATGGGCAACATGTGTATAAGCCATAAATAAATTATCGTTGCCGATTTTAGTAAGACTGTGGTCTTGCTGGGTTCCACGATGCAATGTAACAAATTCACGGATAGTGTTTCTATCGCCAATTTCCAAGCGTGTGACTTCGTTAGCGTATTTTTTGTCCTGTGGGTCTTCGCCAATAGAAGAAAATTGGTAAATACGATTGTCTTTACCAATAGTGACGGGACCTTTGATGACGACATGTGGTCCTATGACTGTTCCGGAATCAATTTGTACATTTGCCCCGATAACGGAAAAAGGACCTATTTTTACATCATCGGCAATGTCAGCATTGACATCCACAACTGCTTTAGAATCAATCAAAATCAATCCACCGCCGCTGCACACATAATATTGGCACTGGCAACAAACTCATTGTCAACTTCGGCACGACATTCAAATGACCAAATATTACGTTTACTTCTTAAATACTTAGCTTCAAGCATGAGTTGGTCACCCGGAACTACCGGGCGTTTAAAACGTGCTTTATCAATACCGACCAAATAATAGGTCATGCCTTTGCCCAAATTGGGGTCTGTTTCTGAGGCTAATAATCCGGTGGCTTGCGCAAGGGCTTCTAAAATTAATACCCCCGGCATAATGGGCAGATGGGGAAAATGCCCTTGGAAAAAAGGTTCATTGTAAGTGACATTTTTTAGCCCTAGCAATCTAACCCCCGGTTCACACTCTACCACTCTATCGAGCAATAAAAAAGGGTATCTATGCGGCAAAAACTCTTGTATTTGTAAAATATCTAACTTTACGGACATATTTAGTTGGGTTATATAGAAGGGCTAAAAGACCTAACGTTACGAACAAAACGCTAAAGTTTAAGAATAAATATCAGTCAGTAAATTTTGCAAGTTTTGATTGTACGCGCGCAGTAACATCAATATCATCATTGGTATAAATCACACCGTCTGTTAACAGGAGATCAAAGTTCTCTTCTTTAGCCAATTCTTTAATCGCATCAACGATCCGACGTTGTAATTTACCTAACTCTTCGTTACGACGCTGATTAAAATCTTCGCTAAACTCTTGTTGCGCGCGTTTAGCATCACGTTTTTTAGCGATAATTTCAGATTCTAATTTTCTTCTGGCAGGTTCTGCCATGACTTTTGAGTCTTTATTATATTTTTCTTCCAGTTTAATTACTTCTTGCTGCTGGGCAACCAGTTGTTTATCTCTAGGAGAAAATTCTTTTTCTAAGCGTTGTTTCGCTTTTTCTGCTTGAGGTGCTTTTTCTAACACTTTGGGGACATTCACAAAACCTATTTTTAATTCGGCATAACTTATGTTGGTAGCAAACATAAGGGCTAGACACAACGCTATTTTATTTTTCATCATCAAAATTATCTCAAAATATTTTTAAAAACTGTTATAAAAGACAGATTGTCTTTTTTTTACAAAATCCAAGTTTGGATTATAAGGGAAAAAAACTGCTAACTAAAGGTTCTTAGATTAAAATCCTGAGCCGAAGGAAAATTGAAACAGTTGTTGTCTGTCATTAAGACCTGCGTTAAAAGGTTTGGCAAAACTGATGGATAACGCGCCAAAAGGCGATAACCATTCACCGGATAATCCAACTGAATAACGCATATTGTTAACTTTAAAGCCATCACTAACGGTTCCTGCATCAAAAAAAGCCCCTAAGCGGACTGATTTTAAATCGTCTGCAAAAGGTACCGGAAAAAATAACTCTGCATTACCGACAATCTTGCTGGTTCCACCAAAGGGTAAGTTGTTGGAATCACGCGGCCCTAAGGTATTGTCTCTAAATCCGCGTACTGAACGCACCCCACCGGCAAAAAAATGTTCATAAAAAGGTAAGCTTTTCGTATTGCCATAGCCATTTCCATAAGCAATCTCGCCATTTAACTTAAAGGTAAAGTCTTTGGCAAGCGGAAAGAAATGCTGCTGTTTATAATTGACTTTATAGTAAGTTAAGGTACTACCGGGGATAGTTGCTGAGGCAAAAAAGCGTTGCTGTCCACCGCTGCTGGGGAAAATGGGGCGATTAAGCGTGTCGTGTGTCCAGCCTACAGAAGTAGATAAGGAAAAAAACTTGTTACCTTCGGTCGCTATAAACCGTTGAATTTCTTGCGATGAAGCACAGACATTGCCATAGACAAGTGCAGGATTATAATAGCCAAGCCTGGACACATAAAGTCCGGTTGCAGGATCATAAACTCCGGTTGCAGGATCATAAAGATTTTGACTACAAGCGGCGGTTTTAAGTTTAGTATGGTTAAGATCAAAATTAAAACTTAAACGGTCGCTTTCATTCAGCGGTATGCCAAAGTTAAATCCGGTATTTGCAACATTGGTTGTATAGCTTGAAATATTCGCGGCGGCGGCATTTGTAGCATTATAGCCAATATCATACCCTAAACTAACTCCGTCCAAGGTAAAGTAAGGGTCAAGATAACCAAACCGGTATTGCGTGGCAACGTTACTGTTATTAAATGCAAAGTTAATTCGCTTACCCGAACCAAAAACGTTATCTTGCGATACATTGGCGTTAAAAATAATCCCTTGGGTTTGCGAATATCCGACCCCTGCGGTTAAATTGCCGGAGGCTTTTTCTACAATACTGTAATTAACATCAACTTGGTCGGCTGTGCCTGCTACCGGAGGCATTTCCATATCCACCGATTCAAAATAACCCAGTCGTTCTAAACGTTGTTTAGAGCGTTCAATTTTTGCAGTCGAGGCCCAACTTGCTTCCATTTGTCGCATCTCACGCCGCAATACGGTATCACGGGTTTTGCTGTTACCACGCATATTGATTCGCCGCACATACACGCGCTTGCCGGGGTCAACGAAAAAAGTAATATCAACTGTTTTGTCTTTTTCGTTAATATCAGGAACCATGTTCACATTAGCGAAAGAATAGCCTTCGTCACCTAAACGATCCGAAATGCTTTTTGACGTTTCAGTTGCATTTTTGCGCGAAAACACTTCCCCCGGCCCTACTTTAACTAATGGGATAAGTTGTTCCGGTGCAACGATTAAATTACCCGCTAATTTGACTTTATCTAACGTAAAAACATCCCCTTCTTTAATATTCACCGTGACATAAATTTCTTTTTTGTCGGGGGTCATAGCAATTTGCGACGATTCAATCGAAAAATTAATATAGCCACGGTCTAAATAAAAGGAACGTAATCGTTCTAAATCTGCGGACAATTTCTGCTTGGAATATTGGTCATCTTTAGTGTAAAACGACAACAAATTAGTGGTGCTTAATTCAAAGTTTTTTAGCAAATCGGCATTTTCAAAGCTTTGATTACCAACGATATTAATATGTTTAATTCGCGCGGCTTGTCCTTCGGTGAGCGAAATTTTAAGTTCTATCCGATTGCGGCTTAATTCAGAAACGTTAGTGTCTATTTTTAAGCCATATTTACCATGGCTAAAATATTGTCGGCGTAATTCCTGTTCAACTTTATCAAGAACTTGTTGATCAAAAACCTTGCCTTCGGATAAGCCAATTTTTTTTAACGCCTTAGTTAACTCATCGGTGCTTAAATCTTTATTACCTTCAAAAGTGATTTTTGCAATTGAAGGACGTTCAATCACATTTACGACCAATGTTGAACCATCGCGTTCTAACGACACATCTTTAAAAAAGCCGGTTTTAAATAATGCGCGAATTGCGCTGGTGGCTTTATCAGGCGAAAAAGTTTCCCCGATATGGATGGGCAAATAATTATATACCGTGCCGACCGGCGTTCTTTGTAAACCTGTGACTTTAATATCGCGTACTACAAAGCTTTCAGCCTGCGCTACGAAAGGGGAAACTAGCAATGTCGTCAACAATAATTGAGAAAGGATGGGATTTTTCACAGGATTACCAAGATACAAGCGCGAGCCTAGTTTGTTGAGTTAATGGGTGTTTTTATCATTATAGCACGGTCTGTGGTGAGGAGGATGTTAAGCTGTGTTACGCAATCGCCACCGGAAAAGCTAACACATCAGCAATACTATCTGATTCGGTTAATAACATTAACAGCCTATCCAGTCCTAATGCCACACCACTGCAATCTGGCAAGCCGTGTGCTAAGGCGGCGAGTAAATAAGTATCTTTTTTCACAGTGGGCAACCCTTTTATTTTCCGTTCTTGAATTTCAGCCTCAAAACGCCGTTCTTGTTCAGCCGCATCAGCTAATTCAAAAAAACCGTTCCCTAATTCAATGCCCGCAACAAAAACCTCAAATCTATCTACAATCAACGGATTCTGTTGATTGACCCGCGCTAACGAAGGCAGAAAAGCCGGATAACCATGCACTAAACACACCTCATTCAAACCTAATTGCGGTTGAATTTTGTAGCTAAAAATTAAATCTAGCCAGAGTGCGTGATCATCCCCGCATACAACACAAGCATCATGGAGTTGATTGTCACGCGCATAATTTTGATAATCAGTAACGGAAAAATGTAGCGGATTTAAACCGGTAAATTTTTTAAACACTTCGCTATAGCTGATTTGCGCCACTTTTTTTAACGGCAAGCGCGGCTCAAGCAAGGTACTGATTAATTCACCGACTTCGGTCATTAATTGCGGCAACGCAAAATCCAAGCGATACCATTCCAATAAGGTAAATTCAGGATTATGAAAGCGACCGGATTCGCCATTACGAAAGGCTTTACAAATTTGATAAATACACCCACTGCCCGCCGCCAACAAGCGTTTCATGGCAAATTCGGGCGATGTTTGTAAAAACAACGCTTGCGGTTGCGGCAAAAAGCGGTAATCAGCGGTAAAAAAATCTAACTGCGGGTCGGTTCCGGTGGTGTGGCAAAGCAGTGGCGTTTCTACTTCCATCACTTGCCGCTGGGCAAAAAACGCCCGAATATCCGCCAGTAATTGCGCTCGCTGTTGCAATTGCGCTAAGTTGCAAGTAGGTTGCCAAGCAATCGCCGTTGTCACTATTCTTTTACCCGTGAAATATATTCGCCAGTGCGCGTATCCACGCGAATCAGCTCACCAATTTGCACAAATAACGGTACGCGCACCACCGCACCGGTTTCTAAAGTGGCGGGTTTACCGCCGCCACCGGAAGTATCACCTTTTAAGCCGGGGTCGGTTTCTGTAATGACAAGGTCTACAAATTTTGGCGGAATAACCGCTAAAGGTTCATTATTCCACAATGTCAGTGTACAAATATCTTGATCTTTCAACCATTTAACCGCATCGGCAACGATAACTGCGGCGGCTTGATACTGTTCATAAGTATCTGTGACCATAAAATGCCAAAATTCGCCATCGTTGTACAAATATTGCATATCCCTATCAACTACGTCAGCCCCTTCAACGCTATCACCGGATTTAAAGGTGCGCTCAATTACCCGTCCGGTTTTTAGGTTTCTGATTTTAACGCGGTTAAACGCTTGCCCTTTGCCGGGCTTGACAAACTCATTTTCAATAATTGCGCAAGGGTCTGAATCTAAAATGATTTTTAATCCGCCTTTAAATTCGTTGGTGCTATAAGTAGCCATTTTTTCCTCATGAAAAATAAACAATAACTTGCCATTATAATGGACAGCCGTAACGATATAAACTCTTATCCCTTGAAAATGGAAAAAAACTTACCCCCCCACGCGGCTTGCGCATGGCAACAGCAACTTAAGCAGGCGTTTCATTCTATCGGCGAGTTGTGTGACTATTTAGCCCTCAACCCGCAAGACATTGGCTGTGAACTGGCACAGCAAAACTTCCCGATTCGCGTGCCACGCGGGTTTGCCGCCTGTATGGAAAAGGGCAATGCCGCTGACCCACTGCTAAAACAAGTGTTGCCGGTTCGTGATGAAATGCAATCCCTAACCGGTTTTAGCAACGATCCGGTTGGTGATTTAGCGGCAATGGCGGATGTCGGCGTGATTCATAAATACCAAGGTCGGGTATTATTGATTACCACTGGCGCGTGTGCGGTGCATTGTCGCTATTGTTTTCGGCGCAATTTTCCCTACAGTCAATTTCAATTAACGCAACAAAAACAACAGGCTGCCATTAATTATTTACAAGACAACCCCGATATTAGCGAAATTATTTTAAGTGGTGGCGATCCATTATTACTCAGTGACAGCAAACTGATTGATTTAATTGCTCAATTTAAACAAATTCCGCATCTTAAACGTCTGCGCATTCACAGTCGTTTGCCGATTGTATTGCCCGCCCGCATCACGCCTGCATTGCTTGAGGCATTAAAAAACAGCGGCAAAGCGGTGGTAATGGTAGTGCATTGCAATCATCCGCATGAATTAAGTGATGCGGTAAAAGCCGCATGTAAAACCATGCGCGAGGCAACGATTACTTTGTTAAATCAGGCGGTATTGCTCAAAGGCGTAAATAACAACATGCTGATTTTAAAGGCATTAAGTGAGAAACTACATGAATTGGGTGTGTTACCGTATTATTTGCATTTGTTGGACAAAGCCAATGGAACCGGACATTTTGACGTGCCGATAAGCGAAGCACTGGCGTTGATGCGTGAGTTACAAGCCTGTCTGCCGGGTTATTTAGTGCCGAAATTGGCGCGTGAAGAAGTCGGAAAAGCCGCCAAAACAATTATTTTTTGAGCTGAGATTCGGCATGAGGTTGTCGGCGCAGCGGATGCGGTTTGGATAATTCCGACGCATAAAGCTGTTCTAAACGCTGGGTAAAGGCTTTAACACTCTCGCCCTGCGTAAACAGTAGCGGTGTGCCAACCTCAAAACTCAACACAATCGGAAATTCGGGTTTACGATACAGCGGCCAGTCTTTTTCATAAAAACGACTATTACAACGGATATACACTGGAAATACCGGCACGGCGGCATGTTTTGCCAATACGCCGACCGCGCCCTGAAACGGATTTAACCACTGCGCGTCGGTTTTGGTGCGGGTTCCTTCGGGAAACAGCAAAATTTTCGCGCCTTGTTTTAATTGATGCGCGGCGGCTAATAACATTTGTGATTTGGCATCGTTAGGAATATACCCCGCCAGCCGCGCCCCGCCGCCTAAAAATGGATTTCTGACAATCGCGCCTTTCATAATGCACACGGTTTCGGGAATTTTGGCGATAATAAATACCGCATCCCACAATGAAATATGATTCGGTGCGATAATCATCGCACCGTTATAAGCGGCTAATGGCTGCAACGCGCGGTCATCTAATTCCAATAATCCGGCTCGTTTAAAATAAGCGATAAACACTAAAAACGCTTTTTGTAACAGAAAGCGTCCACACGGTAGCGAATATTTTTTTGGCAAAATGAGGTACAGAATCGACCCTAACAGGGTGATGGTCAGACCCGCCACCGCCCAATACAGCAGTCCCAAGCCCATTAACAGCGATTGACAGATGGATTTGCACACAACAGAACCTCAAAGATGACGACATGACAAGTCTTGGTTTAAACCGCATCTACTTGTAACATAGCGATTTATTCTATCAGCTTTCACTGCTGGGCTTTGAATAGGATGCAATCTTAAACTTTCGTACTAACCTGCCAATGTAGCAAATTATGTCTATAAAACAAATGCTTACTACCTTACCGCAATATGTGTTGCCGCATCATTTTTTATCGCAACTAATGAGTTATTTTACCCACAACGAAAATACAGCGTGGAAAAATTTAATGATTAGTCAAATTATTAAAGCCTATAACGTCAATATGTCCGAGGCTTTAACGCAGGATTTGAATGCTTATCCGAGTTTTAATCATTTTTTTACCCGCCAATTAAAAGCGGGCGTGCGTCCGATTACCGAAGCCGCCAACAGCATTGCTTGCCCCGCCGATGGCGTGGTGAGTCAAGCGGGAAAAATTCAAGCAGACACGATTTTTCAAGCCAAAGGCAAAAGCTTTACCGTCACACAATTATTAGGTGGCGATAGCGAACGTGCCAAGCCGTTTGAGGACGGTTTATTCAGCACTATTTATTTATCGCCGCGCGATTACCACCGTTTGCATATTCCTGTCACGGGGACACTGAAAGAAATGCTGCATGTACCGGGACGCTTATTTAGCGTGAATGCAGCGACTACTGAATCGGTGCCGGGATTATTTGCCCGCAATGAGCGCGTGGTGTGCATTTTTGATACCGAGATTGGCGAAATGGCATTAATTTTGGTTGGGGCAATTTTTGTGTCCAGCATAGAAACGGTTTGGCATGGCGTTGTTACGCCACCGAGCTGTGAACAAGTGCGCAGTTGGCACTATAGCAAGGAAAATATAACCTTAGAAAAAGGCGCGGAAATGGGGCGTTTTAATATGGGTTCGACGATTATTGTGCTGTTCGGTAATCATAAAGCCCGCTGGCAAAGCGATTTTGCTGCCGGTAAAGCGGTGAAAATGGGCGAGGCGATAGGTGAGTTTTCTATTTAAAATGACTTCCAGTCCTTTAAGGACTGGAAGTCATACGCTAAATCTCATCATCAGCTAAGTAGCAACCGGGGTCTTCCGCCCACGGATCATTAAAAATTTGCTGCGCCCGTACCCGCGTATTGCCGTTGCAAATTTTTTGATACGCGCAACTGCCGCAGCGACCTTTGAGCGGGCGCGGTTGCTGCTTAAGTCCCGCCATCAAAGGATCAGAAATATCCTGCCAAATCTCGGAAAACGGGCGTTGCCGCACATTGCCTAAATTGTAATGCCACCAAAACGTATCAGGATGGACATTGCCAAGGTTATCAATATTCGCCACATTTACGCCGGAAGCATTGCCGCCCCATTGTTCCAATTTGCTTTGGATATGCGCCGCGCGGTCTGGAAAATTGCGTTTTACCCAATGTAAAAAATACACCCCATCGGCATCATTATTACCGGTGACAAATTCACGTTGCTTACCGGTTGTTAGCCATTGATAGCAAGTTTCAAACAGTAAATCCATCGCCTGACGGGTACGTTGAAAATGTGCATCGTCTTGTCGGTTGCGATTGCCACGCCCGCCGTAATTCAAATGCGATAAATAAAATTTGTCGATGTGGTAATCGTCCATCAGTTGCAGCAGCGCGGGAAAATCGACTGCGTTAGGTTCGGTAAGGGTGTAACGAATTCCAACTTTAATCCCTTTGCTTAAACACAGCTCTACCCCACGCATCGCTGCTGCAAACGCGCCTTGTTGTTGCCGAAATGTATCATGGGTTTGTCCTATGCCATCTAAACTGATACCGATATAGTGATAATTCATTGCGGCGATGGTGTCGATATTTTGTTCGTTAATTAATGTGCCATTACTGGATAACGCTGTGTAAAAGCCCATGGCTTTAGCGCGGGCGGAAATGGAAAAAATCTCAGGATGCAGCAACGGTTCGCCGCCGGATAAAATCAGCACCGGCACTTTAAAGGCTTTTAAATCCGCCATCACCGTGTCTATTTCAGAGCGCGTTAATTCACCCGGAAAGTCAATATCGGCTGATGTGGTGTAACAATGTTTGCAGGTTAAATTACAGCGGCGGATTAAATTCCAAATGACTACCGGCGCGGCAGGTTTACGGCTCGGTTTGAGCGGGGTGGGGCAAATAACTTCTTGCATGAAGTGTGTTAGTCTGAACATGATTTTTCTAGGTTTTGAAGTTTTGTGGATTGTATCATCATGCTACAGACAATAAAGAAACCGCCGCAGGTTTGCCGAGGGCGGTTTTTTTGTCTCAATTAAGCAAAATCAATCGTAATTCGATTGGGAAAATCTAAAATAATTT
>JACCEE010103734.1_pt1 | contig 27165 bp, 21 predicted proteins | sample 7449931 | NCBI WGS metagenome assembly JACCEE01 (sample SAMN15323457, study PRJNA562643) | freshwater metagenome | isolation source: river surface water | place: USA:Blue River Watershed | collected 2017-08-19 | reverse complement strand
TTATGATAAAAAAAAGTATTATTCTTATTTTAATGGGACTTGTTTCTATTGGCAGCTATTCACAGATCAACTCGGGGAATCCGACTGTTCCATTTGGAAGCAAAACATCATACAACTATGGTATTATGCCAAGTAATCTGCCATCTGGCGGAACATACGGAGCATCGAAAGATGCAGCTTCGGCATACGATGCATGGAAATCGGGTTTGGTAGTAACCTGCTCTGATGGAAGTATGCGTGTGCTTTACGATGATAATTCATCGACTGTTTCGGAAGGTATTGGCTATGGAATGCTTTTAGCAGCCTATGCAGGAGATAAATCGACATTCGATGCACTTTGGAAATATTACAAAGGTCACTCAAATGGAAACGGCTTAATGAACTGGAAATATAGTGATTGTAACAGTTCAGCCGGACAAAACGGAGCTACCGATGCAGATGAAGATGCTGCAATGGCACTTATTATTGCCGAGGAACAATGGCCAACCGCCAGTTCTCCTTACGATTACAAATCGGAAGCAAGCTTTTTAATAAGCAAAATCAGGCAATATGAAATAGATCAAAGCACATATCAAACAATAAATGGAGATGCCTGGGGATTTAACCCTACATGTAGAAATCCTAGCTATTTTGCTCCATCTTACTATAGGGAATTTGCAAAAATTGAAACAAGTAATGCAAGCTTTTGGAATAGTGCCGTGTCAACATCACAATCTTATTTATTAACCAATAGGAACAATTCTACGGGGTTGGTAAGCAACTGGTCTGACCCGAACGGTAGTCCCAACACGTGTAATGGACCGCAGGATTTCGGATGGGATGCTATCAGAAATCCATGGCGTATGACAACAGATGTATTATGGTACGGTACCACAACAGCAACAACAGCATCGGATATATGTAACAAAATATCAGCCTGGGCTAAAAATTATGCCGATAATCTAAAAGGTCCGGTTGCCCTCTCTGCTTCAAATCCTTCATCAGGTCAATATAAATGCGGAACATTTGCAATGTTAGGTCTTCCATTTATGGCTGCTGGTTCTTCTTATCAAACAGCACTGAATACGGCATACACAACTACGGTAAATTTAGGAAACACAGAAGTCTACTTTAGTAGGACATTGCGTTGTATTACATTATTTATGATGACCGGTAACTTCTGGAAACCGGGAAGTTCATCGCCTATTCCACCAACTGCTACAATTACAGCTGCATCAGCAACTACTTTTTGCAATGGAGGAAGTGTGGTGCTTAACGCAAGTACCGGCACAGGCTATTCTTATCAATGGAAAAAAGACAATAATAACATCAATGGTGCAACAACGGCCTCGTATACAGCAACCACAAGCGGCAGTTATACTGTAGTAGTAACTGCCAATAGCCTGTCGACAACATCAACGGCTACTGTTGTAACCGTAAACGCTTCACCAACGGCTAATGCAGGCACCGACATTGCAATATGTCAAGGAAAATCGACAACACTCACAGCAACGGGTGGTGGTTCTTATTTATGGAGCAATAATTCCACTTCCGCATCTATAACGGTAAGTCCAACGGCAACCACGTCATATATAATTACAGTAACAGGAAGCAATACTTGCAAATCAGCCGATACGGTTGTTGTAACCGTGAATCAAACTCCCGCAATACCTTCGGTAACATCAACCATAACATACAACGTTGGTGCTACTGCTTCTATACTTACGGCAAACGGTTCAAACCTTGTTTGGTATAACGTTGCAACAGGAGGAACGGCACTTTCGGGAGCCCCCACCCCTTCTACTGTTTCGTCGGGAACAACAAGTTACTATGTAACCCAAACCGTTAATTCGTGCGAAAGCGACAGAGCCAAAATTGATGTTGTTGTAAACCCTGTTGCTGTTGAAAAGATCAAATTAATTGCAGGATGGAACATGATTGGTTGCCCTTTAATGGGAAGCACCGATTTAAGCAAAGCCTTGTCGAGTATCTGGCCATATGTGGAAACGGTAAAAAATCTTGATTCATTCTACAACAAAACCCAAAATGCAGTCTTCAATTCGCTCTTAAAACTGAATTGGGGCGAAGGATACCTGATAAAGGTTACATCTGCATGCGAATTGGACTGGACGATTCAATAAAAGAGATTAACACGAAAATCCTGCAATCACACACTTCAATTGCAGGATTTTTTATTTTATACCGAACAATGAATTTTACTCTTATGGCAAAAAAAATATTTATCATTATTGCAATTTTAAATACCACCCTTCTATTTGCACAGAAATATCCATTTCCACGAAACATTGCATATAAACATGGCTACATGTCGAAAAAGATTTCGCAGCTTGATGTTCAATCGGAATTGGAAACATGGAAGATAAACTTTTTGAAAGATTGCGGACAATCGGAATTAAGAGTAGTCGATTCGTACACAGGAAGAGCGGTAACACTTTCGGAAGGTATTGGGTACGGAATGTTGATAACTGCTTATATTGGCGATAAAGACTCATTCGATAAACTTCTGAACTACTATTCAGCCCGATTAAATTCCCATGGTTTTATGAACTGGCAATACGTTGGTTGCGACAGCGGCAACAATAACCAAAACGGTGCAGCCGATGGAGATCTTGACATTGCAATGGCATTGGTTGTTGCTACCAAACAATGGCCCGACAATAAGAAATATAAAACAACTGCCGGAAATCTATTGGACAGCATCGAAAAACATTATTTTGCCAACTGCAACGGATTATGGGTGCTGAAACCGGGAGATTATTTCGGAGGTTGCACTTGTACAAACCCATCATATTTTTCGCCTGCTTATTACAGAGTATTTGCCCGTTTCAAAGAACAAGGCGGAAATAAAACCGCGGCTTCTTTCTGGAATAAAGTGGCTAATGATTGTTATGTCACATTGCTTAAAAATGCAGATAAAAACACCGGTTTGGTGTATGCGTGGACGAATGCCGACGGAGGAAAACCATCCGACTGTGATTATAAAGTTAGTGGTTCGGGAGCATACAACACCTATCAATATGATGCTTGCAGAACACCGTGGCGTATTGCTATGGACTATTTATGGTGGGGAAATTCGCAAGCGGAAAACTGGCTGAAAAAAATCAACTTTTTTGTAAACTCAACCGTTGCGGCACATTATGGACAGGACACCGTTCTGTGGTATGGAGCCGGAGGCATTAAAAATGTGGTTGACGGATATTATATGAACGGACTACGAAGAACAGATTCGGGTGTTGGAAAGTGGCATAGCATTCCATTTGTCGGGGCTTTTGCTCTATCGGCTATGGCTTCCGGTCAAACCGAAACCGATGAATGCATGACCGAACTGGCTTCGATGAAAGGTTTGTTGTATTTCGATGCAAGCCTCGGGGTGCTCTATAAACTGCTGGCAACAGGGAATTTTTGGAATCCGATGGAATAAAAATATCTCTGTCTTTTCGATTTCTACTTCTTTTCGTGTTTAAGGAAAACTTGCATTAAATTAATGTGATATTGAAAGAACAAATCGCGTAACGATATAATATTTATAGAGACAAAAGCCTAAGGCAGATTTGGGGTAAAAGAAAATATACGACTTAATTAAAAATGTATGTGGCTGATATGTAGCAAAAAAGCCGTTACAAAGTTTCATCTCTGTAACGGCTTTTTTATTAAGTAGCGAGAGCCGGGCTTGAACCGGCGACCTCATGATTATGAATCATGCGCTCTGACCAGCTGAGCTACCTCGCCATGTGGTCTTTGTTTTTGGGATTGCAAAGGTAATATATATTTAAAATAATACAAATAATTTATTGTTATTTTATAAGACCTTTATATGAAAAATTACATCCCGAAAAATCTTTATCTAAAGAAATATATGTTTTTGAAATTTTTGAATTGAACCAATCTTCAAGTGCTTTTTTCTTCTTGCCTTGCAAAGCAAGATCTTTAATCAACTGATAATCATCGACCAATGTAGCTTTATGAGCTTCGGTTTTCGATACAAGTTTTACAATAGAATAAACTTGTTTCCCGGTTTCATCTTGTGTTAAAAATGGTTCAGAAAACTCATTAACCTTCAAATCTTTTAAAATAAAAAAAGTAGTTGGATCAATTTGTTTTGCATCGAACTTTGAATTTCCGGTAAATGGATTCTGGGTCAGACCGCCATTATTTCTTGTTCTGGCATCGTCAGAATAAAGCAGTGCGGCTTTTTCAAATGTCACAGAATCGTGTTTTAGTAAATAATAAATAGAATCGGCTCGTTGTTTACATTTTACAAAAAGCTCTTTTGAAACTTTAGGGGCAATCAAAATGTGCTTTAAATTAGCTTTATCGCCTTTCTTTTCAACCATATAAATGATGTGATATCCATAATCTGTTTCAACAATCCGAGACAACTCCCCTTCTTTTAATTTAAATGCGACAGCAGCAAATTCGGGAACCAAATCAGTACGAGAAACAAAACCTAAATCGCCCCCCTTCTTCGCCGAAGATAAATCTTCAGAATAAAGAGCTGCTAATTTTGAAAAATTCTCTCCTTTGAGTATTCTCTGACGTAAATCTTCCAATTGACTCTTAACTTCTAGTTTTTGTTTCAATTCAATCGGCGATTTAACGACTATTTGGGCTATTTCATAACTCGGATTTACCTCTGGAATACTATCTTTGGGTAAGTTTTTATAAAAAGAACTAACTTCATTGGGCGACACTTGTATATCGTTTACGATTTTGCCTTGCATTTGTGTTGCCAATATTTGGTCTTTAATCAAATCATACCATTCTGTTTTTATTTCAGTGATTGTTTTGCCATAAAAGGTTTCGAGTTTTTGTTCGGTACCAATTTGTTCGGTCAGTGTTTTAATGCGACCATCAAGTTCAGCGTTAATTTGATTTTCAGTAACGTTTAAACTATCAAGTTTTGCCTGATCAAGTAACAGTTTTTGCAATACAACATCTTCAATTATCTTACATTTTGTTTTTTCGTCAACCGGCATATTTTCCAGTTGCATTTGCATATACAAATACTGAATATCAGATGTTTTAATTATATCATTTCCAATAACGGCAACTATTTTATCGAGCATTATTTTTTGCTGAGCATGAATAGCATTACTTACAAATAAGCATGAAAACGAAACGAGTACCCAAAATTTACGCATAATTATTTATTATATATTTCGAAAAGGTTTTTATTCAACGCATCTTCGAAGATTTTATTTCGTATTTTTTTACTTAAAATCTGAGTTCGTTCCTGTAACATGACTTGTTTAATGTCGTTTTGAACATACTCTATTGGAGCAACATCTCCAACATGTTTGGATTCCATTATTTTGACAATAAAATAACGTGAAGAATCAGACTGCACAATAACTCGTCCTCCGGAACCAGCCAACGATATTGAATTATTGGGCATTTCATTGAGAATTTCAGTTTCCGACATCCAATTGGTAGGGAAATAGAATTTGTTTGAATATTGATAACAAATATCCTTTATTCTATTTTCATCGTCCTCTTTTTTTGAATTCAACAACTTTGTCAACTTTGACACATCAGCATTTTTCTTTGGTATAACCATAAAAAATGGTTTAACGATATTCTCACTCAATATAAATTCATTTTGATGATCGTTATAAAATGTTTCAATATCTTGTTGAGCAATTTTACGGTCGAGCTTTTGAGCAATTAATTGTTGTTCATACTTATACACTAATAATGATTGTCTAAAATTCTCAACCTTAATCTCTATGTCTTCTTGATTATCAGGCAAATTTATCGATGCTTTTTGATACATTAATTTATCTTGAACCCATTTTTGAATATATGATTCAACAAAAGCCAAACTATCTTGATCCTTTAATTCTGCCGGAAGTAAATGCTGAATATCAGAATAATACAAAATTTCATCGCCTACGCGTGCAAGCGGTGTGTCATCGACCTGAGCCTTTTTTTTACAAGAAATCAGGCTCATCAAAACGACTAATATAAGGAAGAAATATCGTGTCATAATTATTTAAGTGATTGTTTAATGGCACTTAAAACAGCCTGATCAACGATAATTTTATTTTGAGAGCGTAGTTTTGCAATCCAGTCATCTTCCAACTGTTTTTGATAATCTGCAATAACAAGACCTCGACAATCATTCAATTCTTTTATTTGAGGAGCTATTGCTTTTTTAAATTCAATGACTGTTTTTCCATATACAATAAGGTTTGCGCCAACTTTTTGTTCTAATTTATCAACATTAACATCATCACCTTTACTATATTTCAATGTTTCTACCGAAACCTTTGTATCCTTTTTATTGAGATTTTTAAGAATTTCACTATCGGGGATATTCTTTTTTGCACGCTGAGCAATTAATTTTGATAATGCTGTTGCAGTAGCCTCATCTACACAGGTATATTTTGCCACTTCAATGCGTTGTCCCCACATGTAATTAGCCTTATTTTTATCATAAAAAGCTTGAATGCCCACAGAATCTATATTTGATTTTGTCCAAACCATTTTATCTGTTAAATCAAACAACAACATACCATCATGATACTCTTTCAATAAGTATTTTAAATCGGCATATTTCTCTGTTAAATGCATTTTTTCATAATCTAAAATGCGATTTTCAATAAAAGAATTCCATAATTTATCCAAAAGATAATTCAATGGTAAATCAACTGTTTTTCCAGGATGCTGATTATTAAACAGCCAAGAGACAAATTCATCCTCAGTTATTTTATCGGTCCCAAACGTGGCTAATACAAGCGTTTTTGAGATCGTAGTTGGCTTTTTCCAAACACCTCTTAAAAATGAAGTATCAATTTTATTAAAGGTTGATTGTAATTTTTTATTATCTATTGTCAATTTATATTCTTTTTTCAAGCGGTTCGCAACAGAAATTCTTCCTGCATTGTTTCGCGATGGATCCCTTGAAATTTGTGTTTTTAATCCAGAAACAGCTTCGTTATAAGGCATAACCAATCGTTTCTCAATTATTTTTATAATATGCCATCCAAATTCAGTTTTAAAAGGCTGAGAATATTGATTCAATGGCAATTTAAATGCGATTTCTTTAAATTCTTGAGGGAAACGAGAATTTATACCTATCCAACCAGGAAAGACACCATCTGAGTTTTTAGTTCGATTATCATCGCTATATTGTTTTACAACTTTCGACCATTCAACTCCAGCTCTTAATTTTGCATAAGCACTATCAATTATAGATTTCAAATCTCTGGTAGTGTCAGCACTTCTGGCATTCAACAATATATGAGCCATACGAATATCTCCGGGGGCTGGAATTTTATCAGTTACTTTTATAATGTGATACCCAAATTTTGTACGTATAGGCATTGAGATTTCGCCTGGTTTTAAAGTATATAAGGCATTTTCATACTCATAAACGGTACTAAAAACAGTCATATATCCGATATCTCCATTGTTTGATTTCGCACTCGGATCGTCAGACAATTTCTTCGCTAATGAATCAAAACTCTCACCTTTTAAAATTCGATTCCTGATTGATATAGCCTTTTGATAAGCAATCATTGTATCTTTCGGACTTGCTCCCAGGCTTACTTGCACTAAAATATGACTCGAACCTATTTGCCATTTAAGTCGATCGTATGCTTCACGAATATATTTACTATCAATATTTGTATCAACAAGATATGGTTCAGATAATTGTTTTACATATCCTTTATATTCACGAACAAATTTAGGATTAGTATCAAGTTTTTGCGATTCTGCTTCTTGAACTTTTAAGCGAAAATTAATGTAAAGCTGCAGATAATCATCAACATTTTTCGGATCATTTAAAAAATTTCCGGTATTATTTTTCTTATATGTTCGTTCAAATTCTGATTTTGAAACTTTAATTGAATCATTTATCGTAAATAATGTTGGATCTTGTGCTTTTATTAAAGCAAAAGGACATAGAAATACTACAAAACAAATTATTCTTTTCATACAGTTAAATCATTTAAATAAACAGACATTAGGTATATAAACATTTAATGTGCTTTAAAATTTTCATTTTAAAACACATTAAACGATTTTTTTTCACATTTATTCTCTACTATAGTTTGGAGCTTCTCTGGAAATTTGCACATCATGCGGATGGCTCTCAATAATACCGGCATTTGTTATTCTTACAAACTTGGCTTGTTTGAGCGTTTCGATATTTTTTGCACCACAGTAGCCCATTCCTGCACGTAGTCCACCAACAAGTTGATAGATTGTTTCATTCAATGAACCTTTATATGGAACATGTGCCATAATACCTTCAGGCACTAATTTTTTGATATCATCTTCAACATCTTGGAAGTAACGATCTTTTGAACCATCTTTCATTGCTTCAACTGATCCCATTCCTCGATATACTTTAAATTTACGTCCTTGGTAAATCACTGTTTCTCCCGGACTTTCATCAACTCCTGCAAATAATGAACCTGCCATGATACAATCAGCTCCTGCTGCAATTGCTTTCGCAATATCTCCAGAATAACGAATACCTCCATCTGCAATGACCGGAATATTCGTCCCTTTTAATGCTTTTGAAACATTAAATATTGCCGTTAACTGAGGAACACCAACACCTGCAATCACACGAGTTGTACAAATAGAACCCGGACCAATACCAACTTTAACAGCGTCAACACCAGCATCAACAAGTGCTAGAGCTGCTTCTGCAGTGGCTATGTTTCCGGCAACAATATTTAATTCGGGATAACGCTTGCGGGCTTCTTTTACCATATTAATAACAGCAACAGTATGTCCGTGTGCAGTATCAATAACAATAGCATCAGCACCAGCTTCAACTAGAGCATCTAAACGTTCGATCGTATCTTTTGCAATACCTATAGCAGCAGCAACACGCAATCGACCTTTATTATCTTTACAAGCATTTGGATTATCCTTTGCCTTGAAAATATCTTTATAAGTCAACAATCCAACAAGTTTACCGTTTTTATCAACTACAGGTAATTTTTCAATTTTAAATTCTTGCAAAATTTGAGCTGCATCGGCATGATTATCATCTTGTTGAATGGTAATCAATCCATCTTTTGTCATTATGTCTTGTACCGAACGATTTAAGTCTTGTTCAAAGCGTAAATCTCTATTCGTTACAATACCTAATAATGTATTATTTTTATCAACAACGGGTATTCCTCCAATCTTAAATTCTTTCATTAATTGAAGAACATCTTTCGCTTTTGCCTCCACGCCGATTGTAATAGGATCGTAAATCATACCATTTTCAGCACGTTTTACTCTTTTTACCTCATTGGCTTGTTTTTCAATACTCATATTTTTATGAATAACACCAAGGCCTCCTTCACGAGCCATAGCAATTGCCATCGTAGCATTGGTGATTGTATCCATAGCTGCCGATACAATTGGAGTATTAATTTTAATATTTTTTGTGAAATGCGATGAAATATCTACCTCACGGGGAAGGATTTCTGAGTATGCCGGTATAAGCAATACATCATCGAAGGTCAGTGCCTCCGGTTGAATTTTTTCAGATATGAATGACATCAGAACTTTATTTAAATTTAAAATTGCACAAAGGTAGTAAAAAATACTAGCCCCAAAAGCAATTTTATTTTTTATTCATATTTCTTTTTTTACATGGATGCTTCAAAGAAACTTTGTACAATAGGAATTACAGAAGGTAATGAAAAAACCAAAACTTTGTCACCCGGTTCAATTTGAGTATCTCCTCTTGCAATCAAAACTTCTTTACCTCGCACAATTCCTCCAATTGTTGCTTCTTTTGGGAATCCACTTTCTTTAATAATTTTATTTGCTATTCGCGATTTCTTATGTACAACAAACTCAAGCATTTCAGCATCAGTTTGCGAAAGATGTTTAACCGTTGAGACTTCGGCATGGAGTGTAAATTTATAAATATGACTTGCTGCTATAAACTTACGATTAATAATGGTATCAATACCCATATTTTCAGCAAGATACATATAATCTATATTCTCAATTTCGGCAATTGTTTTCTTCACGCCTAACCGTTTCGCAAGCAAACACGATAAGATATTGGTTTCAGAGTCGCCCGATAAAGCAATAAACGCATCGGTTTTCCTGATTCCTTCTTCAACAAGCAAATCAGTACTACGACCATCTCCGTGAATTACCAATGTATTAAATAATTGATCGGCAAGCATAGTTGCTTTTTGTTTATCCATTTCAATTAATTTAACATTGAACTGATTTTCCAAAAGCGACGCGGTCATTGCTCCTGTTCGACCTCCACCCAGTATCATAATATTATTGAAATCGACCTTTTTCTTGCCCGAATACTCGTACACTTTTTTAATTCCACGTTTATTACTTACAACATAAATCAGATCGTTTGCACTAAATTTATCGCTGCTTTTGGGAATAATTGTTTGAGAATTGCGAGTGATGGCAACGGTTCTATAATCATATGAAGAATTGAGCAATGCAGCTTCTTTCAAAGTTTTACCAACAACAGGAGCATGGTCATCAACCTTTAACACAAATAATGAAAGACGCCCGTCGGCAAAATCAAAAACTTCACGACTTGAAGCTTGTTTCAAAAAATTTGAGATTTCCTGAGCTGCCAAATGCTGTGGAAAAATAAAAGAGTCGATTCCTAATTCCTGAAATAATTGTGAATTTTTCGTTTTCAAAAATTCAGATTCATGAACGCGAGCAATGGTTTGTTTTGCCCCCATTTTTTTTGCAATAATAGCTGATGCAATGTTTGTGTCGGGCGATTGAGTAACAGCAATAAACAAATCAGACTCCTGCACTTGAGCCGCAGTTAAGGTATTAATAGATAAAGAACTACCACTAATCGACACCAAATCAATATGCTCATTAACACTTTGTAATTGTGAATTTTGAATTTCAATAAGCGTTAATTTATGCCCTTCGTACGAGAGCATTTTGGCAAGGTGAATACCAACCTCACCGGCACCTGCTACTATAATTTTCATTTTCGAACATTTGAATAATGCCGAAAATTACATAAAAATTTTAGATGTTGTTAAACAAATAAAAAATTAGATAAAACATACATTTTCAGTAAATAATAATTTGAGTTTTATGTAAAAAAAAGCAATGCATTATGTATTTTTGCAGAAAAGTTTCTCATAATGCAAGATTCGCTTCATATTCAAAAAAATGCAACTGAATTTTTTACAGTATCAGTTGAGTTTTGTGCTTTTTTATCGAAAACGAGCAATTTTTCACGCAAAGCGTTTATCGATAAGTCATTAAAGCTTCTTTCTCTTTTATATTTGAAAGCTTCACTATTGTCGGAACTTGAACAATCGGGTGATGGATATGTTGAAAAATATGTGACCGAAGATGATTACAACCGTATTCATTCAAGTGTAACAGAGAAATTGGGCTCATTGGAATCTTATTTCGACATTACAGAAGTAAATGGTTACGATTCGGGCGAGACTGTAAATGTCAGTACATCAGAATGTTTTGCCGACGTTTACCAAGACATAATGAATTTCGTCATACAATATCGTGATTTTGAAGAAGATGACCGAATTATCGCCATCAGTGAATGCATTCATTCCTTCAAAGAATTTTGGGGTATACGAGTTTTGCGGTTAATGTCGGAATTACACTTGGTATTATACAGCCAAAGTTATTCTCTCAATGATGATTATTCAAAAAATAAAGGATTATAATGCTACTTTATCCTGACATAACCAAAATAAATCCGGATGATGTAAACAATTATCAAACAGTTGCTTTCGAAGGTGAAATTGTATTAGTTGAAACAGCCGAAGATGCTGATGCAGCATGCAATTATTTAAAACAATTTGCAATTTTGGGGTTCGATACAGAAACGAAACCGAACTTTAAAAAAGGAAGAAAAAACAAAGTAGCATTGCTTCAACTATCAACTCACGAAAAAGCTTTTCTATTTCGTATCAATAAAATAGGAATACCACAGCCTATTATTCAAATCTTTTCGAATTCAGCAATCTTTAAAATAGGTGCGGCAACAAAAGATGACATCAATACATTAAGACATATTGCTCATTTTGAACCACAAGGTGTTATCGACATACAAACCATTGTACGAAACTTAGGTATCGAACAACTTGGTTTAAAGAATATTGCTGCGTTAATTTTAGGTATTAAAATTTCAAAAAGTCAACAATTATCGAACTGGGAAAATGAGATATTAACCCTACCCCAACAACAATACGCTGCAACCGACGCTTGGGTTTGCCTTGAAATATATAAAACAATCAAAGCAAAAGGCTATCTGGAAAATCCACCGGTCATAATAAAACCTGCAATAGATTTAGAACAAAACAATAACACGATAAATTAATTATTTTTTCATGTCACGAGTTAAATGTACGCTGCTTCCGGGAAAAGAACCATCGATAAAACGACTACATCCCTGGATTTTTTCAGGTGCTATCAAAAAAATTGAACCCAAACCAACCGAAGGAGAAATCGTAGATGTATATTCTTCAAAAGACGAATATTTATGTACCGGTTATTTTCAAATTGGTTCAATCGCTGTTCGAATTCTGACATTTGAAAATTGTGAAATTAACTACGATTTCTGGAAAAGTAAAATACTTGCCGCATTCCGTGCCCGACAATCAATGAATCTTATTGATAATGAAGAAACAAATGCATTTCGTTTTATCAATGCCGAAGGCGATGGAATGCCCGGTCTGATAATCGATTATTACGACGGCGTTGCTGTGTGTCAATTTCATACGGTAGGAATGTTTTTGATTAAAAACCACATTTGCAAGGCATTACAAGAAGTTTTAGGATTACGTTTAACCGGTATTTACAATAAAAGTTCCGACACCCTACCCTATAAAGCCGATGTTCCACACGATGACGAGGTATTATGGGGAGATGTTTCTCCGAGAGTTATTTTGGAAAACAATTGCAAGTTTGAAGTAAACTGGCTTGAAGGTCAAAAAACGGGGTTCTTTCTCGATCAAAGAGAAAATCGGGCTTTGGTTGAAAAATACGCAAAAGGACGAGCCGTATTAAACACGTTTTGCTATACGGGTGGTTTTTCAATTTATGCGATCAGAGGCGGTGCAACCCGTGTTGTATCTGTCGATTCGTCACAAAAGGCTATCGATTTGACCAATGAAAACGTGTCGATGAATTTTGGTATGAAGGCACCACACCATAAAGCTATCGCAACAGATGCTCTTGATTATTTACGTGACATTGACAATCAATTTGACTTAATTATTCTTGATCCTCCGGCTTTTGCAAAACACAATAATGTTTTAAACAATGCTCTTCAGGCTTATAAAAGAATTAATGCTCGAGCAATAAAAGCTATAAAACCGGGTGGAATTTTATTTACCTTTTCATGTTCGCAAGTTGTTAGCAAAGAAAACTTTCGCAAATCGGTTTTTGCAGCTGCTGCCAATTGTGGACGTAGCGTAAGAATATTACATCAATTGACTCAACCGGCAGATCATCCATTTAGCATTTATCATCCCGAAGGAGAATATTTAAAAGGTCTTATTTTATATATCGAATAATGAAATTGCAACTCGAACATTTACTTTCAATGGCTGTAAGAGCAGCAATGAATGCCGGCTCAGAAATTCTCGATGTATATTGTCAATCAGAAGTAGAAGTTGAACATAAAAAAGATAATTCACCAGTAACTAAAGCCGATATCAGAGCACATGCTGTTATCGAAGCAATTTTACGCGAAACAAACATTCCAATTTTAAGTGAAGAAGGTATACATTTGCCTTTTGAGGAACGAAATACTTGGCAAACATTATGGATTATCGACCCTCTTGACGGAACAAACGAGTTTGTTGCAAAATCGGGCGATTTTTGTGTAAACATTGCATTAGTTGACTCAGGCGAACCTATTTTAGGTGTCATTTATTCACCAACACGCGACACTATTTGGTTTGGAGCCAAGGGCCTAAATGCCTATAAAGTAGAAAAAGCTTCGACCGTTATCGACGACTTTTCATTTGAAACCCTTCAACAAAATGGCATCAAAATGCCATTCAATGCAACGGGGAATCAATATATTGTACTTGTTAGTCGATCGAACTTAAACGAAGCTACAAAAACATTTATCGAAACACTCAAAACAGAATATAAAGAGATTACTCTTGCACACATTGGAAGTGCCCTAAAATTTTGTGTCCTTGCTGAAGGAGCTGCAAACCTATATCCCAGATATGCAACGACAAGTGAGTGGGATACTGCTGCCGGACATGCTATTTTAAAATCGTTGGGAGGTGATGTTTTGCAAAAAGATAGTAATATTCCCTTAATGTATAATAAAGCAAACCTCAACAATCCGGGTTTTGTTGCTTATTTAAAAAAATAACAGAGACAACAATTCCCAATACGGTTCCCAGCAAATCGGCTACAAAATCCGTCATTTCACATGAACGATTGACGAGTGGCTGAATAAATTCTATCGACAAGCCTAACAAAGAGGCGTATAATAAAACAAATAACGTCATTTTTAAACGTTCGTAAGGCTGCTTATTCCAAAAGAATGATATTCCAAGGATTGCGTACAATGCCAAATGAACTATCTTATCGAAATAAGGAATTGTATTGAACCATGTAGGTTGCGGTTCCATACTTTTGGGCATTAAACATGCAACAAGAATCAAAACAGACGTAAGAATCGGTTTCCAGAGAATTTGTCTATTGAATAACATGTTGTTGTTTTAGTGCATCCTTTAAACCATCCAAATCACCCGGACGTGCAACAATTTTTTTATTCTTAATTACAAAAATTGTTGGTGTCGAATAAATTTGATAATCAGTCGCAATTTTTCCATCCCACGATTTCCCCTCACAAACATTTAAAGTTTTATTGAGTGCATGCAAGGTTAAATACTGTTTCCATTCTGTCTTGTTCGTATCGAGAGAAACAGTAATTAGTTCAAAGGTTTTATCAATGCGGGCATTGTACATTTTTACAATTTCGGGAAGAGCCTGCTGACAGTGCGAACACCATGTTGCCCAAAATACAAGCATAACCGTTTTGTTTGCAAAACCATCGAGTGATATTTTTTGACCATTATCGGTAATTGCTTGAAATGCCGGAGCTGCAGAACCGACTTTCAACTTTGTATAACTTAATATTTTTCGTTCGAGAGTTGTTTTAGAGCCATCGTGTTCACACGAATTATCGTCAGAATAACGCGATGCGATATATTCAACCAAATTACCGTTACCCATTTCTTCAAATCCATTTATCATAAAATCGACCACAAAATTATATGCTTTGGTAGATACTTTGGCCTTCATCATTATTGTATCTATACCATATTTAAACATTTGCATTTGTTGCTCCTGACTATAGTATTTTGAAGTAAATTGTTGCAAATAGCCAATAATCTTCGTTGTAAAGGCATTACTGTAAAAGAGTGACGTATCGGAGAAATCGACATTATCGAACCAGCGAGAACGAACGCTATTGGTTCGAGTAAACGCATTTGCATCACAATCGGGAAATTGTTCAGCTTTTACCTTGAGTAATTTAGCCGCATAACTTTTCGGATTGTTTTTAATTGCGGTATTGATTCGTTCATTGAGTGCATTCAATTTCGAATGATACTCGTCAGAAATTTGTTTTGAAAATACATCGTCAGCTATGTACAAATCTTTCAATTGCAGCAACATATTTAATTTTTCTTTCACCTCTTTGTAATATAAAAGTGTAGAAAAATACAATTGATTTTCTTCCGATTTCACAACTTTGAGCGATGCCTGAACATCGTGAACTGATGTTACAAATTCGATATTTTCGTGATTAAATACAAAATCGAGATATTGATCATCGTTGAAAACTATTTTGTACATCCCTACCCGCTGATTTGCAGGTAATGTAAAAACAGCTTTTCCTAATGTATTGGTTTTTACGGTATCGATTATACTGTTTTTATCTCCATAAAAATCGGTAAGCAAAAGTGGATATGAGGGTAATCCTTTTACAGTTACAGATATCGTATAATTTTGAGCAAATGTTGAAATTGTAAGCGACAAATAGAATAAAATCCAACGAAGACGTTTCATAAAAAACTAAGTTATAAAGAATTCATATTGACCAAAAGTAATAAAAAAAGCCACCCGAAAGTGGCTTCTTTTGTATTTGTTTGCAAAGAATTAGTCTCTGCTTTGAAGTTTCATTAATAAATTTAAGATTTCAATGTATAACCAAATCAATGTTACCATTAAGCCAAACGAAGCATACCATTCGTAATATTTTGGAGCACCTTGAGCAACACCATCTTCAACCATTTTAAAATCGAGAATAAGGTTCAACGCTGCAATTCCAACAACCACAAGGCTAAAACCGATACCAATCATGCCATTTTCTTGTGTTGGAAGAATAACACCAAACATATTAAGAATCATTTGAACCAAATAAAATAATCCCACTGCAGCTGTTGCAATAACGATTCCCATCATTAATTTTTGGGTTGGTTTAATAATTTGCATACGATAAGCTATTAACATCAAAAAGAATACGCCAAATGTTAACATCACAGCTTTTACTACTAATCCCGGAAACATTGTTTCAACCAATGCTGAAAGTCCGCCAAGAACAAGACCTTCCATTGCAGCATATATTGGAGCCGTAACCATCGACCATTCCTTTTTAAAAACGGTGATTAATGCAGAAATAATTCCACCAATTAAACCGACAATCATGAGCGTTGTAACTAAGCCCGGATTGTAAAGTGAAATTCCTTGAGGTGTAACAGTGTATGGCAATGCCGCTTTCCAAGTTAAAGATGCAGTGACAATTAAAATAAGTAACATTGTAAAGGTTTTGTTAACCGTACCATTCATGGTCATTACTTGCGATTGGTCGGTTGTGAATGCAGTACTTGTAAATTTGGTTCTGCTAAAAATTGGATTTGATGATTTTTCAAACATAGTATTTAAGTTTAAATTAAAGATATTCTAGTTCATTATTTACATTATCAACGATAAATCGGCTTTGTTTCGTGTTTATCGTTTCTATTTTTTGCACAAATTGTTCAACCAATGGTTTATTTCCTTTTCGAGCAATTTCTGTCAAGGCAAAACTAACACTTTTTTGAGGAAGAACAGCATCTGTTTCAATTTCGTGATGAAGCGTATCAAAAAATACGCCAAAATCAAATTGAGGCATATTTCCTGTTTTCAATTTTCGAATAATGGTATTATATCCTGCCAATTTGACTGTTTGAGAGTCATCACGACACCAATCCAACAACGTTTCTTGCGAAAGCTGCGAATAGCAAAATACCGACCAAGCTGCTTGTTCGGCAAGTTCAGTATTCTGAAGCGAATTGAGTAATGAATGAATGAAAATACTATCGCATTTGGCAGGTTCAAATAAATATAAGGCAAATAATTTCGTTTCGCGCAAAGGTTCATTCCACAATTTCAAAGCCAACTCTTGATTTTGAGGTACTGTCTTCAAAAACTCTTTGATATTTAATAGAGAAACGCCATAATTCATGTTATAAATCAAGCCCATATCTTTCATGCGTTGTGCCGCATCTCCATTTCGATGAGCTTTGATAAAATGCAATATTTCGGCAAATGTTTTATTCAATTCCATGACCAGTTATACGCGTATCGGTTGTTACATGGTTACCGCCAATTTTGGCAAAATCTTCGAAAAAACCGGGATATGATTTGGCAATACATTCTGTATTTTCAATCTCAATTTCTGTTTTACAAGCAATTGCAGCAACAGCAGCTGCCATAGCTATCCGATGGTCATTATTAGCATGCATGACACCTCCGGTAACAGTTCCGCCATATACGAGCATTTCATCACCACGGAGTTCGATTACAGTACCAATTTTTGCAAATTCCGTTTTTAAAACAGTTGCTCGGTCGCTTTCCTTATGCTTCAAGCGTGAAACGCCTTTAATAGTGGTTACGCCATTGCAATGACATGCCAACGCAACCAATGGAGGAAACAAATCGGGACATTCTGTTGCATCAAATTCAAATGCATGTAAGTTATTTTTCACAACTGAAATTGAAGAATCTGTTATAATGATGTCAGCACCAGCTTTCTCGATTGCTTTCATTATTTCCAAATCAGCTTGAAGAGACTTGGCCAACAAATTTGTTACCGTTACACTTCCACCAAGAGCACCGGCTACAAGCAAAAATGCTGCACCACTCCAATCTCCTTCTACAACATAATTTCGAGCCGTATAATCCTGATTTCCTTTAATTTCAAATGTTTCGTAATTCGAATGCGAAACCGATACTCCAAAATCGTTCATGATTCCGAGTGTCATATCGACATATGGTTTACTTTTTAAATCATTCACCATAAGTTTTGTATCAGACTGAGCCAATGGTAACGCAATCAGCAATCCGGTTAACATTTGAGAACTAACCGAACCGTCAACATGAGCAAGTCCGCCTTTCAATGGACCTTTTACTGTTATTGGCACAAAGCCATTATTGGTTGAAATTTCAACACCCAATTCCTTTAAGGGATTTTCGAGCATTGCTATCGGACGTTTTTTCAATGATCCTTCACCATTGAGTTTCATTGTTTCGTGCCATAGCGATGCAACCGGCGTAAACATTCTGATTCCCAAACCTGCTTCACCACACGATACTTCATTATGTTTTGGAGAAAATCCGCCCATAACTTCTACATCGTTGTTATTATTTATCATTTTCACATCAGCACCCAAACGTTGAATTACGTCGAGAGCCATATCGGAATCGGCACAAGGGGTATAATTATATAAAACAGATTTTCCTTTAGCTAACAGAGCAATTGCGATGGCACGCTGCATCATACTTTTCGATGCCGGAGCCGGAATTGATCCACTAATAACCGAAGGTTTTACTAATTTCTTCATATACTTTTTGTGTAATAATATCAGTATTAAAATATTCGGTATTGATAACCACATCGCTGGCTGCGGCATATAGATGTTTCCTTTGAGCCAATAATTGATGCGCTCTTTCGAGTGGATTTTCGACGTTCAACAGCGGACGATTCGCCAATTTTATGCGTCCGATTATCGATTCGGGTGTGGCTGTAAGCCAAATTACCAAACAATGTTCCTTAAGTAGTTTTCTGTTACCTTCGTGCATTGCAAGACCGCCACCGCAAGAGATTATCATTTTATGTGAATCATCAAACAATTGTTGCATCACATCGTGTTCAAGCTGACGAAAATAGGTTTCACCATGTTGAGCAAATATTTCAGGTATTGACTTTCCTTCGCGAGCCACAATTTGTTCATCGGTATCGACAAACGTGATATCGAGTTTTTTTGCCAGCTTTTTCCCGATTGTTGTTTTTCCTGAACCCATAAAACCAACAAGAGCTATTTTATTGCTCTTTTCTTTCAGGTTGTATTGTGCAAGCCCGGCTTTCATTAAAGCTTCGTCGGGTTTATTTCCTAAAAAATATTCGTATGAAGGAATAGCCTGATTTAAAAGCCAATCAATTCCTTCGATAATTTTACATCCTTTTTCACGAGCTATGATAGAGAATTCGGATGATTTATAGTTTGCATCGAAAATAACATGCCGACTTTCGAGCCACGAAGAATCAACAGGATTAATATTTTGAGAGAGTGAAAATACCACAACATCAGATTGTGCCAAGATATTTTGCAATTGGTCGAGACCCGCATAATTGCAGCCAAGCGTTTGTGCTGCATCACGTGCTTTTTCAATAGTTCTATTTGCAATTGTAACCTTTGCACCTTGTTTTATTAATCCATAGGCAGCTGCTTTTCCGGCTCCTCCGGCACCAATCACCACACAAGGAGTTCCGTGTAATTGAACATGTGCATGTAACAAAGAATGTGCAACGCCATAATGATCGGTATTATATCCATACAACTTTCCGTCTTTGTTGACAATTGTATTAACGCCACCAATTAACGTTGCCTGAGAATCAACAACATCGAGCAATGGTATTACATCTTCTTTGAAAGGAGCTGTAACGTTCATGCCTGTCAAATTCAGATTTCGAAACAAGTCGATTGCCTCTTTCGCAGAATCGGCTGCCAAACGTACATAATCGGCATTTATTCCTGTTTGCTCAAATACATTCGAAAACATACAGGGACTTTTGCTATGAAGAACAGGATTGCCCGTAACTGCTAATAATTTATGTTCACTCATGTAACACGAATTCTTTTATCTGCTTTTAATAAAGTGCAAATATCGTTTATTTTACGGGGATTAAAAAAGCATTTCGGAAAGATTTCATTTTGTATCTTTTCGTTTATACTTGGGAGGTTCAATAACGACTAACGTTTTACAATGAGGACAAACGTATTGCTCGCAACCAACACAACCGAAACAGTTCGAACACTCTTTTGTTTCTCTGCAAAGTTCAAATGGTTTGCCACAATGAGGGCAATCGATTATTTTTTGTACTGTCATAACACGAATGTTGAATAGAGAGATGCTAAATCTCGTTCTGTATCGAACAAAGAAACACGTTGAATATTTACTTCCAATCCTTTTTGTCTTTGAACATATGGAATTAACTCATGGTCAATATCATACAATGTTTCTAAATTTTCGGTAACGAAACTAATTGGAACAATCAATATCTCAGTTATACCTTCAGCAAGCATTTCATCGAGAACCGAAATTGTTGTTGGTGAAAGCCATTTCATCCGTCCTATTTTTGATTGAAATCCCACCCGAAATGGTAACCGAACAGCATCGGCAATCTGTTTTGCCGAATAATGAATTGCTTTTTCATAACTATCGCCTTTATCAATCTGGTATTGAGGAACAGAATGAGCACTAAAAAGCAAAACGGGATTCACCAAATGTTGTTTTGCGTGATTTATTTGTTGTGCCCAAAAATTGATAAAAACAGGTCGCTCAAAATATTGCGGTATAATGGAAATTGGAATTTGTGGATATTTTTTTCTGATTTCAGCCACATCGCGTTCGATACTTCCTGTTGTTGAAAAACTGGCTTGTGGATACATCGGAATAATGACGACTTCATCATTATCAGACAATTGTAAATCACGTAGTAAGGGATCAGAATAGGAATATGCAACACACACCTGATATGTTTCATCCAGTTTTTCGCCCAAACAACGGGCTATGGTATTGCAGCACTTTTTTAAAGGAGAACCACCAATGAGTTTATATTTATTCCATGATTTTTTATAGCGAAAAGTACTTATGAGTTCGCCCAAAAGTGTACGAGCTAAAGCATTCATCGGTAAAATCGAAGGATCGCGAAACATTCGTCGCAAAAACAATTTCATGTCTGTTTGCGATTCGGGAGCTCCCATATTTACCAATACTATATGTTTCATCTCTTTATATTTACCAATGAATGAAAACGCGCTTCATACCAATTTTATGTGCAACGAACAAGGTATGGCTAACTTAAATCGTTTTGGAATGAACAGCCGAATTATTTTGTATCAAAGGATCGAATAACATGGCAATATTTCGAACGACAGTCATTCCCATTTCCGACACAACAACCTGATTCTTATAATATTTCACTAATCCATCATCGACCAACAAACGTAGTTTTTCGGGTTTAAAGCCGGTTTGTTCAAAAACTGCTTCTATTGATAATTGATGCTGCAAAGCAACTTCTTCAAGATCAACAAATCCATTGCACATGATGGCTTCGATAATTTGGCTGCACAACATATCTTGAGATGAAAGCACATAAGCCTTATTCACCGCAAAACCACCCGACTCTATTGATTTAATATATTCCTGCGTTGTTTTAACATTTTGAATAAACGCATGTTTCAGTTGTGTAATTCCTGATGCACCAAAAGCATACACTTGACCAGTTGTTTCGCGAGTACAGTATCCTTGAAAATTTCGGTGCAAAACCTTTTGTTGCTTTGCTTTCGAGAGTTCATCGTCGGGCAATGCAAAATGGTCAAAACCAATAACGTCATAACCTGCATCGACAAGCAATTTTCGAGTAGCGATATACATTTCAAGTTTATCATTATCAGATGGTAAAGCAGTTGCGTCAATTTTTGATTGTCCTGACATTAAAGAAGGCATGTGTGCATACGAAAAGGTCACAATCCTATTGGGGCGTAAACGTATTGCCGCTGCAATGGTTTCTTTAAACTGTTCAACATTTTGAAAAGGCAAACCATACACAAAATCAAGATTAATACCGTTGAATTCGTTATTTCTGATTATTTCAATCAGTTTTTCGATTGGCAAAAATGAAGGTTCTCTATTGATTGCTTTTAAAACAATGGGATTAAAATCTTGTATTCCCAAACTAATCCGATTAAATCCAAGTTGAGACAAACCTTTAATATATTGTTCGTCAAGATATGCAGGATTGCACTCAATGGCAACTTCGGCTTTCGAAGTCAATTGAGCACAATTTAAAACTGCAGCCATTACCCTACGATGTTGATCAATGCTCAAATTATTGGGCGTGCCTCCACCCCAGTGAATTTGGCTTATTTTTCGATTTTGAGTATCGATATACGAGAAAACCCGTTTTATTTCGACAATAAGTGCTGAAATATATCGCTCGGTTTGCTCGTCATTATTCCAAATGAGGGAATTACAACCGCAGAAATGACATTTTTGTTTGCAAAATGGAGTGTGTAAATAAACCGAAATATTTTGTTCTCCATCATTGTTCGATTGCTGCAAAAGTTGAATATATTGTTCAGCATTAATCCCTTCTTTAAAGAAATTTGCCGGAGGATAGCTTGTATACCGAGGAACCGGACGATTATATTTTAAAAGAATATCTTTCATTAAACGCTAAAATTCTAAAATCCAAAATTAATGATTTTTAAATACATCACTGCATAACTCAATACTTTACATACATTCCATTTTATGATGTTTTATATAATGGGTGGTGTGGGACAATGTATTGATGAAATTAGATAATGGTGATGCCATATTTGAACATTGTAGAGACGCAATGCATTGCGTCTCATCCCGAAAAACAACACCAAACAGAGACGCAATGCATTGCGTCTCTACCGAGAAACAAACCCACACACTAAAATTAATGGAAGCCTATAAAAACGGAATCACAATAATGTACTTGAACAATTTAGGTTTCCTGTTTTTACCTAACAATTCAATGTTTTTATACGCTCAATCACATGTTTTACATTATCAAATGTATTATCAGGCGTTAAGCCATGACCTAAATTGAATATAAAGTTTCTATTCTTTTTCCAATATTCAATAATAGGAAGTAAAGCGTCATCGAGTATCTGAATGTCATTTACCGACAGTAATCGAGGGTCGAAATTCCCCTGAAGCCCGATATGCTTGTCGAGCATCTTTCGAGCATCGGGAAGCGACACTTGCCAATCGATACTTACAAAATCGGCTCCACAATCGTTGATATGCGCCAAACCTGTTCCCAAGCCTTTTGGAAAATAAATAACAGGAGTACCTGTTGCTTTAACAGCAGCAATCAAACGTTTTACATGAGGATATACATCTTTTAAATAAACTTCAGAAGGCAACAATCCTCCATACGTTTCAAATACTTGAAATGCAGAAATACCATGTTCGCATTGTTTTAAAGCATAATCGATGCTTGCATCGGTAATTTGTGCTAATAAACGTTGAAGCGATGATCGATTATTGTAATAATACTTTATAGCTTCAGAAAACAAATGATTTGAACTGGTTCCCTGAGCCATAAAAAGATATGTCGTTAATGGACCGCCACAAAAACCGATAAGTGGGAAACCATCTTGTTTTGTTCGATTAATTTCGTCAATAGCATCGTAAATATAATTCAGTTTCGATGGATTGTAGGTAAGCTTTTGGGTGGTTGACTGACGACAAAGCGCATTTTTAAAAACAGGTCCGCTATCGGGGAAGTCGACCTCTAATCCAAGAGCCTGCGGAATGACCAGAATATCAGAAAAAAGGATGGCAGCATCGACACCAAAATCGGAAACCGGCATAAGCGTTACCTGTGCCGCAAGCTTTGGATCAGACATTAATTGCTGAAAGCTGTATTGCTCTCGAAGTTTTCGATAAGTTGGAGAAATCCGTCCGGCTTGTCGCATAAACCAAACCGGTGGTCGATGAGTTTCTTTTCCGTGAAGAGTATCGATAAATATTGACATTTTATTCTTTTTTCGTGATAATGCAAATGTGCTAAATATTATGCAAAATCCCAAGTTTAATCAAAAAGGTCGGAAATGAAACTTCCCGACCTTTATGTTTGTCAAATTTTAAAGCAGAATATTAAGGGTTATTTCTATTATGAGAAGTTAATTTCACCATTTTTTCTTTAAACTTATCGACAAGGAAGTACATAACCGGTACCATTATCAACGTAATGAACGTAGCAAACGATAACCCGAAAGTAATAGTCCAAGCCAAAGTACCAAAGAATTTCACACTATCACCACCAATATGAATTTGAGGATCGAGATGTTGAAGTAACGAAACAAAATCAATATTGAAACCAACAGCCAACGGAATTAGACCTAAAATTGTAGCCGTTGAGGTCAACAATACCGGAGTAATACGATTGAGAGCTGCTTCGGCAATTGCTTCTTTTAAGCCCATACCTTTTGCGATCAACACGTCGGTACATTCTACGAGCAAAATACCATTTCGTACAACAATACCGGCCAATGCTACAATTCCCATACCGGTCATAATTATCGAAATAGGCATTTTGAAGATAATAAAACCAAGCAATACCCCAATAATACTGAAGAAAATTTCAGATATAATAATAACCGGTTTGCGAGTAGAGTTAAACTGCGTAACCAAAATGAAAATGATAAGAAGAATTGCCAATAACATACTCTTACTCAAGAAGTCTGATGATTCTTGTTGACTTTCATTTTCACCGGTAATACTCAAATCAACAGTATCGGGCTTTTTAAAGTTTTTAAAAGCTTTAAGCAATTTCACATTGATTTCTGTAGCCGAAAAACCGGTAATAACATCAGAATAAAGCGTAATAACACGTTTTGAATTTTTACGGGTAATACCACTATAAGTATTTTGATATTCGATAGTCGCAACAGATGATAACGGAATTTGACGTACAATACCCCCCATAGCCATATCACGGAAAATGATTTTTAAGTTCATTAAACGTTCTATATCTTCACGTTCGTACTTACTGTAGCGTAACTCTACAGGGTACTGATCTTCGCCATCGCGATATTTCGTAACTTCTTTACCAAGTATTGCAGTACGAATTTCGGCACCTATTTGACCTGAACTAATTCCTTCTTTTTGTGCACGTTGACGATCTATTTTTATAATCAATTCAGGTTTGCGGGCATCAAAATCTGACTTCAATTCTGAAATACCAGCAATTCCGGTTGACTTGATGTATTTTTTCAAATTGTCGGTAACAGCAACCAATTCGTCAAGATCGTCGCCACTTACTTCAATATTGATAGGTTTACCTGTTGGAGGACCGTTTCGTTGTTTTTCGACAGAAATTGTAGCTCCCGGAATACCTTTAACCGACTCGCGAATTTTCTCCATGTAATCGTTTGTCGATTCGCCATGACGTTTTGCACTTTCAACAAAGTTTATGGTTATTTTCCCTTTGTTGGCAGTTTTGGTTCCTGAATCGAAAATATTATCTGAAGCCCCTAAGGCAACATTTGCAATTATCGATTCTACAATCGGGTTATTTAATCCACAAGCATCGTTAACTCGTTTTTCAACAATCTTTGTAACCGAATCGGTTACTTTGATATCAGTACCAACCGGTAAACTGATATATACCATAACAGTAGAGGGCTCGTTATCGGGGAAGAACACAACTTTCGGTTTTGCCACTACGGTAAGAACAAGGGTTGCAAAGAATAAACCTATCAACCCCAACATCAACCATAATGGACGATAGCCTTTTAGCACCCAATGAAGCAATTTTTGATAAGCACGTAAAAATCGTGGCCAAATTTGATTTTGGAATCGAAGAATAACTTTGTATCCAATTAAATTATGACCAACATACGATATTCCAACGAATATCAACAAATTACCGATACCATGACATCCACAAAGATGGAATAACAAAGCCAAACCGGCAATAACTGCAGTAACAATTTTAATCGTTTTGTATTTATAATGGAAATTTTCATCATCGTCTTCATGTTTCATAAAACTAACGGCAAACACAGGGTTCAACACATAAGCAACAATTAACGAAGCAAACAATGCAATAATCAGAGTAACAGGAATGAAGAACATAAATCGACCAACAATACCAGGCCAGAATGCCAATGGGAAGAATGGTGCCAAAGTCGTTAATGTACCCGAAAGAATTGGAATAAACATTTCACCGGCAGCGTATTTGGCAGCTTGAGTGATTGTGAAGCTTCTGTTTTGTTTGAATATGCGGTGCGTATTTTCGATAACCACAATAGCATCGTCAACCACAATACCAAGTGCAAAGATAAATGCGAACATAACCAACATATTCATTGTGAATCCAATACCAGGTAAAACAATGTAACTTAATGCCATGGCAAGTGGAATCGATAATCCGACAAAGATAGCATTGGTTAAGCCCATGAAAAACATTAGCACAACTGTAACAAGCAAGAACCCGATGATAATAGTATTGTTAAGATCGGCAAGCGTTGTTTTTGTATTATGACTTTGATCGCCGGTAATAACAACTTTTAATTCTTTGGGGAATTTTGTTTTTTGCAAGTCGGCCATTATTTCCTTAATCTTATCAGACGATTCGATAAGGTTTTCTCCACTTTTCTTGACAATATTAAGAGTGATAACGTTTTTACCGTTTAATCGGGCATAACTTTCTTGTTCCTTGAAATCGTCGCGAACCTGAGCTATTTCACTCAATTTAACCTGAGCTCCGGTTGATGATGCAACAATAATATTACGAACAACATCAATATCCTTAAACTCGCCAACAACACGAACCGAACGACGCATTCCCTGCATTTCGATTGTACCTCCGGCAACAGTCATATTCTCATATTTAACGGCACGTTCGATATCGCCAAAAGTCAATCCTGCGGCTTGCATTTTATACATATCGACATCGATTTGAATTTCGCGATCGAGAGCTCCAACAATATCGACACGGGTTATTTCTTTTAAACTTTCAATTTTGTCTTGAGCAATTTCTGCATATTTCTTAATCTTATCAAGCCCAATATCGCCCGAAAGGTTAACATACATAATCGG
>JACCEE010725266.1_pt1 | contig 27172 bp, 23 predicted proteins | sample 7449931 | NCBI WGS metagenome assembly JACCEE01 (sample SAMN15323457, study PRJNA562643) | freshwater metagenome | isolation source: river surface water | place: USA:Blue River Watershed | collected 2017-08-19 | reverse complement strand
ATAATATAATAACCGCTAGCTAATAAGCGGGCAAGCTCATCTCGATCAGTTACCGTAATATATGTTTTCTTGCTCCAGGAGATTTTTCCCGGAAGCATTGCAATCCAATGGTATATCTTATAAAGTAGTGTAGAGTATTTTGACATTATCCAAAAATAAACCCTAGAGGTGTGCCACCGTCAGCAAATGTTTTTAGATCTTCTTCTAGTTTTTCAAGCTCGGCTTGTGCTTGTGAAATTAAGTCGTTACCGTTTAGTGTAACACCACCTTGCGGGCCGGCTAGCTGTGCAAATTTAGAACGTGCTTGGCCGAGCATCATCTTTGCTTGCGCTGTTGCATAATCTCTAATCCAAGGCCCCGAGCTAGTGTCGGCTAACAATGCTTCGTCTGGACGATAGTTATAAGTGTGTAGCAATACTGATTCTTCACCTTTGATGTTGCGGTGCAGATTAATTTGCTTACTTGTTTGGCTCCATGTAAATGTAACATTGGCACCAAACATACGTCCCAATAACTCGCGCTGTCCCATGTACAATTCAAACGATAGTAGTCCTTGGCCACGTGCGGCATTAAGCATATACATGTTTAAGTACGCGGCTTCGAATGGTTCAAACGTTGTACTTGTTGTACCTACTCCACCTGCGCTTGCACGGTAAACAACCTTAACGTCAATGACTTCATCTGGGAGAGTGTATGAGCTATTGCCTTCTGTTAAGTTTAGTAGCATGAAGCTTTCTTCTACTGCTCTACTAGAACGTTGGCGATATTTGCCAACGGCTTTATCAATAGCTAAGTCGTAGTGTTCTTTGTCTAGTTCGACATCTACTAAGCCACCACCAAGCATTAGCTCAATGTTTTTTGCGGCTTTAGAACGTTGTGTTGTGTTGTTTTGCATGTGCAGTCTCCAGTATTATTTACCGAAGACTGCACTGCTAGTCCTTACTTAATTGCACGAAGCAGGATTGTTTCTGGACTAATTCGTCCTTTTAGCTTGGTCTCAACGCTTTTAATGGTGTCCATAAACTTGCGTAGGCCGGGCTTACCTTGTGTTTTAAACTCGGCTAGCTTTTCTGCAGGCTTGCGTAGTGTCTTGCAAGTACTCTTAAGTTCGTCAAATCCAACAATAGCAGAACCTTTAACACCAAGTGTGCTAATAGCCATATCCCCGTGTGTAGATACTACGAAGCGGCCCAACTTGCGTGTCTTAGTATTATAAGTCCACAGCTCGCTCATGCCCAAAATCTCAGTTGGGTTGATACTCTTAAGTCCAAGCTCGGCAAACTCCTTAAGATACTTGAGACCTTTAACTTGACGCTCAGGTGGCACTGGCTTACGCTTTGGCTTGGCACGAGTAGCAATCTTGCTTGTCTTATACGCCATTGCATCGTTAATGATGCTTTCATACATTTTAATGTATGCTTTGACATCACGCTTGCCCAGGTGCTTGTATGCTTCCATCAACTGACCATCTTTGCCTTCAAGCAATTCATTCATTTCGTTAATGCGTGGTTGAATTAGATCAACAATCTTTGACGAGTATTGTACTGCAATATTTGCAACTGACAGTAGATGGAATACCTTAGGGTCCTTGCCATCTGTAATAAAGTCGTCAATTGCGCCTTCGATATCGCCCATTGTTTCGCTAAACTTTTCAGCCAGGCGATCTTGGATAGTCTCTTTCTTTACAACAGGAACATCTTTTTCTGCTTCAGCCTCATCAGCATCATCTTTACCTGCCTTAATAGACTTTTCAATTTCTGCTTTCAACCAAGCGGCAGTATCTCGTCCTTGATTAAATCCTGCATGTACTGCAGGCATGCCTCGCACCAAACATGCGGCAACACCGCAAAGTGTAGAAGAAACACGAGTGTCCTTTAGCTTACGGAATTCTGCAATAGCATCTTTCTTGTACCCTGCAGATTCCATCCACTCTGCTACTTTTGGGCGCAACTCTTTGGTGCTACTTTCGAGACGGTAGTAGTCCATAGCACGACGGAAGTGTCGTGTAAACTGTTCTTCGGTAAATTCTGTGGCACCTTCCCATGATGGGCTAAAGTCCTTGACTCCGCGTCCGCGGTGTGCGTTTACTTGTTTTGCAGTAACCCGTGTTTTCTTAACAGGTGCCGCTTTTTTCTTGGTTGCAGTAGCCATTTCTTACTCCGTTTAGTGTCGCAATGATGTTATTATAACTTATCAGCGAACGTCTGTCAACCGGTAAATAACACTAAGAAACAGGTCCTTTTTGGTCCTGCAGGGAAAACATGCCTAAATTATCACTTTGGAAAAACGCTAAAACGCAGGATTACCACTATCAGGACCGCTTGATCCGCGAAGCTGTGGGTGCAGGCGGCACCTCTATATTGATCCACAAATATCTTGGACCAGCCGCAGTAGAAGATGGATCTGATCCTGCCAAGCCAAACTTGGCTGAAAAGGGCGAAATCAATGAAATGGACATTCAGGACATTTTGTTTATGGAGAACCGCGATCGTGTGTACGATACTACAGTTTATGAATTACGTGGAACTTACAACGTAAGTGACCAGGACTTTGATTTGAGTCAGTTTGGTTTGTTCTTAAACGCCGATACACTTTTTATTACATTTCACACAAACGAAATGGTAGAGCGATTGGGTCGCAAGTTAATGGCAGGTGACGTACTTGAACTACCGCACTTAAACGATGACTTATTACTTGATGCTAATGCAAAAAGTATCAACAAGTTTTATGCTGTCCAAGATGCCGCACGTTCAGCAGAAGGCTTTGGCCCAACTTGGTGGCCACACTTGTGGCGTATCAAAGCCGCACCTATCAACGATGCACAAGAATATCGTAGCTTGCTAGGTGACCCAGAAGATGAAGATAGTTTGAAAAATGCATTGAGTACGTACAACAAAGAAATTGCAATTTCAAATGCTATTGTAGCGTCCGCTGAAGTTATTACACCGGCCGCTGGTTATAAGAATACAGAGTTCACTGAATCAACTTATGCTCCAGTTATCAATGGATTTGACGGATCTGGCGAGTCGAGCCTAGCTGTTAACTCTTCTGAAAACGTGGCAGTTGGCGGTGATACTACTCACATCAATTCTGGATTGTCATTCCCTATTGCTCCGTCACAAGGTGACTTGTTTGTTAGAAATGATTTCCAACCGCAACGACTATTTGTGTATCGTGGCAATAAGTGGCACAGACTTGCTGATAATTCGGCTTCTACTGGTTGGGCAACAACTGCAACTAATGCAGGACCGTTTATCAACAATAACGCAACTACAACAAATAACGCTGGTGAAACTATTCCACAACGTCAAGCACTAAGTGGTGTATTTGTAAAACCTAAGGCAGACAATTAATGGCACAACAATATTTTTACGATCAACAGATCCGCAGATGGCTACTACAGTTCATGCGACTGTTTGGCGGCTTCTCTGTAAAGATGGGCAAGGACGCAACTGGCGCTGACAACTATCACCAGGTGCCAGTACGCTACGGTGATACAACTCGTATGAGTCAACACATCCTGCGTTCTAACAGTGAAAACACAATCCTTAGTGTTCCTGCTATTAGCTGTTACATCGCCGAGCTTGTTCCAAATGCTGAACGCCGTATGACTCCTTCGTTTGAAGATAGTGTACAAATTTACGAAAAGAAATATGATCCAGTAGGACAAACATTTGAAGATGCTGTTGCTGAAACTTACACATTAGAGCGTCACGCACCTATCCCGTTTGACTTGACAATCAACGTTGATGTGTGGACTAGTAATACAGAACAAAAGCTACAATTGCTTGAACAGATTCTATTATTGTTCAATCCAAGTGTAAACTTACAAAGCAGTCAAAACCCGTACGACTGGACAAGTTTAGCAGTGGTTGAACTAATTAACGTTACATGGACTGCACGTAGTATTCCACAGGGTACTGATGATATCATCGATGTTGCAAGTTTAATCTTCTCCTTGCCTATCTTCTTAACACCACCTGCTAAGGTTAAACGTCAAGTTTTAATTCACAGTATCTTAAACAATATCACTGGCGACTATCAGTTCATTGACGACATTACAATTGGTCTTAATAACAAGCCTATTTCATCGCGACAGTGGATTACATTCAAGGATAGACACATCCGTGTTACTAACGATTCGATACAATTACTGACTAATAGAAACACTACAACCGACACAGAAAATGTTGTGCCAGCAACACTACGCTGGAACGAACACTTTGAAAACTATGGTGGGTTTAAAAATGGCATCACTGAAATTAGATTAAAACTTGGAAGTGCAATAGACCCGCATGAAGTAATTTTGAGAATCACTGAAAATACCGAAAACGAAAACTTATTGTTCTATACAGTGGATACTTCAACACTTCCAAACGATACTATCTCTATGATCAATGGTGTAGTGGATCCAACACGAAGTGCGCCAGGCAACGGCAATATTCCGCCTGTGCAAGCTGGCCAGCGTTACTTGCTAACTGAATCTGTTCCGCAAACAGGATTATGGGGTACAGTGATTGCAGATGCAAATGACATCATTGAATACAATGGAAGCAACTGGATTGTTAGCTTTGATGCAAGTGCAGTTAATGCACCTGCTTATACTACAAACGCAAACACCATGGTCAAGTTGTACTACACTGGCACTGAATGGGTAGTAGCAATCGAAGGAATATTCGAACAAGGCTACTGGCGCATTGTCAACTAAATATTTTTATGAGAGCTGTTGGCGCATTAATCGTTAGTAAAAAAACCGGAAGAGCTATGATGCAACTTCGTAGCCCTTCTGAAACGCATAGCATGTGCTGGGGCTTATGGGGTGGCAAGTTAGACGGTAACGAAGGCGACCTTGAAGGGCTAAAACGAGAGTTGTGTGAGGAGCTTGGTTATCCAGGCGTCCCAAATACTATTGCTATGAGTCATGTGTACACGTTTACAACTCGAGACAAACGCTTTCGCCATGTTAGCTATCTAATATTGTGCGAAGAAGAATTCGTCCCTACAGTAGATGAAGAAAGTGCTGGCTACTGTTGGGTTAACTTGTGGGAATGGCCGCAACCGCTACATCGTAATACTGCAAAGATGTTTAACAGCAGGGGCTTTCGAGAAGCATTAGAGGGTTTATTGGATGGCGTTAAGAGTAATTAAAAATACTTTACGACAGCCAGAAATATATACAGGGCCTCATCGACAAATTGATGTAGAGCAATGTTGGCAAAGTCACTTAAACAATCCACTGTTGAATAAGCTATATAAAGATTCTGTTTGCTACACAGAACGTTGGTACTTAGAAACTCGTCGACTTATAAACGAAGAACTGTGGTATCATCCACTGCTAGTTAGTTTGTTGTTAGATGAAAAACTAAAACTTGATCTAATAAAAAGCACCATTGTTGATGCTGTTAATATGCGAAGTATATTAAACGATTCGCGTTATCCAGAGTTTCAAATGTCAGCTGGTGTTAATTTAAAAAAGCTCACTCGCTGGTGTGCATTTTTTGTTAGCTTGCCTGATTCACATGAAACTCTTGTTGCCCTAAATGGCCAATCTTCCGACTAAGATCTAAGTCGCACCAAATCTTGATTTCATTGTGATCAAGTAAATCACAAAATCCCATATCCTCACCGTGCCAAGTTGAACTTGGTGCATGCCACTTTAAAGGAAAGTGTGGACTTGGCATTTCGTCTGCAATGGTTGCTCGCATTAACAAACAACCAAACCCAGTGTAACGTACTTGAGTTAACCCATGTCCTGTAGTATCAACTGGCTCTACTGGATCTATAGAATGAAATGCTGTCGGATGAAAAGGTGGCACACGCTTTGAGTATGTTGCACATACCACTTTCTTTTTGTGCTCTAATAGTCTAACAATAACATCTTCGGGAAATGTCATGTCACTATCCAACCACATAACGTGTTCTGCATTATATTTGTCAACTGCAAGATTTAGCAACACTTGTCGCTGGTTGCTTAATACTGTGCCAGCATCCATTTCTAACAGTACAGGGATACCTTGTTGTTCTGTATATTTGATAGCTTGCACTAAACAGTAGGTAAATTTTGCATGAACCATTCCATTGGTAGGAACGCATATAACAACCTGCTCGCTTAGAACAGGTTGCCGATCAAACACAGAACGAGATGACTTGCCAAACATTACTCTTCAGATGTATCAACGTTTGCTAAATTTGCTTTACGTTCTGCAATACGTGTTGTTTTGTTAATAACATTTAAGAACGTTTGGCAACGGCTAATAGTTTGCTCATACAACTCTGCTGGCAACTTTAACATTTGCGCCATATTTTCAGTTGTAACATTCTGTGTCAATGCTTCGACTGCGGCTTTACGTGCAAGCTCTTCGACCCAGAATTGTGGTTCTGCTTCTTCAACTGCTGTAGCAACGTCTGTACCAATTTCAGCTTGTAGTTCTGCAATACGTCCGTTGACAATGTTCATCTCATTGAGAACGATTTGTTTTTGCCAATCAGTTGTTGCCTTTTCCAATTCGCTGTTTAAAAATTCCATCTCTTGGCAAAGAGAAACTAACAGACGCGGTCCGCTTGCTACGCTGTATACAAAGTTTTCTCTTTCAAAATTTGTACGGAATGGGACTTGTTTTAATACTGCTCGTGTATTGTTTAGGATTTCGTTTTGAGTTAGTGGCATGAAAGCTCCTTCTATGTTCTACTATGTATCATTTTAATTTTAGAAATTTTAGCCAAAAAGAAAGGGTGTTGCCACCCTTTCTTTAAGCATAACACTATTAGATGTTATATGGTGTTGTACGGCCACCAAATGTGCTACTTAAACTAACAGAGCCAGAACCGATACCTAAGTATCCGCCTAACGTACCACGTAGTGATAGGTTAGAGCCTGTTGTATTCGAGTAACCTCGTTTGACATTACCAAACGAAATTGACGATCCAGTTGCTGGAAGAATTGCCATTTTATTTGCCTCCTCTTTTCACTGAATTAATGTAAAGTCTTCTTTACAAGTGCCTGTAGTTCCTCGATTTGTGCTTGTTGTTCTTTAACAGCGTTAACTAGAACAGAAACAACTTTGTCATAACGAATAGTCTTGTAACCTGCAATAGCAGATTGTGTAACCAATTCTGGTAGTACTGCTTCAACTTCGTCTGCCATTAGACCAATTTGGTCCATGTGCTTTGGAAGACCTAAAGACTCGGCTAATTCGCTTGAATCGTATGTGTAACCGTTGATAGCCATAACTTTACCTAGGGCACCATCGATCTTAGATACGTTTGTCTTCAAGCGTGAGTCAGAGTAGTAAGCTGTAATTTCACCAGTCGCTGTGATAGAACCTTGAACTGCGATTGAACCAGTAAATGTACCACCGCCCCATGGGTTGCCAGATGGGCCTGTAGGACCTGTAGCGCCTGTTGGGCCTGTTGGACCAGCAACGCCTTGTGGGCCTTGAGCACCTGTAGGACCTGTAGGACCTGTTAAACCTGTTGGACCTGTTGGACCAGCTACTGTAGAAGCCGCACCTGTTGGTCCTGTAGGACCCGTAGGACCTGTTGCACCTTGTGGGCCTGTTGGGCCTGTAGGACCAGCAACACCAACACTCCATGTGCCGTCACCGCGCCAGAATGTACTTGCGCTTGCGTTTGTACCACTGTTTAACTTGCTTACTGGTAGGTTACCAGCAATACCACTGTGAGTCAAGCCAGCGATAGCAGATGACAATTCTGTGTCAGTTGCCATTGCATCTTGAATTTCTTTCAATGTGTCAAAGGCTGCACCAGCACCGTTTGTAACTGCGGCAATTGCGGCTGCTTGAGCGGCATTTGCTTTAGTTGTTGCATCAGTTGCGGCTGCGGCAATTGCGGCTGCTTGAGCGGCATTGGCCTTAGAGCTTGCATCAGTTGCGGCGGCTGTGATAGCGGCTGATTGAGCGGCATTTGCTTTAGTTGTTGCATCAGTTGCGGCTGCGGCAATTGCTTCAGACTTGGCTGTTGCGGCTTTTGTAGTTGCATCAGTTGCGGCTGCGCTGATAGCTTCAGATTTGGCTGTAGCAATAGCTGTAGTACGAGCAGTAGCTTCTGCGGCAACTTTTGTAGTTGCATCACTTGCGGCGGCTGTTTGAGCATTGTTAGCTTTTGTAGTTGCATCAGTTGCGGCTGCACTGATAGCTTGGCTCTTTGCAGTAGCAATAGCTGTATCACGAGCAGTGGCTTCAGTTGCTACAGTAGTATCAACATAACCTTTTGTACTTGCATCGCCAGAAGCAGATGGTGTACCTAAACCAGTGATCTTGTTGCTGTTCATTGCAACGGCTGCACGGACGTCAACTGCGGCGTCAAAACGTGTTGATGCTTTGAAACGAGCTGGGTCAGAGAAAATACCGTTGAAGTTGTCGTCTTCTGCGTCAGATGTAGTACCGTCAGTTGTTAATACTTTAGCGGCAAGAATAGAAACGTTACGCTCTAAGTCACCAATACGACGAAGACTTGATTTGCTACCAGAGAAAACGATATCGTTGTCGCCTACTGTTGTTGCTACTACTAGAGCACCAGACTTATCGTACTTGTACTCTTTTGTTTTGTCCAATGATACTTCACCTGTAGTACCACTGTTCTTTAATTTACGTTTATTATCAGACATTTTATCTCCTTTGAGTTTACTGGCACGGAGGACAAACTAGTGTTTTCCCAAGTGCGTTGTTGCCAACGTACAGGCAGGGGATGTCAAACCCCTGCCGTTAGCCAGTTAAATTATGCGAACTTTAAACCAGTTACTTCGATTTCGTCATCTGTAGATAACACACCAGCAACGACTGTCACTGTAGAACCGCTTACGCTGAATTCTGTTGGACGTAACAATGTACGGTTTACATAAACATTGTAGTGTTTAGCTGTAGCCAAATCTGCAAATGTAAACGCAACTGTACTTGTTGCATTAGTTGTAGCTTGTGCAGAAGTTACAGATTGGAAAGCACTGTGGAAGTTTGTTAAACCGCTACCAACACGAGTTGCTACGCGAGCATCTGTGTAGTATAGGTTTGTAGAACCTTCTGTGATTTCGTCTGTATTATCTTTACCAGCAACTGCGGCTGCAATGGCTGCGGCACGAGCAGTAGCTTCTGCGGCAACTTTAGCTGTTGCATCGGCTGCGGCTGTAGCTTCGGCGGCTACTTGAGCGGCGTTGGCTTTTGTTGTTGCGTCAGATGAAGCTGTAGCAATAGCGGCTGCTTGAGCGGCATTTGCTTTAGTTGTTGCATCAGATGCGGCTGTAGCAATAGCGGCTGTTACAGATGCTGATGTAGCGGCACCAGAAATGTCAGCAACACCTAAAGTGATAGAACCACCTAAGGCTGCAACTGCACCGTTAACGGTAATGCTGTTGTTTGTTAATGAGCTGTTTGGAATAGAACCTAAGCTGATTAAACCGCTTGCGCTGTTGTAGCTTACACCACTTGAACCGTTAGCACTTAATGCGGCACGAGCACGAGTGTTTGAGAAGTACAAGTTTGTTGTACCTTCAGACAATGTGTCTGTGCTTGTTGCAATTTGTGTGTAAACAGAACCGTCGTTAGTGAATGTCCACTTTTGTAAACCTTCGTTCCAACGCATTTGTACGTTTGCTTCGTCACCACGTTCAACTTCGATACCAGCGTTTTGTGTTGGTGTACCAGTTGCATCACTGTTCAATGTAACAATGTTGTCAGCCAAGCTGATTGTGTTAGAGTTAACACTTGTTGTTGTACCTTGAACTGTCATGTTACCAGCGATAACTACGCCAGTTGCTGTAACTGTCAATGCAGTAGAACCGTCAACTGTAACTGTTACTGTACCAGTACCGTTGTCAACAACTGCAATGTTTGAGTTACCACTGCTAATAGTGCTTGTGCTGATAGCAGAAATGCTTGAGTCAACATAGCTCTTTGTTGCCGCGTCAGAACCAGCTGTAGGAACGCCTAAACCAATTACCTTGTTGCCGTTTAATTCAACGTCGTCACCAAATTGAACTTTGATACCGTCGCTAGAAGTGATACGCTTGCCGGCTGCAATTTGCATTGTACCGTCAATGTTAACACCTGTTGTGCTTGAACCGAATTGTAGCAAACCTGTACCAGTTGTAGTGATACGCATGTTCTGATCTAAGTCAGCAGTGAATGTCATTGTACCGCTAGTTTCAGTTAAAACTTGCTTACCGTTAACATACAAAGAACCTGGACCAACATACATGTGACGGAATGGATTCGCTGGGGAACCCAAGTCATATGTGTTGCTTAAACTTGGAATAATGTGACGTACTGTCAAGTCACCTGTTAATGTAGCACCTGCGAAGCTTGGTGTACCTGTTGTTGACAAGTTTTGAGTTGTGCTAATAACACCTGTACCGCTGTTATAGCTAATGCCTGTACCTGCGCTTAATGAGGCACGAGCACGGGCTGTTGTGAAGTATTGATTAGAACCTTCTGCAACGTCTGATGTTGATAGTACAACATCACCTGTTTGTGTGTTTACGCTTGTAACACCACCGATTTCAACAACTGCTGGTACGCCGTTGTCTTTCTTGATAAAGATTTTACCATCATGTGTGTTAATAGCTAATTCGCCTAGAGCTAATTGGGCTGTTGTTGGCACTTTGCCCGCAGTAGAACTACGCTTTAAAATGATTTGATTGGCCATTTTGAGTATATACTCCCTATTGGATGTTTAGCAGGGTGATCGGATCCTGCCTTCCAGAAGTATTTAGCTTATTCGTCTAGTACTGAATGTATATGCTTTAAAATTCGCCGCCATCTAGATCAATGTTTACGGCTGTTATAGACGTGATTTGACCGGATTCATCCAGTGTGATCACGTTGGTTTTGGCTGCAGACCCATGTGTACCCGAGTGATCAAAGTTTCCGATTCGGTTTTCTCGATAGAATGTTAGTCCGGTTGTACCTAATGTTATTACGCCTGGTGTTGTTAGTGTCCAAAATGTCTGGGCATGATCAGTACCTTCTTCAACGTACACACGCATGCCACCTGACACTTCGTATAAAGAGTCAGCGTCTGGAGCTCTGGTCAGTTTACCAGTCACTGAATTCCAAATGTATATGCCATTTTGGGTAGAATTGGTTTGACCAGCTAATAGCACACGGTCGCGGTGGACTAATGTAATATCATCAATGACCCAGATGCTTCCTAGCAATGGAACATGAGTCCGTGCGACTACTCTGACACTGTCTTTACTGTCTGTTACGTGACTTACGAATTCTTTTCCGCGAAAAATTGGCATTTTGAACCTGATTCAACACAAATAACTGTGTTTTGTATAGGTTATTTATGCTTGCGACTAAATGGAAAGGGTGCATTTCTGCACCCTTTCTCTTACTTTACCTTAAATTACTTTAAGATTAGTATGTACCACCATCGATATCACTGTTCTGGTTCAAGATACCACCAGCAGTCAATGTAACTGTTGGAGTTAAACGAACCATAATGAAGTCGTTAGCTTCCGGAGCAGTATCAAACACGATACTTGTTACACCGTCGACTGTGTCTAATGTGTAAGAGTATGTTGGAGCTTGTACCAAACCGTTAATAAACACTTGTGTGTTTTGGATAGAACTAATTTCAGCTTCAGTACTGAAACTTACTGTTGTACCGTCACCTGTGTAGTTCTTTGTTACCACTGTTGTTGTAACGTTCTGTGGAACAAACTTCTGTAGAGTAGAACTCCAAACTAGTGTGTAACCATCAGACATTGCGGCAGAGTCAACGTCAGCTAAGTCAAAAACGCTTGCAACTGCAATACGACCATCTGCGCGAGCATCGGTGTAGTACAAGTTGTTAGCACCTTCGGTGATTGCATCTGTTGTTGGAACAGCAAATGTAAACACACCAGTACCAGCATTGTAGCTTAGAATATTGTTGTTATCGCTTACTAAAGAAACTGCACCACGTGCTTGAGCATTAGTGAAGTACTTGTTAGTTGCAGTAGCATCAGATACGTTATCTGTTGTTAAAGTAACAACGCCATCTAAGCCGTTAACACTTTGAACAGCAGCCAATGTGCTGATAACACCAGTTGAACTGTTGTACTGGATATTTGCACCACCACTAATAGAAGCCTTAGCACGAGCTTCTGTGAAGAACAAGTTGATAGCACCGCTTAGTTCGGCAATGTTATCTGTGTTCAAGTTGTCGATACGACCACCTAATGCAACTTCGGCAGCAGTAGCACGAGTTACTTCAGTGTCCACGTTAGCTTGAACAGCAATGTCACCTGCAACACGAGCGGCTGCTTCGATAACGTCAGCGGCAGCGTTGGCTTCTTCAGCGGCAGTTGCACGAGCTGTTTCTGCGGCAATAGCGGCAGCGTTGGCAGCATCACCAGCGGCACGTGTTGTTGCTTCAGCAGTTACGCTGGCAGCAATAACGCCTTCTGCGGCTGTTGCGCGAGCAACTTCAGCAGTTACGCTAGCAGTGATTGTTGTATCAGCAGATTCACGAGCACTAATTTCATTGCTGATATTAGTTGCATTTGCGGCTTCGGCAGCAGTTGCGCGAGCAACTTCAGCGGCCAATGCTGTTGCGGCATCGTTATCGGCTGCTAAACGTGTAGCGGCTTCGTTAGCCAATGCAGTAGCACTTGCACTTGCTAAGTCACTAATAGCTTGAGTCAAGCTAGAGTCAGCGGCATTGTAAGCATCGATGATTTCTGTTAAAGAATCCAACGCGGCTGGATCAATGTTGCTTAGAACATTGTCAATGCGTGTGTTTAATGCTGTATCAGCAGATTCACGAGCACTTGTTTCTGCACTTAAGGCAGCAATACGTGCTGTTTCTTCAGCAATAATAGCGGCAGCATTTGCTTGCTCGGCAGCAGTAGCACGAGTTACTTCAGCAGCCAATGCAGTTGCGGCAGAAATATCGGCAGCAGAACGTGTAGCGGCTTCAGCTGTAATAGCGGCAGCATTTGCTGTTTCGGCAGCAGTGGCACGAGTTACTTCGGCAGCTAAGTCAGCTGTTAATGTAGCTTCGGCAGCAGTAGCACGAGTTACTTCGGCTGTAATAGCTGTAGCGTTTGCAACTTCGGCAGCAGTAGCACGAGTTACTTCGGCAGCTAAGTCAGCTGTTAATGTAGCTTCTGCGGCACGAGCTGTTGTAGCTTCGGCAGCAATAGCTGTAGCGTTTGCAGAGTCACCAGCAATACGTGCTGTTTCTTCAGCAGTAATAGCGGCATCTAATGCGGCTTCGGCAGCAGTTGCGCGAGCAACTTCAGCAGTAATAGCATTTGCATTTGTTGCATCGCCAGCAATACGTGCTGTTTCTTCAGCATCAATATTTGCTTGTAATGTAGCTTCTGCGGCAGTGTGGTGTGCATGCTCTTCGGCAATGTCAGCAGCCAATGCGGCTTCGGCAGCAGTTGCACGAGTTACTTCAGCAGTAATGTCAGCATCTAAGGCAGCTTCGGCAGTTTCGGCACGAGTTACTTCGGCAGCTAAGTTAGCGGCAGCAGTATTTGCCAATGTAGTGATAGCACCGTTGATTGTGTTATCAGCTGATTGGAATGCGCTTACGATTTCTGTCAAACTGTCTAATGCGGCAGCATCGGTGTTGCTTAAAATGTTGTCAATACGAGCACCCAATGCAACATCACCAGCAATACGTGCTGTTTCTTCAGCATCAATATTTGCTTGCAATACAGCTTCGGCAGCTTCGGCACGCGAAACTTCGGCAGCTAAGTCGTTTGTCAATGTTGTGTCAGCGGCAGCACGGGCTACAGCTTCAGCACTAACGGCAGCGGTACGAGCACTTGCTTCGGCAGCATCACCTGCAATGCGGTCAGCAATTTCGGCAGCAATAGCAGTTGCGTTTGTTGTTTCAGCCGCAGTAGCACGAGCTGTTTCAGCAGTGATAGCAGTTGCGTTCGCTGTTTCGGCAGCAGTTGCGCGAACAACTTCAGCGGCCAAGTCAGCAGTCAATACGCCTTCGGCAGCAGTAGCACGAGTTACTTCGTTAGAAATAGCAGTTGCATTTGCTTGTTCGGCGGCAGTTGCGCGAGCAACTTCGTTAGACACAGCAGTTGTTAATACAGCTTCTGCGGCAATTGCGCGAGTTTCTTCAGCAGAAATAGCGGCAGCATTAGCAATATCGCCAGCTTCACGTAAACCAGCTTCAGTTGTTACGCTGGCAGCAATAACGCCATCGGCTGCAATACGTGCTGTTTCTTCGGCAGCAATATCAGTAGCCAATGCACCTTCGGCAGCAGTAGCACGAGTTACTTCGGCAGATACGGCTGTTGTCAATGTAGCTTCAGCGGCAGTTGCACGAGTTACTTCAGCAGTAATAGCGGCAGCATTTGTTGCATCACCAGCAATACGTGCAGATTCCTCAGTTGCAACGGCTGTTGCAAATGCATCGTCGGCAGCAATACGTGCGGCTTCTTCAGCGGCTAATGCGGCTGCGGCAGTGCTTGCTAAGTTGTTGATAGCAGTTTGTAGGTTGCTGTCGGCAGCATCGTAAGCGGCAATGATTTCTGTTAAGGAATCTAAGGCGGCTGGATCAATGTTGCTTAATACGTTGTCGATACGAATACCTAATGCAACGTCACCAGCAATACGTGCTGTTTCTTCAGCAGTAACGGCTGCGGCACGAGCGGCTTGTTCGGCAGCAATAGCGGCTGTCAATGTAGCTTCTGCGGCACGAGCTGTTGAAGCTTCGGCTGCTAAATCGGCTGTCAATGTAGCTTCTGCGGCACGAGCTGTTGAAGCTTCGGCTACGATAGCGGCTGCATTTGTTGCATCACCAGCTGTACGAGCTGTTGTTTCGGCAGCAATAGCATTTGCATTTGTAGTATCACCAGCGATACGTGCTGTTTCTTCTGAAGATAAATCAGCGGCAATCGCAGATTCGGCAGCTTCGGCACGAGTTACTTCGGCAGCTAAATCAGTTGTCAATACGCCTTCGGCAGCAGTAGCACGAGTTACTTCAGCGGCCAAGTCGGCAGTTAATACGCCTTCTGCGGCTGTTGCACGAGTTACTTCAGCGGCCAAGTTAGTTGTTAAAGTAGATTCGGCAGCAGTTGCGCGAACAACTTCAGCAGCCAAGTCAGCAGTCAATACGCCTTCGGCAGCAGTTGCACGAGTGGCTTCGGCTGTAATAGCTGTAGTCAATACAGTTTCAGCATCAGTTGCACGAATTACTTCTGCATCAACTGCGGCTTGAACGGCAGCAACTGCGGCAGCGTTGGCAGTAACAGCACGACCAGCTGTGAAGTATAGGTTTTCACCTTCGGCAATGTGGGATGTTGTTAGAACAACTACACCAGTCTGACCGTTAACGCTTTCAACTGCGGCAACAGAACTGATAATACCAGTTGCTGGATCGTAGCTGATGTTGTTACCACCGCTGATAGCGGCGCGGGCACGACTTGTTAAGAAGTACTGGTTAGTGCTACCTTCAACAATCTTATCTGTAGTTGGTGTTGTGAATGTAAATTCACCAGTTTGTGTACCGTAGCTTAAAATTTGATTGTCATCGCTGTTTAAGCTAATGGCTGCGCGAGCCAATGCATCTGTAAAGTACTTGTTTGTTTGGCCTTCTAGGATACCATCACTTGTTGGGTGATTGTATGTGAATTGACCATTTGTACCATTGTAGCTTAATACCGCAGTATTGTTGCTTGACAAACCAATATCACGCCATACTGATTCAGAGTGGTAGTACTCGTTTAATGTACCTTCTGGTACATCATCAGTACTTGAAATTGTAATTGAATTGATTTCTTGATCAACGTATTGCTTTGTTACAGCGTGTAAGTTGCTTGTTGGATCAGCAGACAATGTCAAGAAACCTGTCATTGTATCGCCGTCTTTGGCAACCTTACCTGCTAACGCAGTTGTAAGTGTAGCCGCAAAATTAGCATCATCGCCAATTGCCGCTGACAACTCAGCCAACGTATCTAATACGGCTGGTGCAGAGTTGATTAAGTCGCTAACTGCTGAGCTTACGAAGCCAGTAGACGCGATTTGTGTTGTTGCAGTACCTTTGGCGGCTGTAACCGCTGTAGGTGTACCACGAAGATCAACCGAGTTAATAATCGAACTCGATCTTGCTTTGATAATAGGCATTTTATTTTTCCTCTTTGAAGACTTCTAGTGAAGCCTTTGTTTTTTTGACTTTTTAAGTATGGTGTCAAACCAACATGAGAAGATGATTTTAAATTACTAGTAACCAGTAGTTTTTCGTTATGTCAACGCTACCGTTACCAGCTGTTACTTTGATTTCATATCGACTAGGACTACTGTTTTGGGGAGCAGTTCCTACGATAGTATTTCCGCTTACTGTCAACCAGCTAATTGCAGATTCACCTGCATTTGCAGGCTGTATTGTTATACTTGTAGCGTTATTTACACCTAAAGTAAAATTTATGGTGTCTCCACCAGAAAAACTTCCAATATAGGAATTAGAATCTGTCCAATAAGGCTTAGACTGGCCGAAGTTGATTAAGTTTGTAAAGACAAACTCGTTACCACTGGTATCTACCAGGGTTAGGTCTTGTGGGTAAGACCACAATGGTCCTACTACACGAGTTGTTTCTATCATCAACTGCATTGTGTTTGCAGTTGGATAGTCAATTCTTGTTATTGCTTGCCCACCAACACGGGCACCGGTACCAAATGTGATATCAGTTGCTTGAATTGTAATTGTTGTATATTGAGCAATAGTACTATAACTTACTGCCGTTATCGTTGGGCGAGGACGATCGTTTGTTACAGTACTTCTTAAAATTCTTACTTCAATCAAGTCACCGGATTCTGGGACTTCGTCAAAAGCTAATGTTTCGCCATTGATAACAGTGTAGCTATAGTTTGGTTGCTGAACAATACCATTGATTGATACAACCAAGTTAGCTGGGCTTGCTACACTTTCTAACAATGTAAATGTTGAAGTAGTACCATCACCATAATAGTTTTTTGTAACTAGGCTAAGCTGATGTGTCTTGTTTCTAAATTGACCTAAGACTGAATCAAATGACAGCACCTGACCATTTGTTGGCCTGTTAATAGTTGTGTCTGTTAAACTATCTAACGATAAGTTGCTAATTATGTCAGCAAAATTTGCATTGGCATTTTGTTGATTTTGTACAATCTCTGTTAAGGAATCGATTGCGGCTGGATCAACGTTGCTTTTAATGTAATCAATTTGTTGTTGCAGGTCTTGGTCTTGTGCATCAACATAACTTAATGCTGCCAACGTTTCCCAATCGTTACCAGAATAGTATTCAGGCTTGTCAGATGTTTGGTCAAAACGCACATGACCAGCCAGTGGTGAAACTGGACGGTCAGTATCTTCGCCTATTGGCAATGCCAATGCACCAGTGGCGTCAATGGTCAGCACATTGGATGCTGGCTTAATTGATTCGGTTGTGTGATTGGTCTTAATTGCCATTTGTATTATGCCTTGCTTTCAATCTTTTCTTTTGTGCGGCCATATGCGGCAACACCTAGAACAGCACCCATTGCAACGTGGTATAAACCTGCGCCTTGCAATGTTAATGGTTGCCATTGTAATTCTACTCGACCGTTATTGCCAAGTGCTTGTACTACACTCCATAAGATTGGTGCAATAACAAAGTCAAACATACATGTTACCATGTAAGTCCATCCCATCATTGGGCGCCACTTTTTGTTTACCCAGTCGGTGTTGGTATTTTCAATTGAGCTTTCTGCTCCTCCGGCAGTAGTTACTGCGGCTGCATCGGCTGTGGCTTTTACAGAGGCCGCATAATCAACTGAAGTTGTGTTTGCAAAGCCACCGTTTTGAATTTTGTTGTTGATGTTTACTTGGGCGCCACTTGTAAGTGGTGTGAATGCTCCAGAGTCATCGTAGTCGTCTAGTTTTGGCATAGTTATTATGTCTCCTAATGTATTATTTACCTTAGGATCACTTTTTTGGCTGCAAGAACTCTTGAACCTTGGTTGCTACAGCAGACATGAAATCTGTACCTGGTGCGGCTTTGCCCCATTTGCCAGCTGGACATTCCTCTGCGGCTATTGTTACTTTTAAGTTTACCAAACATCCGCACATTGAACATTGTTTAGTTGAGCGTCTATAGAACTCGCATTTCTGGCAGTGGCCAGCACGTTCAAGTCTTACTTCTATATTTGTAAACATACGCTACTTATGCTGTGAAAAAGGGCTCCGAAGAGCCCTTTTCTAGTTTCTACTAACCGTTTAAGATTAGATGAAGCTTAGGTTGTCGCTAGCGATAGCGATTGTGTTAACGTAGTCGGCAGCGTTACCTAAAGAAGATGCGCTGTTTGACAACTCAACATAACCATAACGTGTCATGAAAGACACTGTTGGTTCGAATGTTGCTGGATCTAGAACAACACCAGAGCTCATCAATGGGATGTATGGGCAATAGAATGCTGGAGCGTCCATTTCGTTAGCGCCTTTGTAACCGATAAGGATCGGAGCATCGTCGCCAGCGTAGTGGTTAACATATACGCGAACAGAGCTGTTCAATGTACCAACGAACTTAGTGTTTGTTGGAGCTTCGAATGTACCTTCTGTTGTACGAGCAAATGCGCTTGTAGTAGCAGATTGTAAGATTGTCAATGCTGTTGGAGAAACTACGATGTAGTTACCAGCACCACGACGTGTACGGCTAGCGATGTCGTTAGCGGCACGGTTTACCAATACTGCTAAGGCAGCGTGTTGGTCACCAACGAAGTTGGCTTGACCGCTAACAGCGGCTTGGTCGTATGTACCATAAGCAGTACCAGCCAAGTTGATCAACGAACCGATAACTTCTTGGTCGATTTCAGCTGTGATTTCTTGTGCCAATGCAGCCATGATTTCCGCTTCAACGTCAACACCGTGGATGGCTTGTGCGTCTTGAGCGGCTTCAAATGTCCAACGAGCAGACAACTTACGGCTCTTAGCTTCAACAGTCTCTTTCAAGATCTGGATGTTCATCTTCTTACCGCCTTGACCTTCTAGGGAAGCAGTAGAAGCACCTTTACCACCAGCACCAGAGTACTGAGTAGCAATGCTGAATGGGCTTAGAGCTTCATCACCAGCAGTTACGGCTTTACCGATGTTACCAGATGCGTTGTCGGCAGCGTCAGCGCCTTCAGCGTAACGTACACGCAATGTGTGGATCTGGCTAACTGGACCTTGCATTGGCTGAACACCAACTAATTCGTTAGCGATAGTTGTTGGCATAACGCGACGAATAACAGGTAAAATAACCTTGTTTAAAACTGCAATGTTACCAGAAGCTGTACCGCCGGCTGTTGCTGTTTCTGTCAAATACTTCTTTGTATTTTCCAAGCAGACTTCCATTGTAGTCTTGCGTTGACCTTGTAGGCCTTCTGTTAAGGCTTGCTTAGTAGCAGACCAGTTTTTGCTTTCAAATAGAGCTTGTGACATTATATGTCTCCTAATTAAATCTTAATACCAGCGAGTTTACGAAGTTGTTGAATAGTTTCATCAGCTTCGGCTGGGGCGGCTTCAACAGCTTGAGCTGTCTTATCGCCTGTAACCACAGTCTTCTGTGATTGCTGTCCTTCAACAAGTTGTTTCTTCTCACGACGAACTTCCTCGTTTAAAACAGATGGCAGGTACTTCTGGAATTGGTCTTTTAGTTTAGCAGTATCTGTGCTTTCTAGTAACTCTTCCATGATTGCTCGTTTGTCTTTCGACAATGGTGAGCATAGGTCCTGCATGACGCGAACTCGCTGTGCTTGATCTTCCGCAATGCGCTGACGACGAAGCGACTCGCTAATTTGTTGTTCTTTTTGTGTTAGTGTTTGTTGAGCTTCTGATAGTTGTGTGTTCATATCTGCTAGCTTACGATTCAATTCGCTAACGGCTGTACCGTCTGCAAACTTACTTGCCATAAACTCGGCAGCGAAGGCTTCCATAATCTTACGACCAAAGTTATTTTCTTTAGCTGTACGGATGTCTTCTTTTAATTGTGTTACTTCTTTCTTGAAAGATTCAGCAACCATTGTATTGATTTTCTCGCTTGCTTTCTTAATGAAATTAGAACGAGCTTCAGCAATAGCTTTACGACCTTCTGCAACTAACTTAACGCGAGCGTCAACTAGTTGTTTGTGATCTTCGTGCAATTCGCTTAGTTCAGAAGTTAGTTTACGTAAAGCAAACTCTTCTAATTGACCAACTGCGTCTTTTTGTGATTGGCGGTCAGACTTTAGTTCTGCTACTTCTTTTGCCAATGTTTCCATTACAAATTTCTGTAGTAACTGTGCATCTTCGCTGATCTTGGCAGCATACTTTACACGTTGAGCAACTGCTTCTTCACGTAAAGTTTTTAAATCGGCAGCACCTGCATTGATTGTATCTTGCATTAGCTTGTCCATTGCTTCAATTAGCTGGCTTTTATCGTGTTCATAACGACCAGCAAATTCTTCGCGTAACTCAGCTGTAACTGATTCACGGCTTTCGGATAAGTGTTTTTCCCAAGCGGCGTTGATGTTCTCACGCACCTCTTCGGATAAAACTACTGAACCTAACATTTCTGTAAATTGTGTCATGTTTTTTCCTCAGACTTATTTCAGATTCTGAATGAATCTACGCACTTCGTTTTCTAAGTGCTTTTGTGCGGACCTATCGTAGGTCGCCGCGTAGGCCACGTCCATCAGAGCGGCACGTCTACGACTGCCCATTACTCGTTCATAAATTGCTGTTGGATAAGCATCAGGTGCGCTTGGTTGTGCAACAACGTCAACTGTAACAATTTCAAAGTCAGAGACTTTGCCGCTTTCAGTTACATTGCCGGATCCACGGCTACTAACGCCTAACTTAACACCACTTTCAAGTAATGTTTTAATAATGTTACCCATTGGTGTCGGGATTAGCTTTAATTTGCCAAAACCGTTTTCGCCTTCCATCCACATGTCAGTAATCATATGACTTACGCGGTCAATGTTTACTTGTAAATCATCTGGGTGGTCTGCTTCACCTAATACAGAATAACCTTGTTCTAGTCGAGACTTAATGCTCTCTACTGCACGGCTAATTTCATTGATAGGGTAAACACGACCGTTATGGTTTTGTTTAGCACCTTGAATAAAAATACCCTTCATGTAGAGATCTTTACCGCCACTGGCTGACTCTTTTGATTCAATAACCAAATTGGCTTGATCAAATGTTAAGTGTTCACGTAGTGGCTGGTTCATGATGATTAGGCCTTAGTTGAAACTTTGCTGAGGGCTGGCTTAGTTGTACCACCCATGTCTTGAGCTTTTGGAGCGGCTGCTGGTGTTGTACCACTTGGAGTACCACTTGCATTGCTTGCACCAATTTTAACTGCTGGACGAGCACCCATTGGGTTCTTGCCTGCAACTGGGCTATGTTTCTGGTCAGCTTTGTCGCTGTTGTCTGGCTTAGCAACGGCTGTTAATTCTGCTGATTCTTCAATGCTTTCTGGCATTTCTTCTTCAGCTTCTACGTCGCCCATTCCTTCTTCTTCTGAGCCCATTTCTTCACCGGCACCAGAAACCATTTCTTCAAATTCTGCTTTTAATTTTGCTAATGCAGACTCAACGTCCATCATAGCATCTGCAACATCACCGGCGTCAGCATCAACTGCTTCTGCACCAGCTTCATCACCCATGCCCATTTCGGCGCCTAGGTCGTCTGTTGCGGCTTCTTCGTCGCCTGCGCCCATTTCTGGAGCAAGTTCGTCGTCGCCTTCTTCTGTCAAATCGGCTTCAACTTCGTCAATTGAACCGCTTAAATCTGTTGTGTCTTCGTCTTCGAAGGCAATATCATCAGCCATAATGTCTTCATAGACTTTACGACCAATACCTACATAGTAGTCATGTAACAATGCGCTAGCTTGATCTTCTTCTTTGTTAAGAAGGTGAGCTAATGCCTGTTCTAAGATTGATTTACTCATTTATTTCTCCTTGCGCTAAGGGGAAGGCATATTATTTGAATACACCGTACCAATAACTACTTACTAATGACGCAAAGGATTATGGCGGAAATGGCGGAAAAACTGTCTGTTTTTACGCAATAAGTGTCAAAAAATATAATTTAGTGTTAGACTGGTGCTGGTCTAGCGTACATTTTTTTGACTAGGTCTAGTCGTTGAGCTTCTTCGTATTTTCGTAGATCACGTAGCTTTCTCAAGCGATTTACGTGCTCAAGCGTTAAACGCTTGCGGCGCATATCACCATAAAAGGCTACGTCTGGATCGACTTCTGATTCGATCTCATCTTCGATTTCTATTAGGTCGTTAAATCTCATACTCTTACTTAGTAAAAAGTGAAATTTAAGCTGCCGGTGGCGCAGGTGGGGGTGGTACGGCGCCTTCTGCTCCGCCTTCTGCACCTGGCTCAGCAGTTCCGCCACCTTCTGCTTCAAGATCTTCCATACCCATGCCAAGATCTAAATCAGCTTCGCCGGGACCTTTAAGTCCAGTTGCACCGAAGCCAGCACCTTCTTCACCACTTGAAGCCATTGCATCCTGGCCTTCGTTTTCTTCAGTCCACATACGTTCGTTTTCTAAGATTTCATCTTCTGTCAATCCTAAGAACTTCTTCAACTTGAATCTGTGGCTTAGATAAGGAATCTCAGAAAGCTGTGTAAACACTGCTGAACGTGCATTATTAACTTCAATTTCACGGTAATCAGAGAAGTTTTGTGGCTCTAAGAAGTCAATGTCAAATTCAGAACTGTCAATGTTAATACCACGTTGCTTCATAAAGACTTTAAACTCTTTATCAAGCATAGGAGCAATTAAACCTTGTAGTCTGCGGCAATAACGATTAAAACGGAACTCTTGAATTAGTGCTGTGCCCATACGTCCGTCGTTGAAAACGGCTGCGCTGTCATCAGGACCAGTTGGCAAGTAGCTACTTGGAATACGTAGGCCACGAAGCATTTTATTTGTAAAATACTTCAAGTCGTCAATTTCACCTAAACCAGTACCGCCTGGCAGTGTTTCAACTTTACTGCCACGACCGTCTGCTGTTTGAGCAAAGAAGAAGTCTTCCATGATACTCAATGGATTGTAGCTTGCATCAACTGCATTTGAGCCACCTGCACGAGTTGGAATACGGCGCTGGTGGATTTCGTTTTTAACACGCTCAACGAATGCCATAGCTTGGTGAGCTGGCAAGTTACCTGTGTCAATGTAGAACACACGGCGTTCTGGCGCACGTTGCACACGATAGATAATAACAGCATCTTCAAGCATTTCTTTTTGCTTGTATACTTTGAATACGCTGTCAAGAATACTTGGGCCAAATGGCCAGCTTGCATCTAAACCTTCGTTTAGACTAATGTGAATAATGTCGTTGGCATCAATGGCAACTTCTCCGCCTTGTTGGCCGGGCTTGGCATAGTTACTTGATTGAGAAACTGGTCCGGCTGCATTTGTTACTGCGGCGCCTGGTAATGTTTGTACGTTGTCAATTGGCTGTGTTGCAATTTTAGAAGCCATGTTAGGATGTACGTTGGCAATAACATATTGCTCAACTGCACGGCCTTCGGCTTCGTTAATAACTGCACGTTTAACATCTACTGGGTTTACCCAATATAGTTCAAATGTTTCTGGATCGCGCAAGAAAAAGTGATCGCCATACTTGATTGCACTACGGAACATGCGGAAAACACGTTGGTCCATCTTGTTAATAGCGCACCACTTTTTAAGTGCTTCATTAACAACTTTGCTTTCGCTTTCGGTTGGGTCTTCTTTCCACATAATGCGGAATGGTAAGTTTGAATCTGGATCAGCTTGTGTACAAAACTCGGCGATGGTATCTAATGCGGCGTTTACTTCGCTGTCAATATCCATTTGATCGTACTGAACATAACGGTCAGTACGGTTTGGTTGGCCAGTGTATACTTCTTGTAACCAAGATGCAAACTTAGCAGACGTAGCTGATGCTCCGCCTCGTTGGCCAGCAGAAGTCTTTTCAGCTTCTGCGTCCCAAATTTTAAAATGTTTTCTCCAGCTCATAGTTTATTACTTATCGTATGTTATTAAGACAATCTAACCGGACTTTCATATCCGTTTTTTCGTGTATTGCCTCGAATTGCTTGTAAATCGTTTTCAATGTTAGACAGATATGACATCAACTGTCCAATTACTTCTGGTGTTACTGCGGCGTTGCCAGATAATACATTTGAAAGTGCATTACCTTGTTGTTGCGGTGCTCCGGCTAAACCATCAGTTGATATTTGCGGAATTGACAATCCGTTTAAACTTGGCATGTCAATGTTGCTTATTTCAACTAACGCATTTTTAAAATTGTCTAATGCGTCAAGGTCCAATGATTTTAAGTTTTCGTTGATCAAGCCAATGCCTGATCCAAACTTAAACATTCCTTCGCCAATCATGCTAATCTTGTCAGCAACTGGCACCAATGCTAAAATACGATCAATTGGGCTCTTTGCACCAAACAAGCTCATTAAGCCTGTTACTAAACTAGTTGCTGTGGCTGCTACCATACCGGCAGCAAATACTACTGCTCCTGCACCAATTGCCGCAAGACCTGCGCCTACTGCAATTAAGTTTACGCCGTCAATTTTACCAACTTTTTCTATTGCATTAGCAAACACATCTGCGGCTTGTGCGGCAACCCAAGCACCTGCACCAAATACACCAAGTGCCAGACCTAATGCTCCAATTGCCAATGCACCGGCTGCAATAACCGGTAAGAAGCCGCCCATTACGCCAGCGGCTACCGCAAATACACCTAGTGCAACTGCTCCTTTAGCAATGCCTTCCCAATTTAAATCATTGAACGTTTGAAAGCCTTTGCCTGCAACCCACATTGCGGCACCTAATGCTGTAATAGCAAGTGCGCCCATTAAGATGCTTCCAGTCATCTTTCCTAGTACTTGTGCTCCAACGCCAAGTATTGCGATTGCCCCTGCACCTTTAATTAGACTGTCCCAATTAACATCGTTAAATGTCTTGAATCCAATAGCAGATATTGCCACGGCTGCACCTAAAATTGCAATGGCTGCGGCACCTTTGACAATACCCGTTGTTGCTTCGCCTACTAGCTTGGCCATACCAATTAGGCCGCCCAGGGCAATGGTACCTTTAACTAAACTTGTCCAGTTTACTTCGTTAAATGTTTTAAGTCCCACTGCGGTTAGTGCTAATGCGCCACCTAACAATGCCAATGTGCCTGCACCTTTGACTGTTTTGCTTTCACCTAGCTTGCCTAGCATTTCGCCAAAGCCTTCCATGCCTTTGCCTGCGGCACCACTTAGCTTGTCCATGATTCCACTACCAGCACTACCTGCCGCGGCAGTTGGGCCATTTTTCCAACCTGCTAACGATCCAGCGGCTGGTCCAGCTGTTCCCATCTTCTTGCCAAACATGCCACCAAACATATCACCTAGCTTACTACCTAGGCCACCTTTTAAGATGCCGCCAATACCACCCATAACAGCAATTGCACCCAAGCTACCTACTAAGGTTGCAATACCAGCAGTAACGCCTATGATAACATTACGCAAACTTTCAAGAGCCGCTGTTAAACTGTTCATGGCCATGATGTTATCAGTCTCTGACGTTCTTGGCTTAGGCTCCTCACCAGGTTTAGCAGAATCCATGCCTGCTTTGAATCTAGCTAATGTAGCACCAGTTGCAGAGTATCCCGGTGCATTGACTGCAAGGTTAGATGCGTCTTGAATAATTTGATCCATTTGCGGACCTAAATTCTTCATTTCTCTAGCGACAGCATCCATATCTTTAGCACCACCGGCTCTGTTAATGGATGTCATTAACAAGTCCATGGCCTGTTGTTGTGGGCCAGCACCAATTACAGCTCGGGCTTGTCCTTCTTCGCCACGCATTACACCTAGTGCGGCACGTGCGGCTTTTTCAGGATCAGTTGCAACACCCATGTCTTGCATTAACTTGGCTAATGCCGCTGTTTCAGCAGTCATGCCTCCACGTGCCGCAAATGTACCAGCGTCAGTTTTTCTAAATGCTTCTGCGGCTGCAAGTGCGGCCTTGGCACTGATACCAAATGCACTGTTTAGAGTCTTTGTAGACTCCATAGTTTTAGCATACTGTTCAACTAATCGTTGTTTTGCATCTTGTTCGTCTTTGGCGCCCATGGCCGCAGTAATAGCAAGGTCGCCTGTTAGCTTTGCTTGCTCTTCGTCAGTGATACCCATTGAACGAGCGGCACGTGCGGCACGGTCAACACTTTTAACGAGATCTTTGCCTAATGCATTACGTAAAGTATTATTAAGATATCCACTACCATACTTCAATCCACGACTCAGGTTGCTTAAATTTTCTGCGGCTTCTTGACTTGTTGCACCAAATGCTCTAAATGTTCCGTTGCTGTTCTCAATTACTTTTATGAATGCACCGCCAAGGCCACTCATTAGTTTCATCTGTGTAACTGAACCAACACTAAATCTATCAAGGTCAGCAAATGCCCCCATGTCGGCAGCATTCTTAGCAAATTCTTGAAGCTGACCGATTGCAAAACCAGCTCCCATTGCAATGCCACCAACAATCTTACCAAATGCAGTGCCTGTATATTCTAAATTACCACCAAGACGACTAAAGGCGCTACTTAAATTTGCATTTTCCCCGATTAGTGTTGCACCAAGATCTTTAAAAGCTTCTGTAGTTTTTTCTTGTGCCTTCTTTGCCTTCTCCTGCTCTTTGGTCAAGTCCTGTTGTGCATCAACTGCTTCTTTAGACGCTTTAATTTCAGCATCTGTTTGCACACGTTGGGCACGTATTGACTTAGTAGATTTGTCAAGTTCTACACGATTTTCTTTTTGTGCAGGATCAACTGCTTTGGAACGTGGTACTGGACCATTTTTTGGAGTACCAGACGATGATGTTTGGCTACTGCCACGGCCAACAGAACTTGACACGCTGTCTAGCTTGTCTGTTAATCTGTCTATTGCCCTTATGAGTTCTTTATCATCCATTTGGAGAGATTTGGTCCTTTAGCCGTTAAAACTGTACATAAATACATTTATGATATAGGTTCTATTACACCTATTTACCGTTAAGGATTAACTACATGGATAACTCGAACCCACTAAAACAGCCAATTAAGCAGCCTGTTGCCAACCCATTGGCACAATATTATCGCAAGCCTGGCACTTATATTGAACTACCAAGTGGTGGCCGCTACTATAAAGTAGCGCCAAAGATGTCAGACACTGGCGAACT
>JACCEE010238468.1_pt1 | contig 27174 bp, 31 predicted proteins | sample 7449931 | NCBI WGS metagenome assembly JACCEE01 (sample SAMN15323457, study PRJNA562643) | freshwater metagenome | isolation source: river surface water | place: USA:Blue River Watershed | collected 2017-08-19 | reverse complement strand
TGCACTGAACGGACTTCCAAAGGGAAATCCATACAGTGTGCCCGAAGGTTACTTTAAAGCATTCCCGCAAAAAATTTCAGAAAGAATTGCTCGTGAAAATAGCGAGCAAATAGTTGTTTCATCCGGAAAGGGCAGGTTTGGATATTCCTATTTGGCATATGCTGCTAGCGTTGCCTTAGTTCTGGGGTTAGGGTATGTTGGCCTTAAAATGGACTTCAACCACAGCGAGATTGGTTCGGAAGCATCGGCTATTGCACATAAGCCAACTGCCGGAGTATACGTTGATTTTGACGAAGCTTCATTGATGCAAACCCTTCACGAAGATAGTCGTGTTCCAAAACCCACTGTGGGCGAAACCGACCATCGGGATGAGATGATTCAATATCTTGTTGATGAAAACGTGGATTACACAATCCTAATAGAAAAGAAATAAACTGTTATGGGCATCTTTAAGTATGTATTCTCCTTTTTTCTTATAGCGTTGCTTGGTGTTGGCCTTGTTTCGAACGGACAAGATCCAACCCAGGAGAAGGCCGATCATATTAAGGCTCAGAAAATAGCGTTCTTTACCGAGAAGTTGAGCCTTACACCCGAAGAAGCTCAGCGTTTTTGGCCTGTTTATAACCTATATTGGGAGAAGAAAAATAAGATAATTCTGGAGCGCAGGGAGACTATGGCCTACTGCGAGAAAAATTTGAGCCGCATGTCGACTAAGGAGATAAAGGCAATTGCCGATAAGTATGTGGGCTATCAGAAAAAAGAAGCTGAGCTACTTATTGAATTCAATGGCCGGTTTCAAAAAATTCTTCCGGTAGAAAAGGTGATGAAATTGTATATTGCTGATAACGAGTTTAAAAACTGGCTGTTGCAGCGAATTAAAGGTTCAGGCAAGGATTAGTTGGATAAGATATAGTATAAAAAAGGCTGCGACATCAATGATATCGCAGCCTTTTTAGTTATATAATTACTCTTTTATAGGCTTAAGAGCAATGCTTCTTAAGAACTCTACAGCCTTGTCAATCTCGAGATACATGATCTTATCTTCGCTAATAAAACCAACAACTTTGCGGAATGCAGCAACAAAATCCTCTAGGTAAGGCGAGGTTTTTGCAGGACGGCGGAACTCTAATCCTTGTGCTGCATCCATAAGTTCAATAGCCATAATGCGCTCTAGGTTGTCGATAACCTTTAGCAGCTTGGTGGCCGAGTTGGCACCCATACTCACGTGGTCCTCTTGTCCGTTGCTCGAAACAATAGAGTCGCAAGAGGCAGGGAAGCAATACATCTTGTTTTGGGAAACCATTGATGCCGCAGCATACTGTGGAATCATGTAGCCGGAATTCAATCCGGGATTTGCAACCAAAAACTCGGGAAGATCGCGAAGCCCAAGTATTAGCTGTGCGGTTCTTCTCTCCGAAATGTTTCCAAGTTCGGCAAGCGCAAGCGCAAGGAAGTCTAGCACTAGAGCCAACGGCTGACCGTGGAAGTTACCTCCGGAAATGATCAAATCCTCATCGGGCCAAATGGTTGGGTTGTCGGTTACAGAGTTGATTTCGGTTAAAACAACTGATGCAGCATAGCGAATGGCATCTTTCGAAGCGCCATGAACCTGTGGCATACAACGGAAGGAGTAGGGGTCCTGAACGTGCTTTTTAGGACGGCTAATCAGCTCGCTACCCTTAAGTATGTTGCGTAGGTTTTTTGCTGTCTCAATTTGACCTGCATGTGGTCGAACGGCGTGAATATTTGGGTGGAATGGTTCAATTCTGCCATCGAAAGCTTCAAGAGAAACAGCACCAACAATGTCGGCCAGCGTGCTAATTTTGAATGCTTTGATTAATGCATAAACTGCATGGGAACTCATGAATTGGGTTCCGTTGAGGAGCGCGAGCCCTTCCTTGCTTTGTAGCTCAATTGGATTCCAACCGAATTTCTTTAGCGCTACTGCAGCATCCATCTTTTCGCCATTGAAGCGAACATCACCTAAGCCAAGAAGTGGAAGGAAGAGGTTGGATAGAGGGGCTAAGTCGCCCGATGCGCCTAGTGAGCCACGATCGTAGACAATGGGTAATATATCGTTGTTCAGCATGTCGATAATTCTCTCAACGGTAATTACCTGAACACCCGAATTTCCCATTGAAAGCGCGTGGGCTTTGAGGAGAAGCATAAGCCTAACTATATCGCGGTTTACCTCTGTTCCGGTGGAGCAGGCGTGCGACATCACTAGGTTCTTTTGCAGCTGGGCCAGCTGGTCGTGCGAAATGGATTGCTTGCAGAGCGATCCAAATCCTGTGGTGATGCCGTAGATTGGCTCCTGTTGATTCTTAACCTTATTGTCGAGGTAATCGCGACATTTTTGAATCAGCCCCTTAGACTCGTCCGAAAGTTTTATTTCAACATTTCCTTCAAGAAATTTTTCAAGGATCTCGAATGAAAGAGGATTTTGATTGATGAAATGAACTGTTTTCATAGGTTTATTGCGGTTTATTGAAAACATAAAAACCTATCCAAAGGACAGGTTTTTACGTGTTTATTGGTTCGATAAGAATTCTGTGAGTTGATGGAATGGGATAAGATGCTGCTCTCCGGTAGCCATTGCTTTTACGGTTACAGTAGAATTTGCTATTTCGTTTTCACCCACCAATGCTACAAAGGGAATGTTCTTTTTGTTGGCGTAGTCGAGCTGCTTCTTCATCTTGGTGGCATCGGGGTATAGCTCCGATGCAATGCCGGCTTTGCGAACTTGCACAAGCAGGTTGAGGCATGTTTGAGCCTCTTTGTCTCCAAAATTCACAAACATAAGCTTCGAAGAGGCTGCCGATTCGGCAGGGAAAAGTTCCAGCTGAGCCATCACATCGTAAATGCGATCGGCACCAAATGAAATGCCTACGCCCGACATGTTGCTCAAACCGAAGATCCCGGTTAGGTCGTCGTATCTACCACCCCCGCAAATGCTGCCAATAGCCACATCCTTTGCCTTTACCTCAATAATGGCACCGGTGTAGTAGTTAAGCCCGCGGGCAAGGCTAAGATCAATCTCAATAGTTGTATTTAGCGATAGAGCGTCGGTGTAGTTGAGGATAGTTTCCAACTCTTGCACTCCTTTAATTCCAGTTTCTGAAGTGGCCAGAATGTCGCGGAGCTTATTTAGCTTGGCTCTGTTTTCTCCTTCCAGTAGAAGAATTGGCTCTAGCTTGGCAACGGCCTCGTTCGAAACACCTCTTTCGATTAGTTCGGCCTTTACCGCGTCAAGTCCGATTTTTTCAATCTTATCAATGGCAACAGTAATGTCGGTTAGCCTTTCGGAGGCGTTAAGGTATTCTGCTATTCCCGAGAGAATCTTGCGGTTGTTTAGTTTAATAACCACTCCAATCTTTAGCCTTTCAAAAACGTTATCGATGATTTGGAGCAGTTCCACTTCATTAAGAAGCGATGTGCTGCCAATAACATCCACGTCGCACTGGTAGAACTCGCGGTAGCGTCCTTTCTGTGGGCGATCGGCGCGCCAAACAGGTTGAATTTGGTAGCGTTTAAAGGGAAATGATATTTCGTTTTGGTGCATCACAACGTAGCGTGCAAATGGCACGGTAAGGTCGTAGCGCAGCCCTTTTTCTGAAATTCGGGTTGCAAGTGAACCGCTATTTTCAGGAGTAAGGTCGCATTGTGGAATCTTGCTTAAGTAGTCGCCTGAGTTCAATACTTTAAAAAGCAACTTGTCGCCTTCATCGCCATATTTTCCAAGTAGCGTAGAGAGGTTCTCCATTGCCGGAGTTTCCAGTGGTTGGTAGCCAAAGCACTGAAATTGGTGCTTCACGGTGTCGAATATATATCCTCGTTTTGCCGATTCTTCGGGCGAAAAGTCTCTAGTTCCTTTTGGAATACTTGGTTTTTGAACTGCCATAATAGTAATTTTGCACAAAGATAGAAAAACAACCTTATTCTTTGCTGTTCATGCTGTTTAGCATTGTTGTTTGGGGTCTGATTTTTCAACTATTACTCTTTTCAAGTGGACAAAAAGATGGTTATGTTGAGGTGTTTTGAATCTGTTTGCTTTTTATTAATTTTGCTTTACACTTGTAAATTCTAATGATATTAATTACAAATTTCAAGATATGAGACGTTTATTAGTTTTGATGATGGTTGTAATTCCTTTTGCAACCTTTACAGGCTGCAGTAAGGATGGTGGGATTAACCTATTTACTCTCCAACAGGATATTGAGTTTGGTAGGCAACTCGACTCTGCAATAATGGCAAATGATGTTGAGTATAAAATATTGAGCGAAGTAGATCATCCGGAAGCATACCAGCACATAAAAAGGGTACGCGATGCGATCTTAAACTCAGGCTTAATTACCTATAAAGATGAATTTGAATGGCAGGTAAAGATTATCGATAACGATGATGTTTTAAATGCTTTTGCAGCTCCCGGCGGTTATATGTATTTTTATTCCGGTCTAATCAAATATCTCGATAACGAATCGCAATTTGCAGGAGTAATGGCTCACGAGATGGCTCATGCCGATAAGCGACACTCAACTCAAACCATGACAAAAACTTATGGCTTCGATGTTCTTTTAGGCGTGTTGCTTGGCGATAAACCATCTGTTATGGCTGATATTTTGGGGCAAATGGCCAAAGGTGCAACTTCGCTCAAGTTTAGCCGGACACACGAATATCAAGCTGATGAGTTTGCTGTAAAGTATCTCAATGCAACAGCCGGAGATTCAAACTATGCGCCTCGCGAAGTGGCCGGATTCTTTGAAAAGTTAACTGCGGCAGGAGAGAGCGGTAGAACGCCTGAATTCCTAAGTACCCACCCTTCTCCTGAGAATAGAATTAGTGAGATAGATCGTATTTGGAAGGAGTTGGGCTCAAAGGCAGGTGATACCTACGTGACACGTTACCAAGATTTTAAAAATAGCTTACCTTAGAGCATTACTGCCTAACTTAAGAGAAAAAAGCGAGGGCGTTTCATGATTGAAACGCCCTCTTATGTTCGTATTTACTGCATTAGTCTGCAATAAGCTTCTTGTAGCGAATACGTTTTGGACCCTCTTCGCCCAGTCGCTCCTTCTTATTGATCTCATACTCCGAGTAGGATCCTTCGAAGAAGTAAACCTGAGAGTTGCCTTCGAATGCCAAAATGTGGGTTGCAATACGGTCGAGAAACCACCTGTCGTGGGAAATAACTACTGCACAGCCGGCAAAGTTTTCTAAACCTTCCTCCAGTGCCCGAAGGGTGTTGATGTCGATATCGTTGGTAGGCTCATCGAGAAGAATAACGTTGCCTTCCTCTTTTAACGCAACTGCCAAGTGAAGTCGGTTTCGCTCTCCACCCGAAAGTGCTGCGCATTTCTTTTCCTGATCGGCACCTGAAAAGTTGAATCGTCCAACATATGCCCGAGAGTTTTGCATTTTACCTCCTAGAAGCATAGTTTCAGTTCCACCCGAAATAACCTCAAAGACTGATTTTACGGGGTCGATATCTTTGTGTTGCTGGTCTACATAGGCAACTTTTACGGTATCACCTACTTCGAATGTTCCGTTGTCAGGTGTTTCCATGCCCATAATAAGCCTAAATAGCGTAGTCTTTCCTGCACCGTTGGGGCCAATAACGCCAACAATTCCGGCAGGTGGGAGTGAGAAACTGAGGTTTTCAAAAAGCAGCTTGTCGCCATAGGCTTTCGATACATTCTGAACTTCAATAACCTTGTTTCCAAGCCTTGGTCCGTTAGGAATGTAAATTTCCAGCTTATCCTCTTTTTGCTTCACATCTTCGTTTAGCATCTTGTCGTAAGCAGCCAAACGGGCTTTACCTTTAGCCTGACGGGCCTTGGGAGCCATTCTTACCCACTCCAACTCGTGCTCAAGCGATTTTCTTCGCTTGCTCTCTTGCTTCTCTTCTTGAGCCAGTCGTTTCGATTTTTGATCGAGCCACGAAGAGTAGTTTCCTTTCCATGGAATTCCTTCTCCACGGTCGAGTTCGAGGATCCAACCTGCAACGTTGTCGAGGAAGTAGCGGTCGTGGGTTACTGCAATTACAGTACCTTTGTACTGCTGAAGGTGCAACTCTAACCACTCAACGCTTTCGGCATCCAAGTGGTTGGTTGGCTCGTCAAGTAGTAGGATTTCAGGTTCTTTGAGAAGCAATCGGCAAAGTGCTAGCCGGCGGCGTTCACCACCCGAAAGGTTCTTTACAATGGCATCGCTATCGGGACAGCGGAGTGCATCCATTGCCCTCTCCAGCTTACTGTCAATTTCCCATCCGTTCACCGCATCGATTTGTTCGGTAACGATTCCTTGCCTTTCGATGAGTTTGTTCATCTCATCGTCGCTCATTGGCTCGGCAAAGCGGTTGTTTATCTCCTCATACTCTTTCAGAAGATCCATAACCTCTTGCACACCTTCTTGCACAATCTCTCTAGCCGTTTTCGACTCGTCAAGGTGTGGTTCCTGTTCTAAGTAGCCAACGTTGTAACCCGGGGAGAAAACAACATCGCCTTGGAATGACTTTTCGAGACCGGCAATAATTTTGAGAAGTGTTGATTTACCTGACCCGTTCAGACCAATGATACCGATTTTGGCGCCATAGAAGAATGAAAGGTAAATGTTGTTCAAAACTTTTTTTTGTGGAGGGTATATCTTACTAACCCCCACCATCGAAAAAATAACTTTTTTATCGTCAGCCATATTGTATGTTAATTAATTGCGAAAGAAATGCCCCACCATTTGGCGGGGCAAATATAGCATTAAACCTTCACTGTTTTATGCTCTTAGTAATGTTGTGGCTTGACTTTTGGTTGTGATCTTCCGCCATACCCAATTTGTCGAGCCAACGTTTTTTAGTTGTTTAACTTCTTAAGGTCCTTAATCAAGAGGCCATCGTCATTCTTATCCTTAATTGTGTGGTAATCCCAGTAGTATAGCTTGTTCTCTCCAATTCCAATAATCATCTTGTAGCAGCGCGCCTGCATTCTAGTGCCTTCAGGTCCAACTTTGTGCAAAAATACCACATTGCTATTCTTTTCTTCGATGGCTTTTTCAATATCCTCAGGCTTAACTACCTTGATTACATATTTGTACTTCGACTGAAGTGTTGCCAAGCTGCGTGCTTCTTTTGCAAGGTCTTTTTCTACTACCCACAGCTCTTTGGTATGAATATCGCCTTTGCTCTTATTGTAGTAGCTGAACATATCTGCCGAAATGATCTCTGGCTTAGCCTTCATGAGCATGATGTGGTTTTGAAGGAAGGTAACCATTGCTTTTGTTTTGTAACCCCAGCTGAATTCATCTACGTTGGCGTAGCTGATTGGAATTCCGCAAATTTCCGGATTGTCAGTGACCTTTTTAACGGCTGAGCCAAGTAGAACGCTCATGAAATTGTAGGTAGCCTCAATTTTATCTTTTGGAAATTTAACCTGTATGAGTACAAGGAAAGATTTTTCAGGGTCTTTGCGCATCTCATCAAACTGATTGCTGGTGATGAATTCGAAGGGAGTAATGGTCCAGAATTTTTCAACAGCTTCCTTTACCTTCATGTTGTATTCGCTCATTGGGTTGTTTTGGAGCACTACATAGGTTTTGGATTTAAAGAACCTATCTACATCGGCCTGTGTAGGTGTGTATCTTTCGGCGCTACAGTAAAAAGCACTGATAAGCAGCGCTACAGTAATGATAATAATCTTCTTCATAGCATATGGTTTTTGTTGTTATTTTTTGTGCGTTGGAATAAGTAGCGGATTGCGTTGGTTGTATTTGCGAATGTAGAGAAACTTTAAATCTTTTTTCTTCCGTTTACTCAAATCAGCATACTCTTTTGCAAGTTCAGTGTCGGAAGCTATTGATGCTAAAACCTTCTCGTAGTTGTATTCAGATACTTCACCCGTCTTAAAGTTTAGCAGGAATTGGTTTGTCTCCTGTGTTGCATAGGCCGTGGGGGTTGCGTTGTAAACACCTCCATATCCATAGCCAAATGGGTCGTAGTATTGTTGGTTATACACCATTATTGTTGCAATAAAGTGGCATAGGTTACCAACAATTGAAATCTTATTAAAGTTTCCTCCTATGTTGATGTATATTACACCTTTGTTAGAGAAACCCCATATTTTATCGGTTAGCACCTCTTTGCGTAACCCGTTATCATCAAAGAAAAATATCTTTTTCCCGGAGAGTAATTTGTCAAAGAATAGCGGACTTGAAAGGTTTTCGGAGAGTATAATTCTGGTTTTTGGAATAGGTTTATTCCCTTTTACCTGCTCAAAATTCAAGTAAATCCCATCATCAAAAGCAAAATCAGGAGTATATACTACCACCGCTAAGCTGTCAGCCTGACAGTATGATGCTATAGGTAGCATTAAGAGGACTAGTATGTTAAATGCTTTCTTCATTTGATGGGTATCTCTGTTCCAAAATTACGAAAATATACTAATCCTCGTGTAGTTTCTTTGATGCTTAAAATGCTTTCTATTTTTTTCGTGATATTTTCTATCTTGCGAACTAATTCAATTGAACTATTAAACTATGAACCTAGTTGATTCGGAGGAGTTTAAAAAGGCTGCAAAGTTAAATACTGTAGGAGGCGATAGCTTATCAAAGCTTCTTATGTATGTGTTGAAGGTGAATGCTATAAATAAGGTTTATTCGAAGGTTGCCGATAAAAAAGGTTTGGAGTTTATTAATGGCGTTATTGACGAGTTGGAGGTTAAGTTTGAAGTAAGTCCCGAAGACCTTAAACGCATACCAAAGACCGGATCGTTCATTACGGTATCAAATCATCCATTTGGAGGTGTTGATGGCATTTTGTTGATTAGAACACTTGGTGAAATTAGGCCTGACTATAAGGTGCTCGCTAATTTTATTCTAAGTAAAATAAAGCCAATGGAGGAGTTCTTCTTCCCCGTAAATCCATTTGAATCGCGCAAGGAAGATAAGTCGAGCCTATCCGGTTTAAAATTGGCATTGAATCACCTTAAGGATGGAAATTGTCTTGGTGTTTTTCCTGCAGGTGAGGTTTCCACGTATCAATCCGGATTGCTGAATATTGCAGATAGGAAGTGGCAGCCTTCAATGGTAAGGCTTATAAAGAACGCTAAGGTGCCGGTTGTTCCTATATACTTTGAAGGGACCAATAGCAAGTTGTTTCACTTGTTGGGTCTTATTCATCCGATGCTACGTACTATAAAGTTACCTTCAGAATTGCTGAATAAGCGGCATAAAGTAATCCGCATTCGTATTGGCAATCCTATTGGGGTAGACGAGCAGGAGGAGTTTACCGATTTAAATCAGTATTCTCGATTCCTTCGCGCTAAAACTTACGCCTTGGGAACCTCGCTTGAGGTAAAGAAGTTTTTTTCTCCTAAAGGAAAAAAGCAAAAAGAGGAGGTTGTTGAAAATATTATTGATCCAATAGATCCAGCTATAGTTCTAAATGAAGTAGAAGAGCTAAAAAAGGATCATCTGCTATTTCAAAGCAAGAATTTTTCGGTAATATGTGCTCCTTCTATTGAGATGCCTAACCTTATGACCGAAATTGGTCGCCTTCGCGAAATAACCTTTCGGGAAGTTGGTGAGGGTACAAATCGTAAAATAGATGTCGACGAGTTTGATCTTTACTATCACCAGCTGTTTATTTGGGATGAGGATGAGAAAAGAATTGTTGGTGCTTATCGAGCCGGTAAAGGACAGGAGATTCTTGATAGATATGGTATTGATGGTTTTTATATTCATACTCTATTTAAAATTGATGAGAACTTCTCATCCTATTTGGGTGAGAGCATAGAGCTTGGACGTTCGTTTATTGTTAAGGAGTATCAACGAAAACCAATGCCGCTATTCCTCCTGTGGAAGGGAATTCTTTACTTCCTGTTGAAGAATCCGGAGTACCGTTACCTCATAGGGCCGGTTTCTATTTCCGATAAGCTATCGATGTTCTCAAAGGCCATCATTATTCAGTTTATGCGCGACAACCATTACGATGTGGAACTTGCTAAGTACATTAAGCCTCGTAAGCGTTTTAAGGTTAAGTTTGGTAATGTCGATGCCGATATTCTGCTTAAGCACTCCAACGACATAAATAAGCTGGATAAATTCATTGCCGACATCGAAGATGCCGAGTACCGGATGCCTGTTCTTCTGAAAAAGTATATAAAGTTGAACGGTAAAATTATTGGATTTAATGTTGATCCACTCTTCAATAACTGTTTGGATGGACTGTTGATTCTAGACCTATTCCAAGTTCCCATCGAGACTATTACCTCTCTTTCTAAAGAGATAAATGACAAGTCTATACTCGAACGTTTTAATCTATCCGATTATACATTCGAGGACTAACTATTTGATCGAAATATAAAAGCGTCTTGGGAAGCCAAGACGCTTTTTTTGCTAATTGACTAATCTCTTGAGAATCTGACTCGATTTGTTGCACATCCCCCGTTTTTTTTGTTATTTGCTGTAGTTTTGTCAAACTAATGCCATTGCTATGAAAAGGAGATTGCTTATAAGTATTATAGCTCTGTTTTGCTTGGGATTAACTTCCTGTAGTAGCGGAGGTGATGTTCTTGTTTTGAAAGCAGGAGAGCCAAAGGAGGTTGAATCTGTTTCTGCAACAACCACTCTATTTCAACTTGATACTATCTCTTCTGCGGTGACGTGGGTTGGTCGTAAGCCCGGTGGTTCTCATACGGGTACAATTAAGCTGCAAAGTGGCTATCTCGAGTATTCTGAACAAGGGCTTGTTGGTGGGCGTGTTGTTTTTAGTATGAATTCAATTTCGAATACCGATATTAGCGATCTTGAATCGAGGACAAAGTTGGAAACGCACCTTAAATCGGCCGACTTTTTTAGCACGGAACAGTTTCCAACTGCAGATTTTGTTATTACCAAGGTTGTTTTTCCTGACTCTAATAAGCCCGCATTCTGCAATGTGGAAGGAAACCTAACGATCAAAGGCAACGTTAAGAGTATATCTTTCCCTGCAAATATTGAGATAAACGGCAACCAAATTGCTGCGAGTGCAGGACCTGTTGCAATCAATCGAACCGACTGGGGTGTTAACTATGGTTCAAAATCAATCTTCGATAACCTTAAAGATAAGTTTATTGATGACAATGTAGAATTGACTATTTCTCTTAATGCGGCTAAGTAAAGTTGGTTATTGTGGCCAATTAGTACGCAGTAATATTTTAAATTTAGCCTAGATACCTTGTTGTGTCTAGGCTTTTTAACTCTTTTGCCTCATACATTGATTAATCGCTTGGATTAACCTTAACCCTTCCTACCTTTGCAAAAAAATAGCAAATGGAAAGTTTGGTTAAAACAGCGGTCTTTTTAAAGTCGAGCACTAATATTGCTGAGTGTCCCAGCGATGGGATTAATGAGTATGCTTTCATTGGTAGGAGTAATGTTGGTAAGTCGTCTTTAATCAATATGTTGACTGGGAATAGCGGTCTTGCTAAAGTATCTCAAACGCCAGGAAAAACTCAGCATATAAACCATTTTTTCATAAATAAGAGTTGGTATTTAGTAGACCTTCCGGGCTACGGTTATGCCAAAACGTCGAAGGCATCTAGAGCAGTCTTTCAGGAGATGATCTATAGCTATATTCGGAATAGAGAAACCCTGATTAATCTTTTCGTTTTGGTCGATTCAAGGTTGGAGCCTCAAAAGGTCGACTTGGAGTTTATAAGTTGGCTTGGAGAGAATCAGATACCATTTACTATCATATTTACTAAGGCCGATAAGATAAGTAAGTCGGCACTTGCCCGTAGTATGGCGGCTTATGAGGCCGAGATGCAAAAGGAGTGGGACGAGTTACCAAAAATGTTGGCTACCTCGTCAGAAACAAGATTTGGTAAGGAGGATGTGTTGAAATACATTGAAGACTTAAACCGACTTGTGAAAGAGCATCAATAGCATGGCTTTGCGTAACTTATGTTCAGAAATATGTTTTAGTTGAGATAAATGAGGATATCGGCAACTAATTATCATTAAATTTGTGCCGTGAATTATAGTCGCAATCTGACACCAAATAACTGTTTCACAATGCCCCACAAGAGCCCAATTAAGTTTTTTTCAGGAAGGAACTCCCGCTATCTTGCTGAGAAAATTGCAAAGAGTTTCGGAACCGAACTGGGAAAGTCCTCGGTAATTGATTTTAGCGATGGCGAATTCCAACCCTGCTTCGATGAATCTGTTCGCGGCGCTACCGTTTTTATTGTTCAGTCTACCTTTCCTCCAACTGACAACTTGTTCGAACTATTGCTGATGATAGATGCCGCTCACAGGGCTTCTGCCTACAAAGTGGTAGCAGTTATTCCTTATTTTGGTTTTGCTCGTCAGGACCGCAAGGATAAACCTCGGGTGTCTATTGGTGCAAAGTTGGTTGCCAACCTGCTTAGTGCTGCTAAGGTTGATCGGATAATGACAATGGATCTTCACGCTGATCAAATTCAAGGGTTCTTTGATGTGCCGGTTGATCATCTTTATGCCAGTTCAATCTTTGTTCCATATATCAAGAGCCATAATCTCGAAAATATTGCAATTGCAGCTCCAGATATGGGCGGTGCAAAACGTGCAAATGCCTACAGCCGGTTCTTTGATGCGTCTATGATTATCTGTCATAAAAATCGTGAGAAGGCAAACGTTGTGGCAGAAATAACTGCTATTGGTGATGTTCAGGGGAAGAATGTTCTCATCCTCGACGATATGATTGATACAGCTGGAACAATGACTAAGGCTGCGGATATGCTTATGGATAGAGGAGCCCTTAGTATCCGTGCTATTGCAACACATCCGGTACTTTCGGGCCCTGCCTACGATAGAATTGCCAACAGCGTTCTTTCCGAAGTGATCGTTACCGATACAATACCCCTTAAAATGGGTGAGGATATCTCGAAAATTCATGTGTTGAGCGTAGCCGATCTATTTGCAGAGGTTATAGATAAAGTTTACAACTACCAGTCAATTAGTTCTAAGTTTATAATTTAATGCTATATTTGCACCTCCATTTTTAGCAAATGGTGTAATGGGGAGCAATCGCTCTGAGTAGCACTAATTACTAATTTTTTAATTACACAAAAATGAAAACAGTTGAAATTAAAGGCACATCTCGTGCTAGCATTGGCAAGAAGGAAACAAAAGCGTTGAGAAACGAAGGGTTGGTTCCTTGTGTTCTTTACGGAGGTGGCGAAAACGTTCACTTTAGCGTTGATGAGAAAGAAGTAAATACATTACTTTATACTCCAAACGCACACATCGTTGCATTGAACATCGATGGCAAAACCTACAAGGCTGTAATCCAAGATAGCCAATTTCACGCAGTTTCTGATAGAACTATCCACCTTGATTTCGTTCGTATTTCAGACGACAAGAAGGTTGCTATCGATGTGCCGATCACTGTTATTGGTTCTTCCGAAGGTGTTAAGCAAGGGGGTAAACTTCAACTATTGTTCCGCAAGATTCGTGTTTCGGCTTTGCCTGCTAATCTTCCTGATTCGGTTGTTGTTGATATCACCGGTCTTGAGATGGGACAATCTAAGTTTGTTGGTTCTATTGTTACCGACAACTACGATATTCTTACCCCAAAAACTGCAGTTGTTGCTACTGTTAAAATGACCAGAGCTGCTCGCGGTGCTGCTGCAACAGACGGTAAAAAATAGTATTGTAAGTTGAAGTATTTGATTGTAGGGCTCGGGAATATAGGCGCTGAATATGCCAACACCCGCCACAATATTGGTTTTAAAGTGTTGGACGCCCTTTCAAAAGCGTCCAACATTTTTTTTGAGGATAGCCGTCATGCCGCTAAAGCAGAGTTGAAGGTTAAAGGAAGAACATTTATCCTTATCAAGCCAAACACTTACATGAATCTTAGCGGTAAGGCTGTTGGTTATTGGATGCAAGCAGAAAAAATTCCGATCGAGAATCTTCTTGTTGTAGTTGACGATCTTGCTTTGCCAATGGGCCAAGTTCGCCTCCGGGGCAAAGGAAGCGACGGAGGGCATAATGGGCTAAAAGATATTACTCGTGTTTTGGGTACCAACGATTATGCTCGGTTGCGCTTAGGTATTGGAAACGATTTTGGTAGAGGAAAGCAAGTTGATTATGTTCTTGGAGAATGGACTGAAGGAGAACTTGCTTCGCTTGCCCTTGTTCTAGAGAAGGCAGCAGATGCTGTTGTTGGTTTTGGAACTATTGGGTTGGAACGAGCAATGAACCAGTATAATACCAAGTAAATATGGATTCGGCAGCAGATGTTCGCATTGATAAGTGGCTCTGGTCTGTTCGGGTTTTTAAAACCCGCAGCGAAGCCGCTGAAGCGTGTAAGAAGGGAAAAGTAAAGGTGAATAGCGTTGAGGCTAAGCCATCTCGCGATCTTCGAGTTAATGATATTGTAACTGTGCGAAAATCGCCGGTGGTTTATTCCTATCGTGTTGTTGGACTTATAAGTAATCGTCAACCAGCGAAGTTGGTTGATCTGTATGCCGAAAATATTACTCCTCAAGAGGAATTAGATAAATTGACGGGCAATAGCCTCGTAATTACAATGACCCGCGATAAGGGCGAAGGAAGACCAACCAAACGGGATCGTAGAAAACTTGATGATCTCAAAAACCACGAAGATTAAATGGAATACGCTCGACAGCTAAAGCAGAAGTCTCTTTATGAGTATCTTCTTTTCATGTATCAAGTAGAGGACATTATTCGAGCTTGTAGCTTCGATAGAGCGATTATTACAAAGGTTGCGGTCGACCGTTTTGGATCGCGTATGGGAGATATCAGTGAGGGAACAGCTTGGTTCTTGGCCATGGCCGACTTAATGGAGGAGGAGAGGCTGCAACAAATTGGCCATCTTCAGCATGTTCAGAATCTTGTAAACGACTTGTTTCAACTGCATTTGCGGTTGTCACGTGCGCCCAAGGAGGGTGAGTATCAAAGTCTTTACTATGAAGCGGAATCTGTTCTGGTTGAGCTTAGGCGTAGGGGTGTTGAGGAGAGTAATGTCGTTGAATTAGCGTTGGTTGGTGTTTATGGAGTCTGGCTACTAGGTCTAAAAGGTGTTTCTGTTTCAGCAGAAACGAAGCAGGCAGTCGAGGTTCTTACTCGCTTACTTGCTTCGCTTTCTGATATTAATTCCAAAATTGAATCAGGAGAAAAGGAACTGCCTGAATAGTTACCACTTTACTCCAATGCCTAGTCCAAATATCTCTTTTAATTGAATCTTGGCAGAGTATTTATCCATTTTTCCATCACCATTTGTATCCTTTCCTGTTTTTGAATTGTCGTCATAAAAGGCAAGGATAAATAACTTAGCTGTGAGCCAGCTGTTTATTTTTGCATCAAGTGTATTCTCTGTCAACACATCAATGTTTTGGGGGTCTTTGATATAGTTTGAGTATAACTCAACCTTCGATGTAAGCGTTATTATCTCTTTGTAGATGGGGAAGATTCCTTGCGCTTTTATAAAGGCTCCTGCTTCTTGAAGCATATTTTCTCCATCCTTTACCTTGTTACCCAATCCATCGTAAACAGCTTTTTTTACACCAAAACTTCCTAGATCGGCTAAGTCTTGCCTGTTTACAATGGTTAGTTTTGCTGCAAGTGGTGAAATAAAGACGCTGATTTTTTGTGTTGGTTTATAGTCCATACCAATGGAGAGTCCAAAGTATCCGGGTGCCATCCAGTCAGATACAACATTACGGTCGGTAGGGTTGTCTTCACCGGGAAGCATTTGCGATTTAAAACTGCCTAAAATGGTGTAGTTCCATTTCTCTGATGCTTTTCTACCATATTTTGTTGCAAACTGTATTCTGTCGTCGTTCTTGATGCTTTTGGCATCACCTTGCCGCGTTTCTCCATATGCTATCTCAAATGTTGTTTCCCAAGAGTTGTTCCCTTTCTTGTAGTTGGCATTAATAGCGTATGTTCCATTTCCGGAAACTGAATTCTCCCCCCCGGCAGCCCAGTTGGAAAGTGATACTTGTGAGAAAGTAATTGATAGCGCATTCGTAATTTTCCAAGGCTTTTCCGGTGCTTTTTTTGCGCTATCGGTAGGTTCTTGAGCCGAAAGGTTGGTTGATGAAAGTAAAAAGAAGAGGAATGCAATGTTGATAAATTGCTTTTTACTTAATACAGATTGCTTCATGATGAGTAGATTTTGTTACTATACTTTTTTCTTAAGATGATGTTACACCTATTTTTCCTAATGATAAAGCGCCTATTGCGCGCAACAAAAAGGTAGATAAATTGAATAATTGGTCTTGGTGTAATCAAAATTACGAAAACAAACGGAAAAATCCAAAGAGTTAGCTTTTTAGCGATTTCTTTTACTGCATCTGCTTCGGTGTAGGCAATGTTGTTGGTAATTATTATTACCGAGTCCGAATTTGCGAGAGATGCGTTTCTTCTTATTAATGAAGCAATGGAAGGGTGCTCTCTGGTTGTTATTATGAATTTGTTACCACGCTCAAGCCTGAGCAATAAGCAAACTAGTTGATTGCATAGACTACAATCAGAGTCGAAAATCAGGAGTGATTTTCCAGTTGGGATTATGCTGTTCGTAAGGCTAACCTTCATGTTTTTTGTTTATCCAGCAAGTCTCAATCTCCGCAATATATAGGCGGTGAAAGTCATTTGTTGGGTAAACAGACGTTGGGATTGATTGTTCTATAAATGTGCCATTGCCAAGGTCGGTGAAGAATAATTTTCGGCAATCCATTACTAATCGCGCTTCCTTAAATCCTGGGGTGCCGGAAGGGAGACTGAGTAAACTTAGTCCTGCCTCCTCAATCTTGTTGCAGCTTCTTCCCGATTTAGCACCGCAAATCTTTAGGGCCGATCTGTAATCCTCTGTGAAGAATGAGATGCTTAGCCTTTCGTTCTTCTCGATAAATTCATAGGTGTAGCGTTGTGGTCGTATGACGATAAATGCTACAGGTTTGTTCCATAGAATTCCAAGTCCTCCCCAACTCGCTGTCATAGTGTTAACCTTGTCTCCGGATTTTGCTGTAACCAGCATCCAATCCTTGTCGAGAAGTTTAAAGGGATTCTCTGTGAGGGAATAGAGATCAGCTTGGTGGAAGTTCTTCATTGTTTTTGGTTTAGAGGGACGTTTAATTCTAATAATATCGAAATTTAAAGATAATTGCGTTTAAAGGCAATAGTTTTTGTAGATTTTGTGACAGCAAAAAGGCCAGCGAATTGCTGGCCTTTTTGCTGTCACAAAAGTTTTTTTTTACTTGTTGAATTCGTAGGTGTATTTATAAAGCACCTTGTAATTGTATGGTGCGTAGTAGGTATCTACTTCAACAAGAATTCCTTTTGGATTGTATTTTGATTCCTTTTTCGAAAATTCGTTAGCATCACCCTCATTCCATTGCTCAACAAGTAGGTTTCCTTTGGTGTCGTATTTGTATTTGCTGAAAACAAACTTCTCTCCGTTAGCGTTGGTTTGATCTGTTTGAATCAAGTTACCTTCTTCGTCGTAGGTAAAAAATTGCTTGTAAACAAATTTTCCGCCTAAGTATACGTCTTTTTGAATTTCAAGATCTTTGCTATTGAATTTCATTACGTAACGCTTGGATATTGCGCCCGACGTTTCTTTTCGAATATCTTCAGTTACATTACCTCTACTATCTGAAACTTTCTCCATTGTATAGGATATAGTTTTTTCCGGTTTAAATACGGTTATGTGTGTTCGGTCACCTTTGTAGGAGTATACCCACTTTTCGTCAACTGTATTTGCTCCTTTGAAACGAGTAATTTCTGATAATTTTCCTTTGTCGTATTTGTAGGTTACACGATAAGGCTCTGAACCATTAAAACCGTTTTCGCTAATTTTGTTGTTATTACTATCGTAGATGATATTTTGGAGGTAAGTTGTTTTACCGTCCTTACCGTCGATGTTTACGTAGCGAGTTTTATTGCCAGCTTTATCGTAGGAGTAGTTTTGTTTCGATGATATTTCTCCCGTCGATTTGAAGTTTATTACCGAAACAGGTAAACCATTAAGATCGTAAGTGGTTTCTGAACTTTTATATCCTTTAGCAGAAGGTTTCTCATCTGCATATTTGTGGTTCCAAACCGTAATTACTTTGATCTTATTGTTGGCTATCCGTTCTCTTTCTCGCTGCTCATTAAGTGTTTGGCTGTTACCTAATCCTGCCGTAGCAATTAAAGCAACTAGAATTAGCATTTTTTTCATTTTGCTTCATTGAGTTTGGGCTTAAAGGTAGCAATTGTTGACAAATATTGGCTCCTTTAAATCAAATTTTTAAACAAGTGGGTTTATATTTCGTTGTGGTTGGACGGAATGGTCACAACCAGAATAAAAAAATTCGATTTGCTGTCGAACGGTACAAAGTGATAAAACAGTTTCCTTCCCGATTTGCGCGCAATGTCAATCAAGCCTAATCCTGCACCACCCTTTTGATCGATTTCACCGTTTAGCATTTGCTTTATGAAGTATTGGCGAAGCTCTTCAGGTGTTGCATTGTTTAGCAAATCAATGCGTTGGCGGAGGTTTTGTAGCCTGTCGTTGTGCACTATATTTCCGGTAATAACGTAAAAGCCCTCCTTCGTTTCGCCTACCACAAACATACCATTCCCTATATGTCGCTCTTTTTCATCATAATCGTCGGAGTGTTTTGTAATATTTTGTAGGCACTCAATTATAATGTGAAAGACACGTTTGCGAACAGCGGTAGAAAGATTCTTCTCCTGTATTTTCCTGTTAGCCATAAGTGCGAATGTTCTCATAATGTTATGATTCATCTCGCCCTTATATATTAAAGGAAATCCACTCGAAGCAAGTTCGTTTGTAAGGATAGATTTTATGAAGTAAATTACGTTATCCATGCGATTTTAATTCAGCATGAAAGTAGAAAAAATAATTGCATGAATTGTTTGTGTCTTATTAAATTGTGACGAGTAATGAGTAATCGTTTACGGAATGAAGATTTCCAGAAATAATGATGCTCTCTCGGGATGGATTGTAAAGGTTCGCAGATCGGCTGGGATTAGCACCGTTTCTCCTCCTTTTATGGTTGTCCTTTCACCTCCTCGCTGAATAATTGTGGCAGATCCTTTTATGCACATATACACAACAAAGGAGTCGAGGGTATGGTAGTCAACGGCTAAGTCTCGATCAAATTCTAAAACGTTAGTGGTGAAATACTCTGATTCTACAACTGGTATAGACTTGTTCATCTCTTTTGTGTAAGAAACCTTACCCGAAGACATGCTGTCGTAGTTGATTACATCAAGTGCTTGGTCGAGATGTAGCTCACGCGGATTTCCATTGTCATCGGTTCTTCCCCAATCGCTAACGCGATAGGTAATGTCCGACGATTGTTGGATTTCGGCAATAAGCAGGTTGCTGCCTAATGCATGAATTTGTCCTGCAGGGATAAAGAATATGTCGCCTTCGATGGCCTCTTCGTAGTTCAAGAGGTCGTTAACAGTATTGGTTTCTATAGATTTTTTGAACTCGTCAGCGGTGGTTTTTCTTTTAAACCCTGAGATTAATTTTGCTTCGGGCTCATTCTCTATTACATACCACATCTCAGTTTTCCCGTATGAGTGGTGCCTGTCGAATGCAACTTCATCGTTAGGATGTACTTGCAGGGACAGTAAATCTTTAGCCTCGATGAGCTTAATTAGCAAGGGGAATTCCGGTCCAAATTGTTCGTAAACTTTTTCGCCTACAAGATCGGCCATGTATATTTCAACCAGCTCGTTTAGCGTGTTGCCCTCAAGAAATCCATTTTTCACAACGGATTCGCTACCTTCAACGGCCGAAAGATCCCAACTCTCACCTATTTTTCCTGATGGCACCTCTTTTCTGTGATATTTCTTTGCAATTCTTTCACCGCCCCAAATCTTCTCTTTGTAAACGGATTTAAATTTAAGTGGATAAAGTTCTTGCATGATGATCGTTTTGTTGAAAAATTATTTTTTATTAGTTTGCAAGCTGAAGGATATCCAGAATTAATTTCTGAACTTTGCAAAGTTAGCTTTTTAATCTTTTACAACTATGCTGGTCATTGGTATTGCAGGAGGCACAGGTTCGGGAAAAACAACTGTAGTAAAAAAGGTTGTTGACTGCTTGCCTCCCGGTGAAGTAGTGGTAATCCCTCAGGACTCTTACTACAAGGATAGTGGCCATCTCCCGCTTGAGCAACGGCAAGAAATTAATTTTGATCACCCTTCGTCTGTTGAATTTGAGTTGCTAGTAAGCGACTTAGAAAAGTTGAAGCAGGGGCAGGCTGTTAATCAGCCCATTTATTCGTATTTGAACTGCACGCGCGAGGCAGAAACAATTTATATTCAGCCTCGGCATGTAATTATCGTTGAAGGGATTTTGATCTTTACAAATCCGGAGTTGCGCGACTTGATGGATATAAAGGTTTTTGTGGATGCTGATGCTGACGATCGTCTCAGTAGAGTAGTGAGACGTGATATTGTTGAGCGTGGGCGGTCGGTTAATAAGGTTTTGGAGCGTTACGAAAAAACCGTAAAACCTATGCACCTTCAATTTATTGAGCCCTCAAAACGTTATGCCGACATCATTGTTCCTCAGGGCGGTAACAATGAGGTTGCTATTAGTATTCTTACTTCAATAATAGAAAAGACTCTTAGGCAACATAATTTTTAGGGTATGCTTTACGACCTTAAAATAGATAGCATTCTATTTCTCGATATTGAGACTGTTCCTACAGCTCCCTCATATAGCGAGTTGTCGGAAGTATTCAAAGTTTTGTGGGATAAAAAAGCATTGCAGATAAAGCGGGAGGAGGAGCAAACTCCCGAAAGTCTTTTTTCGCGTGCCGGAATTTATGCTGAATTCGGAAGGATAGTATGTATATCTGCCGGTTTTGTTTTCTTTGAAAAAAAGGTGCCGCATTTTAGGCTAAAGTCGTTCTACAATTCTTCTGAAAGAGATTTGCTGCTGGAGTTTGCAACACTTTTAAATAAGTTTGGAAGCAAAAAGGGCAGCATGCTGTGCGCCCATAATGGCAAGGAGTTCGATTTTCCGTATATCGCTCGACGAATGCTGGTGAATGGCATTAAGTTACCCGCACTGCTTGATGTTGCTGGAAAAAAACCATGGGAGGTAGCTTTTCTCGACACAATGGAACTCTGGAAGTTTGGCGATTATAAGCACTTTACTTCGCTAAACCTGTTGGCAAACCTCTTTGGAATTCCTACTCCGAAAGATGATATTGACGGATCAATGGTAGCGCAAGTCTACTACGAGAGTGGAGATATCAAAAGGATTGCGCGCTACTGCGAAAAAGATGTGATTACCATCGCTCAACTTCTTCGCCGTTACCGAAACGAGGATACAATTCCTGATGAATACATCGAACGCGTTGATAGGGAATTAACTCCCTAGGAAGTTTTCAACTTCTGCTATAAATTGAGCTGGTTGTTCTGCGTGAACCCAGTGGCCTGCTCCCTTAATCGATACTAATTTTGTGTTTGGAAAGAGTTGGCTAAACGACAATCTGTCCGTCTCTTCATTGATGTAAGGTGATGATTCTCCTTTTATTACCAACACTTTTAAGCCATTTATTGGAGTAAAGTTGTCGGGCGTTTTGATTCCTCCCATGAGGGCGGGTAATTTTTGCCACAGTGCATCAAGGTTGAGTTTCCAAACAAAGTTGTTGCTCTTGTCTCGATCCAAATTTTTCAGGAGAAATTGTCTTAGCGTAACAGACGGGATTTTAGCGGCAAGCTTTGCATCGGCCTCTGCTCTCGAACTTATTATGCCAAGCGGCAGTTCTCTCATTGCACTGAGTATGCTTAGATGTTCCTTTGCTTGAGGTGCATATCCGTTCGAATCGGCATAGGATTTTGGTGCTATATCAACTACAATAAGTGAGTTCAACTTTTCTGGATGGTTTATGGCAAATTGCATTGCAGCTTTACCGCCCATCGAATGGCCTATTATGGTTGCCTTGGATAAGTTTAGCTTGTTGAATAGTTCAAACAAATCGTCGGATAAGTCGCTGTATGAGTGTGATGTTGAATGAGGTGATTGTCCGTGGTTGCGTAGATCAACCAAAATTACTTGGTGCTTGTTTGCGAGTGTTTTAGAAATGCTTATCCAGTTGTCTGATGAGCCGTAAAGTCCGTGGGCAATAACAATGGGGTCTCCTTCTCCTGCTATTCTATAAAAAAGTTTCATTCGATGGTTTTAATCATTATGTGCATTCGTAATCCTCTCCACTGAAATACCGTTGGGTAAAGCTCGCTTCATGTTACTTGTTCAGTTGACGGAGGTATAGCTGTATTGTGTTCTCAAGGCCATAGTATAGGGCATCGGAGACTAGTGCATGGCCTATAGATACTTCAAGCAACCCGGGGATGTTTTGGTAGAAATAGTTGAGATTGACTAAGCTTAAATCGTGGCCCGCATTAAGTCCTATTCCGCATTCCAACGCAACTTTTGCTGCAGAGATAAATGGGGCAATAGCCTTTTCTTTGTTTATCTCAAAATTTGAAGCGTAGGGTTCTGTGTATAGTTCAACTCTGTTTGTTCCGGTAGTGGCAGCAGCTCTAACCATTGCCTCCTCAGGATTTACAAAGATAGATACGCGAATGTTCTTTGAATGAAACTGTGCAATAACCTTTCTCAAGAACTCTTGGTTTTTGATGGTGTCCCAGCCGGCACTTGAGGTTAAGGCTTCCGGCGGGTCCGGTACCAAGGTCACCTGTTCGGGAACAACGTCTAGCACTAGTTTTATAAAGGACTCCGAGGGGTATCCTTCGATGTTGAACTCTGTTTTTACAACTTTTTTTAGATCAAAAACATCTTGGTAGCGAATATGACGTTCGTCGGGACGAGGGTGTACAGTTATTCCGTGAGCACCAAAACGCTCGCAATTGATGGCCGCTTCAACTAAATTAGGCGTATTGCCACCTCTTGCGTTTCTGATTGTTGCAATTTTGTTTATATTTACGCTAAGCTTTGTCATTGGAGAGTTTTTGCAAAAGTAACGGCACAAAGTTAAAATATTTACGTTATGCTGGCTAAGGATTTGATTTCTGATGTAATTCCTGCATTACATACCTCAGATACAGGAACAAAGGCACTCGGTTGGATGGACATCTTTAAGGTTGCGCATTTACCTATTGTTAATAATGAGGACTTTTTAGGTGTTATTGGCGAAACCGATATCTACGACATGAATATGCCCGATGAGCCGCTTGGAAATCATCAACTGTCGTTGTTGCGTCCATATGTATTAGCGGATCAGCATGTTTTTGAGATTATGGATGTGATGTCGCGCCTTCAACTATCGCTTATACCTGTTTTGGATAGCAAAAAGCAGTATCTCGGAGTAATTTCATTACCCGATCTTTTGCATTACTTTGCCGATCTTTCTGCTCTTAAGAATCCTGGCGGTATTGTGGTTCTTCAACTCAATGAAAATGACTATTCACTTGCTCATATTGCTCAAATAGTAGAGGGAAACAGTGCAAAGATATTGTCAAGTTATATTACTGCATACAAGGATTCTACCCAAATTGAGCTTACTTTGAAGCTTAATGTAGTCGACTTAACCTCAATTTTACAAACCTTTGAGCGTTATGAATACGTTGTAGTTGGTTCGCATATGAAAGTTGATGAAATGGATGATTTGTATGAAGATAGATTCGATCTGTTAATGCGCTATTTAAATGTGTAATGTATGAAGGTTGCTCTTTACGGTCGATATTTTCCAGAAGAATACTTAAGTTGCTTAAAGTTGCTCTTTTACCGGCTCAAAGAAAGGGGCATAAAGGTGACTGTGTATGCTAAGTTCTATGAATATCTAAGCCTAAGCTATGGGTTTGCTCCTGATTCAGTTGCTCTTTTTAGTTCTACTCATGAACTGGATATGGACACCGCCTGTATGTTTAGCCTAGGAGGTGATGGCACCTTTCTTGAAGCGGTGGCGTTGGTTCGGGACTCAGGTATTCCTATTGCGGGAATAAATGCAGGTAGGCTTGGCTTTCTAACTACCATATCGTGTGAAAAAATAGATGAAGTACTCGATGCCTTCTTTGCTCAATCGATACCTGTTGAAAATAGAACGCTTATAAAGGCCGAAGGCTTGATCGCTCCACTCACCGACTTTCCCTATGCGTTAAATGAATTTAGCATACAGAAGCATGGCTCTGCCATGGTTTCTGTTAGTGTTTACCATGACGATACTTTTATAAACACCTATTGGTCGGATGGATTGCTTATTGCTACGCCAACTGGATCAACGGCATACTCTTTGAGCGTTGGCGGTCCTATTTTGACTCCTGATTCCTCTAGTTTTGTGATATCGCCAATTGCACCTCATAATTTAACTGTAAGGCCGTTGGTGGTTCCTGACTCTTACTCACTCCGTTTAGAGGCCATTTCACGTGATGCTACGGTTGTGTGTGCCTTAGATAATCGTTCTATTGAAGTGCCATCCGGCACTCAAATAGTTATTTCAAAAGCTCCATTTACAATCAAATTGCTTCGTTTGGGTGAGATTGATTATTTTAGAAGGTTGAGGAATAAATTGATGTGGGGCATGGATAAAAGGAGTTGATTTTCGACAACTTTTTGCTCTATAAACAGTTAATTAGTATTAAAGATAGCTCAACTTTAGAGAATTCTGAGGTTAAGGAGAAAAAAAAAGTATATTTGCACCAATAAGTTCTTGATCATGAGAGTTCGACACCTGATTGTATTTGTACTTGGACTGACAGTCGGAACAAGTGCTTTTGGTCAACAATGGAAACAGAGCCGTTTTGAATTGTTGGGTGGTGTTTCTATATGTCAAATGTTTGGCGATGTTGGCGGTTCTGCTTCTGATCCCGGGAGTACTCTCATGGGGTTAAAGGATATTACTTTTTCGGCTATGCGTCCGGGTATTAATTTGGGAACGCGTTACGATGCGTTTCCTAAAGTCTCTGTAAAAGGAGTAATTTCTTCATATGTAATGACGGCATCCGATGATGGTTCTCGAAACGAGAATAGAGGATTGAAGGCAACGGCCTTTGTTACAGATTTTGCTGTTACTGGTGAGTTCTATATTAAAAGAGGGTCCGACAATAGGTTGTTTTCTGTAATGTCTGTAAGAGGAGGGGTGCGACCATATGGAAACCCCTACAGCATTTATGCTTATGCCGGTGTTGGTGGCGCATACTACAATTCGAGCGGTAATGATATGTTAAAAGCAAGTCCTCGATATGTAGGCGGAAGTGGTATGACTGCAATTATTCCAATTGGTGTTGGCGTAAAAGTGAACTTGATGCCGCGTGTTGCATTTAACGGGGAGTTAGGCACACGCATGACTTTTACTGATAATTTAGATGCATATACTTCTCCATTTTCGAAATCAAATGACATATACTATACTTTAACTTTAGGCGTTTCTTATAAATTAGTAGTAAAAAAATCTTATAGATAATGATTCCTCTAGTTGTTCTATTGCATGAGAAAACTATTTGTTGTTAGCATTCTATTATTATTGTCATTGTGGACTTTTTCTCAAAATAAAATTGATATAGGTTTCCGTTTAGGAGCTACATACTATATTGGTGATTATAATGAATCGATTCCATTTGCCTCACCCAATTTCGCAGGAGGAGGGATTGTTAAGTATAGCTTTAACGACTATTACTCTGCACGTATAGGTGTAAATGCAGGTTATTATGCCGGATCACACAACTCCAGCGTTGGGTATTTGCCGGCAGAGGGTGGGGCTTTCTCTTCTATGATAATTGATGGGAGTGCTGCTTTTGAGGTTAATTTCCTGCCTTACGATCCTCTTGCTTTCAAAGAGAAAAGGGTTACCCCGTTTATTACTATAGGTGTTGGTGCTTCGTATGGCTCCGGACAGTTTAAACCTGTGGTGCCAATGAGCTTAGGTTTTAAATATCGTCCATCATACCGTTGGACAATTGGTGCTGAATGGTTACTTACCAAAACATTTTCTGATAATATGGATGGTTACACAAATCTTAGCGACCAGAAAAAAACCATAATTCATAATAATGACTGGTACTCGGTAGCGGGATTATTTATAACTTTCCGCCTTTTAAATAATCGGATAGTTTGTCCGGTATACCAATAATTAGAGATTAAATGATGCCCAAAGATTGTATCAACATGGAGAAAGTTCCTTCGCACGTTGCCATTATTATGGATGGGAATGGACGGTGGGCAGAACAACGAGGGAGTCACCGAATTTTTGGTCACCAGAATGGTGTTAATGCTGTAAGGGAAGCTGTTGAGGCAGCGGGTGAGTTAGGTGTTAAATACTTAACTCTATATGCCTTTTCAACAGAAAACTGGAATAGACCTAAGGCGGAAGTTGATGCCCTAATGGAGTTGCTCGTTTCAACTATACATGGAGAGGTTGAAAAACTCTCAAAGAATAAGGTGCGTTTGCACGTTATCGGCGACTTGGATAGTTTGCCTCAGTCGGCAAGAGAGAATGTTGTTTCCGCAATGCAGAAGACCGAACTTAATACAGGGCTGAACCTTGTTCTAGCGCTTAGTTACAGCTCTCGGTGGGAAATTGTGAATGCTGTGAAGAGAATAGTTGCAGATGTTTCCTCAGGGAAGATAAGCGAGGCTGAAATAGATAATGAGATGTTTTCCGGATATCTATGCACTTCTGGAATCCCAGATCCTGAATTGCTAATTAGGACTAGCGGAGAGGAGCGTTTAAGCAACTTCTTGCTATGGCAGGTAGCCTATTCAGAATTTTACTTCTCAAATGTACTTTGGCCCGATTTTAATAAAGATGAGTTTTATAACGCTATACTCGAATATCAAAAGCGAGAACGTAGATTTGGTAAAACAAGCGAACAGGTAAATTAATAGTTAAATACAATATAATAACAATCAGGAATGCTGCGCACGACAATACTATCTGCAATACTGCTTATTATTTCATTATCCGCTTTTGCTCAAGGACAAGATTCCTTAAGTTTCAAGAAAGATATTGATTACACTGCTCCACAAAAATATGTAGTAGGAGAGGTGAATATATCCGGCCTCAAATTTTTGGATGCACAAACACTAGTTAACTTATTTGGTGTTGATAAAGGTGAGTCCGTTATGATTCCTGGTGATGCTATAAGTAAGGGCATTAAAAAATTATGGAAGCAGGGACTGTTTTCTGATATTAATGTCACCATAGA
>JACCEE012113162.1_pt1 | contig 27188 bp, 27 predicted proteins | sample 7449931 | NCBI WGS metagenome assembly JACCEE01 (sample SAMN15323457, study PRJNA562643) | freshwater metagenome | isolation source: river surface water | place: USA:Blue River Watershed | collected 2017-08-19 | reverse complement strand
TGAAGGACCCATCGACCCGTGAATGGATTGGAAGCCGTCGGCTGCATCTGCTTTGTGCGCAAGATCGCGTTGAAACACTTCAATCGTTGTACCCACCCCATGGCTCGCCCCCAGTAAGCGTGCATGCGGTTTATCGTGAGTGCTGGATTGACTGGCAGGCAGAGAGGTGGTCGCAGCTTTTACAAGCCCTAGCAACGACCCAAAATCTTGCATGGCAGATCGGCTCGGTCGCTCTGCTCGAGCGTTGGCAACAGGTCCTTGATCAAAACAAACAAAGTGCCATCAAGAGCGCGAATCGATCGACAAGTTGCTTGCTCAGTCATGCTACGAGTGCGCTAGTAAAGGCCCATCTATTCGCTCCTCACGAGCGCATTATCGATCGTGCAAGAGCCCTGGGTTATTGCGGCGAGTCAAGGGTTGTGGCGGGCAAGCAGGCATTTCTTGGCGCGCTCGCCTTGGCCTAGCGCTTACTTGCTAGAATCGCGGGCATGCAAGCGAGCGAAGATCCAAAGGTTCCACCACCAAGCGCCCCGCAGCCGTCGCAGGCTCCGTCACCAACATCTTCTGAAAGTCCCCAAGCCAAGTCAGCAGCGCCTCGCGGTGCAGGTTTGGGCTGGCTTAGCTTGGTTCTCATCGTGGCGCTTGCAGCCGGTGGCGGATACTGGTTCTCGCAACGGATGGATAGGGTGGAGACCAGTGCAGCGCGCCGCCTTCAGGGAGCAGATCAACGGATCGTTCAGCTTGAAGCGCAAGCCAAACTTTATCAGGACGAGATCCGAGAGCTTGGATCAAGAGCATCAGTACTGGAATCCAAAGTCAGCGAAAGCATTGGCCAGCAAGCACAGCTCGAACAACTTTATAAGAGCATGGCGGTTGAATCCGCTGATGCACTGCTTCACGAAATCGAGCGAAGCGTTCTTGCCGCTGTGCAGCAACTTCAGTTTGGTGGGTTAAACACGACGCTCTTGGTACTCGGCGAGATCGATCTGCGATTGGGCCGGCTCAGAGAACCTAGCCTCCTGGCAGTTCAACGCGCCTTGCAACGCGACGTTGAACGCTTAAAGGCCGAGTCAGTTCACGACCCGATTCAAGTGGCTCAACGCCTTGATGTCATGCTTGGTCAGGTGGACGCTTTGCAACTGCTTTCGGAGGCAAGAACACCAGGGGAGCTCTTATCGAGTTCCAAGGCTGAAGAAATAGCAAAAGCTGGGTTGAAACCAGCAACAAAAGAAAATGCTGTGCTTCACGCGAAATCAACAAGCTCACAAACAGGTGACGGCACCCAGGTCTGGGTGCACACCGAAGAATTCGCCCGCTGGGGTCAGCAAGTGGGTTTGAATTTGCTTCGCGCTATTCGCGATTTATTCAGGGTCACTCGGGTGGATCGCCCCGATGCTCTACTTGCAGCTCCTCAAGAAGCCTACTTTTTGCGTGAGCAACTACGTTTGCACCTGATGGGTGCAAGGCTCGCAGCTATGTGGCGAAACGATGTGCTTTTCAGAACTGATACCGATCGTGCCAGTCTGCTGCTGCAACGATATTTCGATCCAGAGCAACGATTAGTCGGGGCTCAGCTAGAAAGTCTCAAGCAACTGCAATCGATGCGCCTGTCGCTGGACCAGCAAGCGCTCGCTGAAACCCTTACTGCCATTCGTAGCGCGCGAAGCGCACGCGATGCGCGCACCGCTCGCTAGGAGCTAAGGGTGTTGAATCATCACCCCATGTTGATCCTAGCCCTGGACTGAACCATGCGCTGGATTCTTGGCATTTTGGTTGTTCTGGCAAGCGCCGTGGCCGTAGCGCTATTGCTCATGTTCAACCACGGAAACCTGGCGATCTTCTGGCCCCCATACCGTGTTGATCTGTCCATCAACACCGCTGTGGTCTTGCTGATCGCCATCGTTGTTTTGATGTTCCTCGCCTCCAAAGCCTTCGTCCAATTGATTTCCTTGCCCGCTCGGGTTCGTTCACATCGTGAACATCGCTATCGAGAGCGGGCTTTGACTGCGTTTCGCGAAGCTACGGTTGCGCTGGCTGAGGGGCGATTCGCGAGAGCCGAAAAGCAAAGCCAACTCGCCTTGCACTTACCCGAGCAAGGTGGAGCGGCTGCACTTGTTGCTGCTCGCGCCTGTCATGGTCTCAGGGCCTTGGATCGCCGGGATCAGTGGATCGAGCGCTGTGCTCAAGAATTCGGTCTCAAGGATCAGGCACAGCTTTTAGCAGCCGACTGCGCGATTCAAGATCGCGATGGTGCTGCAGCGCTTGCGGCACTAGACCGTTTGCAGCCCCGTACGGCAAGACAAGTTCACGCACTTCGCCTTCGCCTGGCAGCACTTGAACTCGAACAACAATGGCAAGCCTTATTGCCGGTGCTCTCTCAGCTCGAGCGCAGGCAAATGGTGGCAGCATCTGCCGTTGCTGCGTTGCGATTGCGCGCATGGCGCAATCTCCTGAATCAAACCGGTACCGACTTGGCTGCGACCAAGTCATTATGGCGACAAATAGGTCGCGAACTCGCCTATGAATCGCCAATTGCCGAATCAGCGATCGAGGCTTTCCGCCGCGCCGCTGACTTTTCGACAGCCGCCGATATCGCTGAGCGCGTGCTACGGAAACGCTTCAGTGGCACGGTCGTTGACCAGTATGCCGGGCTCGATGCATTAAGCGGCAGGGAAAAGCTACACAATATGGAGCAATGGTTGCAGCGATGGGGGCCCGAGCCTTCCTTGCTCGCGGCCCTTGGCCGGGTTTGCAGCGAACAGCAGCTATGGGGCAAAGCCGAGGCCTACTTGCGTGAAAGTATGGCCAAGGATGATTCACCTGGCATAAGACTTGCGCTGGCTCGTTTACTTGAGCAAACCGAGCGCAGTGAAGAGGCTACGGGTCTTTACCGGGAAGCGGCTCAAACGCAGCGGCCGCCATCAACCTCTAGGCAGGCCCCTGTAATAAATGCTGCCTCGTCCGAGGCGAGATAGAGTGCTGCATGAGCGATATCTTGGGGCTGTGATAAACGTCCCAAGGGAATGCTGGCAATAAATTTTGCCCTCATTGCCGGCGTATCCTCACCCATAAAGGTGCCCAACAAAGGGGTGTCTCCTGCCACAGGGTTAATCACATTTACCCGAATGTTGTCAGGCGCTAGCTCGACGGCCATCGCTTTTGAGGCAGTAATGACAGCGCCTTTGGTGCTGTTATACCAAACCAACCCGGGTCGCGGGCGTACACCTGCGGTCGAGGCAATATTGATAAAAGCGCCAGCGCCTTGGGCTCGAAAGTGGCCAACAAAGGCCTGGGCGGCCCAATAAATGCTTTTCACGTTGACGGCAAATACGCGGTCAAACTCGTCTTCATCGACGGTCATCAGCGATTGATTTCGATGGGACGTACCGGCATTGTTCACGACCACGTCAACTCGACCAAAGGACTTGAGCGTGGTCGCTGCCAAGTGGTGCATATCAGGCCCCTTGGATACATCGGCTTTAACAGCGATGGCCGAAATGCCTCGAGACTGCAAAGACTGTGCTAAGTCCTGCGCTGCTTGTTCTTGAATGTCAACAATAACGATTCGAGCCCCCTCGGTGGCAAAGCGCCGCACGATCCCTTCGCCAAAGCCTTGGGCACCACCAGTCACCACCACCACCTTGTTTTCTAAGCGCATATCAGTCTCTCCTTGAAAATGAAACAGAAGCCTTCGTTATACTTTCGGATTCTCCAGTAGGAACATAAACATGAATCTTGATCGCGTCGACTCCGGTCGCAACCCGCCAGATGATTTCAACGTCATTATTGAAATCCCGATGAATGCCGAACCGGTGAAATATGAGGTGGATAAGGAAACCGGCGCACTTTTTGTGGATCGCTTCATGATGACGGCGATGCACTATCCCTGTAATTATGGTTATATTCCTCATACCATTGGTGAAGACGGAGATCCGGTTGACGTTTTGGTAATTACGCCTTTTGCCGTCACAACGGGCTCGGTGTTGCGTTGCAGGCCGATTGGTGTGCTTAAGATGGATGATGAGGCGGGAGGCGACGCCAAGCTACTCGCTGTGCCGCTTGACAAGATTCTTCCTATCTACAAACACTGGAAACGCCCCGAGGATTTACAGCCCGAGCGTCTGATGCAGATCCAACATTTTTTTGAACACTACAAAGATCTAGAACCTGGTAAGTGGGTCAAGATCAAAGGCTGGGGCGGACCCGATGATGCAAAGCGCGAAATCGTTGAAGGACTCGATCGTTTTCGCAGTGCGACGGTCAAACCCCACTTTTAATAAGTTCCTTAAGCGGAGCTTGTTGATTTGAATGCTCGATGCTCTTGGAGTTCATCGAGCAAATAACCCATTTGCGCCTCCTCCTGACTTAGAAATTGTTCAACTGCGTCAGCGAAGGCTGGGTGTCGTAGCCAATGCCAAGACTCGGTAGGGGTAGGGTCAAAGCCGCGCGCCATTTTGTGTTGGCCTTGGGCTCCCCCTTCGATGCATTGAATGCCTTCGCGGATAGCCCATTCGATTGGCTGGTAGTAGCAAGCTTCAAAATGTACGAAGGGATAATCACGGACAGCGCCCCAGTAGCGCCCAAAGGCCCTGTCTTTGTGTCGAAACAGCAGACTCGCGCAGCAGGGGCCCTGTTGATCGGAACCGATAAACAAGACGCAGCGTTCCGCTTGCGCATGATGCAGGCGTAAAAAAAACTCCGGCGTTAAGTAGGGCGCGTTGCCATGCAGCCGATAGGTGCGCTCATAGCATTCGTAAAAGAAGGCCCAGTCGCGCTCATGGAGATCTGCGCCACTTTTCACTTTGAATTCAATACCTTGCTCTTTCACCTTACGGCGTTCGGCACGAATCTTTTTTCGCTTTGATTGCGATAAAGCAAGGAGAAAATCGTCGAAATCCTTATAGTTTGCGTGGTACCAATGAAATTGCACACCGGTTCGATGCATCCAGGAAGCACACTTCAAGGTGGTGCGATCCGACTCATTCAGACCATCGCTAAACAATAGGTGCGCTGACGATCCGCGAAGGGCTTTTAAGTCATCAAGTAGGCGAGCCATGATCAAGGGATCATGGTCATGTCGACGGAGCAAGCGAGGCCCACTTATCGGCGTAAAAGGCACAGCACTAAGCCATTTGGGGTAGTAGTTAAGTCCGTGCCTCGCGTAGGCATTGGCCCAAGCCCAGTCAAACACATACTCGCCATATGAATGCCATTTGCGATAGAGCGGCAAGGCTGCAAGAAGATCGCCATTGGGATGCCACAGCGTCCAGTGGTGAACATCCCAGCCGTTTTCAGTCCCAAGGCATGCGCCTTCTTCAAAAGCCGAAAGCATGGCATGACTAAGGAGCCCAGCGGCAGGGTGATTTGGTAGCAGGCTGTCCCAAGCCGACTCGGGGACTTCGGCAATCCGCTCGAGATAGCGCGTGCGATAATCCACGTGGAGGAGTCCTTATGCTTATTGCGGCAGCTCAGCTGAACCAGACCGTTGCAGACTTTGATGCAAACCGTGCGCGAATTGTAGAGGCCGCAAGCGATGCCAGTGCGCGGGGCGTGGGCATTTTGCTCACACCGGAGTTATCGCTTTGCGGCTATCCGCCCGAAGACTTGCTTCTTCGCCCAGCGTTTATCGATCGTTGCGAGTCGAGCCTTGCATTGCTCGGCGAGCAAATCGCATCGCTGCCGATTGATGTCATCGTAGGGCTGCCCAGGCGTGGGAAGCATGGCAAGCTTTATAACGCTGCCGTGTGGTTACGTGGCGGCAAGCCACTCGCCTGGTACCACAAGCAGGCACTACCCAATTACGATGTCTTCGACGAAAAGCGTTACTTCGATCCAGGGCAGGAAAGCTGTGTGGTCGAATCGTTCGGCAAGCGCTTTGCGCTTTTGATCTGCGAGGACTTTTGGACTGACGAGGCCTGTAAACCCCTACAAGACCTCCGTCCTGATGCTGTTTTAGTCCTCAACGCCTCACCCTTTCATATTAATAAGCAGTCGCAACGCCTTGATGTGGCTCGCAAACATTTGTCGGCCCGTGGGCTAGCGATGCTCAGCGCGAATTTAGTGGGCGGTCAGGATGAACTTGTTTTTGATGGCTGCTCGTTTGCACTGGATCGAACCGGCACTTTGCATCATCAAGCACAAGCCTTTGAGCCTGATTTGTTGGTCATGAGCGTTGATGAGCTCAAGCAAGGTCTTGCCCCCACGCCCGTGCCTCTTCGTATTGCTTCCGAAGAAGAGCAGGTTTGGCGGGCCTTAGTGCTTGGTACGCGGGACTATGTGCTCAAGAACAAGTTCCCTGGGGTCCTAATTGGTCTCTCCGGTGGTATCGATTCCGCGGTCACGCTTGCAATTGCAGTGGATGCGCTAGGCGCCGAGCGCGTTCGCGCCGTGATGATGCCATCTCAGTACACAGCCGATATCTCGTGGATAGACTCGCGCGATATGGTGGCCCGACTCGGTGTTCGCTACGACGAGTATCCAATCAAAGGTCTTTTCGAATCCTACTTGGCAATTCTCGCCGACGACTTTAACGGCAAGGCGCAAGATGCTACGGAGGAAAATCTTCAGGCTCGCATCCGGGGCACCATCTTGATGGCCTTATCCAATAAGCATGGTTCGCTGGTGTTGACCACTTCCAACAAGAGCGAGTCGGCCGTTGGCTATGCAACCTTGTACGGGGATATGGCGGGCGGCTTTGCCGTATTAAAAGACGTCTACAAGACGCTTGTATACCGGCTTGCGGCATACCGTAATGAATTGAGCGAGATCATTCCGATGCGCATCATCGAGAGGCCGCCGAGCGCAGAACTTCGCCCAGATCAGACCGATCAGGACTCACTGCCACCCTACGATGTGCTCGACAGCATTATCCAGCGCTATATGGAAAGCAATTTGTCGGGCGATCAGCTCAGCATAGGGGGCATTGATGACGCGACTATCCAACGCGTTGTACGCTTGATCCAAGTCAACGAATATAAGCGCAGACAGGCTGCGGTAGGTGTTCGGGTAACGCCCCGAGCCTGGGGACGCGATTGGCGCTACCCGATCACTTCGGGATGGCGCTGACATGAAAAAAAGCTGTTTTCGGAGGGAGATCAGATGAAACGCATTACAGCCATTATTAAGCCATTCAAGCTCGATGAGGTCAGGGAGAGTCTTGCTGAGGTCGGTATCACTGGCCTGACCGTCACGGAGGTTAAAGGTTTTGGGCGACAAAAAGGGCATACGGAACTGTATCGTGGCGCCGAATATGTTGTTGATTTTTTGCCCAAAGTGAAGATCGAAGTCATCGTTGCTGATGCCATGTCTGAACGTGCTGCAGAGGCAATTGTTGCAGCGGCGCGAACAGGCCGCATCGGTGATGGCAAAATCTTTATTGAAGCGGTTGAAGAGGTCATTCGGATTCGAACGGGTGAAACCGGTGAGGCCGCCGTCTGAATCACGTAGAAAGACAGGGGGTCGCTTTATGTTTTAGGCGGCGCTTGATGCTTTGGGCGGTGCCTTGGCCTTCCTTGGGTGCCCCGCGGCGATCAACAACACGATAAGTGCGCCCGATCCCCCATCGTTGGGTCTAGCCTGGCAAAAAGCCAGCACTTCTTCGCGCTGTACCAGCCAGCGCAAGACCTTATTTTTAAGAATCGGCTCTTTGTTGATCGAACCCAGCCCTTTGCCGTGAACGATGCGAACGCATCGAATCTCGCGCTTGAGCGCATCACTCAGAAAGGCCACTAGCGCTTCGCGGGCCTCATCAACCCGCATGCCGTGCAAGTCGAGATGCGCTTTGACGCTCCAATGCCCTCGACGCAATTTGGGGATGATCTGATGGCTCAGTTCATCGCGCTTCCATGAAAGGCTCTCATCGGTTTGCAGCAGCAATTCGATGTCGATGTCATCTGACAAGCTTGAAGCGAGCGCTCGAGCCTCATCAAGTTGCCGCTGTCGTGCGACCGGTTGCGGGCGAACCTTGCGAATCTCAGCGCGATCACTCTGTGGCAAGGGCGTGACATCCTGAACGGCCTCGCGAAAAAGGCGAGCTTGTACCTCCTTCGCAAGCGATTCGGCCCGGCGCTTTGCTTCTAGTCGCGCGCGTTCTCGCGCAAAAACCTTAAGCGCATCGCGCAGTCCTGCTAAATCATGGAGCCGCATGCCCTTGATTTTCCAGCCAGCGCTGCGCGTCGAGTGCTGCCATACACCCGGTTGCAGCACTGGTAATGGCTTGTCGGTAAATATGATCTTGTACATCGCCGGCTGCAAAAACACCCTCAATGCTGGTGGCTGTTGCAAGCCCTTGGTGCCCGCCGCGGGTAATGATGTAGCCCGATTCCATGTCGAGTTGGCCGGTGAAGAGGTCTGTATTTGGTGTGTGCCCGATGGCGACGAAAACCCCACTTAAAGACAGATCTCGACAGTCTCCATTACGCTTATCGCGCAGGCGCACGCCGGTCACGCCTGAGGCATCGCCAAGCACTTCATCGAGCTCGTGAAACCAAATATTCTCGCCTTTTCCCTGTGAGACCTTTTCCATCCAATGGTCGATCATGATCGGCTCGGCACGCAAGCGGTCCCTACGATGAACGAGGGTCACTTTTCTAGCGATGTTGGTGAGATATAAGGCTTCTTCGACCGCTGTATTGCCGCCGCCAATGACACAAACATCCTGGCCTTTGTAGAAGAATCCATCACAGGTTGCACAGGCCGAAACGCCTTTGCCCATAAATGCTGACTCAGAGGGCAAGCCCAAGTATCTTGCGGAAGCCCCCGTCGCTATAATTAATGCATCGCAAGTGTAGCGACCAGAGTCACCTTCGAGCACAAAGGGGCGACCTTGGAGATCAACCCTGTTGATATGATCAAACAAGATCTCCGTGCCGAAGCGCTCGGCATGCTTTTGAAATCGATCCATAAGTTCGGGGCCAAGAACCCCGGCATGGTCGGCAGGCCAGTTATCGACGTCGGTGGTTGTCATCAGCTGACCGCCTTGGGCCAGACCGGTAATCAAAACAGGACGCAGATTCGCGCGGGCTGCGTAAACAGCGGCGGTGTAGCCGGCAGGGCCACTACCAAGAATAAGGAGCTGACAATGTTTTTCGGTCATGATGGGGTCACAAATGCCTCTAAGGTTGCCGGAGATTGTGTTGCTTCTATCGCCAAGTCCGTGTCATTCACAGTGATCTGGCCCAGGAAGCCGCAAACTAAGGCAAAATTATAGGCTGCCTATGACTACTTCAGCCTCAAGCCCCCGGGCGAGTACGCGCCGGTCGCGTCAAGCCGCCGAAGTGCCGCTGCATGAGCCTTCACTGTCGCGACAAAACCGCTGGCTGCTTGAAATGCGTTGGATTGCGCTCTCACTGTTAACAACCGGCCTATTGTTAGCCTTTGTGACTTACCATCCTGGCGATCCCGGGTGGTCGACTGCCGGCAACGGCGAGCCAATCCGAAACGCCATGGGACGCATCGGCGCATGGCTTGCTGATCTCTTGCTCTATCTGGCAGGCTTGAGCGCCTATCTTTTCCCAATCGGACTCCTGGTTTGGGTGATTTCGGATCTCAGAAGGCTGCGAAGCGATCGTCGCTTCATGGAATCCCGCACCAACGACCGCTCCATAGCGCCAGCGCTTCAAGCATGGCTTAAAGCGGGCGGTTTTTCGCTGTTATTTTTTGCCTGTGTCTTGCTCGAGGCGACGCGATTACGCCTCCTACCAGAGCTCCCTCTTGTACCGGGCGGTGTATTCGGGCTGCTGCTTGGGCCAATCCTTATCGACTGGATGGGCCCTGTGGGATTCACGCTTTTTTGCTGGCTTTTGCTGGGCGTCGGTTTATCGCTGCTTGGCGGATTTTCATGGCTCGAGGTGCTTGAGTCCCTTGGCGCATCGATTGAACGGCAGTTTCTTGCAGCACGTCAGGCGATCGCAGCGCACGATGACCGACGCCGCGGCGAACGAGCCCTTGCTGATCGGGAGGAGCAGGTCATCGAGAAGCGCAAGATTTTCCGAGATGATCATCCCGAGCCGATCCATATTGAGCCTGCTATTGCCCAGGTTGAGCTTTCAGACCGTGCGCAAGCTGAGAGACAGTCCGTACTTTTTGCAGACCTGCCGCCCGATACCGAGTTGCCGCCGATTTCCTTGCTCGATATAGCAAGCGCGCAGCAAGAATTAGTGTCTCCAGAAACCCTCGAATTTACGTCGCGACTGATTGAAAAGAAGCTTGCCGATTTCGGCGTTTCAGCAAGCGTTGTTGCCGCGTACCCCGGGCCTGTTATCACGCGCTATGAGATCGATCCAGCAACGGGTGTAAAGGGCAGCCAGATCGTGAATTTGTCAAAGGACCTTGCTCGTGCGCTGTCTTTGACTTCAATCCGGGTCGTCGAAACGATTCCTGGTAAGAGCCTCATGGGGCTTGAGCTACCCAACGCAAGGCGTCAATCGGTTCGCCTCTCAGAAATCCTTGGCTCGCAAGTCTATGCACAGGGAAGTTCGCCCCTCACACTTGCATTGGGCAAAGACATTGCCGGTCACCCTGTGGTTGCAGATCTTGCCAAAATGCCGCATTTGCTCGTAGCCGGCACCACAGGTTCGGGGAAGTCGGTTGGCATCAACGCCATGTTGCTGTCGCTTCTTTATAAAGCGGATCCAACTCAAGTAAGGATGATCATGATCGACCCCAAGATGCTCGAAATGAGCGTCTACGAGGGGATCCCGCATTTGCTCGCACCAGTCGTCACTGATATGAAACAGGCGGCCAACGCCTTGAATTGGTGTGTGGCCGAGATGGAGAGGCGCTATCGGCTTATGAGTAAGCTGGGTGTTCGAAACCTCTCAGGCTTTAACAGTCGGATCGCTGAAGCTGAGCGCAAAGAAGAGTTGATACCGAATCCGTTTTCACTCACTCCCGATCAGCCCGAGCCCTTGCGCCGCCTGCCCATGATCGTTGTTGTGATTGACGAGCTTGCAGACATGATGATGGTGGTCGGCAAAAAAGTGGAAGAACTCATTGCTCGATTGGCCCAGAAGGCAAGGGCGGCGGGCATTCACCTTATTCTTGCTACCCAGCGGCCCTCTGTTGATGTGATCACCGGCTTGATAAAGGCTAACATTCCAACGCGTATAGCGTTTCAGGTTTCCTCGCGTATCGATTCCCGAACTATCCTTGATCAACAGGGCGCTGAAGCACTACTTGGTCAGGGCGATATGCTTTATCTGCCACCTGGCTCTGGCGTTCCTCAGCGCGTTCATGGTGCTTTTGTCGGGGACGAGGAAGTGCACCGCGTGGTCGAACATTGGAAGGCACTTGCCGACCCCGAATATATAGACGGTATCTTGGAAGCCTCGGTGCCGGAATCGGTCGACGCCGGCTCTGCTGTCGGCTTTGGTGGTTTATCCCACACCCTCCAAGAGGCTGGTGTTGAGGGTGAGGCAGATCCACTATACGACCAAGCCGTAGCGGTCGTTTTAAAGCACAAGCGCGCATCGATTTCGCTCGTTCAACGCCATTTGCGGATCGGCTACAACCGATCGGCGCGACTGCTTGAGCAAATGGAGAAGTCTGGCCTGGTGTCAGCCATGTCTGGCAGTGGGAATCGCGATATCCTAGTGCCCACGCGGGAACACGATGACAGTTAGCGACACGGCGGCGGTCGGACGGCGACAGTGGCTTATCGCCCTGGCAGTATGCGCAACGCCGCTAGGGCATGCGCAGCCATCGCAGGTCCCGGCGAAGCCGTCGGCGATGGCAAGCTTGGAGCGTTTTCTGAGCCAGGTGCAATCGGCGTCGGTACAAGTTGGCCTTCGGCAAATCCGGCGCGACGGCGAAGTGGGGCGCCTTGGCAAAGCAAGTCTGCAATTTCAGCGTCCCGACCGCTTCCGCTGGGACAGCGCTTCGCCGAGCGACCAGTTAGTGCTTGCCGATGGCGAATCACTTTGGATATACGATCGAGATCTGGAGCAAGTGACAGTTCGCCCACTCAATACAGCACTCGAAGGTCTGCCACCGGGCCTATTGATTGGTCCAGATCGTCTGTTGAGCAAGTTTCGCTTTGAAGCCTTGCCCGATCAAGGCGGCTTGCAGTGGCTTAGGGCAACGCCGATTGAGCGACAAGGGTTGACTGAGCACATCAGCCTTGGTTTTTCGCAAGCGATGCCCCAGGTGATGCAAATTACCGACCTTGGCGGTCGCGGCATGCGGTATGAATTTTCCAACTGGCAGCTTGGACCTGTCGCAGCTTCACAGTTCCGCTTCGTGATGCCTAAATCGGTTGACTTGATACGAATGGCCCGATAAGGCATGCAACCCCTTGCCGATCGATTGCGTCCCCAATCGATTCAATCGATGCTCGGGCAAGCGCATTTGCTGTCCGATCAGAGTCCACTCGGCATGGCGATCAAGGCACAACGAGCACATTCGATGATCTTGTGGGGTCCACCCGGGGTCGGCAAGACGAGCCTTGCACGCTTGCTTGCCCAGGCTTTCAAATGCCGATTCATTGCGCTGTCGGCTGTATTTTCTGGCGTCAAGGACATTCGCGAGTCGATCGAGCAGGCTCGTTTAAATCGAGACACTGGTGCCCAAAGTCTTCTCTTTATCGACGAAATTCATCGGTTCAACAAGGCACAACAAGATGCACTCCTTCCCTTTGTTGAGTCGGGCTTAGTCTGCTTTGTGGGAGCCACGACGGAGAATCCAAGTTTTGAGGTTAACGCGGCGCTTTTATCAAGAGCCCAGGTCTATGTGCTTAAGCCGCTTGATGAGCAAGCACTGCGCGCCATGTTTGCCACAGCACTTGAGCGTCTAGAAGATGCGATTCCCTATCAGAACGAGGCCATCGATCGATTGATCGAGCATGCAGACGGTGACGGTCGACGATTCTTAAATGTTATCGAACAGACCCAGCATGCTGCGCATGTCGAGTCCCTTCAAATTATTGATCCTGACTTTTTACTGCGCTGCCTCAGTCAGCCCTTGCGGCGCTTTGACAAGGGTGGTGATCAGTTTTATGACCAGATTTCGGCGCTGCATAAGGCCGTCCGAGGGTCGGACCCCGATGCTGCGCTTTACTGGCTTTGTCGCATGCTCGATGGTGGCGCAGATCCTCGCTATCTCGCAAGGCGAATCGTTCGCATGGCTTGGGAAGACATTGGACTTGCAGACCCTAGAGCGCTACAAATCAGCACCGACGCTGCACAATGCTTCGAGCGCCTTGGCTCGCCAGAGGGCGAACTGGCCTTAGCGCAGGCGACCATTTATCTGGCTATTGCCGCCAAGAGCAACGCTGGTTATACGGCTTTCAAACAAGCGCATGCCCTGGTAAAGAAGGACAAGAGCCGCCAGGTCCCCATGCATTTGCGCAACGCCCCAAGCGCTTTGATGAAGTCACTCGGACATGGTGATGGCTATCAATATGATCACGATCATGAAGACGGATTTGCGTCGTCGCAATCGTATTGGCCCGATGATCTAAATGCGCAAGTCTTTTATAGACCGAGTAAGCGTGGGCTAGAAATTCAGATCAGTGAGAAGTTGAGCAATTTGCGTCAGCTTCGCAAAGCGAAAAACTGAAAAAGCAAGCGTTAAAATGAGCTACGGAGGTTTCTCATGCTCGATATCGCTTTGCTTCGTAAACAACCCGATCTAGTCGCCGAACGACTCGCCAAAAGGGCTTTCCCACTTGATTTAGATCAATTCCAGCGATTGGAATCATCACGGCGCAGCCTGCAGGTTGAAACCGAGCACCTGCAATCGCAACGCAATGCATTATCGAAGCAAATTGGCCAGCGTAAAGCAAAGGGAGAGGATGTCTCTGAACTGATGGAGCAGGTGGCTTTCATCGGAGCGTCCCTTGATGCCCTGAGCAAACGCAATGATCATGCACAAGAAGCCTTAAGCGAATGGCTTTCACACATTCCCAATCCGCCTCACGAGTCGGTGCCGGATGGACGCGATAGTGACCACAACCTTGAGGTGCGACGCTGGGGCACGCCGAGAAGCTTTGATTTTGAAGTCAAAGATCATGTAGCGATCGGTGAGACGATCGGTCTGGATTTTGAAACAGCCACCCATCTCACTGGGAGCCGTTTTGTGCTGATGCGTGGAGTCATTGCCCGCTTACATAGAGCAATTGCATCGCTGATGCTCGACACCCATACACTTGAGCATGGCTACCAGGAATGCTACACACCTTATATCGTGAATGGGCAAACACTTTTTGGCACCGGCCAACTGCCCAAGTTCGAAGAAGACTTATTTGAAATCAATCGAGGATTGAGTACAACGGCTTCATCGACCCACGATGTATCGACCACCGATCAAAAGCATCAGCATGAGCCACTCCATGGGCCTGCACTTCGTGATCGTTGGTTTTTGATACCAACTTCCGAAGTTTCACTCACCAATCTTGTTGCCGATAAAATTGTCGACGCAGCAAGTCTACCGATTCGGCTTACTGCCCACACACCATGTTTTAGATCCGAGGCTGGCTCTCACGGTCGTGACACACGCGGCATGATTAGACAGCATCAGTTTGACAAAGTCGAGATGGTGCAATTAGTTCACCCTGATGCCTCTTATCAAGCGCTCGAAGAGATGGTGCAGCATGCAGAGACCATCTTAAGAAAACTAGAGCTGCCTTATCGTGTCATGCTTTTGTGCGCAGGCGACATGGGTTTCGCTGCATCGAAGACCTATGACCTCGAGGTATGGTTGCCTGGTCAGGGCGCCTATCGCGAAATCTCTTCTTGCTCGAATTGCGAAAGTTTTCAGGCACGGCGTATGCATGCGCGTTTTAGGCCCCGCGATGCAAAGCCCGAGTTACTGCACAGCCTAAACGGATCGGGGCTTGCCGTAGGCAGAGCGCTTGTGGGGGTATTGGAGAATCATCAACAAGCCGATGGCAGCATTCGAGTACCTGAAGCACTCAGGCCTTACTTGGGAGGTGCTGAGCTAATCAGGCCGGATGGCGTTTAATCAATTCGGATGGAGCTTTACCCATGAAAACGATCTGGCGATTCATTTTGATCTTTTCAATGACAGGTCTTTTCTGCCAGTCTCACGCGATGATCGAGCCGGGAAAGGTTGCACCCGGCTTTCGCTTACAGTCGCTTGATGGACAAACGATCACGCTTGAGCAGTTCAAGGGGAGTTGGGTCGTTCTTGAATGGACCAATCCCGATTGTCCTTTCGTTCAAAAGCACTACAACGCTGCAAATATGCAAACACTCCAGGAGTTTGCAACATCTAAAAAGCATATTTGGCTGCAAATCAATTCAACACATCCAGGGCATCCCGAGTTTCGCAATGCAAATGCGATGAAGGCCTGGAATACTGAGCAACAAGCAAGGCCGAGCTACGGCTTATTGGATCCGCAGGGTATCGTGGGTCGCGCTTACGGTGCAAAGACGACGCCGCAAATGGTGCTCATAAACCCGGCCGGAACGATTATTTATCACGGTGCAATTGATAGCATTCGATCGGCCAGTCCTGGCGATATTCCAAAAGCCATACCGTTCTTGCGCCAGGCGATCGAAGAGAGTGCAGCAGGCAAGCCTGTCACCAATCCGAGCTCGGTTCCGTATGGCTGTTCTGTAAAGTACGCCTCTAATTAATTCCACCGTCTCAACTAGCATTTCCTTGGTCGGGCAAACTTCATCTTGAAGGTTTTGTCGATCCATCGCAATCGAATGAATAAATCCAACATGTGCCCGCTTTGCTGCACATGCTGACTCATTTGTTGCGCCCCCTGATTCAGGGGATCTTGAAGTGCAAGGCAAAGACCATGTGGGCAGGCCTCGAGGGTGGCCGTGTTCAATGCCTTTGTCATGTCTGGATCGATGATTGGCTCCGAATGGTCAAGCTTGATTTCCGCTTGATCAATTAGTTCGAGTGAGTTACCCGAAAGCCAGAGCACGCCTGGTTCAACGCTGCAAGTGACTGTGTCTAGCTCAGGAACCATAAGCACGTCGATCCCAAGCGATTGCCAGTCACTTGCCAACTGCGATTCCTCATGGCGTACTTGATACTCGATGCGACTCAATACACCCGGCAACTCAACCTTTTCCAGTGAAACAGCCTGCCTGGTGCGCAACTCTTGAAAACGATGGTCAATCAACAGCGGACCCAGCTCGATAGAAGGGCTCGCGCCCGCGTCGGCCACCAAACGCATGGCAAGTGAATATGCGCCCTTCTGAAGTTTGTAGCTGGCATTGGCTTTAAAGAGAAGACTCAGGCGGCTGTCGACAGTCACGAGCTTTCCCTGTTGATGAAGCCCCCAGGCCTTTGACTGGGGCCCTGGGCGGATGACGATCGACCTAGCATCCTGAGCCAATGCGAGGTTTGGCCGGGCAGGGCGGACCTTGACCGGAAATTTCAAAGGCAGATCATGGCCTTTGATAACTAACTCAGCATCACCTTGCCTTGAAGTCTTATCAGCTATATCGTTATCGCAATCAAACCGAACGACTTGATGGCGAAGGCTTGATGCTTGACTCAAGCCTTGCGAATCGTTGGGTTTGGGACGACAGGTGCTGCCTAGCCAGGCAAGCTTGTCGATGCGCTCAAGACCTAAGCCCTCGAGCATCACGAATCGCTCCTGCGCATGATGGGTGATCTGAGTCAGCTTTGGGCGTGGCGGACGAACCCTTAGCACACCGCTTTCAATCGGCCCCCCTCGAAATCGCAATTCGATTTGTACTTCCCCGGCGTCAACACCGCTTAAATCAATGGCAAGTGTCTGTGGACCTGACTGCTTATTCGAAAAGATTGTCTGTCCGGCGCTAAGCAAACGAACCTCGTCAAGGCAGTGGCTTAAGGGGTGATCAGTTACCACCATATGATTTAACTCGGAGGCAATAAGGTGGTGTTGACCTCTTAACAATAGTCCCATCGCTGCCTTGGATGGAAACCATAAGTCGACCGGCTCAAGTTGAATCGATTCAAAGCCGTAGCGACCGCCTGCTTGCACCTCAATACGCGTATGCGTTGACCCATGCATGGCTTCACGCGCCATGGCATCCCTCATTAACGCGTCCGCATCAAAGACCAAGCGCTCTTGATGGATCAACAAGTTTGCGTACCTGAAGCTTGTAGGGCTCGCAAACCCGCTTTGCACGTCGGTCGGCTTGATCCACCATGCATGCCAATAGTTCATCAAGGGCAAGCGGCCTTCAAATTGAATCGGTAGATAGCCATCGTGCAAACAAAGATGCTTTTTGTTGGCAAGCTTTAATGAGGGTTCATTGTGAGGGAACCAGGCAGGCACATAAACATATGCAGTTTTGATCGATCCCTTTCGAAATCTGGATCTTGAGAACAAAGTCGTTTGCTCAGAAGATTCCAGGACTCGCCCAAAACTGGCTGCAAATTCATATTGATCCTGAAAGCGCTGGCTTAAAACATCCCCAGCCTGAACAAAAAAGCGCAAGTTACTTGATAAGAGGCCTGCAAGATCAGCTGCTTGCTTGGCACCCACACTTTGCGCAAGATCCCCAGCAGCAGGCAGTAAAAAGTCCTTGCTGCCCACGATATGCAAGGCAACACAGGCGGTATCGATAGCCTCCTGCCTGAAACATGTCGGGTTAACACTTTTGACGCCAAATTTTGCTGCCAGACTGACGACCGCATCACGCGCCTGAGTTGGGTTTAGCTGTCGAACCACCGTGTCGAAACCTCTCTCGAGTGCGGTGATTGCTGCATTCACAAGGTCAACACGTTGCAAGTCAATAAAGCGTTGCGGGTCGCTGCGGACGGACTCAAGTATGAGCTCCACCGAGGTCCGAATGCTCGTATTTAAACCAAAGAGATTGCGCAATTGCGGCGCGATAATCACAAAAGGCGTCTGATCGATCGATTGAATCGGAATCTCAAGACGATTATTCGCTGCACTTAAATCTAAGCTATGCCAGGTGAGATGATGTCCCGTCGGGGTGAGTGTGCCCGCAACCAACACCCACTGTTGATCGCCGATCGACTGCAGGTCGACATCAACCCAAACAGAATCACCAGGTTCAAGCTTTGGCACTCGAAACGAGGGTAGTCTTTGCGCGCCGCGCTGCACCTCGATGCGAAGACTAGGCCCTCGATGCATGCCGCTCTCTTCGGCTCGTGCAAACAGGGGTTGCGCGAAAAACACAATAAGCATCAAGGCGTAGCATCGGCGCAAATGCTTCGCCATCAGGCGGCAGCCTCGCTTAAGGAAAAACCCGATCATTTTCGCTTTTCCCGATGCGCAATCCATAGCGTCGAGCTAACAATAACAACGCCACCAATAAGAGCGGTCTCGCTCGGTAGAGCACCAAACATGAAAAACCCGAAAAGCGAGGCCCACAAAAGATCTAGAAAGCGAAAGGGTTGAAGCACTGAAATATCGGCCATCGCGAAACCGCGCGTCATAAAAACATGGGCGAGCGTGCCAAGTAGGCCGCAGGCGCCCAGCAATAACCATTGCCCTAAGTCAGGCGACGCCCAGTAGGGCAATGCCAGGGGAATCATATAAGCGGTTACCGTGATGTTCTGCCAAAGTACGATGACATCAGGGCGATCATGGCGCGTCAACGCCTTGTTGATCAGAAACGAGGCTGCAAAAAGCGGCGACGCTGCAAGCATGACGAGGCTCCAAACGCCCGTTTCAGCCTTCATGTGTGGAACAAGTACCAGTGCAACGCCCCCGAATCCGAGCATAGCCGCTAGCCAACGATCTCTTGACACCACCTCGCGAAGGATGAGTGCAGCACCAATCATCACAAACATCGGCTGCGTGAACATGATCGCCGTGGTGTCGGTCAGGGGAATTTGCGGCAGGGCCAAGAAGAAGAGTGTGAGAGCGCCAGCGTGAAAAAGCCCTCTTACTAGATGTGCTTTGAGACGATTGGGTTTGTAATGTCCTAAGCCGTTTTTCACCAAGAATGGCAACATGACGGCCAAGCCAAACACATACCGCATGCATTGAGCGAAGGTTGGTGGGAGCTCGGTGGTGAGTTGGCGCATCAAGGCATTCATGGCGCTTAGGGTAAAGCCTCCTAGGGCCATCCAAAGCATGGCACGCACTACCGGTCTAAGCGATTTAATAGCAAATCCTTATAGCGCGGTGCGGGCGCATACCGGCGTCGCTATGCAGGCGCATGCCGGCGTCGCTATGCAAGCGCATGCCGGCTTCGCTATGCAGGCGCATGCCAGCCAGCGTCGACCCATAACTCGCCACTTACCGCTGAATTTGCAAGCATGAAACAAATCGCGTCAGCAATTTCCTCGGGAGCAATCAATCGACCAAGCTGCGTAAAAGGTAGAATGTTCTTTGATACATAATCCATACCCATAGCGCGGACCATGGGCGTGTCGGTGAAGCCGGGGTGGATAAGACTGCAACGAACGCCATAAAACATGGCCTCTTTCATAATGGTTGCTGCTGCACCTTCGAGGCCTGCTTTGGTACTTGCGTACGAGATCTGACCTCGATTTCCAGTGGAAGAGATCGAACCAATGAAGACAACCGAACCTTGGGTCCTTTCCTCTGCGGTCCAACGTTTAAGGCCTCGCGCAGCTCGATCCTCTGCGATTCGTCCAATCATTTCAAGCGCCCAATAAACAGGTGCTATCAAGTTGACCTGAACCACAAGCTCAAACTGAGCTTTCGGATATATCCGCGCCTTACCGCTGTTTCGATCAATCCGCACGGCCAAATCATCGCGGGTAATGCCGGCAGCAGGTACACAAAGTGAAACAAGCCCATGAACCTTGCTGATGGTATCGAACACCGAGGCGCGAAATGCTTCATCGGTCGTATCGCCCTCGAAGGGCATGGCAAACTCGCGTCCTGCTTCCTGATTCAGACTCCTCGCCACCTCATGCACGGCAGCGTTCTGATCAACTAGGGCAACGGCCTTAACCTTTCGCTGAGCCATGGTCGCGGCCACGGCACGGCCAATACCACTGGCACCCCCAGTCACTACACCAACACGTTCCGATAAATCCATCGAATGCTCCCAGTAAGTCCAATCCAATGCCAACTTTCGATCGATTATGCCGTCTAAGACTCGACCCACCGGGAAAGCTCATTCCATACCGCGCCGAAGGCTCTCAACAAAGCTGTCGGCTTGAGGCGCGACCGACGTTTCTGGCCATCTGTCGTCGCGATTGACAAAACCCTAAAGAACATCTGACTTGGCAGGAAGCGAGTGAAGTTGGCGGGACGAAGCCTTAGAGCGACAGACGATTCTTGAGGCCAACAAGGGTGAAGTTTGCCTTCCTGCGAAGATTGGGCGGCATCCATTCGACCCTTGTGGCTCAGATGATGACGTGGATGAATTGACGGGAGTCACTCAGTCAGCATTGACATCCGATCCCCGGCCTGACGCGCGGATGCCAGCTTCTCCGTGACGTCCTCGCCCATGCGCTGCAGCGGTGCGCCACAGCCCGGGCTCGCGCACTGGGTGGAGGCCGGCTCGTGGTGAAACTCGCGCCGTGGCCGATCGGGGGCTGCTGTCGCTTGACAATATCCAAGCGTTGCAAGCCATCGAGCTGGGTGAGGGTCGAGCGTGGCTTCAGAGTCCTCAAATCGGAGATCGAACTGGCCCCTGTGTATCACCGTCTGCCTCCCTGGCGCCAGAACACGCACTGGCTCAGCTCAAACGGATTCATCGCCATCGGATCAAAGTCAATGACCGAGAGCTGCATGGCGTCTCCACCTTAACCAAAGATCAAACCGACTTGCTCGCAGCCTTGACCCTGCAAACACCTACCAAACACGAGCAACTGAGCCTGCTGTAGTGGCAATTTTTAGCCCTCGGGCTATACGAATCAATGCTTTACACCATGTCGTGTCGAACTCAAGTGACATAGACTCTTACTGCAAATCATCCACGGTTACCTGCAATGCCGCCGAAATCGCACGCAATGTCTTGATCGCCCCCTCGCGCTTACCCGTCTCGATCTGGCACAAATACGCCTTGCTGATGCCGGCCTGGGCGGCGAGTGCATCCTGTGTCAAACCGCGATATTCACGCCATACCTTGACCGGATTGGCCCCGGTCAGCAGCGCGTCGAGCACACCGGAGGGAACCGTTTCATCCTCGCCGGAAGCCAGTTTTAGCCGGAACGCATCGAGCAATGCCCCGTCGATGGCATCCTCGGCCGCCTCAAGCAGCGCCTGGTAATCCGCCCACGGCAGCACGACGTATTCCGGTTTGCCGTCACGGTTGATGGTTTGAATGTTCATTGATAGATACCTCCTCGTGGCCCAATTTCGGTAACCAGCACCCGTAGCCGCTGGCCGTCAAGAAAATACAACACCCGCCAGTCGCCAACCCGCAGCCGATATCCGTCTCGGCCGACCAGCTTTTTGACGCCAGGCGCAGCAAACGGGTCTTGCGCCACTGTCTCGATCCTGCTGCGAATGAGCATTGCCGTATTCGTTGGCATGCGCCTGAGTACGCGAATGGACTGTTTGCTGTATTCGATCTGGTACACTGGCCAATGTTAGCTTTAAGCTAACAAATAGTCAAAATCAAACGCTGTATAAATCATCGGCGCTGGCGGTACGGCATACACACCAGTGGAGCAGGATGTCTTCGGTCACGCCGGCTTGTCGATCCCAAGGACTCAAGCGCCGCCACCATCGGCGCCACATTCTCTCCCACGTCCTCTCCGCAAGCGCCTCGCAGCGCGGAGGTGGTGCCGGCGGACATTGGCTGGAACGACATTGGTGCCTGGTCGGCCTTGTGGGATGTGGGCGGTAAAGACGCCAACCCTGGGGCTGGTATGAGGGCATTAACCCCGGGGCGCGTTTTCAGGTGAAGCGCATCGCCATCAAGCCCGTCGCTGCACGGTCGCTGCAGATGCACCACCACCGGGCATAACACTGGATTTTAGTGAAGGGCACGGCCAAGGTGACGCGCGGTTACGAGACTTTCTTGGTCAGTGAGAACGAATCGACTTTTATCCCCCTGTGCACGCAATATCGACTGGAAAATCACGGCAAGGTAACGTTTGAAATGATCGAGGTGCAGCCGGGCAGCTATCTGGGCGAGGATGACATGGTGCGGTTTGAGGATGTGTACGGGCCGGACGGGGTAAGTCTGGGCGTGGGGTGCCGTCCCGCCAGCGCCGACTTTTCCGATGATTGAGTTGCTTGATAAGCTAGAGACTGCGCCGCAGGTTTCGCCTGTGCTGCCGATTCGGCCGCGGTTGTATTGAGCTTAGTGTCTCATAACAAAAGATTTTCTCCAGATTTGAGAGTAATGAGGTAGTGATGTACTCCGTTACCTCATTTTTACTCTCACCGTTACTCACATCAAGATTCGCACAAGGGCGAATTACCTGGAATCACTACAGCAGCTGAATTTCAATTTTTCTCTGTACTTCAGCCACTTAGAGCGATCTTTTCAACGGTGTTGAATCTGCGAGAAGTCTATCTTGGCGAGCCAGAGGAGATTGTCCAACTAACTCGCTCAGTTTTCTGCCTCCCCGGTTTTGGTGGGGTCGGGGATTCGAATTGACCTCTCCCGCATGGGACAGCTTTCGACCCTGAACGGACATTCGCTGTCCTGATCTCGCTGCCGTAGGGCAGACGATCAGACTCGAATATTGTCACCACCAGAAGGCCCCCGCCTGGACCCCGTGGCCACGGCAAAGGCGCTACCATGATGCTTAACGAGGAGATCTCCATGACCGACCTGACGCTGTACACCCACCCCCAGTCCCGTGGTCGCATTGCTCACTGGATGATGGAAGAACTGGGTGAGTCCTACGAGACCGTCTGGCTAGACTACGGCACCTCCATGAAGGCGCCTGACTACCTGGCGGTCAACCCGATGGGCAAGGTGCCGGCCCTGCGCCATGGTGCGGTGGTGGTCACCGAATCGGCTGCCATATGCGCCTACGTGGCCGATGCCTTCCCCCACCATAGGCTGCTGCCGCAGACGGCGGCCGAACGTGCGGCCTACTTCCGCTGGCTGTTCTTCGCGGCTGGCCCGCTTGAGCAAGCCGTGGTGGCCAGGACGCTGGGTTGGTCGGTGCCGGCTGGGCGTGGCGCCATGGTTGGCTTCGGTAGTTACGCTGACACGCTCGACGCACTGGAATCGGGCCTGCGCGAAGGGCCGTTCGTTTGCGGCGACCGCTTCACGGCGGCCGATGTCTACGTGGGCTCCAGCGTAGCCTGGGGGCTGCTGTTTGGCACCCTGGAAAAGCGGCCGGTGTTCGAGGCCTATGCCGCGCGGCTGGCAGCACGGCCAGCGTATGTCCGCTCAGTCCATCTCAACGAACTGCGGTTGCAGACGGGGGGCGCAGTGGCCTGATCGGCAAGTGCGTGCCCGACCGGGCCGTACATGGGCCGCGGGCATCAAAATTTGGGGCAGATATGATCACCGACATCGAAGACTACTTCATTAAGGGTTGCGGACGCTGCGAGCGATTCGCCACCGCCGACTGCTCGACGCGCCAGTGGGCTGAAGGCCTTCGAGAAGTCCGCGCCCTGTGCCTTGACCTGGGGCTGGTCGAAACGGTCAAGTGGGGACACCCGTGTTACGTGCACGCCGGCCGCAACATAGCGGTATTGGGTGCGTTTCGCCGCGATATGCGTCTGAGCTTCTTCAACGCTGCGTTGCTGACCGACCCGCGAGGCGTGCTTGAACGACAGGGCCCGAACACACGCCACCCCGACATGATCCGGTTCACAGATGTGGCGAGCATCGGGGCCCTGGCGCCCGTGTTGCGGTCCTACCTCATGGAAGCGATGGGTTACGCCGCAGGCGGCATCCGGCCACCTGGGGAGGCGCGCGAGCTCGATCTCCCGCAGGAACTTGTCGAGGCCATGGAAGCTGACGTTGAACTCGCCGAGGCCTTCCAAGCGTTGACGCCGGGTCGCCAGCGTAGCCATGTCATTCATCTAGCGTCGGCCAAGTCGTCCGAAACGCGGGTGCGCCGAATCATGGCAATGCGCGGTCCCATCTTGGCGGGCAAGGGCGCACAGGAGCGTTGAGCCCGCGTCCAGACCGTCAGGGTGCAGGCAGGCTGTGCCGACAGCTTACCAACGGGGCAATGCACAGGGCAATGGCTTCGTGCTTGAAGGAAGCGCCGACCGGCAACATGACAGCGCGCTTGCCCACGACGCCAATTCGCAGGGGAACTTCATGCGGAATCGTGCCACGAGCCCGGTGCTCAGGCGGTCGGTACGGGGTTGTGCCCGAAGCGTTGGCGGCGCTCGCGCTCGGCCGTGTGTAGTATGTCGGAGTTGATGGTGCTGATCGTAACTTGCCGTTCGCGGGTTACCGCTCCTGGCCGAAAGCAGCCCGTACCCTGCCGAGAAAATGCTAGCCGATCGCTAGGTGTGTTCAGTCGCGCGCCTTCAGCGGTGGCGCACCGTCAGCGATGGACCGCCGTTCTTGAAGATCGTGGGGAAGGTTCTGTACCGGCTCAAGGACATTGAGGCCTACGAGGGAGCCAGCCTGGTACGGAAGGTGTTCTGAGTGTTCACCCTGGGAGGCCCCGAACGGCTAGGAAATTGTTCGAACGATTTGGAATTTTCGAACTGATCGTGGCGGGGAGACTACAGCTGCACTAACTTGCTAAGGTCAAAATAAATCAAGTTCTGGTGAGGTCGAGGATTCAAACTTTCTGTAAGAGTTTTACAGAAATTGCTGCGCGTGGCGCCACACGCTACAATTAGTACATGATCCGAAGTTTCAGGCACAAGGGCGTTGAGCGCTTCTTCAAATCCGGTTCGCTTGCCGGGATCCAAGCTGCTCATCCCCCGCGCCTGGCTCGGCAACTATCAGCACTAGATGCCGCATCGCGGCCAGAAGACATGAACAGACCCGGCTGGGACTGGCACCCCCTGAAGGGCAGCCTTTCTGGTCACTGCTCAGTAAGCGTTAACGGCAACTGGCGTCTAACTTTTACGTTTGAAAACGGCGATGCCGTGCTGGTCGACTACCAAGACTACCACTGAGGTGATTATGAGTTCGATGTTTAACCCCCCCCATCCTGGCCTCACCCTCAGGGACGACATCCTGCCTGCGCTGAACCTGCAGGTTGGCGAAGCTGCCGCCCAGTTGGGAGTCGACCGCACGACGCTGTCCAAAGTACTCAATGGAAGAGCAGCGATCAGTCCCGCGATGGCACTGCGCATTGAGCGTTGGCTTGGCAGAAATCACGGTGGGGCCGCTGAGGTATGGCTAGCGCAGCAAACCGCTTTTGACTTGTGGCAGGCTCGCCAAGCAACGAAGGCTTCAAAAGCCTTATCCCGGGTTAAGGCTCTCAAGCTGCAATCTGTTTGATCAGTTTTTGCGTAACTTTAAGTACGGTTCGAATCCTGTGGCGGAGAGGGAGGGATTCGAACCCTCGATACGGTATAACCGTATACCGGATTTCGAGTCCGGCGCATTCGACCACTCTGCCACCTCTCCACATGGTCTAATTGTGAAGTTTAGCATTTGTGAGATTTACGACCGTGACGATAGCCCATGAAGTTGCCCGCCGCCGGACCTTTGCGATCATCTCGCACCCTGATGCGGGAAAGACCACGCTGACAGAAAAACTATTGCTGTTTGCAGGAGCCATTCAAATTGCCGGCTCGGTGAAAGCCAGAAAAGCGACCCGACACGCCACCTCCGATTGGATGGAGATCGAGAAGCAGCGAGGCATCTCAGTGGCCAGCTCCGTGATGCAAATGGAGTACCGAGACTGCGTGATCAATCTGCTCGACACACCAGGGCACCAGGATTTCTCGGAGGATACGTATCGGGTACTGACCGCAGTTGACTCAGCACTTATGGTGATCGATGCGGCCAACGGCGTCGAAACGCAAACTCTTCGACTCATCGAGGTCTGCCGGTCACGTGGCACGCCAATCATGACCTTCATCAATAAGATGGACCGCGAGGGGCGAGACGCCTTGCAGTTGCTCGACGAGATCGAAGAGGTGCTAGGTATGCCGTGTGCGCCGCTGACCTGGCCGGTGGGGCAAGGTAAACGATTTGGTGGCATTTTTGACTTGCGTGCGCAACGTATGCGGGTGTTTCAGCCTGGCCAAGATCGTCGCCGCGAAAGCGATGACTTAATCGACAATATGTCATTACTTCGCGAGCGTTTTGGGGCCGAGTTTGAGCAAGCAGAGTCCGAGATGGAGCTCGTTCAAACCGCTGCAGAGCCATTTTCAAAGGAGCTCTTTGTTCAATCCAAACAGACGCCTGTTTTCTTTGGTTCTGCAATCAATAACTTTGGTGTTCAAGAAGTACTCGATGCCTTAGTCGACCTGGCTCCCATCCCTTCAGCACGAAAGGCTGTTTCGCGCCAAGTGAGTCCCGATGAGTCGCGTTTTTCAGGTGTCGTCTTCAAAATCCAGGCGAATATGGATCCTGCGCATCGAGACAGAATTGCATTCTTACGTGTTTGCTCCGGTGTTTTCGAACGAGGTATGAAGCTTCGTGTTCGCCGCACGGCCAAGGACCTTCGACCAACGGGCGTCGTAACCTTTTTATCGCAAAGACGCGACCTGGTGGAGCAGGCCTACGCAGGCGACATTATCGGCATCATCACCCACGGTGGCTTGCAACTTGGTGATACGGTTTCAGAAGGCGAAGCCTTGCAGTACACTGGCCTGCCATTTTTTGCGCCTGAAATGTTTAGAACGGTCGAGATCGCTGACCCAATGCGTAGCAAGCAATTACAAAAAGGACTCAAAGAGCTCGGAGAGGAAGGAGCAATTCAGGTTTTCCGACCATTGGCCGGTCAATTGATGCTGCTTGGCGCAGTTGGTCAACTTCAATTTGAGGTAGCGGCACATCGTCTGCAAAGCGAGTACGGAGTCGCTGTACGCTTAGGAGGCTCGAATTACACGGGCGCGCGATGGGTGACCTGTGAGGACGAGATCGAGCTTCAACGTTTTGTGAATGCCAACAGCACGCGCGTAGCCCTTGATGCTGCCGACACTTATACGTATCTGATGACCACGCGCTACGATTTACAGTTTTTGCAAGAACGCTGGCCGAAGATTCAATTTCACCCCCTTCGCGAACATGCTGGCTTAGTTCTTGAAGCGGCGTGATAGTTCATCTACGCCGACGTCTATGGAATTGAGTAGCTCCTCGTTGGACACCTGCGGCAACCACTGGTGATTCAATCGTTGCCGCAATGACCGCAAACTAATAGGCTCTGCAGCTTTTGTATCGTTACGATTTTCTGCCCAGTACGCCCAGGCACGTTGCTCG
>JACCEE010556656.1_pt1 | contig 27209 bp, 23 predicted proteins | sample 7449931 | NCBI WGS metagenome assembly JACCEE01 (sample SAMN15323457, study PRJNA562643) | freshwater metagenome | isolation source: river surface water | place: USA:Blue River Watershed | collected 2017-08-19 | reverse complement strand
AACAACGCGCCCAACTCAGCAGTCAAATGGAAAATGTATTACATGAAACATTTCCAGACATCAAACGGATAGTAAATCCGCGTGTGCAAATGGAACAACACCTGCGCGAACTCACCCACTCGCCCAAAACGACCAACGCTACTAACGCATTTTTGCCTAAATTAATCCAATTCGGACAACTCTTTCCACGTTTCAATGCAACTTTAACCCGTTTAGATTATCGCCAAGAAAAATTTGAATTACAGCTAGAAATTCCCAATTTACAGCAATTAGACCAATTAAAACAAGCCATGTTAGAACAAGGGTTTAGCGCAGAAACGCAAGCAGTGAGTAATCGCGGTAATTTAGTAGAAGCGCGTTTAAATGTGAAAAAATGATGAGGTTCTTATACTGTTGTAGGGTGGAATAGCGAAGCGTATTCCACCATTCCACCTTGCTTATCAAAGAAGTGCAATAACTTCAGCTATTGCCCAGTATCGTAATAGATGAAATAACTTTCAATCAAACAGTTAAAAAGCTAGGCATTACGCAGTTGATTAAAAAGGAGTGCAATCGCTTTAGCGATTGCGCGGGTTACCGAGAACTCAATAACCCAAGTTTGGCAATAGATTCAAATTAAAATAAAGACTTGCTAGATTTTCAAAAACGAGTAAGTCTGCCAATTGCAATAGCTAAAGCGATTGCACTCCATTTTTACTATAAACTTGGGTGGAATTTCAAGGTGGAATACGCTTTGCTATTCCACCCTACAAAAACATTTTAATGCTTTTGGCAAAATTCCAATAATGCCTGATTTACCTGCGTTGCAGCTTCTGAGGCGACACCATGCCCACATTGGGGAATCACTAATAATTGTGAGTTAGGAATCAGTTCTTGCAATTGATAGGCTTGCTCAACGTTAAACCAACTGTCTTGTTCTCCCCAAATAATCAAAGTCGGCAACCGCAAATTAATCAATTGCTGTTGAATAGAGCCTAAATAGCAAGGACGATTTTCCATTGCCTGTTGCAATTCGTTAGCCGCTAACTGGGTATCTTCAAATAGTTTCAAGGTTGCGTAACGATAATGTAAATAGGGATATACCAACATTTCAATATCTTGTACGCTCATAAATCCCTGTTTAACGTGCAATTGCTGGTGTTGGCGGTGAATCCAACGTAAAGCTGGATTTTTCACTTTCTTTAAAATTTGTGCATGGTCAAACCAGCGAATTAATGGCAATGGCATATACTTCATTAAGCGCATAAATTGACTGGGCAACTTATGCGACAAAATGGCAGGCGCGAGTACACTTAAACTATGAAGACGCTGTGGGCTTTCAATCGCAATTGCTAATGCAATCAATCCGCCAAGCGATTCACCCACTAAATGCACTTTTTCATTTGGACAAAGCACATCTAAAATACGTTGTGTTTCAATTAGTTGATGCCCACTTATTTCTGCATATTCAGGTTTATCGGATTGTCCACAGCCTTTTGCATCAAAACAAATGACCCGAAAATGTTGTGCTAACGCTTTGATATTATTTCGCCAGTTATAACTCCACGTTCCCCAGCCGTGCAGCAACACCAGCGGCTCACCTTGCCCAATTTCACCATAGGCGATTTTGACAGCTTGCTGATTAGCATCCAGAATAGTGATGAATTGTTGACCTTGTGGAAAAGTTTTTGCCCACCATTGCGCGATAATTGTCATAATTTACTGATTACATTTCTATAATAAAAAGGAAAATCATGTTTTATACACCTGCTGATTTAATTCGTCCAGAAATTCTAGCGTTAGCCGCTTATCATGTACAAGAAGCCCATAAATTAATTAAGCTGGATGCAATGGAAAATCCTTATTCTTTAGATATGGATACCGTTAAACAATGGTTAGCAGTGATGGAACATGCACCGATTAATCGTTATCCCGACCCTGCGGCAAGCGGTGTAAAAACCTTATTGCGCAAAATTATGGAAATTCCTGATACATTAGAATTAATTATTGGCAATGGTTCTGATGAATTAATTCAAATGATTTTATTAACTTTACAAGCAGAAAATCGAGTGGTTTTAGCTCCAGAACCTAGCTTTGTGATGTATAAAATCCTAAGTCAAATTGTAGGAATGAAATATGTCGGTGTTCCTTTAAATGCTGAAGATTTTTCTTTAAATTTACCCGCCTTTTTACAAGCGATTGAAACTCATCAACCAGCAGTTATTTTCTTAGCGTATCCTAATAATCCTACAGGTAACTTGTTTAAACTAAGTGATATTGAAGCGATTTTAAAAGCGGCTAAAGGGGTTGTTGTCATTGATGAAGCGTATGCACCGTTTACCGATGCCCATTGTTTATCGTTGTTAGTGGAATATCCTAATTTATTAGTGATGCGAACTTTATCTAAATTAGGATTAGCGGGCATTCGTTTAGGCTTTTTAGTAGGCAATCAAGCATGGTTAGAACACATTGAAAAAACCCGTTTACCTTATAATGTCAATGTACTTTCTCAATTAACCACAATGTTTGCTTTACAACATTATTCAACTTTCACTCAACAAACCCAAACCATTAGAGAACAGCGCGCAGTTTTATTTAAACAACTCAGCCGTTTTTTACAATTAACTGTTTGGGAAAGTGATGCGAATTTTATTTTATTCCGTGTAGAAAACGCGCGTGAAATTTTTAATCGTTTAAAACAACACGGTGTGTTAATAAAATGCTTAGATGGTGGGCATCCTGCTTTAAAAGATTGCTTGCGTGTTACTGTAGGTACACCTGAAGAAAATGAGCAATTTTTGCGGGCTTTACAATTAAGTTTAGTTTAAATTTTAAATGACTTAAGTCTAATTGTCTGAACCACAATTTACTCAATTTGCTTAATTCCCACAAAAAATAATTCTTAAATTGCGCAAATTAAGTTAATTATGTAAATCGTGGTTCAGATAAATTAGATACGGGCAAGGTTTTATTTTTGTAAAATGGTTGCTAAACTGTAGCAAATTAACCTTTTTATTTTTTGTCTGAAGTAATATTTTTAGGTTTAAAAGCCTAACTAGTCTTTAGATAAATTCTTTAAAAATACTTAACTACAGGAGATTTTTAATGATAGCTGATTTACTTCCTTTAAGTAATTTATTAAATTTTTTCTCTCACTTTATTGTGATGTTATTACTCACATTACTCTTTATTTTCATTTATATTCGCATCACACCGCATAAAGAATTTGAATTAATCAAAGCTGGCAATGTTGCCGCCGCTTTAAGTTTAACAGGCGCAATGATTGGCTTTGTATTACCTGTCGGCATGGTAATTTCACGCAGCATGTTTGTCTTAGAAGCAGTGATTTGGGGTTCTATCGCCATGTTAGTGCAATTAATTGCATTTATTTTGGTCAATTTACTCATTCGCGATTTACCCAGCCAAATTACAGCTAATAACGTCGCCGTCGGCGTATTTTTCGGCGGCAGCGCAATTGCAATTGGTATCATTAATGCCGCTTGTATGAGTTAACTAAACTACTGTTTTTATTTAAACAACTAAAGATATGGCTTGACAAAAAACAGCCTGACATCAACACTATTTGCTGTTTTTTATAAATCCTTCCTAAATTTCGAGATTCTCTTGTTATGAATGTCATTTTAGCCCAGCCGCGCGGCTTTTGTGCGGGCGTAGTGCGTGCAATTGATATTGTTGAACTTGCCATTGAAGTTTATCACGCACCGATTTATGTCTTTCACGAAATTGTACATAATCGCTATGTCGTTGAACAACTTAAACAAAAAGGCGCGATTTTTGTTGAGGATTTAAACGATGTTCCTGAACAATCCGTTTGCATTTTCAGTGCGCATGGTGTTTCTAATCAAGTCGTTGAAAAAGCGCGTATTCGCCAATTAAACGTAATTGATGCAACTTGTCCTTTAGTTACCAAAGTACATTTGCAAGCACAAAAATATATTAATCAAGGCTATACCTTAATTATTATCGGACATGAAGGACATCCAGAAGTACAAGGCACACGCGGGCGGGTAGATGGCGAAGTGTATATTCTAAGCACTGTAGAAGAAGTGCAAGCTTTACAAGTGCTTAATACTGAAAAACTCGCCTATGTTACGCAAACGACGTTAAGTGTGGACGAAACTCGCGATGTAATTACAATTTTGCGCGAACGTTTCCCGAATATTCAAGGGCCTGCGCTCAATGATATTTGCTATGCAACGCAAAATCGGCAAAATGCTGTCCGTGATTTATCAAAACAAGTCGATTTATTATTTGTGGTTGGTTCTAAAAATAGCTCTAACTCCAATCGCTTACGCGAAGTGGGGGAAATTGAAGGCATTACTTCCTACCTAATCAATGATGCAAACGATATTCAAGCTGAATGGTTAAATAATCGCCAAAAAATTGGCATTACAGCGGGAGCTTCTGCACCCGAAGTATTAGTGCAAGGCGTGATTGAACGCTTGCAAAATTTAGGGGTTAATACAGTTAGTGTAATGGATGGCGTTGCTGAAAATCTAAGCTTCCGTTTACCCGCTCAATTATTAAAAGTCAAAACAGCTAATTAATTGCGCTTTATAAAATAATTGAATTCACCGCTTTTTCAAAACTTTTTATTTTACTTAAATACAAAAACGCTATGGACTTTTCTTCTCTTACTGCAATTTCTCCCATTGATGGGCGTTATAGTTCTAAAACAACTGCTTTACGTTCTTTATTTAGCGAATATGGTTTAATTCGTTTTCGCGTATTAGTTGAAGTACGTTGGTTACAATTATTAGCCAATGAAACTACTATTACTGAAGTTCCTACTTTATCTAAAAATGCACAAGCCATTTTAGAGCAACTTGCGACTGAAATTAGCACCGAAGAAGCATGGCGCATTAAAGAAATTGAAAGAACCACAAATCACGACGTTAAAGCAATTGAATATTTCTTACGAGAAAAATTTAAAGAAACACCTGAATTAGACAAGATTAACGAATTTATTCATTTCTCTTGTACTTCTGAAGATATTAACAATACGGCTTATGCGTTAATGTTGCATCATGGACGGCATGAAGTTGTATTGCCATTTATGTTAAAAATTATACAAGCAATCAGTCAATTAGCTAAACAATATGCAGATATTCCCATGCTATCTCGCACTCATGGGCAGCCCGCTTCGCCAACGACATTAGGCAAAGAAATGGCAAACGTAGCCTATCGTTTACAACGTCAACTCAAACAATTTGAAGCGGTTGAAATTTTAGGAAAATTTAACGGTGCAGTGGGTAATTACAATGCACATTTATCTGCGTATCCTACTGTTGATTGGCAAGCAATTGCAGAAAAATTTGTCACGGGTTTAGGCTTAGTTTGGAATCCTTACACAACACAAATTGAACCCCATGATTATATTGCAGAATATTTCCATACTTTAGCGCGTTTCAACACAATTTTATTGGATTTTTGCCGCGATATTTGGTCGTATATTTCCATTGGTTACTTTAAGCAAAAAACGGTTGCGGGTGAAATTGGTTCTTCAACCATGCCGCACAAGGTCAATCCTATTGATTTTGAAAATGCAGAAGGCAATATCGGGATTGCAAATGCTTTATTTGAACATTTAGCGGCAAAATTACCTGTGTCTCGTTGGCAACGGGATTTAACCGATTCGACCGTGTTGCGCAACGTCGGCGTGGGCATTGCGCACAGCTTGATTGCTTACGAATCTTGCTTAAAAGGCATTGGTAAATTAGAAGTGAATCAAGCGGCAATTGCTGCCGACATTGATAATGCGTGGGAAGTATTAGCTGAACCAATTCAAACTGTTATGCGTCGGTATGGTGTACCTAATGCCTATGAAAAATTGAAGGAATTGACACGCGGGCGTGGCATTGACCAACAACGTTTGCAAGAGTTTGTCAAAACTTTACCTTTACCCGAAGCAGAAAAAGCGCGTTTATTAACCTTAACGCCCGCTTCTTATTTAGGTAATGCGATTGAGCAAACGCACAGTTTGGAAAAATATTTATAAGCCATTTTTAAGTGTTATGTGACGTAAATTCAGTGCTTTGCGCTATACCCACAGACCTGCTAGGTTTTAAAAACCTAGCAAGTCTGGGCTTTCGTTTGAATATTTCGCCACGCTTAGATTAGTTAAGATAATTGCCGTTTATTGCCTTTCTCGTCAATCGCAACATAAGTAAACACGCCTTCAGTGACTTTAGTCAATGTTTCTTCATGTAAACGTCTAATCCATGTTTCAATATGAATTTTTAAAGAGGTATTGCCTTTTTTGACTAATTCACAATAACAACTCACTTCATCACCAATGCTGATGGGCAAATGGAAAGACATCGCTTCAATTCCCACTGTCACTACTCGTCCTTGACTGATTTTATACGCAAAATTGCCGCCCGCTAAGTCCATCTGTCCCAAAATCCAACCGCCGAAAATATCCCCGTTGGGATTGGTATCAGCAGGCATGGCTAAAGTACGCAGACATAACTCACGGTGTTTTGCAGGATAATTTGACATGAAGGTTCTCACTTACTTACTCAAACAAATAAAGAATAGGATAAAAACTTACGTTGTTAATGTTAGACTGATGCGTTGCAACATGCAAAAAACCTAAATAAAAAAACGGTAAGTTCATGCCCCAAAAAAAGACCCGCTAAGTTTTAAAAAATTAGCAGGTCTCTGTTTTAATTTAACTATGTCATTAGTTTGGATTACTTGCGTCCATACACATCTTCAAACCGCACAATATCATCTTCGCCTAAGTAACTACCTGATTGAATTTCAATAATTTCTAAATCCACTTTGCCAGGATTGGCTAAACGATGTTTAATGCCCAATGGAATATAGGTTGATTGATTTTCTGTGAGTAAAAACGTTTCTTCGTCGCGCGTAATTTCAGCCGTGCCTTTTACCACAATCCAATGTTCAGAGCGGTGATAGTGCAATTGCAGTGATAAACTCGCGCCTGGTTTTACCATAATGCGTTTAACTTGGAATCGGGTATCCACATCAATATTTTCATACGTTCCCCAAGGACGATGTACTTTACGATGTAAATCAGCTTCTTGGCGTTTTTGCGTTTTGAGTTGATTAACAATGTATTTCACATCTTGGGCGCGGTCTTTAGGCGCGACCAGTACCGCATCCGCAGTTTCTACAATAATGTGATTATCTAAACCAATTGCCGCGACTAGACGGTGTTCAGCGCGAATATAACTGTCGCTGACTTGGTGAGTAAGAACGTCACCAAGGCACACATTCCCCTGTTCATCTTGCGGGCTGACTTCCCATAAAGATGACCACGCTCCGACATCGCTCCAACCTGCTTGCAAGGGAATTACCACCGCTTGCTGCGTGCGCTCCATCACGGCATAGTCAATGGAATTACTGGGACAATTTTCAAAGGCAGTTTTATCTAAGCGCAAGAAATCATTATCTTGTTTAGCTTTTTCAAAGGCGTGTTGACAAGCGGCAATCATTGCTGATTCATGCAAACCTAATTGGGTTAAATATTGGTCAGCACGGAATAAAAACATGCCGCTATTCCAATAATATTCCCCTGACGCTAAATAAGCAGCGGCGGTTTCTGCATTCGGTTTTTCTACAAATTTTTCAACTTGATAGGCAGTATTGCTTAAATTTTGTGCGGCTTTAATGTAGCCATATCCCGTTTCTGGATGCGTCGGGACAATGCCAAACGTTACCAAATGCCCCGCTTCCGCAAATGGAATGCCTTGCTGCACTGCGGCTTGAAAAGCAAGTACGTCTTTAATTAAATGGTCAGCGGGCAATACTAAAATCAGCGCGTTAGTTTGTTGCTGTTGCGCAGCCAGCGCGGCGACCGCAGTCGCAGGGGCGGTATTGCGCCCGACAGGCTCTAACATGATATTTAAGGGATTGATACCCAATAAACGCATTTGTTCAGCGATTAAAAAACGGTGTGCTTCATTACAAATAATCAAAGGCGGCGTTAAATCATGCAACCCTTGCAAACGATTTACCGTTTCTTGCAATAAAGTATGTTGACCCACCAAAGCCAATAATTGTTTAGGATAAAATTCACGAGACAAAGGCCACAAACGGCTACCAACGCCTCCAGAAAGAATAACAGGAATCAGCATAATCGCTATCAATCAAAAGTAAGGAGTTAAAAGAACAGACGGTATAAATAATAATGAAGTTTCTTAAATTTCTTTAAACATAGGTAAATAAAAATAAAAGATGCTTCCTTTATTTTCTTCACTTTCAAAATGAACATCTCCCCCCAACTTTTGTACAATCCGTTGCACAATGGTCAATCCTAACCCATGACCTGTATCACGTTCTTTGACTAAACGGGTAAATGGTTTAAAAACTTGTGGGCGCATTTCTTCAGGAATACCTTGTCCATTATCTTTAACCCAAAACTTGGCAATATCACCTTCTAATGTACCACCAATTTCTAAATAGGGTGGACGACCCCCATATTTTAAAGCATTACTCATGTAATTTGCCCAAACTTCTTCAACCCATTGTGGATGTCCTAAAGCAACTGGAAAATCAGGACTAATTTCAATTGTTGCTAAACATTCATGTGCCATGCGCTGTAATCGTAATTGAACTTGCTCAATAATTTCACGCATATTTAAAGGTTGTAATTTAATTTCTTTTTTAGAAACCATTGCCAGCAATAATAAAGCATTAATAATTTCGTGCATTTTATTGCCAGATTGGAAAATTAATTCTAAATATTCGCGTTGTTTTTCTTCTAATGGTGTTTCTTGTAAATTTAATAAAATATCTGTTAAACCAATAATTGCATTTAAAGGTGTTTTTAAATCATGAGCAACCATACTAGAGAAAGCATCTAAATCTGCATTTTTAAATGCTAATTCTTGATTTTGGATTTTTAAACGATTTTGTAAATAAGCAATACGTAAGTGCGTATGAATGCGAGCTAAAACTTCTTCTTGATGAAAAGGCTTAGTAATGTAATCTACTGCACCAACATTAAAACCTTTAATTTTATTATTTGTATCAGATAAAGCCGTCATAAAGATAATTGGAATATCTGCTAAACCTTCATGTCTTTTAACTTGCTCACACACTTCAAAGCCACTCATTTGTGGCATCATAATATCTAATAAAACAAGGTCAGGGCGCATCGTTTCAATAATATGTAAAGCACTTTTGCCATTGCGGGCAACTAATACTTCAAATTGATGCTCGGTAAGAAAGTTAAATAACACCCCCACATTTTCAGGCATGTCATCAACAATTAAAATAGTAGCTTTTTCAACTTTCTCTGAAATGGACATGATTTTTAATTGAAATGAGTGTTTTTAAGGAAGTTTGCATTACATTCTAACTGAATTGTTATATGCCGTCTATTTAATCATAAAGATAGTGACTTAAAAAAAACTATTCATATCATAAATTAAATTTTTGCGAACAGTGTTTGCAATTTTTGTGTAAAAACTGCTGTAGAAAAACGACGTGCTTGCTGTTCACATGCGACACGGGTTTGTAATGCCCACGCGGGTGTTACACGGTTGATGGCTTGAATAATGTCGGCTATTTGTAAGTTTGGTTTTAATAAAATCCCTGTTTTTTCAGGTAAAATGGTTTCCAACAAGCCCCCCTCAGCTACACCAATCACTGGTTTTCCTGCTGCCATAGACTCTACGGGCGACATGCCGAAATCTTCTGCAATGGGTAAATAAAGGGTTGCAATCGCATATCCTAAATAGTGTTGCCATTCGCGTTCTGAAAGCCATCCCGTAAAATAAATATTAGGTGCGTTGGCTGCAAGTTGTTGTAAACGGGGTAAATCGCTACCGCCTGAAGCAATAATCAGTTTTTTATCAGGCATTTGTAAAAAGGCTTGAATAATTAAATCTACCCGTTTTAAGGGGTCAAGCCGGGCTGTAGATAAGTAATAATCGCCTCGTCCTAAATAACGCCAACGTTCAATATCACAAGGGGGATAAATAATCGGTGCATCAAGGTTTAAATAGTGTTTAATTCGCTGTTGTACATTAGCTGAATTGGCAATAACACAATTCATTTGTTTAGCTGCATTTTCATAACGCGGTTGTAAATAATTTAAGAAACTAATTAATAATGGACGTAAGTAAATGGGTAATTGCTGAATAAAAAATTGCCGTTGATCATATAAAAAACGAGGCGGTGTATGGCAATACAAAACATTTTTTTTATTTAAACGTTGCTTAATCGCTAAAGGCGCGTAAGAGCCACTATAAAGCACTAAATCATAAGCTTTTACAGCTTGATTATTTTGAAAAGCACGGGCAAGTTTTAATTGTCGCCACAAAGGAATCGCTGAGTAATTTTTTAAATCTAAAGTTTGTATGATTTCTTGTAAAAAAGGATGGTCTTTTTTTGCAAAACCATAGCCTAAAGTTGCTTTTAACTGCTTTGCTGCAATGCTACTGAGTCGCCCGCCACCTTCTAAAGCTTCAAAATAATCATGCAAAACTAAAGTTTTCAAAATCACAATTCTCTTTAAAGTAATTTATTTAAGGAGTAATGGCATTGCCGCTTTTAAATAAACAAACATAGACCACAACGTTAAAAATACAGCAATATATAATAAAACCATACCTAAACTAAATAACGAAACACCAAAAATAGAAAACTCTATTAATAAACATAATAAAGCTAACATTTGAACAAATGTTTTAATTTTACCAATATAAGACACTGCCACTTTTGAGCGTTCGCCTAGCATTGCCATCCATTCGCGTAAAGCAGAAATTGTGATTTCTCGTCCAACAATAACAATAGCAGCAAATGTCATTTCTAAAGAAGGATGTTTTTGTAGCAATAATAATAAAACGACAGCCACAATTAATTTATCGGCGACGGGGTCTAAAAATGCTCCTAGCGCAGAAGTTTGATTCCAGCGACGCGCTAAATAGCCATCTAACCAGTCTGTTGCGGCGGCAAAAGCAAATAAGCCTGCACTAAGTAAATTTGCCCAAGTGATAGGTAAATAAAAAACAATAATTAAAATTGGAATTAAAAGAATGCGTAAAAAAGTGAGTAGATTAGGAATTGTCATGAGTTTAATACAACAAGCAGAACATCAAGAAGCAAATAGATAAATTGCTTACAAGATTATTTAAAATAAATTATTTGAAAAAGTCATAAATCCGTTGAGCAAGGGCTTTGCTAATTGTAGGAATTTTTGCAATATCTTCAACTGCCGCGCGCGCTAAGTTGCTTAAACCACCGAAATGAGTTAATAACAATTGCCGACGTTTTGCGCCAATTCCTTCAATTTCTTCTAAACGGGACATTTTCCGTGCTTTTGCGCGCCGTTGACGATGCGCGGTAATTGCAAAACGATGAGCCTCATCCCGAATTTGCTGAATTAAGTGTAAAGCAGGGGAATGTTTAGCTAAGAGTAACGGTTTTTCTTCATTTGGTAAAATCAAACTTTCTAAACCCGCTTTGCGTCCCATCCCTTTGGCAACGCCAATGATTCTAATGTTATGAATGGCTAATTCGGTTAAAACTTCTATTGCAACATTAACTTGCTGTCGTCCGCCGTCTATCAGTAACACATCGGGAAAATTATCATTAGTTTTGCTATAACGCCGTGTCAAGGCTTGACGCATGGCAGCATAATCATCACCAGCAGTAATGTCTTCTATGTTAAAACGGCGATACGCTGAATTTTTCGCGCCTTCATGGTCAAACACTACACAAGAGGCAACAGTCGCCTCGCCAAGGGTGTGACTGATGTCAAAACATTCAATTCGTTCAGGCAATGTGTCCAATTGCAATGCCAAAGTCAATGCAGCAAATTGTTCGCGGTATTGATTAGGGCGTTGTTGTAATAGCGCAACTTGGGCATTTTCTACAGTCATAGCAAGCCAGCGTGCTCGCACACCCCGCGCGTTGCTATGCAAATTGACCGCCCGCCCCGCGCGGTGTTGCAAAGTCGCGGTGATTAATACTAATTCGCTAATTGAATGTTGTAATATAATTTCTTCAGGAATTTCACGTCCTTCACTGAAATAATATTGTGGCACAAAAGCGGTTAATAAATCTTCAATTTGCAATTCACCCGTATATTTTGGAAAAAAAGCACGGCTTCCCAATTGATGTCCTGCCCGAATCGTCATCACTTGCACGCAAGCAATGCCTTTATCAATGGCGGCGGCGATAATATCCACATTGCCCGCTTCAGTGCTAATTGATTGGGTTTCTTGAATTTTACGCAGTGCGCTGATTTGGTCGCGATATTTTGCCGCGTGTTCATATTCCAATTGCTGTGCGGCAAAATTCATTTTATCGACTAATTCAGTGATAACTTGTTGATTTTTTCCTTGTAGAAATAACACTACCCGTTGCACTTCTTCGGCGTATTCATCGGGAGAAATGAGATTTACACAGGGTGCAGAACAACGTTTAATTTGATATTCCAAACACGGGCGCGAGCGATTTTTAAAAAAATTATCTTCACATTGCCGAATCGGAAAAATTTTCTTTAGCAAGTGCAAGCTTTCATAGACTGCACTAGCATGAGGATAAGGGCCAAAATAACGCCCTTTTGCCCGTTTTGTGCCACGATGACAGCTTAAACGCGGGAAAGAATGGGCAGAAATGAATAAATATGGATAACTACTATCGCCGCGCAACAGAATGTTATAACGCGGTTGATATTGTTTAATTAATGCAATTTCTAATAATAATGCTTCTGTTTCGGTATGGGTTACAATAATTTCTATATTAGCAATTTGAGCAACTAAGGCTTTTGTTTTTTCAGTGTGGTTATTTTGATTATTAAAATAACTGCTTACTCGTTTCTTTAAATCTTTTGCTTTACCCACATAAATAACATTCTTTTTTACGTCGAACATTTGATAAACCCCAGCGGAATGGGGCAAATGGCGAATAAATTGTTTGGGATTAAATTCTATCATTATGTTCATCTTTGCAAGAAATAAGCGTGCATAAGTTTTGCAACTTTTTTCATCATTGCATTATTTAAGCATTATTCTTTAATTTAGTTCAGATAGCAATGTAGTAAATATCATGGTTTCTTTTGTTACAAGGAAGACAAATTATGTTAGGGGCTATTATCGGTGATATTGCGGGTTCGGTATATGAACGGACTTCGTTCAAATCAACCGAGTTTCCACTGATGGGAAGAGGGACACGCTTTACCGATGACACCGTGTTAACAATAGCGATTGCGGCGGCATTATTAGAAGGTAGTCAAGATTATGCCACCTTTTTGCGACAATTTGGGCGGCGGTATCCTTTGGCGGGATATGGCGGCAGTTTTAACGAGTGGTTACATGCCGAATCTACTGCACCATATGGAAGTTATGGCAATGGTTCTGCGATGCGAGTCAGTCCAGTGGGGCTGGCGTGTCATTCTGTTGAACAGGTTTTAGACGTTGCAGCGGCAACAGCGGCAGTAACGCATAATCATCCTGAAGGGATAAAAGGCGCGCAAGCGACAGCTTTAGCAGTATTTTTGGCACGGACGGGAGCAAGTAAAGCGGAGATAAAAGCGGAAATTACTGAACGGTTTGCGTATGATTTATCGCGCCGATTGGACGATATTCGCCCTACTTATTCGTTTCATGTGTCATGTCAGGAGTCAGTGCCCGAGTCACTCATTGCATTTTTAGAATCGCAAGATTTTGAAAGCAGTATTCGCAATGCAATTTCTTTAGGCGGCGATACGGATACGATGGCATGTATTGCGGGCGGTGTGGCGCAAGCGTTTTATAAAATAATTCCAGAGGAATTAAAAGCGCGGGCGATTTCATTATTGCCAATGGAATTTTTAGAAATTATTCAGCGATTCAACACACGCTTTTGTGTTGTTTAATCTTAAAGAAATATAAACCTGATAATAAAATATCAGGTTTATTTGTTTAATTTTTTGAATTTAAATTGCTCATTTTTTAGAGAAAGTAAAGTAATAAAAATAGAGAGTGACTTATTAAAATGCGTGCCATAGTAATATTGAAACATATAAAAACAACTAAAACCTTTTTTAAGCGTTTGCTATAATACAATTTAGTTAAATATAATAAAGGAAATCAAAATGGCATTTACTTTAAAATTTATTGATTTATTTGCAGGCATGGGAGGATTTCGCTTAGGATTTGAAACAGCATGTTCAAAATTAGCGATAACGCCGCATTGCGTTTTTAGTTCGGAAATAAAACCTCATGCAATTCAAGTTTATCAAGATAACTTTCAAGAAAGCCAATTAACAGGTGACATAACGCAAGTTAAAGTTGAAGCTATTCCAGATTTTGATGTATTGCTGGCAGGTTTTCCTTGCCAAGCCTTTAGTTATGCAGGAAAAAGACAAGGTTTTTTAGATACCAGAGGAACATTATTTTTTGAAATTGAGCGGATTTTAAAAGCAAAATTACCGCCTGTATTTATTTTGGAAAATGTAGAAGGTTTAGTGAGTCACGATAAAAAAGATAACAATGAATTGATTGGTAGAACTTTACACACAATTTTAGAGAAACTGCAACAGTTAAATTATTTTATATCTTGGAAGGTTTTAGATGCAAAACATTTTGGTTTAGCTCAAACTAGAAAAAGAATTTTTATTGTGGGTTGTCAACACGCTTTAATTAGTCTTGATAATTTTCCAATTCAGCAAATTCAATTAAAAGCGATTTTAGAAAAACAAAAAGCTGTGATGAATACTCATTTATCTCGTTTGTTATTATCACATTATTCACTGAGTGAGTTATGTGGAAAATCAATTAAAGATAAACGGGGTGGGGAAAATAACATTCATAGCTGGGATATTGAATTAAAAGGAGAAGTAAGCCCAGAACAAAAACAACTTTTAGAAGCAATTTTATTGGCGAGAAGAAATAAAAAATGGGCAATTCAAAAAGGAATTACATGGATGGATGGAATGCCTTTAACTTTAAAAGAAATTGCTAGTTTTTATTCACATCCTAATTTAAAAATATTATTAGATGATTTAGTCAGCAAAAACTATTTAAAGTTTGAATATCCTAAAGATTTACATAAAACGGTGGAAAATAAAACCACTCGCCAATATCGTGAAGATTTAGAAAAAGGCTATAACATTGTTGCAGGTAAATTAAGTTATGAAATCAGCAAAATTCTTGACCCAGAATGTGTCGCTCCCACTTTAGTTGCTACTGATTTAGATAGAGTGGTTGTACCTGATACAGTGGGGATTCGTAAATTAACGCTCATTGAACAATGTCGTTTATTTGGTTTTCCCGACAATTTTAAAATTAATGTTTCTGAGCGACTTGCACATGATTTATTTGGTAATACAGTTCCTGTATCTGTAGTATGTGCTATTAGTGAAAGAATTATTGAGCAAGTTTTTTTAAAGAAAACGATTAATTATTCTAAAGAAATACAAAGAGTGCAAATTCTACCTTTGCAATATGATTTATTAAGTTAAACTTACAAATCATTGCCCGTTTTTTGTTTATACTTTTGTTCTACCGTTGTAAGCCACTGTGGATAACGTTTTGAATGAAATTTTAATAAAGCTTGATGAAGTACTACAACAAACTCTTTTCTACTATTAAAAAGTTCTTTATTGCTTCGCCAATCTTTAGGACGAATATTAACAGGAATACCTTGCTTAACTTGTAAATTTAAAATATTTGTTTTTGATGCTCCTGTAATTTCCCAAACTTTTTTAAGCCAAAAATTACTAATACTAAAATGGTCTCCATCACTCACATAGCTAAAAATAAGATAAAAATAATCTAAACGTTGAGGTTCATCTAATAAAGCACGCGTATAAGCATCAAAGTTTGTAACATCAAATGCTGGATTTGCTTTACCATTAAAAGCTTTTATTTCTAGCCCAATACCGTTTTCAAGGAAAAAATCGGGCGATTCTTGAGAGTTTTCAGGTTTAGAAAAAACAATCTGATTTTTTACCATCCATCGTTCAAACCATTCTTGCAATACACTTCCTAAAATATCTTTAGTTGCAAGAGAGAAAGAAATATCCGCATATTCCAGCCGAATATTACCTTGTTGCCCAATAATTTGTTGGGTTTCTAATAAATGAATAATTTTTTGAATAGTCATTGTGATATATTTTGTTTAAATTATCCTTTACTTAGAACGTGTCATTAAACAGAAAACAAAAGAATTTAAGCCAAAAGGATGAGACAAGAAACCAAGTAAATGCCACTCAAAAAATGACAGGAACGTTTATCATAGCGAGTCGCTATCGTTCTGAATTGCTTCAATTTGCAAAAAAAGTTTTCTATCAAATGACGTTCTTTGTAAAGGACTTTATCAAATTCAGCGGGATTTAAACGGTTCTTTTTAAAAGGAATCACTTGTTTTTAATCCCCCTGCATTTTAAAATCTCGCTAGCATCAAAAGCTTTATCTGCAATCAACGCTTCCTCTTCTATTTGAGGCAAGAGTTCATCTATACCAACAAGGTTACTTACCTGTCTGGCTGTCAAAAAAAAGGAGCGGATTGCCCAAAATATTTAAATAGTTTGCAGATTATTTTCTACATTGTAATAACACGCTGCATCCACATAAGAACAATCAATGTAGGGCAATTCAACACAAAATTTCGCGCCGTGATTTTCTTTACTTTCACACCAAATTTTACCATTCATCAATTCCACCAACTTTTTGACAATAAATAAACCTAAACCAGTGGAATGTTCTCCCCCTGTAGGTTTAGCACGCAAGCGTTTAAATTTACCAAAAAGCTGACCTTTTTCTTCATCCGTAAAGCCAATGCCTTGGTCACTTACACTAAAACCAACCCATTGTTCTCGTTGATAAACTTGAATCGTAATTTGTTTATTAAAAGGTGAATATTTAACCGCATTAGAAACCAAGTTATCAAGAATTTGAGCCACAAAATGCTCATCACATAAAGCAAAATAATCGTCTTGTTGATAGCGCAAAATTATTTGAATATTTTTGTGTTGTGCAGGCAATTCATAATGGCGAATGGCTTGTTGCACTAATGGTAATAATGAAGCGCGTTGTAATTCTGTAATCATCGCCTCACTTTCAATTCTATTCACATCTAACAAATTTCTAATTAATAGAAACATTTGAGTAGAAGCATCTTTAATTAATTGAGTGCGTTTTAATGTTTCTTCTAATGAAGATAAACAAATTTCTTCTTGCATCAGTTCTACTACAGACACAATTCCCGATAATGGATTCTTTAAATCATGTGCAGCAATTCCTAAAAATTCACTCTTTTCTTGATTCATTTCTAACAGTTTTTGATTTTGCTCACGCAAAATAACGGCTTGTTGTTCAAGCAATTGATGTTGTTCTTCTAATTGTCTATCTTTAGAATACGACTTTAATGCTTCATTCACCGTTAAAATCAAATCAGAACATTGCCAAGGTTTTGTCAAATAACGATACAAACTAGCTTGATTCACTACATTGGCAATTGCTTGTGTACTCGAATGTCCTGTTAGCATAATCTTTAAAGTATTAGGTGCAATCTCATGCAATTGACACAATAAAACATCGCCTGACATTTTAGGCATTACACAATCTGAAATAACTAAAGCAACCTCATAACCTTCTTCTTGCAAATCTTGAAAAACTTCTAATGCTTCTTCTCCACTTTCCGCAATTTCAATTAAATACTGGTTTTCCAAATGGTCAGTTAATTGTTCTTTTAAACTTTTGAGAATACTGACCTCATCATCTACGCATAAAATTGCTAGCGATTTTTGAGTGTGAGTCATTTTCCTTCGTCCTTTGCGAATAATATTAGGTGGTTTCTTTTATTGGTAAAATAACAGTAAAAGTTGTTTTGCCCTGACCACTTTCAACCATAATGTTTCCATTATGTTTCTTTACAATACGTTGAACAATATCTAATCCTAATCCCGTTCCTTCACCACGCGGTTTTGTGGTAAAAAAAGGTTCAAAAATTTTGTCAAATAATTCTGGCGGAACTCCAGAACCATTATCCGAAATCTTAACTAATACAATATCATTTTGCTGCATAACCTGAATCTCTAAAATCCCATTATAATTCATAGCTTGTAAAGCATTATGAATTAAATTTGCCCATACTTGGTTTAATTCATCAGGATAACAATCAATATCTGGTAAAGATTCAAATTTTTTAATAACCTCTACATTTTGCTTAAGTTGATTGTGATACAGCATTAAAGCTGTTTCTAAAGTCTCTATAATATTGATTCTAGCTTTTTCACTATTATCTTCTAAGCGAGAGTAGTTTTTTAATGCAAATACAATTTTAGAAGCACGCTCAATAGCTAATTTAATATTATCACTGTTTTTATATTGGCGAATTAATTGATATACCATTTCAAATAATTCAATATTTTGAGGATGCTTTAATAACAACATATAATTTTGTAGGTAAGTTTCTTCTATAACACCTGAATTAACTAAAGAAGTCACTACACTTTCATTATTAGCAATTTGTTGCTGTTGTGTCCATGCAAGTAAATTTTTCTTTGCTTGTCGCTCTTCACGACTAGATAAGTTCTTACTTTTAATCCCTTCTTTAATAAAATCTACAAACAACATTTGTTCATTATCTGATAAATGTTTTATTATAGAAGGCAATTTTTGTAAAGTTTGTTTAAAAGCAGTTTCTATATTATTGACAGAAGCATTAATAACTCCCAAAGGGGTATTAATTTCATGCGCAATGCTTGCAATTAATTGCCCTAATGCAGCCATTTTCTCAGATTGAATTAAATTCTGTTGCATCTTCTTAAGATTATCTAAAGCTTCAGATAATTTTGCCGTTCGCTCAATGACTTTTTGCTCTAAAGTATTATTTGCCTGCTGCAAATCACTAAAGAGTGTTTGTAAATGTATAGTCATTTTGCTGAAGTTTTCATTTAATTCATTAATTTCTACAATTTCTGATTTATAAGATGGTAATGCTTTGTAATGTGCGCCTAGTTGTATTTGTGAAGTATTATTCGCCAATTGACTAATCGGTTTTGAAATATAAACTGCAAGCCGTTTGCTTTGCCACATCAAATAAAAAAAGAAAAGACTATAGAAAACTAACATTCCAATAATGATAAAAATTCCTATTTGTTTTACTTGTTCATCTAAGCGAACAATATTTTCTGTAATTTCTTTTTTATCAATAATAACAAATAACTTCCAACCTGTTTCTTGAATTAAACCTTGAGAAAGAAAATAATCATTATTTTTAATGTTAAGCTCTATTAAAATTTTATTTTCTTCAAATAACGGCATTATTTTTTTCACTAAATCGGCATTTTTATTTTTTAATAAATTATAATCCTCAGGCTTAGTAATGGTTGTCGTTAATTTTTCACCATAAACATGATGTTTTAATTCTTTCAAATCAAATAAATCTTCTACTTTTTCAGGCATTGCTAAAATCATACCTGATTGATTGACTAAAAAAGTCTTAGCATTCCAAGCTAATTTTTTGTTAAGTAAATTATTAACAATTTTCTCAATCGTAACATCAATCCCAGAAACACCTTCTAAAAAATCTTGCTTATAAATAGGTACAACACAAGAAATCATCCAACCTTGTCCAGCGGGGTCAAGATACGCATCTGTCCACACGGGAGAGCGATTAGGATTATGTTTAGCATCTGCTTGATAATAAAAATTAAAATCTTCCATTGAAATATGTTCGCCATATTGCTCTGATACATTTTCAATAAAAGGATATAAACGATTCATATTGTCAAAGCTGTTAAAATATGCTGAAACAATATTAGGATTATTTTTAACTAAACTTTTTAATAAAGGGTCAAAGCTTTCTGTGCCTAATGCTTTATTTTGAGCATATTCATCTATTTTTGTTTTAGCTGAATAATATAAACTTGCCCCACCATTATTATTTTTCTTATAAAAAACGCCATTCTCTGCAACGGCAAACTCTGGTTTTTCATGAGGTAAACTAAAGTTAGTTGGATTTTGGAAAAATAGTTGATGTTGTTCTTGCATAATATTAGCAAGCTTAGAAATTTCTTTTAAATAGACATTAATTAATGCTGCTTCCTCAGTAGAAATTTCTTGTGCGTGATATCGAACCTCTTCCGTTAAAGAACTTAAACTGGCCTTTAAAAGAAAAGAACTAATTCCAAAATATAAAATTAATAAAATAATCTCTACCGTTAAGACAGGAATTAAGGAACTAATTAAAGATTGTTTATAAATGACTTTACGCAAACTGTGTTTCATAATTCTTTCGCGAACAAATAAAAGCAGTCATCTCGGTAAACAGTGTTATGTGTTTACCCAAATTATTTGCTAATAGTTAATATTGTCTAGTTTTCTAAATTTTAAGCAATAATTGTTCCATCATTTTTGTAACGATAGCTGTTGGAAGTGTTTGTAAACACTCGCTTTGGCTATGACGGTGATGTTCACATCCTTCTTGATGACAAGGCACACAGGGATTGGCAGGATTTTTATTAATGCCTTGAACTAAAGCAACATTGCCAACAATTTGATTACCAATACGTTGAAAAGGATTTTGATTTTGCTGATAATTTACTGGGAAGGGAGCCCATTTCACTGGATTAGTTGGGCCAAAAAGAGCGACTGTGGGTGTCCCCGTCGCGGCGGCAAGATGCGTGACAGAAGTATCAACGCCAATAAAAACTTTAGCGCGTTGAATTAGAGCAGCAACTTCGGGAAAACTTAGTTGTCCTGCCATATTAATTGTATGGCAAGGCATTTGCTGCATAAGTTTTTGTAAATATTCTTGTTCTTCTGGATAATTACTGCCAGTTAATATAACTCGCCACCCTCGTTGTCCAAGGGCGTGCGCAGCTTCTATCCAACCTTGACTACGCCAACGTTTATAGTGCCACATGGGGGTGGGATGAAAAACAGCGTAAGGCTCAGTATGCCATGCAAACGGCAATAAGCGCGATAAATGCGATGCAGCGAGTGAATTAACAGGCGGGATAACTTGATAAACTCTAGGAATTTCTAAAGCATCAGCCAATTGTAACAATTGCAAAACTGTATGGGTATTTACATCATCTAATTCCACCCAACGATGGCTAATCCAACGTTTCCAACTGTCTTGCCAGCGGTGCGGTGGCACAATAGAAACCCGTTGACGGGCTGCAATCCAAGTATAAAACACAGGACGGTCGCCAGCCAAAGTAGAAATGGCTAAATCATAATGCTTTGAAATGCGTTTAAATAATTGACGAGATTCGGCAAAAGTAGGACGTTCGGGAACAGTGATAATCTGATGAATATCTGGATTCCCTTCTAAAATATGTTGTTTGCCTTCATAGACAATAAGGTCTATTTGCGCGTGCGGATAGGCTAAATGCAACGCACGAATGAGAGGAGTGGTAAGCAATACATCGCCAATTTGGCGAGTCGCAATCAATAAAATAGAAGCGGCGGGAAATTTCAAGGATTTATAAAATTACAAAGTGGAATAAATGACACGTTATTAAGAAAGCCTTAATAACATGTCAGATTTTTAGTGTATCTTATTTTTTAGCTTCACTGACAGGAGCTAAAGATAATACCCACTCAACTAAAGTTTTAGCGTCTTCGTCTGTGACAGAGGGATTAGGTGGCATAGGTGCTTCACCCCATGCTAAATCAGCCATTTTACCTTCTTTAATTTGTTTTGCTAAGCGGTCTTTAGTCGCTTGGTCTGCGCCTTTGTACTTAGCTGCAACTTCTTTGTAAGCAGGACCAATAACTTTAGTATCCACTTGATGGCAAGTCATGCAGAGATAACCTTTAGATTGGATTAACTCTTGTACAGACTCAGTAGTGGCTGCTGCTGCAACTTTAGGCTCAGGTTGATTGCCTTCTGGTGCAGCTGCCATAGCGGAAGCAACGAATAAACCACTTACAGCAACACTAACCAACAGTTTTTTAAACATTTTTTACTCTCCTCAGTTTTTTACATAGAAACTGTCAATATACTGACGAAAAACCATGAGCTTGTAAATAGCTTGGGTTAAATCTTGCCTATTTTTCATAGCCATAATTAAAACGCTTAATTTTGTTTAAAAAAGCTTTTTAAGCATATAATTAGCATTAAATCGTGCTAAAAAAATTTTTCTACTCATTCTTGTTGTGAATTCATTATTTTGCTAATGGAGAAAAAACCATGCGTTTTTTTATGTTGTTGCTGTGTTTTTGTTCTATGTTAGTTCATGCAGAAGAAACTGAATTGCCTAAAAAAAGTTACCAATGGCATAATTTCAGTTTGGAATATCCAATGACATTATGGACATTAGAAGTATTAGAAAATCAAGCGCACACGCAAAATATTAAACTTACTTCTAAACGAGAACAGCCTTTAAGCATTATGTTGACTTTGCGCGATGACATGCCCGTGCCTGACGATAAATATTATGATAATCCTGCGGCGGTGAGTTCTGCGGTTGGTTTGCCGATAGCTTTAAAATTGGCAGATAAACATGAAGAACGGATTTCTATTAATTTTGCTCAAATTAATTTTGAAGAACACTGGCAATTAGCGACGTTATTTTCTATAAACAACCCAGAGACTAATTTGGTACAAAATGTTACTGCTTTCCACTATTTTCCTGAAGTTGAACATCACGCTGTTTTAGGTGCAATTTTAAGCACTTCAAAGAAAGGAGAATTAGTAGAAGATAAGAAATATTATGACTTTCTTTATCAAGCTTATGATATTTTGTTGAGTATTAAGATGAAGAAATAGCGGGGATTGAAAATATTGTTATCTACACGCGATTAATTTCAAATCGTGTGTAGTTTAAATTAATGAATACTGCATTAACTTTTCTTTCTTAGAGAAAATATTTTTTTGATTAAAATTAGTAATTAATGCTTCTATCATTGATTTTCTATTTTCTGTTTTTCCACCAACATGATAAAAATGTTCTGTTGTTAATATTGAATAATCAGACCATAATTCTTTTAGGTAAATATTTTCACGATAATCATTATGATGCCAAGTTGATAAAATAAATTTTCCTTTAAATTTGGCTAAGAGATTAAATAAATCGCACTCATCTTTTTCTGACCATCCATTATAATAATCAGCATGTCTATCAATATAAGGAGGGTCACAATAAATGATATCAGACTCTAAACTTTCAGTGATTGTTTTTCTGAAATCTTGCTGTTTAAAAACGAAATTTTTATATACAATAATTTTTTTTATCCAAGCAATTTGATTTGTAATTTTTGTAATGTATGCTCGAGAAAAACGCTGATTTTTTCTACAAAAAGGAACATTACAATATCCTTTTTGATTAAAACGAATCATTCCATTAAAACCAGCACGATTAATAAATAGAAAATCTAAAGGATTTCCTGTTGCATTGAATCTTTCTCTAATAAAATAATAATGCTCTTCTCCTTTTTTTAATAAAAAATTACCTTCGTATTCTAAATATTCTTTTGCAATTTCAACTGTAATCGTATTATTAGAAATTGCATTGTAAAAATTCACCAAATGGGGATTAGTATCACATAAAACAGCGTTTTGCATTGCAAGATTAAAAGCAACCGCCCCAGTACCCATAAAAGGTTCAACCCAGCATGTGTTTAATTCTGGTGGAATAACAGTTTTTATCCAAGGAATTAATTTTGTTTTTATACCTTGTGATTTAATAGGAGGAATACCAAATTTTGTTATCATGATTAGCTTCGCTTATTTAAAATAAGAGAAATATCTCCTTTACGATACGTTACAAATTCTTTCAAATTACTAATTTTTTTAGTGTTGCCATCTGAGTTTGTGATTGTAATTTTTTTATAATTCATCCAATAATCATCAAACCAATGTTCACCTAATTTTGCAAACATACCTTGCCCACTCATAATATCAGAAATATTGGTGATACTTCCTATATTTGCGGTATTACCACTTCCGCTCTTATCACTGGCAATTTTCCATTTTTCTTTTACGAAAAAAGATAGGTTTTTAATAACAGAGGGAAGATTATGCAAATCATTCATTTGATAAACAGCGTTCTCTTCAGTATTGATAACTCTATCATAAATGATACCCAAGCAAAAATGTCCTAAATATGAACTATAAGGAAATTGAATATTTTTAGTGCTATTACGATTACTAAAATATTCACCATGTGAACCTAAAGTAAAGCCATTGCATAAATGAGGTTTATTTAGATTTCTATAGGTTGTTTTAATATCTACAGCAAATCTTATTTTTTCATTTTGCATAGAAATAAAAGAAATATCTGGATAATAATTTTGTTGCTCTGCAAGTACAATTTTATAATGATTTTGTTGCGCAAATTTTATCAATCTTGGCAACAAATGAATTTCAAATATCTTTGAAATAAGTTTAGTATCAGTAGAAAGAAGGTAGATATTTTTAAAAACATCAATAAACCCTTTTACTGTCCATTGTCCATCTTCGGTACACACTTGTTTTGAAAAGTCTGCAATATAATTAGAGAGTTGATTGTAAAATATTTCTTTCATATTTGAGAGTAATTTTATTTAAACATATTTTAGAGAGTGTCATCAAAGCAAAAGAAGGTTATTCTAAAGGAATCAGAAAACATTAAGTTAGGGAGCGATTCGGATAACGAATATACACCGTGGTTGATGCTTTGGGTAATCCACTCCTTTTTTTGACAGTGGGACAGAGCAGTTTTAAAATACAGAGAAATTAAGTAAGTGATTCCTTTTAAAAAGAATCGCTTGCATCCCACTGAGCTTGATAAAATCCTTTACAAAGAACTCATTTGATAGAAAACTTTTTTTGCAAGTTGAAGCAATTCCGAGCAATAGCGACTCGCTACGATAAATGTTCTTGTTATTTCTTGAGTGGCATTTACTTGGTTTCTTGTCTCATCCTTTTGGCTTAAATTCTTTTGTTTTCTGTTTGATGACATGCCCTAAGTGTTGCTATGATTAATTTTTAATTTAATTCGGCATTTCGTGATTGCTTCACGCATTAAAAAACCTGCTAAATTTTTGAAGATTAGCAGGTTTCTTTTATTCTATCTCACCTAAATAATTTGTATTAAGGTAAGTTATAGAAAGCAGAACGACCAGGATAAACGGCTTCTGCGCCTAACTCTTCTTCAATACGAATCAATTGATTGTATTTTGCAGTGCGGTCAGCGCGAGACATTGAACCTGTTTTAATCTGTCCGGCACCGGTAGCAACCGCTAAATCTGCAATGGTGCTGTCTTCTGTTTCACCTGAGCGGTGGGAAATCACAGCCGTATAACCTGCGTCTTTTGCCATTTTAATCGCGGCTAAGGTTTCAGTCACCGTGCCAATTTGATTAAGTTTGATTAAAATAGAGTTGGCAATGCCTTTGTTAATCCCTTCTTCTAAAATGCTGGTGTTGGTTACAAATAAATCGTCACCGACTAATTGTACTTTTTTACCCAATTTCTCAGTTAATAATTTCCAACCTTCCCAGTCATTTTCTGCCATGCCGTCTTCAATGGTAATAATCGGATATTTGGCAACCCAATTGGCTAAATAATCGGCAAATTCCGCAGACGTTAATAAACGGTTTTCAGAGGCTAAATCATATTTGCCATCTTTGTAAAATTCGCTACTAGCAACGTCTAACCCTAACCAAATATCATGACCTGCTTTTAAACCCACTTTGTCAATGGCTTGTAAAATCACTTCAATCGCAGCTTCATTAGAAGGTAAATCAGGCGCGAAACCACCTTCATCACCCACAGCCGTATTTAATTTTTTAGCTTTTAACACGCTTTTTAAAGCATGGAAAATTTCCGCGCCATAACGTAACGCTTCACTTAAATTAGGTGCGCCCGTGGGTAAAATCATGAATTCTTGCATATCCACGTTGTTATCTGCGTGCGCGCCGCCGTTGATGATGTTCATCATGGGCACGGGCATTTGTAAAACACCTGTGGATAAATAACGGTATAAAGGTTCATTTTTCACCGCTGCGCCCGCTTTTGCGACTGCCATAGAAACCGCTAAAATGGAATTCGCGCCTAACTTACCTTTGTTCGGTGTGCCGTCTAACGCTAACATGGCGTTATCAATTTCAGTTTGTCTGGTAATGTCCATGCCTCTCAAAGCTGCAAAAATCTCATTATTAACATGAGAAACCGCTTTTTTAACACCTTTACCATTAAAACGCTTGTCGCCATCACGCAATTCTAACGCTTCGCGTGAACCTGTGGACGCGCCAGAGGGAACTGCTGCCCGTCCCATTTTGCCACAAGAGGTGTGGACATCCGCTTCTACAGTTGGATTACCACGAGAATCAATCACTTCACGCGCATGAATTTTTGTAATCATTGTCATTTGTAAAATATCCTCATTGTTGTTTTTTGTAAATTTTTCAAAAAAAACGCCGTTAGCAGGCTTGCTTGACGTTTAAAACGCAAGATTATTATAACCCACTGCATTGTAATTCTGTGACTTGCCGTGTGACTATTTCAAAAGCGGTTGGTTGTGAATAGGTTGCGCGACTGATAAGTTGATTATTATCACATTGAATTTGGATAAACCAATTATCTAATTGTATGTTTTCCACTAAATTCGGTTGTATTGTGCAACTCAGCCCTTGTTTGTGCGCCCACCCTAACCCCGCACAAGCGGTGTAATGCCCTTGTACAGCTTGACGTTGCAGTTGATTAGCTGCATCTTGACTGACTTGTAGGCTTAATAGATAAGTGCCTATCCCCACGATAAGTATGGTAATGACTAATACTAGCATCATGGCATAGCCTTGCTTTGATTTCCACGCGCTGAGTTTCATATTTTTATAGCGATTTGTTGGAAAATCGTAATTTTTTCAAACTTACCATCCCAATTTTCTGCCCCGAATTCTAATAGCAAACTTAAAATAGCGCGTCCATGGGTGGAGGCGGATATATTCCATTGGCATTGATTGACATGCAGTGCGAGTAAATAGCTTTGCGTTGTGACGCGGCGCAATTCACCTGTATTGAGATAGCAAACATAGCGCACAGTTTGATGATTTTCATCTATAAATTGCAAACTAGGATTGCCTGTCATATTAATTTGCACACTGCCCACCATCGCGCGGCGCAATTCTAAATGTAAACGTTGGGTTGCGATACTGGCAACGCTGGCGAGTTCAACCCGTTGTTGCATTAATTGCCAATTTTGCAAGGGAACAGCAATAAATAGCGATAACATGCCTGCCATTAAGCTAAAAATTAACAAGGCAATAATCATTTCTAACAGACTAAACGCATGTTGTTTTAACAGCCTTT